>Ga0209369_1000214_pt1 | contig 119307 bp, 103 predicted proteins | sample EBPBio142010_DNA_FD_185865 | JGI IMG/M metagenome (GOLD analysis project Ga0209369, IMG submission 185865) | Wastewater treatment Type I Accumulibacter community from EBPR Bioreactor in Madison, WI, USA - Reactor 1_10/4/2010_ DNA (SPAdes)... | ecosystem: Engineered > Bioreactor > EBPR >...
CAGAATTTCAGCCACGGCCGCACGAAGGCTGTCGTCGTTGAAACGAAAAAGCGCAAATTCTCGCGGCCTGACGAGAAGCCGGAAGTCGAGGCAGCGGCGCCGAAGCCAGCAGCTCCGGCACCTGCTGCTCCCGCGCCTGCGGCATCTACTCCTGCACCGGCACAAGCCGCGCAGCCTGCACAAGCCGCGCCGGTAGTGCGTGCGCCAGCACCAGCCGCCCCGGCACCGAAGCCAGCAGCCCCTGCTGCTCCGGTAACGAAGCCGCATGTCGCACAGCAGCGCCCGGCACAGCAGCGTCCCGGCGGCCAGCAGGCACAGCGTCCGCGCCCGTCCGACCGCTCCGGCATGGTGTTGAACACGCTGTCGCGCTCCGAAATGGATGCACGTCGCCGTGCGCTCGAAGAAGCGCAGGTCCGTGAAGTTGAGGAACGCGCACGCGCTGTCGAGGAAGCCAAGCGTCGCGCCGAGGAAGATGCCCGCCGCGCCAAGGAGCGTGAAGAATCTGCCCGTCGTCAGGCGGAAGAGGAAGCTCGCCTCAAGGCCGAGGCCGATGCCCGCCGCAAGGCCGAGGAAGAGGCTGCCAAGCGTATGCCGCAGCCGGAAGCCCGTACCGAGCGTCGCGACGATGCGCGCCCGGCACCGCAGGGCAATCGCCCGCAGCAGGCCGGTCGTCCTCAGGGCAATCGTCCGCCGCAAGGTGGCCGTCCGCAGCAGGGTGGTCCGCGCCCGGCTGCGCCAAGCCTTGCCGACGCTGCCCCAATCCCGGGCAAGCCGCTTCCGCAGAGCCAGCTTCGCAAGACTGTCGCATCTGACGATGACGACCGTCGTGGCGGTGGCCTGACTGCTGCCCGTCGCGGTGCTCCGGCCAAGCCGGAAGTTCGCGCGCCAAAAGTGGTCAAGACCGAAGATGATCGCCGTCGTGGCAAGCTGACCATCTCCAGCAATCTTGAGGATGAAGGTCGTTCGCGTTCGCTTTCGGCGATGCGTCGTCGTCAGGAAAAGTTCAAGCGTTCGCAGATGCAGGAAACACGCGAAAAGATTTCGCGTGAAGTGACCATTCCTGAAACCATTACGCTTCAGGAACTTGCGCAGCGCATGACCGAACGTTCGGTCGATATCATCAAGTACCTGATGAAGCAGGGCCAGATGATGAAGCCGGGCGACGTGATCGATGCCGATATGGCGCAGCTCATTGCTGAAGAATTCGGCCATACCGTCAAGCGCGTTGCGGAATCGGACGTTGAAGAAGGCATCTTCGGTGTTGCCGACAACGAGGCTGCGCTGGTTTCCCGTCCTCCGGTCGTGACCATTATGGGTCACGTCGATCACGGCAAGACCTCGCTGCTTGATGCGATCCGTCACGCCAATGTTGTTTCGGGCGAAGCCGGTGGCATCACCCAGCATATCGGTGCTTATCAGGTCGAGCAGAACGGCCAGAAGATCACCTTCATCGATACGCCGGGCCACGCTGCCTTTACTGCAATGCGTGCCCGTGGTGCGCAGGCGACCGACATTGCCATCCTCGTGGTGGCTGCCGATGACAGCGTGATGCCTCAGACGATTGAATCGATCAACCATGCCAAGGCGGCAGGTGTTCCGATCATCGTGGCGATCAACAAGATCGACAAGCCGGCTGCCGATCCGCAGAAGGTTCGTACTGCTCTGTTGCAGCATGACGTCTTTGTGGAATCGATGGGCGGTGAAGTTCTCGACGTCGAAGTGTCGGCCAAGAACAAGCTCAACCTCGACAAACTGCTTGAAGCAATTCTGTTGCAGGCTGAAATTCTTGATCTCAAGGCTGATCCGTCGCGTACGGCTGAAGGCGTTGTCGTCGAAGCCCAGCTCGATCGTGGCCGTGGTTCGGTTGCAACCGTTCTGGTTCAGACGGGTACGCTGCATCCGGGTGACATCCTCGTCGCCGGTAGCGAATGGGGCCGCGTGCGCGCACTGGTCAACGACCGTGGCGAGCATGTGAAGGAAGCCGGTCCTGCGATGCCGGTGGAAGTCCTCGGCCTTCAGGGCACGCCGCAGGCCGGTGACCGCTTTGCCGTGGTTGCCAACGAAGCCAAGGCGCGCGAAATTGCCGAGTACCGTCAGCGTCTGGCACGCGACAAGGCCGTTGCTCGCCAGTCCGGTGCGCGTGGTTCGCTCGAGCAGATGATGAACCAGCTCCAGGTGTCGGGCACGAAGGAATTCCCACTCGTCATCAAGGGCGACGTGCAGGGTTCTATCGAAGCCATCACCAATGCGCTGGACAAGCTCGGCACCGACGAAGTGCGTGCACGTATCGTGCATTCGGGCGCCGGTGGTATCACGGAAAGCGACGTGTCGCTGGCCGAAGCCTCCAACGCTGCGATCATCGGCTTCAACGTCCGCGCCAACAAGCAGGCACGTGACGCAGCTGATCAGCAGGGCATCGAAATCCGCTACTACAACATCATCTATGATTTGATCGATGACGTTAAGGCAGCGATGTCGGGTCTCCTGTCGCCGGAACGCCGCGAAACCTTCCTCGGCAATGCCGAGATTCTCGAAGTCTTCAACATCACCAAGGTCGGCAAGGTTGCCGGTTGCCGTGTCACCGAAGGCAAGGTCGAGCGTGGTGCAGGCGTCCGCCTCATCCGCGACAACGTGGTTATTCACGAAGGTAAGCTCAAGACGCTCAAGCGTTTCAAGGACGAAGTGTCGGAAGTTCCGGCCGGTCAGGAATGCGGTATGGCGTTCGAGAACTACGACGACATTCGCGCAGGCGACGTTATCGAAGCCTTCCGAGTCGAACACGTTTCGCGCACACTTTAAGTACTATCCCGCCGGGCTGCCGAGAGGTGGCCCGGCTTTTCATTATCCGGTCCAGAGGGTCTGACTCCCAGCTGGATTGTGGTAAGTTGCGTATTATTACGCCTGCCAATTTGTAGTCATGTTGTCGGACAGTCCTTCGCGGCTGGATGCCGATTGGCGGCTGTTTATCGAGGATATAGCCATGGCACGTTCTCCAGATCCAAAAGGCTCAGGCGGCCTTTCCCAGCGCCAGCTTCGCGTGGGCGAGCAGGTGCGCCACGCATTGGCGCAGGTGCTTCAACGCGGTGAAATTCGCGACGATCTTATCGCCCACACCGTGATTTCCGTCTCGGAAGTGCGGATGTCGCCCGATCTCAAGATTGCGACCTGTTTCATCACCCCGCTTGGTAACGCCGACACGCAAGCGGTTATCAAGGCGCTGGCTGCAAACGCAAAGTTCATTCGTGGTCGCATGGCGCCAAGCCTCAGCCAGATGAAATACATGCCGGAATTCCGCTTCCGGGCCGATACGAGCTTTGACAATTTTTCCAAGATCGATGCGCTGCTCCGCTCGCCGGAAGTCGCCCGCGATCTTGGGCATGACGATGAAGAAGACCGGGAGGCAGACAAGGCTTCCCGCAATGGAGACGAATAAAGCATGGCAAGACGGGGCAAGAAAAAAGGTCGTCCGATATCCGGCTGGGTTATTTTCGATAAGCCGAAAGGGATGGGATCGACCGAGGCGGTCTCGAAGATCAAGTGGCTGTTCAACGCCGAAAAAGCCGGTCATGCCGGTACGCTTGATCCGCTTGCTTCCGGCATGTTGCCCATAGCGCTGGGTGAGGCCACCAAAACCGTGCCTTATGTCATGGATGGAACCAAGATCTACCGTTTCACGGTAAGCTGGGGCGAGGAACGCTCAACGGACGATCTGGAAGGTGTTGCCACCAAGACCTCGGATAATCGCCCGTCGCGCGCCGATGTCGAGGCATTGCTGCCGAACTACACCGGTGTCATTTCGCAGGTTCCACCGCAGTTTTCCGCCATCAAGATCGATGGCGAGCGCGCTTACGATCTTGCCCGCGAAGGCGAGACGGTCGAGATACCTTCCCGTGAAGTCGAGATTGACCGTCTGGAGATCGTTGGTATTCCGGATGCTGATCGCACCGAGTTCGAGGTCGAATGCTCCAAGGGCACCTATGTGCGCTCTCTCGCACGCGATATGGGCCGGGATCTCGGTTGCTACGGACACATTTCAGAGCTGCGCCGCATCGAAGTTGCGCCGTTCACGGAAGAAGACGCTGTAACACTGGCAGAACTTGAACAGGCTTGGCCGCCGCTTCCGCCCAAGGATGAGGATGGCAATGTCGTCGAACCCGCTCCGCGTCGCGACTTTTCGGCGATTGATGCATTGGTCATCGATACGGGAGCTGCTCTCGATTGTCTGCCGCAGGTGCCGCTTACCGACGATCAGGCGCAACGCGTGCGTCTTGGCAATCCGGTGATCCTGCGCGGACGCGATGCGCCTCTGGAAGCAGACGAAGCCTGTGTCACGACACGCGGAAAACTGCTCGCCATCGGTTACATCGAGCATGGACAGTTCAAACCGAAGCGCGTTTTCACAACGGGCTGACGTTTCGTCAGAAGATCGCGATAAGGCGGCAAATTGAATTGAGACTGGCGTTCCCGCCAATTTTGCACTATATGCCCCTTCATCGATCATGCGTAAAAGCATGTCAGATCGTGTAAATGGCCCGCGCTGGACGACATCCCGGCCCGGGCGTCTGGTTTTCCTCTCATCTAGAAAGGGTGTTACGATGTCGATTACTGCTGAGCGCAAGCAAGCACTTATCAAGGAATACGCCACCAAGGAAGGCGACACCGGTTCTCCTGAAGTACAGGTTGCCGTTCTTTCCGAGCGTATCGCCAACCTCACCGAACACTTCAAGGGCCACAAGAATGACAATCATTCGCGTCGCGGCCTCCTGAAGCTGGTTTCGCAGCGTCGTCGCCTTCTTGACTACGTCAAGGGCATCGACCAGGCACGTTACCAGGCGCTGATCGGCCGTCTCGGCCTGCGCCGCTAACGGTAAAATCGGGCGACGTCTCAAAACGTCGCCCATTTGATTTATTCGGCATTTTGTCGTGCGGATAGCCGCTTACAGATAAAATGCGACACTTGAGCATGTCTCCCAAAAGTGGGAACCGGTTTTGGGACAAAGACATGCGTAAAACCAAACAGATAGAGCGGAAGCGCGAACATATGTGAGTGCATCCGCTCTATCGGGCGAATGCCCGCTGGCATGAAACGACGCACCGGGTGCATTCCGTCATGCCGATGAAGAGCCAAAAGGCTCATGACCTGGACCAGTCATGGGGCAGGATTGCAGGCAGTTCGTGTCAGAGGATATTCGGGAGCGAATGTTCTGACACATAACGAACTTCCCGTTGTCTTGCCCGTGGCCCGTCCGCCAACCGAGGCGATGCCTTCAGGCGCTTTTGCGCGGCATCACCACATGAGGACAAGATATGTTCAATACCCATAAAGTAGAAATCGAATGGGGCGGTCGTCCGCTTACGCTCGAAACCGGCAAGATCGCACGTCAGGCTGACGGTGCAGTTCTCGCAACCTATGGCGAAACCGTTGTCTTGGCGACTGTCGTTTCTGCCAAGGAGCCGAAGCCGGGCCAGGATTTCTTCCCGCTCACTGTCAACTATCAGGAAAAGACCTATGCCGCTGGCAAGATCCCTGGTGGTTACTTCAAGCGTGAAGGCCGTCCGAGCGAAAACGAAACCCTCGTTTCGCGTCTGATCGACCGTCCGATCCGCCCGCTCTTCGTTGATGGCTACAAGAATGACACGCAGGTTGTTCTAACTGTTGTTCAGCACGACCTCGAAAACAACCCCGACGTTCTGTCGATGGTTGCAGCTTCCGCAGCACTGACCATTTCCGGCGTTCCTTTCATGGGTCCGATCGGCGGCGCGCGCGTTGGCTACATCAACGGCGAATACGTCCTGAACCCGAATATCGACGAAATGCCGGAATCGAAGCTCGATCTGGTTGTTGCCGGTACTGCCGACGCAGTGCTGATGGTCGAATCGGAAGCGCAGGAACTTTCCGAAGAGGTCATGCTCGGCGCCGTTGTTTTCGGCCAGAAGGGCTTCCAGCCGGTAATCGACGCGATCATCAAGCTCGCTGAAGTTGCTGCCAAGGAACCACGTGATTTCCAGCCGGAAGATCTGTCGGATCTCGAAGCCAAGGTGCTCGCCGTTATCGAAAACGACCTGCGCGACGCTTACAAGATCACCGAAAAGCAGGCCCGTTACGTTGCTGTTGACGCTGCAAAAGCCAAGGCGAAGGCTCACTTCTTCCCGGAAGGCGTTGAAGAGCCGGAAATGTCGCCTGAGCAGTTCGCGACCATTTTCAAGCATCTGCAGGCCAAGATTGTTCGCTGGAACATTCTGGACACCGGCAGCCGCATTGACGGCCGCGATCTGAAGACCGTTCGTGCAATCGTTTCGGAAGTTGGCCTTCTGCCGCGCACCCACGGTTCGGCGCTGTTCACCCGTGGCGAAACGCAGGCCATCGTTGTTGCCACGCTCGGCACCGGCGAAGACGAGCAGATGATCGATGCCCTGACCGGCACCTACAAAGAATCCTTCATGCTGCATTACAACTTCCCGCCATACTCGGTCGGTGAAACCGGTCGTATGGGTTCGCCAGGCCGTCGTGAAGTTGGTCATGGCAAGCTCGCATGGCGCGCCATCCACCCGATGCTGCCTGCTGCCGACCAGTTCCCTTACACGATCCGTTCGGTTTCCGAGATCACCGAATCCAACGGTTCGTCCTCGATGGCGACTGTTTGCGGCACCTCGCTGGCTCTGATGGACGCAGGCGTTCCGCTCGCACGTCCGGTTGCCGGTATCGCCATGGGCCTGATCAAGGAAGGCGACCGTTATGCTGTCCTGTCCGACATCCTCGGCGACGAAGATCACCTCGGCGACATGGACTTCAAGGTAGCCGGTACTGACAACGGCATCACCGCACTTCAGATGGACATCAAGATCGACGGTATCACCGAAGAGATCATGAAGGTCGCTCTGGAGCAGGCCAAGGGCGGTCGCGTCCACATTCTCGGCGAAATGGCGAAGGCTCTGTCCACGTCGCGTGACGAACTCGGCGAATTCGCTCCGCGCATCGAAGTGATGAACATTCCGACCGACAAGATCCGTGACGTTATCGGTTCGGGCGGCAAGGTTATCCGCGAAATCGTGGAAAAGACCGGCGCCAAGATCAACATCGAAGACGACGGTACGGTGAAGATCGCTTCGTCGAACGGCAAGGAAATCGCAGCCGCCAAGAAGTGGATCCACTCGATTGTTGCCGAACCGGAAGTTGGCGAAATCTACGAAGGTACGGTCGTCAAGACCGCTGACTTTGGCGCTTTCGTAAACTTCTTTGGTCCACGCGATGGTCTGGTTCACATTTCGCAGCTGGCTTCCGACCGCGTTGCCAAGACCACTGACGTGGTCAAGGAAGGCCAGAAGGTCTGGGTCAAGCTCATGGGCTTTGACGAACGTGGCAAGGTTCGCCTGTCGATGAAGGTTGTCGATCAGGAAACCGGCAAGGAAGTTGTTGCTGAAAAGAAGGCAGAAGCCGACGCTGAATAAGCGTTTCTGCTACTGTAAATCAATCGAAAGCGCGCTCTTGTGGCGCGCTTTTTTGTTGCATGGGAATCAATTCAAGACCATGGATGAGTCATGATTACACCGGCACAACAGACACTCTTTCTCCCCTTCGATCAGGACATTCTGGATATGCCCGAAGAGGGGCAATCCTTTCTTGCGTGTGGTCTTTCTGCGGATCGGCGTCTTGAGGACGAATGGAAACAGGCGCTGACCTTCCTGCAGCCTTGGCGCCCCGATTGGCTGGTGCTGGAAAAGGAGGGCTTCAAGACAGTTCCCAGATTGGGCGAGGAGAAGCGTTTTTCCGGCGGGCTACTGCTGCTCGGAAAACATCGCGGGCGCAATGAGGCGTGGTTTGCGGAGCTCCTGGCGCGTGTTGAGCCCGGTGGGTGGATTGCCGTGTCAGGCGACAAGAAGCTCGGCATTGACAGTTTTCGAAAATGGGCCAGCAATATCGCCGAGATCAGCGACCGCATGTCGAAGAACCATGCCGTGGCGTTCTGGTTCAGACGACCAGCCGACCTCACCGATGAATTCATCGCGGCTCTGAAGCCGCTTGCGACCGATATTGACGATGTGTTCCGCACAGAACCCGGCATGTTCTCGCACGGTGTTATCGATAAGGGTTCGGCGCTGCTCGTGCCGCATATGGAAAAGATTGTTTTTGGTAACGTCGCCGATCTTGGCGCCGGTTGGGGCTATCTTGCGGCGCAATGCTTGAAGTTTGCGGATCGCATCAAGTCTATCGATCTCTATGAAGCCGATTATGAGGCGCTGGAAGCGGCGCGCGGCAATCTGGAGCGGCTTGGTGCATCAGTGCCGATCAGCTTCAACTGGTTCGATGTGACGAGTGAAAAGATGGCAGGCATCTACGACACCGTGATTATGAACCCACCGTTCCATGAGGGGCGGGTGACGGATGTTTCGCTTGGTCAGGCGTTCATTGCCGCTGCCGCGTCACGCCTGAAGCCGGGCGGGCGTCTGCTTATGGTCGCAAACCGGCAATTGCCTTATGAGACGACGCTCAAAGGACTGTTCAAGAATGTGACTCTTCTCGAAGAGGCGAACGGTTTCAAAATCTTCGATGCGAAGAAATAAATAAAAAGGCCGCCCAGAAGGCGGCCTTTTTATAAGATGGCTTGGCTTATTCACCGCGCTCCGCGTCAGAGCTTTTCAGCTCTTCAAGCGTCGGCATGGAGACGATGTTGTAGCCGGAATCCACATAATGGACTTCACCGGTGACACCGCTCGAGAGATCAGACAGCAGATAGACCGCCGATTTGCCGACATCATCGATGTCGACGGTACGGCGCAGCGGCGAGTTACGGCGCTGATAGCTGAAGATTGCGCGGGCGTCGCCAATACCGGCACCGGCAAGCGTACGCACCGGACCGGCCGAAATGGCGTTGACGCGGATGCCCTGCGGGCCGTAATCGGCAGCAAGATAACGCACCATGGCTTCAAGCGCGGCCTTGGCAACGCCCATGACGTTATAGTTCGGGATGGTGCGCGTGGAACCGCCATAGGTCAGCGTCAGGATCGAGCCGCCGTCCTTCATGAGTTTTTCAGCGCGCTGTGCCATTTCCGTGAAGGAGTAGGCGGAAATCACCATTGTGCGGCTGAAATTTTCGCGCGTGGTGACGTCTGCGTAGCGACCCTTCAGTTCGGTCTTGTCGGAGAAGCCGATGGCGTGAACGATGAAATCGAGCTTGCCCCACTTCTTTTCGACTTCGGCAAAGACCGCATCGACCGACTCGATATCTTCAACATCGCAAGGCAGTACGAAATCGGAGCCGACCTGTTCGGCCAGCGGCTTTACGCGCTTGCCGAGTGCATCACCTTGATAGGTGAAGGCTAGTTCGGCGCCCTGTGCTGCGAGTTGCTTTGAAATTCCCCAAGCGAGTGAGTGATTATTCGCGACCCCCATGATGAGGCCGCGTTTGCCTTTCATCAAACCTTCCATATTTTCCCTCTCCCTCAGCCCTGATAGCGCTGGAAAACCAGCGTCGCATTGGTGCCGCCAAATCCGAAGGAGTTGGAGAGCACGGTATTGAGCTGAGCGTTGTCAATGCGCTTGCGAACGATAGGCATGTCCGCGAAGGCAGGGTCCAGTTCTTCGATATGTGCGCTTTCGCAAATGAAATTATTGTGCATCATCAGAAGCGAGTAGATCGCTTCCTGCACACCGGTTGCACCGAGCGAGTGGCCGGTCAGCGACTTGGTCGCAGCAATCGGTGGGCAGGCGTCGCCTGAGCCGAAGACCTGACGGATCGCATCGATTTCCGGGGCGTCGCCAGCTGGCGTCGAGGTGGCGTGTGGATTGATATAGTCGATTTTGCCCTCGACGGTCGAAAGGGCCATCTTCATGCAGCGGATCGCGCCTTCGCCGGACGGGGCGACCATGTCGTAACCGTCGGACGTCGCGCCATAGCCGACGATTTCGCCGTAAATCTTGGCGCCGCGGGCCAGTGCGGTTTCGAGGTCTTCCAGCACCAGCACGCCAGCACCGCCAGCAATGACGAAGCCGTCGCGATTCTTGTCATAGGCACGCGATGCAGTGGATGGCGTGTCGTTATACTTGCTCGACATGGCGCCCATGGCGTCGAACAGGACCGAAAGCGTCCAGTCGAGGTCTTCGCAGCCGCCTGCGAACATGCGGTCCTGCTTGCCATACTGGATCATTTCGAACGCATTGCCGATGCAATGGTTGGAAGTCGCGCAGGCCGAAGAAATCGAATAGTTGATGCCCTTGATCTTGAAGAAGGTCGCAAGCGTCGCGGAAGCCGTCGAGCTCATGGCTTTTGGCACGGCAAACGGGCCGACGCGCTTTGGGCCTTTTTCGCGGGTGATGTCGGCAGAATCGACGATGGTGCGGGTCGATGGACCGCCGGAACCCATGATGATGCCGGTGCGGTCGTTGGAGACCTCCTCTTCGGAAAGCCCCGCATCCGCAATGGCCTGATCCATCGCAATATGGTTCCAGGCCGTGCCACGGCCATGGAAGCGCATCGCGCGACGATCGACCAGTGCTTCGACGTCGATATTCGGAGCGCCGTGCACCTGACAACGGAAGCCAAGCTCGGCATATTCCTCAGCGCGGGAGATGCCGGACTTTGCTTCACGCAGCGAAGCCGTGACCTCTTCGGTGTTGTTACCAATCGAGGATACGATCCCCATACCCGTTACGACCACACGCCGCATCGCGTTCTCCTTTACACCTGATCCGTGAGCGACGTGTCCGTCATGCGGACTGCCGCCTGTTCGCGGTTACATAGGTGCGATCTTCGCATGTTTTGAGCGCGGCCGCATGAAAACTGTTCACTTTTTTGCAGTCGCGCTCGTGGATGATGGTGATTGAGGTGCCTTACTGGCCCTCGCTGTCCTTCGACAGGCCGACGCGCAGGTCAGACGCCCGGTAGATGGTTTCGCCATCGGCTTTCAGCCAGCCGTCAGCCGTGCCGAGCACAAGGCGGCCACGCATGACGCGCTTGAAATCGATGCCATATTCGAGAAGCTTGGTATGCGGACGCACCATGCCCTTGAACTTCACTTCACCGGTGGAGAGAGCCATGCCGCGACCCGGCTCGCCGAGCCAGCCGAGGAAGAAACCGGTCAGCTGCCACATGCCATCAAGACCGAGGCAGCCCGGCATGATCGGATTGCCCATGAAATGACACGGGAAATACCAGTCATCGGGGCGCACATCATACTCGGCGCGGATATAGCCCTTGTCGAACTCACCACCGGTTTCGGAAATATCGGTGATGCGATGGACCATCAGCATCGGAGGCAGGGGAAGCTGAGCATTGCCGGGGCCGAACATCTCGCCGCGTGCGCAGGCCAGGAGTTCTTCATACCCATAGCTTGATTTCTGTTCTGCCATTACGCCTCCCTTGAGGTTCATTCTGTATCGACCGGCAATCCGGCCCGGTTGTAGGTTTCACCGGAACATCCCTACCACAGACTGTTTCCGGCAGTAAAATCATGCATTGAGTTATTTGGGGGTTTATCCGAAAAACCGGCCAATTCCCAAGCCTATTGATACTTATTTCGCAACGGCATATATCAATGTCAGTATGCAATGGGCAACAGCCCGTTTGACGATTGATGATTTTGCAACAAGCTTGTGACGGAACCAACGGTGAATATGCAGTCTTCACATACCCACTCGACGGTCTCGATGGAAGAGCAGCTCCGCCGCGCGGGCCTGCGTCCGACGCGGCAGCGCGTTGCGCTTGCGAGCCTGATCTTCGCCCAGGGCGATCGCCATCTGTCTGCAGAAGACCTGCACGAAGAGGCCGTGATGGCCGACGTGCCGGTGTCTCTGGCGACGGTCTACAACACGCTGCACCAGTTCACGGAAGCCGGTATGCTGCGTATCATCGCGGTTGAAGGCTCGAAGACCTATTTCGATACGAATATCTCGGATCACCAGCATTTCTTCCTCGAAGGGGAAAATGTCGTGTTCGATATTCCACACGGCGAAAGAGGCCAGCCTACGGTTGCCAACATGCCGGATGCGCCGCATGGCATGGAAATCGTGAACGTGGATATTATCGTTCGCCTGCGCCGCAAGAGCCAGTAACGAGCGCTCCTTTTAGTTGGACATGAAAAGAAAGCGGCCATGGCCGCTTTTTTGTTGCCTATTGGACCGTATGGGGCTGAAAAGGGATAAAGTTCTGCACCCCCGGCTGAATCGCCTCCCAAGCCTGGCCGGAGCACATTCGAAGGAGATATCATGCGTAAGCTACTTGTCGCCGCGACCATTCTCGCCGTGTTCACCGCTGGCAGCGCCTTTGCAAAGACCATCCGGATCGGAGTGACGCCGGGGCCGCACGCCCAGATCATGGAAAAGGTGAAGGAAGTCGCCGAGAAGAACGGTCTTGAAATCGATATTCAGGAATTCTCGGATTATGTCATCCCGAACATGGCGCTTGCGGATGGCGCACTGGAAGCCAACTCCTTCCAGCATAAGCCCTATCTCGACAATCAGGTTGCCGATCGCGGCTTCGACATTGTGAGCGTTGCCGAGACGGTCAACTTTCCGATGGGGCTGTATTCAAAGAAGCTGAAGAATATTTCGGAGTTGGCCGACGGCGCGACAATTGCGATCCCCAATGATCCGACCAATGGTGGTCGCGCTTTGCTGGTTCTTGCTGAAAACGGCATCATCAAAATCGACCCGGCCAAGGGGCTGAAGGTCAGTACCCTCGATATCGTTGAAAACCCGAAGAACCTCAAATTCGTTGAACTCGATGCGGCACAGCTTCCGCGTTCGATGGAAGACGTCGATGCGGCCGTCATCAACACCAACTATGCCATGGAAGCTGGCTTGAACCCGGCAACCGATCCGCTGGTGCGGGAAGGCGAGAAAGCGCCTTACGTCAATATTCTCGTCGTTCGCACCACCGATAAGGATGCCGACTGGGTGAAAACCCTGATCTCATCCTACCACAGCGATGAAGTGAAGGAATTCATCGCCACGACGTTCAAGGGATCGGTGGCACCTGCCTGGTGATATTCCGAGGTGGAGGCGGGGCGATTTTTCGCCCCGCTCGCTTATCAGCCTTTCAGTTCCATCCGGATGTTGCGAAAGGGAAGGCCTTCATCGTCTTCCGATCGCTGACTGGTTATCTTGAAGCCGAGACGGCTGTAGAAACGACATGCCCGCTCATTGTCGGCATAAACTTCAAGCGATAGCTCGCCTTTCAATGCCAATGCATGGCGGATCAGAATTCGCCCTGTTCCGCAGCCTTGAACGTCAGGATCGACAAACAGCCCGCCGATAAAACTATCGAGCAGGCCGATAAAGCCAATCGGCCTGTCATTGATCGTGGCAACCCATGTTTCTGCCTTCTCGAGATAGACGTCTTCGATGAGTTTGCGCTGGTCTTGAAGCCGATCTCCTCCGAGAAAGGAATGGGCCTCCAGGGAGGCGCGATACCAGATGGACGACAGGGATGGCTTGTCCGACGCCTGATAGGCGCGGATTATCACGTCATGATTTTTCATGGTCTTCCAGAGTTTTGAGTATGCACAAGAGTTCCGCCGTACGGGCGGGTTCAAATCCGTTAAAACGGTCGCGATGAACGTCTGCGCATAAAACTCCTTTGAAACTCAATTCAGAGCGCACTTCGATCTGATTGAATGAGATCGACGCTCTGATCGCAGTATCGGTTCGTGTCTGGCGAAGTCAAGCTTGCCCGGTTCTCTTATCCCACTCCGTGAGACCGAAGTCAGTCGAAGACTTCGCCCGGATAAACACCCCACAGGTCAGATTGCTTGATCCAGCCGCGTACGCCGCCCATGTCCACCCGACACCATTGACCGGTGCACTCACGCACGGTGCCGACTACACCCGGTTCGATTTCGGCAGCAAGTCCCGATGTGTCGGCGGCATCGCGGCGCATATTGATCATCGAACCCTGATTGTTCTTGAGCCAGGGGGCTGTGATGGCAGTTCGCTTTCCGGAAAGCAGCGACTGGTAGACCCAGCCTTCCGTGCCGTCCGCATCGCGGATACGACGCCAGTTGTCATATTCCTGGATGATCTCGACGGGCAGTCCCGCCTTCATGAAAAGCCATGAAACCGCATAGTCGCGCCCCGGACCGATGCGCAGATTGACGCGTGCGGGTTTAAGGCTGACGAAACGTGGCACGGGAAGTCCGCTTGCGCCGACAGTCGTGCCCGCGGGCTCTGCGGCCCGTGCGGCATGCCTGTGTGAAGCGCCAAGCGGCGCCAGAATGAGAAAAAATGCCAGAAAGCCAAGCATGGCTATCCAAAAGCGTTGCGAAAGTACTCTGTACAAACTGCGACCTCTCGCCGTCCTGTCACGACAGCACGGTAGTAGCTTCAGCAGTTTAAGGGGGCTGCGAGGCGACGTTGCCGTCCTGTTTTCAGATCGCACATCCGTCTGTATGGAACAGATCGAAAGCGACCTAATTGTTTGATTTTAAATGTATCTTTTCAGAAAATCGATGTGGATTTTCCAAGAGACACCTGAAGTTTCCGGTTTTTCTTTGTCTTTGCCGCTTCGCCTTGATAGAGATGTTCAGCCGAAGCAATATCCCATATTGCACCGCCTTGGTTAAGGAGGTCTCAACATGAAGCTTCGGTTAACGCATTTTCGGGAAAAGTGGGAGTCGGTTTTCCGCTGGAAATGTGCAGGAAATTTCTTGGAGCGTGCCCCGCCAGTTGGTTACAATACGGGCTGTTCCGGGGGCTTTGCTCAACGATGGGGTGGAGATGTCGAACAAGAAGAAACCGCTGGTCGTTCTTACGCGAAAATTGCCGGACCCAGTGGAAACCCGAATGCGGGAACTGTTTGATGCGCGTCTGAATATAGACGACCACCGCATGAATCAGCCGGAAATCATCGCTGCGATGAAGGAAGCGGACGTTCTGGTGCCTTGCATCACAGATGTCATCGATGCAGCTGCGATCGAACAGGCGGGTCCCAATCTCAAGCTCATCGCAAATTTCGGTAATGGCGTGGATAATATCGACGTCGCGGCCGCCGCAAAGCGTGGAATCACCGTCACCAATACGCCGAATGTCCTGACCGAAGACACGGCGGATATGACCCTGGCACTTTTGCTTTCCGTGCCTAGACGTTTGGTGGAAGGTGCCAATGTGCTGGGCGAGCGCCACGGACAATGGCCAGGCTGGTCTCCGACCTGGATGCTCGGACGGCGCATCTGGGGCAAGCGCCTCGGGATTGTCGGCATGGGACGCATCGGCACGGCTGTCGCCCGCCGCGCCAAGGCTTTCGGGCTTTCCATTCACTATCACAACCGCAAGCGCGTCAACCCTGAAGTCGAGGAAGAACTGGAAGCGACCTATTGGGATAGCCTCGACCAGATGCTGGCCCGGATGGATATCATCTCGGTCAACTGCCCTTCGACGCCTGCCACATTCCATCTGCTGTCCGCACGCCGCATCGCGCTGATGCAACCGACTGCCTATATGGTCAACACAGCACGCGGCCAGATCATTGACGAGAATGCCCTGATCGAGCTGATCGAACAAGGCAAGCTTGCCGGGGCGGGGCTGGATGTTTTCGAGAACGAGCCGGCGGTCAATCCGCGGCTGCTGGCGCTTGCCGAAAAGGGCAAGGTCGTCCTGCTGCCGCATATGGGATCGGCCACCATGGAAGGTCGCATCGATATGGGCGACAAGGTCATCATCAATATCAAGGCTTTTGTCGACGGGCACCGCCCGCCCGATCGCGTATTGCCGAACCGGGTTTAATTTTTCCGGCTCGCGGTCTTCGTTTCTTCGGCGTTTTTGCCGTCAATGAAACGAAGCACCGTATGCGCATAGAGACGCGGATTTTCGACCGGGACGCCGTGCCCGGCATCAGGCAGAATGATCAATTCAGCACCCGGTATCTGACTGGCGATGAACTCCGTATGTTCGCGTGTGATGGCCGTGTCGCGGTCTCCGATCACAATCGCCGTGCGCACGCTGATGCCGGACAAGTCCTCGTCCGTAAAGTTCGGCTCGTTCGCCCACAGCGCGTGGATTTCCTTGTCGATGCTCTCATAGTGGCGCAGTTCCGGTATCGGTTTTCCTTCGGCGCGGGCCTCGGCATAACCGGTATTGCCGTCAGGCGTGACGTTTGCCGCCTGCGCAAACAGGCTTGTCAGCCGTTCAGGATAGCGCATGGCGATGTCGAGGCCGATAATGCCGCCATCGCTCCAGCCGACTAGATCGACCTTGTCGATGTGGAGAAAGTCGAGCAGCGCCACATAGTCGTCGGCCATCAGTCCATAGGTGATCGGATCATCGGTGCGGGTGGAGCGTCCCTGTCCGCGACTGTCGGCAACGATTACGGTGTGGTCGCGCGCAAGGATCGGAAGTTGTGCATCCCATACATGCTGGTCGGACAGGCCGCCGGGAATAAGCAGGATTGGCGAGCCTTCGCCGACGATCCGGTAATACATTTCGATGCCGTTGACTTCTGCAAAGGCGGCAGGCGACGCGGGAATGGTCATGCGTGCAATTCTCTCAGGTGAAACGGTGGATGGAAAAGACAAAACAAAGCCGATCAGCAAAGCGGCTATCGTCAATGTGGTCTTTCCCTTCATGGATCCCCGGTCTCATTTTCAGGGTCTGCGGATAAGCGTCGGCAGATCGTAGAGATAGGCAATGCGCTTGATGGCGTCCTGCAGCGGTTCCAGCGTGACGGTCATCGTATGACCGCTCGCATGGATCAGCATGTCAGGCGAGGCACAGATGGCGACATGGCCCTTCCAGAAAACCAGATCGCCGCGCTTCAAATTCGAATAGGTCGCATCGGGTTCGATGATTTCGCCGAGCGTATCCTGCTGCATGTCGGAATCGCGCAGAACCTTGCGGCCTGTCACCCACATGCACAATTGCACAAGGCCGGAGCAGTCGATGCCGAAGCCTGATGTGCCGCCCCACAGATAAGGCGTATGAAGAAGGGTTTCGGCGACCGCCACATAGTCGGCTGCATGTTCACCGACTGGCGCAAGGTGGCTTGCGATCAGCGCCTCGCCGCTTTCCAGCAGTGCATATTTCGTACCGCGCGTTTCGGCTGCGCCGACGATGCGCACGCGAGAGCCGAGCGACAGTGCCTTGGTGTGCGGGAAACGCAGATCAGAGCCGGGATAGACGAAAGTACGCGGCACAATGACCAGATGTGTTTCGGCGCCAGCAGTCTGCTCCAGCGCGGCAGAGGAGACATAACCCGTATAGCCGTCGCGTTCTGCCTGGACCCACGACCAGCCGTCCATTTCCTCGAAGACACGAACGGGATCGCCGAAAATCATCTGTGTCTGCGGACCGCTATCCATACGCGGTTCAGCGCGCAGATCGACAACGGATGCGGAAACCTGCATTGGTGCTCCGGCGGTAAAACGCGCCGCTTCCACCTGACCGGTCAGCCGTTCGTCGGCGAGGTCGGGGCGATAAGCGTTGAGGCGGCGGTCGAGCATGGTCAAAGTGGTAACTCCCTGGCTTTGGCGATCACCAGATCGCCCAGTCTTTCAACATAAAGTGCACCGGCGACCGTCCTCTTTACTAGCACATTTCGCCGGTCTTTTTCATCACGATGCCGGGAGACGAGTTCAAGCGCTCCCATCGTGTCGAGCGCGCGGGTAATCACCGGCTTGGTGACATTCAGTTTTGCTGCAAGTCCCCGCACAGTATGCGGCGGGGGCTCCAGATAGATGGTCAGGAGAATGGCTGCCTGTCGCGTGGTGAGATCGGGCATCTCATCACGTACCTGTTCCAGCGACAGGGTTCTCAGCAATGTCAGCGCCTGCAACGGCTTCAGCTCAATCGGCATCCGGTTCCACCCAAATGGGGATTGTTTCGGAACCGTTTTATTCAATCCGTTTTCGGCGTTGCAGGCAAGTGGATTCAGCGCGCCGGGTAACGCTCCTTCAAAAGTTGGTAAAGAGCGCGAATGGCTTGCGCTTCGCCGCCGACCGGGGAAGCGGGTTTTTCGACCGGCACCCAACCGAAAATGTCGAAATGCGCCCATGCTTGAGCTTTTTCGACAAATTTGCTGAGGAAGAGCGCAGCCGTGACCGATCCGGCAAAGCCGTCGGTGGTGACATTGTTGATGTCGGCGATCCGTGAGGACAGTTTCTGCGCATAGGGCTTCCAGAGCGGCATGCGCCATAGCGGGTCTGCTGTGGAATCCGCGCTTTGCGCGATGGAAGCAGCAAGTCCGTCATCATGCGTGTAGAATGGCGGCAGGTCGGGACCGAGCGCGACACGTGCCGCGCCCGTCAGCGTTGCCATGTCGATCAGGAGTGCAGGTTCTTCCTCGTCGGCAAGCGCAAGCGCGTCGGCAAGAACCAGTCGGCCTTCGGCATCGGTATTGCCGATTTCGACGGTTAAGCCCTTGCGGCTTTGCAACACGTCACCCGGACGGAAGGCATTACCGGCAATCGAATTCTCTACCGCCGGGATCAATACACGCAGCCGCACCGGCAGTTGCGCGTCCATGATCATGGAGGCGAGGCCCAGCACATTGGCGGCTCCGCCCATGTCCTTCTTCATCAGCAACATGCCGCTTGCCGGTTTGATGTCGAGGCCGCCGGTATCGAAACAGACGCCCTTGCCAACCAGCGTGATTTTCGGGTCGCTTGCCTTGCCCCAGCTAAGATCGATCAGGCGTGGCGCAATAGCGCCAGCACGACCGACCGCATGGATCATCGGAAAATTCTTCTCCAGAAGCGCATCGCCTTCAGTAACGGCAATATCGGCTTTGTACTTGGACGCCAGTTCACGGGCCGCATTTTCGAGAGCATCTGGTCCCATATCGTTGGTCGGCGTGTTGATGAGATCGCGCACCAGCATAACCGCAGCGGCGATGCGGCGGATTTCCGCTTCGTCCACGCCATCGGGCAGAGCGAGGCGGATCGCCTTGCCATTGGCCCTGCGATAACGCGTGAAACTATAAGCGCCCATCAGGAAGCCGAGAACGGCAAGGGCCGCCTCATCGACCGCGCCTTCGATATGCCAGTCTCCTTCCGGAAGGTTGCGCGCCAGCTTTCCGGCCAGAAGCTGCGACTGGCTGCCCTTTTCCTCGCTGCCTGTTCCGAAAAGCGCACCCGACACCGATCCGCCTGCGCCGGGGAGGACGAGCACACGTCCGGCTTCGCCGTCAAACCCGTTGGCCCCGGCCCATGCAATTGCATCGGCGGGAAGACCGGCGGTTTCCAGTCCGCCTTTCGGCGTAAACCAGATCGGACGGCTTTGTTCGGATTTTTGGGAAAGAAGTTCGACAGACATGATGCTCTTTCTGACCAGTAAGCGATGTCCGGCAAAAGCGCTGGGATTTTGTCGGAAGTTCATAAAACAAACAGATACCGCGCCTCCCGAAAAGTGTGAAACGGTTTTCGGATAAGATGCGCGCTAAAACAAACAGATAGCGTGATTATTGCCGCGCGGAAACAGAAACCGCAATCGCTATATTAACCAATCGTTAGGGTTAACAGATTATTGATCTAGCAGGAATTGGGCTTGAGGGTGAAAACCAGAGACTAAAGCATGTTGGATGCGCGACACGCTTTAGCAGGAGAGGCGGGATGCTGAATATCGTTCGAAAAGACGTTATCGCAACACGTCTTGGTTTCGCCTGCATTCTTTCAGCATTGGTTCTTTCCGGCTGCACATCCGTCGACCGAACCACGACCGGTTCGGTCCGCCGTGCGGCGACGGTCGCCACTTTCGATCACATGAACGACGCGCAGCTTGCTGCGATGGCCGGGCGGCTCGGGGCGCAATACGAGCGCAATCCGAAGGACCGTCAGACGGCGCTCAACTACGCCAATGTGCTGGCGCGCCTTGGCCGCAACGATCAGGCGCTTGCCGTCATGCGGGCGCTTGCCATTGTCTATCCGAAAGATCAGGCTGTTCTTTCGGCTTATGGCAAGGCGCTTGCGGGTGCAGGCCAGTTTGAAGGCGCACTTGATGCCGTTCGTCGCGCACAGAACCCGGCCTATCCCGACTGGAAACTGGTTTCCGCAGAAGGCGCCATTCTCGACCAGATGGGCAGGAAGGAAGAAGCGCGCGCGACTTATCAGAAGGCGCTGCAGCTTCAGCCGAATGAACCGTCGATCATCTCCAATATGGGGATGTCCTATCTTCTGGCAGGCGATGCACGAACTGCCGAAACCTATTTCAAGCAGGCCGCTGCCGCTCCGGGCGCCGACAGCCGCGTGCGTCAGAACCTCGCGCTGTCAGTCGGTTTGCAAGGCCGCTTTCAGGAGGCGGAAGCGATTGCCGCGCGCGAGATTTCTCCGCAACAGGCCAAGGCCAATACGGATTATCTCCGTTCCATGCTGGCCCAGCAGAACTCCTGGAACATGCTCAAGGACAAGCCGAAGGGCTGAGGCCTCTCTTAGTTTTCGTCATGTCTGAATGAACGGTTGTCAGTTGCCGCCAAACAATCCGCCCTGCGCCGAAATCTGGATGAAGGCCGGGCCGAGGATGACGATAAAGAGTACCGGCAGGAAGAAAACGATCATCGGCACGGTCAGCTTTGGCGGCAGGGCCGCAGCCTTCTTTTCAGCGTCCAGCAGACGTAAATCGCGGCTTTCCTGAGAAAGCGTGCGAAGCGCCTGCGCCACCGGGGTGCCGTAACGCTCGGCTTGAATCAGTGCCTGCGTTACGGACTTCACCGGATCCAGCCCCGTGCGATTGGCGAGGTTTTCATAGGCCTGACGGCGCTCCGGCAGGAAGGAAAGCTCGGCATTGGTCAGCATCAGTTCTTCGGCAAGCTCGACGGATTGAATACCGATTTCATCGGCCACCCGGCGAAAGGCAGCTTCCGTGGACATGCCCGATTCGACGCAGATGAGCATCAGGTCGAGCGCGTCCGGCCATGCGCGACGGATGGATTGCTTGCGCTTGGTTGCCCTGTTGGAGACGTAGAGGTTCGGCGCATAGAAACCGGCATAGCCCGCGAAAATGCAGACGAGCAAACGAACGAAGAAGGTTTGATCGGCAAGCACACCGAGCATGAAAATGTAGATGGCGGCAATCAACATGGCGCCGAAAGGCAGCACAAAGCGCAGAAACAGAAAGATGTTGAGAGGGTTTTGTCCCCGGAAGCCTGCTTGTCTGAGCGAAGCGATCGTCTTTTCGTCGGCAAGCGCGCGCTTGAGATCAAGCCTTTCGACGAATTCGCGGATGCCCTGTTTCTGCTGATGCCGCAGGCTGTTGCGGCGGTCGCTTTCTGCTGCAAGACGGGCACGCTCCCGTGAGCGAATGGCTTCGCGCTCGGTGGCGACCGATTTCATGCGTGATTTGAGTGCGCTGCCGCTCAGAACCGGCATGAGGATCGTTACTACAGTTGCAAAAACCGCAACCGTGATCAAAGCGCCGATGAGAAACTGCGGGTCGGTCAATTTTTGTGTGAGGAGAGAAAACATGTCCGGTGCCTCACATATCGAAATTGATCATATTCTTCATGATGAAGATGCCGGTCAGCATCAAAACGGCTGCAATGCCCAGGAGCATATGGCCGGTGGACGACGTGAAAAGCAGCGTCATATATTGCGGGCTCGTCAGATAGACGAGAACCATAACGATGAAAGGCAGCGCGCCGATGATCGCAGCCGAAGCCTTGGCTTCCATGGAAAGCGCATCGACTTTGGCCTTCATCTTCTTCCGGTCGCGCAGAACCTTTGAAAGATTATTGAGCGCTTCCGAGAGATTGCCGCCTGCCTGTGCCTGTATCTGGATGACGATGGCGAAGAAGTTGGTTTCCGGGCAGGGCATGGAATCGGGCATCTTGCCGACCGCTTCAGGGATTGAAAGGCCGATCTGCTGTGCCTCGACCACCTTCTTGAACTCGCTCTTGACCGGTTCAACTGCCTCACTCGCAATAAGTCTCAGACCGTCATTAAGCGGCAGTCCTGCCCGGGTTGCGCGCACAATGACATCAAGCGCGTTGGGAAATTCTTCAAGGAATTTCTTCAGCCGACGTTTGCGCTTCTGCAGCACGAACCAGCGCGGCAAACCGAAAAAACCGGCAATTGCGATACCTGGCAGGAAAAGCAGCGGCGCGCCGAAAATCAGTGCGATGAATGTTGCGAGAAACGCCGCCACGCCGGAATAGATGTAGAATTTCTGCAAAGTGAGGCTCAGCCCCGCCTGCGCCAGAAGAATGCGCAGGGGCGGATATTTCTGGTTCTTCTCGCGCTGCTTCTGCCGCGCTTCCAGATCCTTGATATTATCCTGCAACTGCTTGCGGCGCTTTTGGATGTCGGCGTTTCTGTCGCGTTCGCTACGCGTTATCGCCCGTTCTGAACCGCTGTTGCGCACGGTTTCAAAGCGCCGTGCTGCGTGGTCCTTCTTGCCGAGCTTTTCATAAAAGAGCGCATAGAACAGAGCCGCGCAGGCGACAACGGCGAGCACGATGAACATCACAATGCTGGCACCGGATCCTGTCATGTGTTTGCCCTTTCCATGCTGTCGAGCACAGAAGCAAGGCGGTTATCCTCATTATAATAGCGGGCGCGTTCCCAGAAGGCAGGTCGCCCGATGCCGGTCGAACTATGGTTGCCAAGAATACGGCCAGAGGCATCTTCTCCCTTGATATCGTAGAGAACGAGATCCTGAGTGGTGATGACGTCGCCTTCCAGCCCCACCACTTCGGTGATGTGGGTAATGCGGCGTGTGCCGTCGCGCAGACGTGCGGCCTGAATGATGATATCGACAGAACCGACGATGATCTCGCGCACGGTCTTTTGTGGCAGCACATAGCCGCCCATGGCGATCATGGCTTCCATACGGTTGAGGCATTCACGCGGACTGTTGGCATGGATCGTGCCCATCGAACCGTCGTGGCCGGTGTTCATGGCCTGCAAAAGATCGAACACTTCGGATCCGCGCACTTCACCGACAATAATGCGTTCGGGACGCATACGCAGACAGTTCTTAACCAGATCGCGCATGGTGACTTCGCCTTCGCCTTCCAGATTGGGCGGGCGGGTTTCCAGACGCACTACGTGCGGCTGCTGCAATTGCAGTTCAGCCGAATCCTCGCAGGTGATGATGCGTTCATGCGTGTCGATATAGCGTGTCAGACAGTTCAGAAGCGTGGTTTTGCCCGAACCGGTGCCGCCGGAAATAATGACATTGCAGCGCACCCGGCTGATGATCTGCAGCAGTTCCGCCCCGGCATTCGATATGGCGCCGAATCGCACCAGCTGGTCGAGTGTCAGCTTGTCCTTGCGGAACTTGCGGATGGTCAGGGTGGGGCCGTCGAGCGACAGCGGTGGCGCGATGACGTTGACGCGCGAGCCGTCGGGCAGGCGCGCATCGCAGATCGGGCTCGATTCGTCGACCCGGCGTCCGACCTGGCTCACGATACGCTGGCAGATGTTCAGAAGCTGCTGGTTATCGCGGAAACGAATGCCGGTTTCCTGCAGCAGACCGTCCACTTCGATATAGGTGCGGCGCGAACCGTTGACCATGATATCGGCGATGTCGTCGCGAGAAAGAAGCGGCTCAAGCGGGCCGTAGCCCAGAACATCGTTGCAGATATCATCGAGCAGTTCCTCCTGCTCGGCAATCGACATGACGAAGTTCTTGATGGCGATGATGTCGTTGACGATGTCGCGGATTTCCTCACGCGCGGCATCCGGCGCCATGCGGGAAAGCTGCGACAGGTCGATCGTGTCGATGAGTGCCGAGAAGACCTGCGATTTGGTGTCGTAATAGCTTTCGGTCTTCTCGCGCCCTTGCGTACCCGTCTGGGTATGGGATTTCGCCGGAGTACTTGGTACGGCTGCCTGCATGCGGGACGGTTGCACGACAGGCTGGGTCGGAGCAGGCATCGCAGCGGAACTGGCAGGTTTCGGCATAGCCGGTCGCGTTCCGCTTTCCGGCTTGTTTCCCGTATCGTTGCCTCTTCTGCCGAACATGATTTCCTGCCGTTACTTGGTCTTGCGTGCAAATTTGCCGAGAAGGCTCGAAATGCTGCTCTTCTTGCGCGGCTGCACATCGGCCCTGCCAGTCACGACATGCGCAATATGGCTGATGGCTTCGGCAATCGGACTTTCCGGATTGGTTTCTGCGATCATCCGGCCGTTGTTGGCTGCATTGCCGAAAAGCTGCGGATCGAAGTCTATAGTCGCGACAGGGTCGATGCCGAGCGGCTCGGCAAAATCTGCAAGCGCAATTTCCGGCCGTTTGGGAATGCCCATCTGGTTGAGGACGAGATGCGGTTTCACATCGTTCGGTCGCAGTTGCGCCAGTGTGTCGAGAAGGTTCTTTGTGTTGCGCAGATTGGCGAGATCGGGTGTTGCAACGATCACGACCTCATCGGCGCGCATCAATGTGGTCCGCGTCCATCCGCTCCAGCCATGTGCCACATCCAGCACAATCAGCGGAGAATTGCGTTGGGCAACATCGATCATTTCGGCAAAGGCGTCTTCGCCGAAATCGAATGTCCGCTCCAGGCTCGAAGGTGCAGCGAGGATTGAAAGGTGATCGTCATATTGAACCAGCAACCGGTCGAGATAGACCTCATCGATCCGCTCCGGCGAGAAAACGGCATCGGCGATGCCGAGCGTCGGGTCCTGATCGAAATTGATGTTTGCTGTGCCAAAGGGCAGGTCCATGTCTGCCAGCACGACATCGTGCCGAAACAGGTCGGAGATCGACCAGGCGACATTGTGGGCGATTGTCGAAGCACCAACGCCACCTTTCGCACCGATAAAGGCGATGGAACGACCCAGCGGTTCTGCACCGGGATCGAGAAAAATCGAGGAAACGATGGCCAGAATGTCTGCGAGCGAGACAGGTGCCACGATATATTCTGAAACGCCGCGCCGCAGCAATTCGCGATAAAGCCAGACCTCGTTGGAATGACCAATCACCATAACTTTTGAACCGGAATCGCATACCTCTGACAATTGCTGCAGTTCTTCTAGCAGCACATTGGGTTCGGACGCCGATTCGACAATGATCAGATTCGGCGTGGAGGCGGTCTGATAAAACTCGGTAGCCGCTGCAATGCCACCCATCATGACTTTCAGATGGGTTTTGGCCATGCGCCGGTCGCCGCCGGCGCGCTCGATTGGAATGGCGACGCTTTCGTTCACGCAGAAGGCCTGGATCGAAATGCGTGGAATGGGGCGCACATTTTCGAGCATGATCGGCGCGCGGCCCGTCTCGGGGCCTTGTTCTTCTTCCGCTGGTTCGAAAGCGAAGTTGCTCATGGCGCCCTCTTAATACTCGGCTTGCTTGCTGCGGGGTTCTTGCCAGTTGTCCGTCTGTGCCGGCGACATTTTCACGTAGCCCTGATCGCCGTTGAGACGTTCGGTCGTGCGGTCCGAATCGATTGGCGACATGACGCGTGGTCCCAGAAGATCGGCCGGATTGGCGATCTGAGCGGCAAGATTGTTCTGCGAGGCACAGCCAAAATTGGCGTAATGCTTGTTTTCAGGCGTGCTGGCGAGATCGTCCGGCCAGCGACCGCACGGCGTCGTGCCCGCCGTCATCGCATAATAGCTGATCCTGATGGGCGCTGCCGCTTCCGGGTTTTCAACGGGATAGTTTTCGATGGCGATGTTGTTTGCCTTGATGCCACCGCGCCGGAGCATAGCCGACACCTCAGTGCTTAACCGATAGGCTGCCGCCTGATTGGAGGTGCCAGAAGGCACCAGCACATAGAGCATGCCTGAGCCACCACGCCGGTAATTGGCAATAGCGCCCTGAACGATGCCACGCTGCATCGGGCTCAGCTTCTGGTCGGCTTGTGCAACCGGAATATCGGTAACCTGCTCCCGTTCCGCAATCGTGATCGGATGATTGGTACGATAATCGTCCGGCAAGGCGCCAACGGTGACATGCTGGCGGTTCGCACAACCCGCGAGAAGAGCCAGCGACAGGGCGACAAGCGCTGGTCGGGCGGAAATCCTGCAAAAGCCTCTGACTGAATATGTCATGATCTGTCCCCGCTCACTTGTAGATATAACCGACGACGCCGTTGTAGCGACCGGGCGGCAGTTTGGTTTCCATCGTGCCGTAAACCCGATTGACCTTGCCAAGGATGTATCCCGCGCCATCGCTGGCCGGATTGAGATTGTCGTCGGGTCGCGCAAGCTGCTGGCGGGCAACGGGGCGTGCCAGATAAGGTGTGACGATCACCACCAGTTCGGATTCGTTGCGGATGAAATCCTTGCTGCGGAACAGCGCGCCGAGGACCGGAATCTTGGTAAGGCCTGGAAAGCCGGAAACCGACTGGCGCACTTCATCGCGGATCAACCCACCGATCATCATGGAACCGCCGGACGGAAGTTCGACCGTTGTATCGGCGACACGCTTGCGCAGCGATAGAACACTTGCGCCAACGCCATCCATCTTGTTGGTGGTGCCTGCGCCTTCTGTCGTCGGCTCAGAGACAGAGGTTCTGATTTTCAGGCTGATGCGTCCCGGCCCCAGCACGGTCGGCATGAATTCGAGACCAATGCCATAGTTGATCTTAGCCAGTTCGTTGGTGCGCTTTCCGTCATCGTCATATTTGACGCTGTTGATGACATTATATTCGCCGCCGACATTGAAGGCCGCTTTTTCCCCGGAGATTGCGGTCAGGGTCGGCTCGGCGAGCGTCTTCATCACGCCTGCCGATTCCATTGCCCGCAGATAGGCGGAAAAATTGCTTGTCGCGAGGCCGAATCCGGTATCGGAAAGGTTGTTGCCAATGGCTCCGGCAATACTCTCGGAAATTCCCCCATAGGAAATGCCGTTCGAAACACCGCTGCCTGCCATATTGACGCCAAGCTGCTTCATGACGGAGCGGCTGACTTCCGCGACGGTGACCTTCAATGTCACCTGATCCTCGCCGACGATAGTCAGCATATTGACGATGGCGCTCGCGCGGCGGTTCCGGTCGGGATTGTTGATAGCAACGCCGCCGCCATCCGTTGGCGCGGACGCAGTCGTGGTGAACTGACCGGTTGTTGCTTCGCCACCGGAAACGAAAAGGCCTGCAAGCTTTGCGGCCTGTGCCGAATCCTGTGGGGTCTGCACCGTTCCGGTCAGCACCACATTGTCGTTGATCAGTTCGACGCGAATATCGGAACCGGGAATGAGGCGCTTCAGCTGGGATGAAATCCCGCTCACATCGCGCTCGATTTCGACATCGATCGATGCGACCTGTTCGCCATTGGGACCGAAAACGAAAATATTGGTCTGTCCGACCTGCTTGCCGAAAAGATAGATGCGTCGCGACGTACGCGTCACCGCATCGGCGATTGTGGGGTTGGAGACGAGAACGTCATAAGCATCCTGCGGAAGATCGAGCACGACCGACTTGTTGAGGCCAAGCTTGATCGTCTGCGAACGCTGCTGGCTGCCCACCTTGACGATGCCGGCCGCCGCCATGGCGGACATATCGGTGAGCGGCAGTGAGAAGGCGGCAAGCGCGCTGGTAAAAATTGCGACTTTTGCGGAATATGGGCGCACGCGTTTTGTCTTTCTCATGAGCGCGGTCCTATTTCTGTAACGCTGCCGGACTTGATGACCTTGACCGTTCCGCTGCGGGTCGGCGAGGAAACCAGATAGTCGGCCTGCTTGATATCCTTGTCCTCGACATCCTGTGTCGAGCGAAGTGCCAGCGTCAGGCGGTCTGCCATCTGCTGGGCGACGGTGATGATTTCGGCCTGTTCCGGCGTGACTTCGAGCGTCGCGGTCTGGCCGACCATGACCTTGCGGCCCTGCTCGTCTTCCTGAATGGCCTGATCGATGGCCAGAACACGCACATTCTGCAACACGGTTTCTGTGGTGAATGGCGTCAGCGATTTATCGCCATTGTCCGGCTTGCGGCGGGTCATGATGACATCGACGAAGTCATTGGGAAGAATGAAGCCGCCTGCCGAGCTTTCGGCATTGATCTGTGTCGCGACGGCGCGCATGCCGGGTGGCAGGATCGACGACATGAAACTCTGTCCCGGACCGATGAGCTTGGTCTTGCGGATCGGTTCGCCCGTGAAGAACTGCAGGCGCACGGTTGCGCCACTCAACTGATTGATGGCGTCGGGTTCGCTTGCGCGGGTGATATAGCCGTCGCTGACAGCTTCGGCGGGCCAGGGCTGCCAGCGCATCTGCGATGTCAGCTCTGCGCCGACACCGAGATTTTCGGTGGCAACCAGCACGTCTTCCAGCTTCATCTGCGGCGTTTCAGGCGCGACGACAACGGGAGCAGGCGGCGGTGCGGCGAGGTTCATGGCGATATAGCCAGCGCCACCTGCCGCAAGAACGGCCACTCCTAAAATGAGCAGTCGAGCTGATTTCATGATGTGCCCCGCGCAAATCCCCACGTCTTGATGACGTGTTCCAAAATTGCACTGGGAATCGTGTAATTATGGTTAATATAATCTTATTCGAATAAAGAAAGATTGGGAGTACACGCGAACGTTGCGCATAAATGCGCTTAAAATGCCCCTGCCATATAGGTTTTCATCGTTTCCCCGACTGGCGACAGTGGAAATGTCCAGAGACCGGCAGCGCCAAGTGCAATGCCGTAGGGAATGCCCACATCCTTGCGGGCGAGCGTTCCCAAGAAGGCATAGCGATCCGCCAGAAGCGGACGGGGGATCATCCTGTAGAGGATGATCGTGAGTGTCAGCACGCCGCCCAGGATCGAAACCATCACAATATAATCCATGAGGCTGGCATTGGGACCGAACCACAAGGCCGTCGCCGCAATGAGCTTGGCGTCACCACCACCCATGGCGCGCAGGCAAAAGAGCGAAAAGGTGATGATGAGTACGATACCGCCGACAGCCAGATGCCAGCCATAGTCTGCGAGGGAAATTCCACAGAACGGTGCGAGCAGGACAAAGCCCAGGGTCAGTCCGATGGAAACGCGGTTGCGGATGGTCATCGAGGTCAAGTCGGTGATCATGGCCGTCACCATTGCCAAAGCAAAGATTGCCGTCATGGCTGCTGCTGTCATTGCCGATGCCCCCGCGTCGCCTGTCATCCCATCATTTGGTCACCGTTTGCACGGAGTTGCGCTTTGATGATTAGCGGTTCGTCGCCTGTTCGAACTGTATGGCCGTGTCATTGAATTTTTCGCCGACATTGCCAGCCACGAGCGCGACGCCGCTGATGATCATTATGGAAACGAGTGTGCCGATCAGCGCATATTCGATTGCTGTCGAACCGGCCCTGTTCTTCATGAAGCGCGTCATCAATGTCGGCATCACATGCTCCTCGCTGTTCCGATTGCGCTGGTTTTTGGGAACGCGCTCTAATTTCGGATAAGCTGAAGCATAAGAGAGAGGAATTGTGGCCCTCTTAACAATCAGGGTTAATGAAGTGTTTCGACGCTTTCCGGATCACTGCAATCGCACGATTGGTTAATCTTTGGCGAATTGTGAACGCGGTCTGCACGGAAGGGTAGCGACTTAATTCTTCCTTCACCAATCCCCTTCATTCTTTGCTCATTATATTGATGGGGTTCCATTCGCTGAGCCCACTATATCTGCGGGGGAATGTCGCGTGACGCGTCGATTGTTTGCTTTGGGTGGCTTCGGCATGGTGTCTGCCATGGGCATTGCTTTCATGACGGTCTTTGCGGCCATACCGGCGTCTGCAGAAGACTACATTGCCCTTGAGACAAGCCAGGCGCGCATCTTGCGGCTCGCGCGGCCAGCCGACAGTGTCGTGATCGGAAATCCGTCGATTGCCGATGCCGTCGTTCAGGATGCACAGACTATTGTTCTGACTGGCAAGGATTTTGGCGTCACCAATATTGTCGTCATGGACAAGCAGGGCGAACCGATCCTCGACCGTGAGCTGGTGGTTTCCCGCAATGCACGCGGCACGACGCGAATTTACCGGCAGGCCGAAGTACAAACGCTTTCCTGTACGCCTTACTGCGAAAAAGCCTCAACGAAGAACGGCTTCGACGACAAGTAACGCTATTCAATCGTGAGTCCCTGTTCCGTTAATACTCTTTCAGGTTGTCCTGTTGTAACGATACTCCCAATCGAATTCATGTGAAGTTGGGTGGGGTTATGACTTTCCGGATTTTGGCGCGTGGCCTTGCAGGGGCGAGCGCGAACTTACGCCGTTTTGCCCGTGCACAACATGGTGTGGCGGCGGTGGAGTTCGCGTTGCTTATCGGTCCGTTCCTGATCATCATCTTTGCGACGATCGAAATCGGTATGAGTTTTGTGGCGCGTCAGGTCATATCCAATGCGACAGAGACTGTTGCACGCCGATTGCAGACGGGGCAGATCAGAGGGGCTCAAATCAGCGAAGGAACCCTGCGCACCGAACTCTGTCAGCAGATGCAGTTTATGGTCGCGCAAGGCTGCCCCAATCTTTCGCTCAATCTGGGAACCTACGAAGGCTTCGACAAGGTTCCGATTGACCAGATTCTCGATGGTGAGGGCAAGCTCACGCGGACAGGTATTATCGGGACCAGTGGAACCTCGACGATCAATCAGCTCAACGTGGTTTATGCTTGGCCCGTGCTGACAAACATCCTTTATCTGATCGAAAATCCACATGCAGCAGGGGGCACCATGCCGCTCTTTGCGACCCTCACCTGGCAGAACGAACCCTTCCCGAACTAAAACAACTGATGTGCGTTCCGAAAATCGCCTCGCACTTTTCGGAATGCATTCTGGAGCGATCGATTGCCATGCGTAATTGTCTTCGAAAATTCCTGAATGATAAACGCGGATTGGGTGCGGTTGAATTCGCACTGATCGCGCCCGCCCTGCTTCTGATTTATCTTGGCTCGGTTGATTTGGCTGACGGGGTCGACACGAACAAGAAAGTGTCGCGCTCGGCGAGCAGCCTCGCTGATCTGGTTGCCCGCCAATTGTCGGTCACGAAGAATGATCTGAACGATATGTTCAACATCAGTCGCGCGTCACTGCTGCCCTATGGTCGGAGCACCCCGAAGATAAGGATCACCGCAATCAGGATTGACGGAACGGCGAGGGCCAGCAACCTGACACCGGAGGTCGATTGGTCCTATGCCAACATTGCGGATTTTGCCGCCAAGAAGGGGGATGTCGGCGATATTCCGTCAAGCCTTCTGGATGAAGGATCGTATTTCATCAAAGTCGACGTCGAACTCGACTACAGGCCGCTCAATGCATGGATTTCCACGAGCATTCCGATGAGCGAAACCTATTATCTGGCGCCCCGCTATACGAACACGCTTCCCTGTACCAATTGCTGAACATCTTGGCATTGCGGACAAAACTGAACATATAAGGGCAAAGCCAATGCATGGCTCTTGTTCAGGATCAGTTTTCTATGCCCGAATTGCCAGAAGTCGAAACGGTTCGCCGTGGTCTGCAGCCCGTCATGGAGGGTGCGACCGTCAGCCAAGTCGAACAACGACGCCCGGACTTGCGCTTTCCCTTTCCCGACCGCTTTGTCGAACGGCTTTCCGGTCGGCGCATTTTGGCGCTTGGACGTCGCGCGAAATATCTGACGATCCATCTCGATGACGGCCTATCCGTCATCAGCCATCTTGGCATGTCGGGTTCGTTTCGCATCGAGACCGATGATGACGGCGGCACGCCCGGCGAATTCCATCATGAGCGCTCCAAACTGAGTGCGCATGACCATGTCGTGTTTCATCTTCTGCGAGCCGATGGCGCTCCGGCCCGTATCGTCTACAACGATCCGCGTCGCTTCGGCTTCATGCTTTTTGCGGAAGAAGGCACGCTCGATAGCCACCCGCTGCTGGCAAGCCTCGGCATAGAGCCGACAGGCAATCTGCTCTCGGGCACCATTCTGGCCGAACTCTTCAAGGGGCGTCGGACGCCGCTCAAGGCGGCGCTGCTCGATCAGCGGCTGATAGCTGGTCTTGGTAATATCTATGTTTGCGAGGCGCTCTGGCGCAGCCAACTGTCGCCCATGCAGACAGCCGGGTCTGTTGCGCAGAATCCCGCAATCATGGAGCAATTGGCTGCCGATATCCGCACAGTTATCGCGGAAGCCATTGCCGCAGGCGGTTCAACCCTCAAGGACTATATTCAGGCAGATGGCGCGCTTGGCTATTTCCAACACTCCTTCTCCGTCTATGGGCGCGAGGGCGAGCCGTGCAAAAACCCTGCCTGCAACGGCATTGTGGAACGGGCGGTTCAGTCGGGACGTTCGACTTTTTTCTGTGCCTCCTGCCAGCAATGAGGCCTTGAAAAAGAAGTGACGCCGGTCCACTTTGCCCGCCAACCAGCGAGAGCGTATCCCGAAAGGTGTGAAACGGTTTTCGGACAAGATGCGCGGTTCAAACCGAAAAGATAGAGCATTTCCCGTGATTCAGGAAAAACAGGAAACGCTTGATCTGTCCGAAGGAGGAGTTCAATCCATGGCCTATGAAACGATCATTGTCGAGACACGTGGCGGCGTCGGCCTCATCCGCCTCAACCGCCCGCAGGCGCTCAATGCCCTGAACCGCAAGGTTCTCGACGAATTGACCGAAGCTCTCGGCGCTTTCGATACGGACGGCAAGATCGGCGCGATCGTTCTCACCGGTTCCGAAAAGGCCTTCGCTGCCGGTGCCGACATCAAGGAAATGCAGCCGATCGATTTCGTGGATGCCTATCTTCAGGACATGTTCGCTGACTGGCAGAAAGTGGATCGGGTCCGCAAGCCGATCATCGCGGCGGTTTCGGGCTATGCGCTGGGCGGCGGCTGCGAACTCGCCATGATGTGCGATTTCATCATCGCGGGCAGCAATGCAAAATTCGGCCAGCCGGAAATCACGCTCGGCGTCATGCCCGGCATGGGCGGCTCGCAGCGTCTCACGCGCTATGTCGGCAAGTCCAAGGCGATGGATATGTGCCTCACCGGGCGCATGATGGACGCGGCGGAAGCAGAACGCAGCGGTCTTGTCTCGCGCGTCGTTGCGCCGGAAGAGCTTCTTGACGAAGCGCTGAAGGCAGCAGAACGCATTGCATCCTTCTCACGTCCGTCTGTGCTGATGGTCAAGGAAGCGGTCAATCGTACCTACGAAATGACGCTGAGCGAAGGACTCCGCTTTGAGCGGCGCCAGTTCCATTCGCTGTTTGCGACGGAAGACCAGAAGGAAGGCATGGCAGCCTTCATCGACAAGCGTACGCCGTCGTTCAAGAATCGCTAAAGCTTGTCTCCCTAAAGTGGGAACCGGTTTCGGGATAAAGACATGCTTGAAAAGACAAATAGATAGAGCAGTTTCAATGACTCGGTTTTAGCTGGAACCGCTCTAATTGATTGGCTGGTGGTCGAGTGACGGCCCTGACAAGAGCATCATGGGAGCCTTCCGGTCGCTTTCGGCGGGCTTTCAGGCCGGGTTTGCGGCTTTTTGATCGAGCTTTGGGGCAGAATCCACGTTGACGCCGCGCCAAAGCTGATCTATAAGCCCGCCACGGATCGGCGGCCCCCAGGGATCTTCAAGGGATTTTCTCGGCTGCCCTAGAGGTTTTGTGCCCGGCGGTTTTTGCCCCTGGCTAGCTGACAGAAAAAATAGAGGCATTTATGGCCAATACTCCTTCGGCCAAGAAGGCAGTGCGCAAGATCGCTGCCCGCACCGAAATCAACAAGTCCCGCCGTTCGCGCGTTCGTACCTTCGTGCGCAAGCTGGAAGACGCTCTGCTGAGCGGCGACAAGCAGGCTGCAGAAGTCGCATTCAAGGCTGCTGAGCCTGAACTGATGCGCGCTGCTTCCAAGGGCGTGATGCACAAGAATACCGCTTCGCGTAAGGTGTCTCGCCTTGCTCAGCGCGTTAAGGCTCTGAACGCCTAAGCATTCATCCATTTTTATGGATTGTTTTCGAAACCCGGCTCATTGTTAGCCGGGTTTTCTTTTTTGAGCGTTTCTCAGAACACTGGCATTCTTTCATACCACCCTGAATTGTAGAGATTTTTCAATGCCTAGCTGGAATATTTCAGAGGGCGGTTAATCTCGCATGAGGCTATTTAAGTAGTATTTTCAAATGGTTGCGGATTATTATCCACCGTTATCCACAGGCGGGTTTAGGGACTCGGAAGGGGGGTTGAGTCAAGGAATATTTTTAAATTTATTTTTAGGAAGAACATATCAAGATCACCTAAAAATTGCCCCACGAAAACACATTGAATCCAAAGGTGTTATTTCGCTGGCGTCCGATTCCCTACTTTTGTCGAGTCCCCCTGCAAGGGCTTTCAGCAAAAAAATGTGGCTTTCTGAGGCTTGCCCTTTGCTGCGAGGCTTCGCTAAAGTCAGGGCATAAGAGGGGTGGGCCACCGGCCCGGAGTTAGCATCAAATAGCGAGTTTGTCGGCGTGGGCATCACAGCCCGCGGGTGTTATATTCTGGTCGTAAGGTCCTGTTCCTCATGGTTGTTTGCTTACCGTTCGTTAACCGGAATGCCGTTTTAGGCATGTCCCCGACAATTGAATGGTTGTGGCGGATTTCTTTCCGGGCAATCAGCCTCCGGTAAAAGTGTTGTGAGTCGTAAAAAGGTCGCCGGGAAGGAGTATCCGGGTGTTGGTCCTGATGGGACCGTTTGAGTTTGTGTTTGGCCCAGAGCTGTAGAGCCGGGCTTTATGAGTGAGTACCTGCCAGGCCAGACGGATAAAAAATCCGCGGTTCGGACAGGAAAAAATGACAAGCGCCAAAAAACGGCGCGTACGAATGTGAAGGCAGGCGAGACGATGGCAATGATGACCGGCAAATCGACGGCAACGATGGGTGATGATGCACATGCGAACCGTATCCATGGATCTTCTGCTACCGGAAATGAAAAGAGCCTGGTCGAGTTGAGCGGCAATGCAGGCGACGAGGTTTTCGAGCGCCTCACGGCAAAGCTGAAAGCCCGCGTTGGCACCGAGATTTATTCCAGCTGGTTCGGTCGTCTGAAACTCGACGATATCTCCAAGAGCATTGTCCGCCTGTCGGTTCCGACAGCATTTTTGCGCTCCTGGATCAACAATCACTATTCCGAACTGCTGACCGAACTGTGGCAGGAAGAAAACCCGCAAATCCTGAAAGTTGAAGTCGTGGTTCGCGGTGTAAGCCGCGTGGTGCGCAGCGCAGCTCCAGTGGAAGCCTGCGAAGCAGTTGAAACCAAGCCTGCTGTGGCTCCGCGCGAAAAGATGGTGTTTCCAGTTGGGCAGTCGCTCGGTGAAAAGCGCGGTTCCGCAGTCGTTGCAGAATCGGCTTCGGGTTCCGTTCTGGGTTCACCGCTCGACCCGCGCTATACGTTCGACAGCTTTGTCGATGGCGCATCGAATCGCGTGGCCCTTGCCGCCGCTCGCACCATTGCTGAAGCCGGTTCCAGCGCGGTGCGTTTCAATCCGCTTTTCATCCATGCTTCCGTCGGTCTCGGCAAGACGCACCTTCTGCAGGCAATCGCCGCCGCCGCGCTCCAGCGGCAGGAAAAGGCCCGCGTTGTCTATCTGACGGCTGAGTATTTCATGTGGCGCTTTGCCACCGCGATCCGCGACAACAATGCGCTGTCCTTCAAGGAACAGCTGCGCGATATCGACCTCCTCGTCATCGACGACATGCAGTTCCTGCAGGGCAAGTCGATCCAGCACGAGTTCTGCCATCTCCTGAATACACTGCTCGACAGCGCCAAACAGGTCGTTGTCGCTGCCGACCGTGCGCCGTCCGAACTGGAATCGCTCGATGTGCGTGTTCGTTCGCGTCTTCAGGGTGGCGTTGCGCTCGAAGTGGCGGCCCCTGATTACGACATGCGTGTCGAGATGCTGCGCCGCCGTCTCGCCGTCGCGCAGGCAGAAGATTCGAGCCTGAACATTGGTGAAGAGATTCTCTCCCACGTTGCCCGCACGGTCACCGGATCGGGCCGCGAACTGGAAGGTGCTTTCAACCAGCTTCTGTTCCGTCAGTCCTTCGAGCCGAACATCTCCATCGACCGCGTCGATGAGCTGCTCGGTCATCTGACCCGCGTTGGCGAACCGAAGCGTATCCGCATCGAGGAAATCCAGCGCATCGTGGCGCGTCACTACAATGTCTCGAAGCAGGACCTGCTGTCGAACCGCCGCACGCGCACCATCGTCAAGCCGCGTCAGGTGGCAATGTATCTCGCCAAGATGATGACGCCGCGCTCTCTGCCGGAAATCGGCCGCCGCTTCGGCGGACGCGATCATACGACCGTGCTGCACGCCGTGCGCAAGATCGAAGATCTGGTGGGCGCCGACACCAAGCTGGCGCAGGAACTGGAGCTTCTGAAGCGCCTCATCAACGATCAGGCGGCCTGATTACAGTAGCTTCCCCGCCATCAATCGCGGTTATCAACAAAAAGCCCGGGCCCTGTCGCTTTCCGACATGGCGCGGGCTTGCTTTTCTCCTTAAAAATCTGCCACTTTAACGGACCTTCTGGCGCCCCCGGCGCCTTATCGACAGGGGCCGCCTGCCTGCCCGTCAGATGCAGTTGTCCTGTCCCAGCGAGCGAGTGCGTTTGAACATGCGTGTTACCCTAGAGCGATCGAACCTTCTCAAATCTCTCAACCACGTCCATCGCGTCGTGGAGCGTCGCAACACGATACCTATCCTGTCGAATGTGCTTTTGCAGGCCGAGGGCGCAAGCCTCGCACTCAAGGCGACCGACCTTGATCTTGAGGTCAACGAAGCGACAGCCGCCATGGTGGAACAGGCAGGCGCTACGACGGTTCCGGCACATCTTCTTTATGACATCGTCCGCAAGCTGCCGGATGGCGCTGAAGTCATGCTGTCGACCAATCCGGATGGTGGTTCCATTTCGGTCATTTCCGGCAAGTCGTCTTTCCGCCTCCAGTGCCTGCCGCAGTCCGATTTCCCGGAACTGACCGCTGGTGCATTTACCCATTCCTTCCGGATCGAGGCGCAGGCTCTGAAGCGTCTCATTGACCGCACGCAGTTTGCGATTTCGACGGAAGAAACCCGCTATTACCTTAATGGCATTTTCTTTCACGCCATCGAAAGCGACGGCGCCCTGAAGCTGCGCGCTGTCGCGACCGACGGTCACCGTCTGGCGCGCGCCGAACTGGAAGCACCGTCCGGCACGGAAGGCATGCCGGGCATTATCATCCCGCGCAAAACGGTTGCCGAACTGCAGAAGCTGGTCGATGTGCCGGATGTGGTCGTTACTGTTGAACTGTCAGACGCCAAGATTCGCTTCACGGTTGGATCGGTGGTCCTCACCTCGAAGCTGATCGACGGAACCTTCCCGGATTACCAGCGCGTGATTCCGTCTGGCAACGACAAGAAGCTCACCATCGGACGCCAGGAGTTTGCGGCCTCCGTGGATCGCGTTTCGACCATTTCGAGCGAACGTGGCCGCGCGGTCAAGCTTTCGATCGCCGATGGCCAGCTGACGCTCACTGTCAACAATCCCGATTCCGGCAGCGCAACTGACGAGCTTGCGGCGGACTATGACGCCGATCCGCTCGATATCGGGTTCAACTCGAAATACCTGCTCGACATTACGAGCCAGCTTTCGGGTTCGGACGCGGTCTTCATGCTGGCCGATGCAGGTTCGCCGACGCTGGTGCGCGACACCGGCGATGAAGACGTGTTGTACGTGCTGATGCCTATGCGTGTTTAAAGAACAGAAAAGTGAATACGCCTGAGCCTAATCAAAGCCGCCCGGCCCGTGTATCGATCCGGCGGCTCAAGCTTGTGAATTTCCGCAATTATGCGGAACTGTCACTGCCGCTTGGGCCCGGCCATGTCGTGCTGACTGGTGAAAATGGTTCCGGCAAGACCAATCTGATCGAAGCAATTTCCTTTCTGTCGCCGGGACGCGGCCTGCGCCGCGCTGCTTATGACGATGTTGCCCGCACCAACTCGCTTGATGGCTTTGCTATTCATGCGGCGCTCGACTGTATGATTTACGGCGAAGCGGAAGTCGGCACCGGCACAGCAGGCGGCGGCGAGGGGGGGCGCAAGGTTCGTATCAACGGTATTGCGGGTTCCGGTGACGACATGCTCGACTATGCGCGCATCCTTTGGGTGGTGCCGTCGATGGATGGGCTTTTCACCGGAGGCGCTTCTGATCGCCGGCGTTTCCTCGACCGCATGGTGCTTGCTATCGATACCGCCCACGGCAAGCGTGTGCTCGATTACGAAAAAGCGATGCGCAGCCGCAACCGCTTGCTGAACGATGGCAGTAATGACGACCAATGGCTGGATGCGATCGAAAGCCAGATGGCGGAACTGGGCACAGCCATTGCCGCTGCCCGCGCCGAAGCCATGCGCCTGATTGCGGCGATGATTGAACGCCTGCCCGCCGAAGGGCCGTTTCCAAAGGCAGATTGCTTTCTGGAAGGGGCGCTGGAGCAGAGAATCAATGTCGAGGCGGCGCTCGATCTTGAAGAAGATTTCCGCCGTACCCTGCGCGATGGCCGTGCGCGAGACCGAGTGGCAGGCCGCACGCTTGAAGGCCCGCATCGCACCGATCTGATCGTCCAGCACAGACCCAAGTCCATGCCAGCCGCGCTCTGTTCCACGGGCGAACAAAAGGCGCTTTTGATTGGTCTCGTGCTTGCCCATGCCCGACTGACGGCCGAGCTTTCGGGCATGGCTCCGATTCTCCTGCTCGACGAAATCGCCGCACATCTCGATACGGGGCGCCGCGCGGCGCTCTTCGGCATCCTTGATGAGCTTGGCGGACAGGCCTTCATGACCGGCACGGATCGTGCGCTTTTCGAAGCGCTCGAAGGGGAAGCGCAATTCTTTAACGTCTCTGCCGGTCATCTCACCAGACTGTCTGATGCCTGATCCGAGAACCGGTTCCATTTTATGGATCGCGCCGTGAGGCAAAATATCCGCTGACAGCGCCTTGGGAGAGGCATATGTTCGGGGGTATGAATGCACCATCCAGACCATTTTCGTCCGAAGAACTTGAACGCTATGCGCGCCATATCGTGCTGCCAGAAATCGGTGGTCCGGGCCAGCAGAAGCTGAAGGCCGCCCGCGTGCTGATCGTCGGCGCAGGCGGTCTTGGCGCGCCTGTGCTGCAATATCTGGCAGCTGCCGGTGTCGGTACGCTCGGCATTGTCGATGACGACACTGTTTCGCTATCGAACCTGCAACGGCAGGTCATTCACGATACGGAAAGTGTGGGCCAGCCAAAGGTGGAAAGCGCGCTTGCCACCATTGCCCGTATCAATCCGCATGTGACGGTCGAAGGACACCAGTTTCGCCTCGATGCCGGTAACGTAGAAGCGTTGATCGGCAATTATGACGTTCTGGTGGATGGTTCGGACAATTTCACCACGCGCTATATTCTGGCCGATGCTGCTGCAAGGGTGGGACGCCCGCTCGTGACCGGTGCTATGGGCCGTTTCGATGGCACGGTCACCGTGCTGATGCCCTATACGACTGGACCGGATGGCACGCAGAACCCATCTTATCGCGATCTCTTTCCAGAAGCGCCGCCACCTGGAACAGTGCCGACCTGCGCCGAAGCCGGTGTGCTGGGCGTCCTGCCGGGCGTGATCGGCAGCCTGCAGGCGATGGAAGTTATTAAGCTCATCACCGGTATCGGCGAACCCTTGGTGGGCCGTCTGCTGCTTTACAACGCCTTGAATGTTCGCTTCGAAACCATTCGTTATAAGGCACGCAAGAAGGGCTGAGCATGGCATCGACACTAACCCATGAAGAGCGGTCGATAGCCGCCGGGGAACAGGGAGAAGGCGCTGCGATGGCCATGCGCATTGTCGCCGAAACAGCAAGGCTGATGGGCGCGCCGCGCCTTATTCCGGTTGCATCGGCACATATTGACGGTGCGCTTTATCACGGCGATAGCGGAACGCTTTTCGCAGAAAAGCTGGTTGAGGGTGGTGCAAAGGTCAAAGTCCGCTCGACGCTCAATGTCGGCTCTATCGATCTGACGGGCTGCTCGCGTCATCTTTTGCCGGCTCACGAAGCTGATATGGCCAAGCGCATGATGCGCGCCTATATCAAGCTTGGCTGCGAGCCGACCTGGACCTGCGCTCCGTATCAGGCGGGACACAGGCCAGCAAAGGGCACAGATGTCGCCTGGGGTGAATCCAATGCAGTCGTGTTCTGCAATTCGGTTCTGGGTGCGCGTACCAATCGTTATGGCGATTTCCTCGATATTGCCTGTGCGATTGCTGGCCGCGCGCCCGATTATGGTCTGCATCGCAGCGAAAACCGTCGCGCTACGGTGGTGATCGATATTTCAGGGCTGGACCCGGCGTTCCTGTCTTCGGAAGTGGCCTGGCCCATTCTCGGCAATCTGTTTGGTCGCAGTGTTGGCACGAATATCGGTGTCGTTGCAGGCAGTCCCGTCCATCCCGATGAAGACGATCTCAAGGCTTTCGGCGCGGCATCGGCATCGGTTGGAGCAGTCGGTCTGTTCCATGTTGCTGGTGTCACGCCCGAAGCGCCCGATCTTGAAACGGCTTTGCAGCACCAGAAGCCGGAAGGCGTCATCCGCGTCACACGAGAAATGATCGAGGCGACGCGCAAGCGTCTTTCGACAGTCGAGCAGGTCGATCATATCGATGCGGTTGCCATTGGCAGTCCGCATCTTTCGATAACCGAATTCGACCGTCTGGAGCGCGCCATAGCGGAACGCAAGCTCGCGGTGCCGCTTTATGCCTGCACGGGCCGTCATGCACTGGTTGAGCTGGAGAAAGACGGACGCAGGCAGGCGCTTGAAAAAGCAGGCGTCGTGATTGTCGCCGACACATGCGTGGTTGTTACACCAATTTTGCCAGCTAAGGATGATGCCATCCTTATGACGAATTCCGGCAAGTTCGCGCATTATGCACCTGGCAACACCGGCTATGGCGTGCTTTACGGTTCGTTGGAAGAATGCGTGGAAAGCGCGGTTGCGGGCAAACCGGTTTTCGGGAGGCAGGCGGCATGAGCATCGGGGAAAGCACCGTACTCGTTGCAGGAAAAGGGGCAGATGCTGAGGCGCTGGTTCTCTCCGCGCCGATTAGCTTCTGGGGCGGTGTCGATCCGAAGAGCGGGCGGATTGCCGATGTGCGCCATCCAGAACATGGGCAGAGCATCGCCGGGTGTGTGTTGTGCCTGCCCGGAACCATCGGGTCGTCATCGGCAGCAGCCGTTCTTCTGGAGTTGGTCCATAGCGGTCATGCGCCTGCGGCCATTGTCCTGCATGAACCGGATGCGATCCTGCTCCTTGGCCTCATCGTGGCTCGTGAAATGGGGCATGACGTACCCATCGCCGTTGAATTCGACCGCGAGGCGCAAAAGCAACTTGCCGGCCATCGGGTGACGGTCGGCGAGGATGGAGCAATTGGGATTGCTGCCTAATATTGCGTGCTGCGATCTACAATATGCTCCAGCGTCCCGTCCCGCTCGAAGGCTTCGATCTGCCGGATGATCTGCGGCACAAGAGCGGTTGCAGATGAGCTTGCCGCCGCGTGTGGAGTGATCGTCACGCGCGGATGATCCCAGAGCGGGCTGCTGGTCGGCAATGGTTCCTGCGTGAACACGTCAAGCGAAGCTGCCGAAAGAAGCCCGCGGTCGAGTGCGGCCAGAATATCGGCCTCGTTCTGCAGACCGCCTCGTCCGGCATTGATCAGCACCGGCGCGCCGAGAGGCCCGTCGCTCTTCAATTGCGCGAACATCGACATGGAGAGGATGCCCTTTGTGTCGGGCGTCAGCGGCAGCAGACAGACGAAGATGTCAGCCGTCTTGAGGAATTTCCCAAAGCCGTCCTTGCCGTGATAGGTCTGCACGCCATCGATCTCTTGCGGGCGACGGCTCCAGCCGGTGACGTTGAAGCCGAGCAACTTCAGCTTTTCAGCCGCGTCGCGACCCAGCACGCCGAGGCCCATGATGCCGACAGTGACTTCATGAGCAGCAGGCTGGCGGCGATCCTCATGCCAGACGTGATTCTGCTGCTGCTTGCGATAGCGCTGTCCGAGGCGGTGATGATCCAGCACCTGCCAGACGACATATTCTGTCATGCGCATGGTGAGATCGTCGGAGATGATGCGCACCAGTGGTACATCGGGAATCCGGTCATCGCGGAAGACATGATCGACGCCTGCGCCCAGCGAGAAGATCACCTTCAGATTGGGCAGGTTCTCAAGCGAGCCCGGCTTCTGCTTCCAGACAAGCGCATATTTGACGGACGGATCTTTTTCCGTGCGATCCGTCACCACCGGACGATCCGGCGCGTGATCCCGAAACGTCTTCAGCCAGATTTCAGGGTCCCAGTCGGTGATCGCCAAAAGGATGTTGCCCTTGGTTTCGCTCATTGTCGTGCTCCTCCCTCTGTTGCCTCCATCCGGAAGGCCGCCGCCATCAACGCCTTGGTATAGTCGGTCTGCGGGTTGGCGAAAACATCCTTCGCCGCGCCATATTCGACTGCCTTGCCGTTGCGCATCACCAGCACGTCATTTGCCAGCGCCCGCACCACTTTCAGATCGTGGCTGATGAAAAGATAGGCGAGATCATGCTTCTTCTGCAATGCGCGTAACAGATCGACCACCTGCGCCTGCACGCTCATATCGAGCGCGGAGGTCGGTTCGTCCAGCATAACAAATTTCGGGTTCAGCACCATGGCACGTGCAATGGCGACGCGCTGGCGCTGGCCACCTGAAAATTCGTGCGGATAGCGGAAGCGGGTTTCCGGATCGAGATTGACCTCGTTGAGCGCGGCAACAACACGCGCATCGCGTTCGTCTGCCGACAGTTTAGGCTCATGCACCAGAAGCCCTTCGGCGATGATGTCCGCGATGGTCATGCGCGGAGAGAGCGAGCCGAATGGGTCCTGAAACACGATTTGCATCTCGCGGCGCAGCGGGCGCATATCTTTGAAGCTGAACTTAGCTATATCGCGCCCGTCGAACCTGATCTCGCCCTTGGATGAAATCATGCGCGACAGTGCGAGGCCAAGCGTCGTCTTGCCGGAACCCGATTCGCCGACGACGCCGAGCGTCTGTCCGGCGCGTAAGTTTACGTCGATGCCGTCCACCGCCTTCACATGGTCGACGGTCTTGCGCATGAACCCCTTCTTGATCGGGAACCAGACACGGATATCCTTGCCTTCCATCACCGTTTTTGCTGCTGGATCGGCGGCAGGCGGCTCGCCCTTCGGTTCAGCCGCAAGCAGGTGCTTGGTGTAGGGATGCTGCGGGTTTTCGAAAATCTCTTTGGTCGGCCCGGCCTCGACGATCTTGCCCTTGCTCATCACGCAGACCTTGTCGGCGATCTTGCGCACAATGCCGAGGTCGTGGCTGATGAAGAGCATCGACATGCCCTGTGCAGCTTTAAGCTCGGCCAGCAGCTTCAAGATTTGGGCCTGCACGGTGACATCGAGCGCTGTGGTCGGTTCGTCGGCAATCAGCAGCTTCGGCTTGTTGGCAAGCGCCATGGCGATCATGACGCGCTGGCGCTGGCCGCCGGAAAGCTGGTGCGGGAAGGCCGACAGGCGCTTTTCCGGTTCGCGAATGCCGACTTCGTTCAGAAGTTCCAGCGTCCGCGCCCGTGCGGCCTGCTCCCCCATGCCTTGATGCATTTTCAGGATTTCACCGATCTGCCTCTCCACACTGTGCAGCGGATTGAGCGATGTCATCGGCTCCTGAAAGATCATCGTGATGTCGTTGCCGCGCACACGGCGCAGTTCCGGCTCCGAAGCCTTCATCAAATCCTTGCCATTGAAAAGAATTTCTCCGGAAGGATGGCTGGCAGACGGATAAGGCAGCAGCTTCAGGATGGACAGGGCCGAGACGGATTTGCCTGATCCCGATTCGCCGACAAGGGCGACCGTTTCGCCTTCGGCAATGTCGAAGGATACGCGGTCGACGGAAATGCGTTCCTCGCCATTCTGGCGGAATGCGACGGACAGATCGCGAACGGACAGCAGGATATTGTTCCCTGATTCGATCATTGACCCGCTCATTGGCCCACTCATTGAAATGCCTTTCGCGGATCGAAGGCGTCGCGTGTTGCCTCACCGATGAAGATCAGAAGCGACAGCATCAGCGAGATGACCACAAAGCCGGTAATGCCGAGCCAGGGTGCCTGCAGGTTATTCTTGCCTTGTGCGAGCAGTTCGCCCAGCGAAGCTGAACCGGGCGGCAGGCCGAAACCGAGGAAGTCGAGCGAGGTGAGGGTGGTGATCGAGCCGTTCAGGATGAAAGGCAGGAAAGTCAGTGTCGCGACCATGGCGTTGGGCAGGAGATGCCGCCACATGATGGTGCCGTTCTTCACGCCGAGCGCACGCGCCGCGTTCACATATTCGAAGTTTCGCGCTCGCAGAAATTCCGCGCGCACGACGCCGACGAAAGCCACCCATGAAAACAACAACATGATGCCAAGAAGCACCCAGAAGCCGGGCGGCAATATCGCCGCGATAATCAGCAACAGGTAGAGAACCGGGATCGAGGACCAGATTTCGATGAAGCGCTGGAACAGAAGATCGACCCAGCCGCCGAAATAACCCTGAACCGCACCTGCTGTCACACCGATGATAGCGGAGAAGAAGGTGAGAATCAGGCCGAACAGCACCGAAATACGGAAGCCGTAGAGTGCGCGTGCGAATACATCGCGCGCCTGATCGTCGGTGCCGAGCAGATTGAAATTGCCGAAGCGACAATTGGGATCGCTCACGCCTTGCGGATAGCGCTGGCAGCGCTCTTCCGCTGAATAGAGCCAGAACGGTTTGGAAGGCGCGGCTTCCGGTATCTCGTTGTTCACGGTGTTGTAGGAATAGCGGATCGGTGGCCAGATGGCCCAGCCATTGTTGTTGATTTCATCCTGTATCACCGGGTCGCGATAGTCGGTGACGGCATAAAAGCCGCCGAATTTCTCTTCCGGATAATCCACGAAAACCGGCATCAGCAACTCGCCCTTGTAGGAAACGAGAATGGGCCGGTCATTTGCGATGAACTCGGAACAAAGCGCTGCGATGAGCAGGAACAGGAAGATCCACAGCGACCAGTAACCGCGCTTGTTGGCCTTGAAGTTCTGCCAGCGGCGCTTGTTGAGTGGTGAAAGAAACGGACGTTTTACCGGCTTTGCGGTTGGGGTGAGGGTGGTGTCGGTCATCACACGTCCCTCCGGTCGAAGTCGATGCGCGGATCGATCCACGTATAGGTGAGGTCGGACAAAAGGCCGACCAGAAGGCCGATCAGCGAGAAGATGAAGAGATTGGCGAAGACTACCGGATAATCGCGGTTGATGACCGACTGGTAGCCCAGCAGTCCAAGCCCGTCGAGCGAGAAGATGGTTTCGATCAAAAGCGAACCGGTGAAGAAGGCCGAGATGAAGGCGCCCGGAAAACCGGCGATCACGATCAGCATCGCATTGCGGAAGACGTGCCGATAGAGAACCTGATTCTCGGTCAGCCCTTTGGCGCGCGCCGTGGTTACATATTGCTTGCGGATTTCTTCCAGAAACGAATTCTTGGTCAGCAACGTCGTTGTGGCGAAGGCGGAAAGCACGAGTGCAGTCACCGGCAGCACCATATGCCACAGATAGTCGCCGATCTTGCCCCAGAACGACATTTGCGCGAAATCGGGAGAGGTGAGGCCACGCAGCGGGAACCAGTCGAAGAACGAGCCGCCCGCAAACAGCACGATCAGCAGGATCGCAAACAGGAAGCTTGGGATGGCGTAACCGACGATGATGACGGCACTGGTCCAGGTGTCGAAGCGCGAACCATCCTTGATCGCCTTGCGAATGCCGAGCGGAATCGAAATCATGTAGGACAGAAAAGTCAGCCACAGGCCGAGCGAGATTGAAACCGGCATCTTTTCCTTGATGAGGTCGATCACGCTGATATCGCGAAAATAGCTGCGGCCGAAATCGAAGCGCAGATAGTTCCACAGCATCTGGCCGAACCGTTCCAGCGGCGGCTTGTCGAAACCGAACTGCTTTTCCAGATCGGCAATGAATTGCGGGTCGAGCCCCTGCGCGCCGCGATATTTGGAATTGACCGAGCCGCTGTCGACGGCACTTTGCCCGAAATCGCCACCACCGCCGGAAAGGCGGTCGAGAGCGTCGCCGCCCTGGCCTGAAAGCTGCGCAATCACGCGCTCGACCGGACCGCCCGGGGCGAACTGAACCACAGCGAAGGAAATAGCCATGATGCCGAGTATCGTCGGAATCATCAGAAGCAGACGGCGGAGAATATATGCGCCCATCAGCCCGGTTTTCTCCGCAGGTTCAGGTTTATCTTATGGCTTGCCAACAGCTTCTGCCTTTTCATTATAGAGCGTGATTTCGAAAACCGGTTTCGGTTTCGCGAAATCAGGCCTTGATCCACCACAGCGTCTCGACGGGAAAGCCATAATCGGGCTTCGGCTCCTTGAAACCGAACCGGTCCCAATAGGCCGCGAGATGATTCGCTGTCGTCCAATTTGGAATCCAGTCGCGCCGGATACGCAAGTACCGATCGAGCACCTGCATCGTGGCGACGAGTTCTTCGCGCGTCGAAACCTTGCCGATATCTGCAATCAGCGCATCGATCAACGGGTCTTCCGTACCGGGAAGATTATAGCTGCCCGGCACCTTGGCCGATTCGGAACCAAACATCCCGGCAAGCGATTCCTGCGTCGGCGTGGGGCTAAACTGCAACGCCATACCCACCATGTCGAACTGGAAGTCCTGCATCCGTACCTGATACTGGCTTGCATCGACAAGCCGCAGGCTGGCGTCAATGCCGATGGCGCGCAACTTCTGCACATAAGGATTGTAGACCCGGGTGAAGGCTTCGGAATTGGAAAGAATCTCCAGCGCGAATTTCGACCCGTCTTTGTCGTGGAACTGGCCGTTCTTGCGCTCGAAACCCGCTTCCTCCAACAGCTTGATGGCCTGCGCGAACTGCGCGCGGTCGCGGCCTGTTCCGTCCGATACCGGCATTAGCACGGCTTCACTGAAAACCGCATCCGGCAGTTTTCCGCGATAACGTTCAAGAACTTTCAGTTCATCGGGCGTCGGCATGCCGCTCGCCTGAAAATCTGATCCGTTGAAGCACGACTGCGAGCGGGCATAGACCTTGTAGAAAAGGTTCTCATTCGTCCATTCGAAGTCGAAGCAGAGCGCAATTGCTTCGCGCACGCGCGGATCGCGGAACCGTTCGCGGCGCTGGTTCAGCGCCCATGCCTGCATCAGCGGGCGCTTCTCTTTCGGAAAAGTGCGCTTGATGACCTTTCCCTGCTGGATGGCCGGGAAGTCATAGGCCGTCGCCCAGTTCTTGGAGACGGTCTCCTCGCGGTAGTCGATACTGCCTTTCTTGAAGGCTTCGAATTGCGGCTGGCGGTCGCGGAAAAACTCGATACGGATGCGGTCGAAATGATTGAAGCCCTTCTGCACCGGCAGATCTTTCGCCCAATAATCCTCAACGCGCTCATACTCGATGAACTGACCGGCGGCGAAATTGCCGACCTTGTAAGCGCCTGAGCCCAGCACCGGCTCCATGGTCGTGGCTTCGAAATCGCGATCTTTGAACCAGCTTTCCGACAGGATCGGCACGGCCACGGCATCAAGGATGGCGTTCGGTCCGCGCCCTTCGACGAAGCGCATGCGCACTTCTCGGCTGCCGGTTGCCTCCACCTTTTCGACGCCTGCCAGATACTGGCGCAGCGTTGGATGGCCTTTCTGCTTGATGGTCGCATAGGTGAACAGCACGTCTTTCGCCTCAATAGGCGAGCCGTCGTGAAAACGCGCCTCCTTGCGAAGCTTGAAAGTGCAACTGCGGCGATCTTTCGAAAGCGTCGCACTTTCCGCGATGAGACCATAGACAGAATCCGGCTCATCCAGCGCCGAAGCCATCAGCGTATCGAAGGTCAGCTCCATGCGCGGCGGCGCATCACCCTTGAACGTGAAGGTATTGAGCGTATTGAACGTGTCGGTATTCTGGTTCCAGACCCAGCTCGACGGCGCGAAATTGAACGTGCCGCCCTTCGGTGCTTCGGGACTGGCATAGTCGAAATGGGAGAAATCGGGACCGTATTTCAGGTCACCGAAAGTCGAAAGCCCATGCAGCGCTTTGCCTGTCGGAATGTCGGCAAAAGCCCTTGGCGGCAGGAAGGCTGCAACGGCGGCACTTCCCGAAAACCCCAGAAAATGGCGGCGGTTCATGCGAAGGATTGTCATTCTCGCTCCGCCCTCATTCACTGCCGGTTTTGAGCTTGGCTTCCTTCGCAGGGTCTATCCACCAGGAGAACGGGTCAATCCCAAGATAGTCCGGCTGCTTTTCAGGCATTCCGAATTTATTCCAATAGGCCACTTTGATCTTGTCATCATACCATTGCGAGATGACGTAATAGTTCCACAAAAGTGCCCGGTCGAGCGCATGGGTCGAGGCGACCAGCTCTTCACGATCCTTGGCATAGATGACATGGTCGATCAGCTTGTCGATGGCTGGGTTCTTGATACCGGCATAGTTGCGGCTGCCTTTGAAGTCGGCGGCCTTCGAGCCCCACATGTCGCGCTGCTCATTGCCGGGTGAGGCAGTTTGCGGGATGATTGAGGTGACCACATCATAGTCGAAATCATTGACGCGGGCCTGATATTGCGCCGTGTCGACGATACGCACGGTCGCGTTGATGCCGATCTTGCGCAGGCTTGCGGCGAACGGATTGTAAATACGCTCGTCCGTCGGATCCTTGCCGAGAAATTCGATGGTGAACGGATTGCCCTTGGCATCGACGAGCTTGTTGCCCTGCACTGTCCAGCCGGCTTCCGAAAAGAGTTTCAGCGCGGTGCGCAGATTTTCGCGGGTGGCCTGCGGTGTGTCATAGACCGGCAGCTTGAATTCCTTCGTCAGTGCATCAGCAGGAAGCGAATCCTTCACCGTTTCCAGAATGGCCTGTTCCTCGGGCGTCGGCGGGCCGCTCAATTCCAGTTCGTTGCCTGCGAAATAGCTGTTGATGCGCTTGTACTGATTGAAGAACAGCAGGCGGTTCATCGATTCGAAGTCGAAGGCGTAGGTCAGCGCCTGACGGACTTTCGGGTCTTTGAACTTGTCGCGGCGCGTGTTCAGGAAATAGCCCTGCATACGTCCGACGGCGTGATAAGGGAACGAAGCCTTTACGACATCGCCGCGCTGCACGGCTGGAAAATTATACTGTTCAGCCCAGCGCTGGGCACGATTCTCGTTGCGATAATCGTACTGTCCGCCCTTCTTGAAGGCTTCCCAGGTTGCATCCTCGTTGAAATAGTACTCGTAGCGCAGGCGGTCGAAATTATTGCGCCCGACATTGACGCCCAAATCCTTGCCCCAATAGTCATCGACGCGCGCCCAGGTGATGGAGCGTCCGGGCGTCATGCTGTCGATCTTGTAGGCGGAAGAGCCGAGCGGGATTTCAAGCGTCGGACGGGTAATGTCGCGCTGCTTGCCCTGTGCATCCTTGCCTTCCCACCAGTGCTTGGGCAGAACGGCAAGCTGTCCCAGAATCTGCGGCAATTCGCGATTGCCCTTTTGGCTGAAGGTGAATTTCACCTCATGTTCGCCAGTCTTTTCCGCCTTCTCCACGTCGCCATAATATTTGTTGTACATCGGCGACTGCTTCTTCAGCACATCGAACGACCAGATCACGTCATCGACGGTGATCGGCTGGCCATCGTGCCATTTCGCTTTTGGATTGAGCTTGAACTTAACCCAGGAGAAATCATCGGGATATTGCAGGGCTTCAGCAATGAGCGGGTATTGCGTCGATCCCTGATCGAGCGAATCCGTCATCAGCGTGTCGTAGAGAAGACCGCCGCCGAAATCGGACAGGCCAGCGGCTGCGACCCCCTGCACCACAAACGGATTGAGACTGTCGAAGGTGCCAACGGCGACCATGTTCAGCGTGCCGCCTTTCGGCGCATCGGGATTCACATAGTCGTAGTGCTTGAAATCAGCAGGATATTTGGGCTCGCCAAGCAGGCTGGAGGAATATCGCCATTGGGGTTCCGCGTCATTTGCGCGACCAATTGAAACCGTGCTCGCAAGCATGGCCACCGCAAACGCACCCGCCCAAAAAGCTCTCATCCAGCCTCTCCGTTCCTGTTTCGGATATATTCGAACGAGTTTTATGGGTTTTTGCGGAGGAAGAAAGGCATGCGGGCAAGAAATTTAATGCGGGCACGAAAAAAGCCCGGCGAACCGGGCTTTGATCATGTTTCTATCCTGCAGGCTTAATTGGCGGGTGCCGGTTCTGCAGGCTTCTGTTCGCCGCCTTCTGCAGGCTTTTCGCCTTCGGCTGGCTTGGCTTCGCCGCCCTCAGCCGGCTTTGCATCGCCATCAGCGGCAGGTGCCGCATCAGCGGTCGGCAGCGGAGCCGGATTGTCGGACAGTGTGCGCAGATAAGCGATCAGATCAGCGCGTTCATTGTCCTTCTTGTCGCCAGCAAAGCCCATGGCCGTGCCCTTGATGTAGCCCTTCGGCGAGGTCAGGAACTTGTTGAGATGTTCAAAATCCCACTTGTTGCCCGCAGCACCGAACTCCTTCATGGGAGCCGAATAGCCGAAACCTTCAACAGAGGCAGCCGGACGGTTCACGACATCCCACAGATGCGGACCGACCTTGTTGGCGCCACCCTTTTCACCGGTATGGCATGCAGCGCAACGCTTGAAGACGGTTTCACCGCGCGCCGGATCGGCAGACTGCAGCAACGTCGCAATGGAAACTTCTTCCTTGGCCGGTGCAGCGCCCCCTTCACCGGTCGAGGCTTCCGCCGCTTCGATGATAAAGCCCGGCTTTTCGGGCGCAGGCGAGTGAAACAGCGAATCGGACAGGATGCCTGTCGTCATGACAACGAAAACCGTTGCCAGAAAAGCCATGATAAACTTGTTAGTCCGGGTTGAATTCATCGCCGGTCAGCGCTCCCTCTACCAAAACGCTCTCCCCGAGAACGCTCTCCTAGCCGGCATGCAAACCTTCAATAAAGGTCGCAATTCTCTCCCCGGCATCGGGCGGAAACTAGGTCTTTTACCAGGGCGATGCAACACCTATAACGGTAACTAGACCCGTGACTTTTTGACACTTTTGATGCATTTCCAGCGCCTCGAAAGCGGTTTAAAAGACGTCCGCGACCTTATCGATCTCAAGAGGCGATGATGCTTCAGACATTAAAGACACTCACTCTTATCCCGGCACGCATGGCGTCCACGCGGCTGCCGAACAAGCCGCTCGCCGATATTTGCGGCAAGCCGATGATCGTGCATGTGGCCGATCGTGCAGCGGCTGCAAAGCTGGGCCGGACGGTGGTTGCAACCGACAGCGAAGAGATTTTTTCAATCGTTACCGCGCATGGCCACGAAGCCATCATGACGCGCGAGGATCACGAATCCGGCTCCGACCGCATCTATGAAGCATTGATGAAAGTCGATCCGGCGGGCGAGTTTGATGCCGTGGTGAACGTTCAGGGCGACCTGCCGACCATCGATCCCGATATCATCCGCCGTGCGCTTCTGCCGTTGGAAGACGGACCTGCCGACATTGCAACGCTCGGCGTCGAAATCGAGGAAGAGTCGGAGAAGACCAATCCGAGTGTGGTGAAGATCGTCGGCTCCCCGCTTGCCGGCAACAGCCGCCTGCGCGCACTTTATTTCACCCGCGCAACCGCGCCCTACGGTGAAGGCCCGCTTTATCACCATATCGGCCTTTACGCCTATCGCCGCTCAGCGCTTGAACGCTTTGTGAAGCTTGGGCCGTCTCCCTTGGAGAAGCGCGAAAAACTCGAGCAATTGAGGGCTCTTGAAGCCGGAATGCGTATTGATGTGGAACTTGTGAGGACGGTGCCGCTCGGCGTTGATACGCAGGCCGATCTTGACCGCGCGCGCATTCTTGTAGCACAGGGTATCTAACGGGCCACCGATGAGTGGCATTTAAGAAAGCATGGTACGATGAAAACCAACAGGATTTCCTTTCAGGGTGAAGCGGGCGCGAATTCCGATACGGCGTGCCGCAACATGTTTCCCGATATGGAGCCTTTGCCGTGCCCGACTTTCGAGGATGCCTTCAACGCGGTTGAAACCGGCGCTGCCGACCTCGCCATGATCCCGATCGAGAACACTCTGGCCGGTCGCGTCGCCGATATTCATTATCTGCTGCCGCTCGCCGACATGCATATCATTGGCGAATATTTCCTGCCGATCCATTTCCAGCTGATGGTACTTCCGGGCGTCAAGCGCGAGGAAATCAAGACGGTACACAGCCATGTCCATGCGCTTGGCCAGTGCCGCAACGTCATCCGCCAGAATGGCTGGAAGGGCGTCATCGCAGGCGATACGGCGGGAGCGGCTCGCCTCGTCGCCGATATGAAAGACCGTTCCATGGCGGCTTTGGCACCAAGCCTTGCCGCTGAGCTCTATGGTCTCGATATTCTGGAAGAAAATGTCGAGGATTCGGAAGATAACGTGACCCGCTTCGTTGTTCTGTCCAAGAACAAGCAATGGGCACAGCGTCCCGAAAACGGCGAACGCATCGTGACGACTTTTGTCTTCCGCGTGCGCAACGTCCCGGCTGCGCTCTACAAGGCGCTGGGCGGCTTTGCCACCAATGGCATCAACATGACGAAGCTCGAAAGCTATCAGATCGGCGGGCGTTTCATCGCCACGCAGTTCTATGCCGATGTCGAAGGACACCCGGAAGACGCCAATCTGCAGTTCGCGCTGGAAGAATTGCGGTTCTTCACCAAGGAAGTGCGGATTCTCGGCGTCTACAAAGGCAGCGATATCCGAGATACGCATCTGCTGGCAGCAGAATAATCAGCCTGCGTCGTAGACCCAGGCCTTTATCAGATGGGTTGCGATGGCGCCGGACGGTGGCACCCGCAACCCATTTTCATGTGTGCCTTCCAGCATTGTCCGCACTTCGGCCTTCGAGAACCAGCGACCGTCTTCCAATTCCGAACGGTCGATAGTGAAGTCGTCGCTCAAAACCTCGGCATGACAGCCGATCATCAGCGAATAGGGAAACGGCCAGGGCTGGCTCGCATGATAGGCAACGCGACCGATGGAGAGCCCCATTTCCTCGACACTTTCGCGGCGCACGGCGGCCTCGATTGTTTCGCCGTGCTCGATAAAGCCTGCGAGGCAGGAATAGGAACCGGGTGCGAAATGCGGGCTGCGGGCCAGAATGCATTTTTCGCCGCGTACCGGCAGCATAATCGCCACCGGGTCGGTACGCGGGAAATGTTCCGCACCACAGTTCGGGCATTGCCGCTTGGCACCGCCAGCGCGCATGTCGGTTTTTGTACCGCAGCGTCCGCAGAAACGGTGATTGGCATGCCATGCGGTCAGCGCTGCGGCTTGCGCCAGCGCGCCGAGCAGGTCGGCGGATACCAGTCCTTCGGTATAAATGCTGCGATAATCCTGCAGACGGAAAGGCGTTTCCGTCGTCTCGGGGTCGAGCGGTGTCGTCAAAGCGACAAGCGGCGCGCCGTCCTGAAGACCGAGAAAAATCGGCTCGTGAAGATCAGGCGCAAAGTCCTTCGCCTCACCGAGGCGGAACAATGCGCGGGGCGCTTTTTCATCGGCGTAGTCGAGAAGCAGCCGGTTACCGCCAAGCAACATGATTCGCGTTTCGGGAAGTTCCAGCGCTGTGAAGGCAGAGTCATCCTGCCGCTTTTCGGATTGGCGGTCGATCCGGTTGCCGGAAAATCCGACAGATCGGCTCGGTTCGATTTCCGGCAGATCGTAGAGACGGAAAGTCATATCTATCTCGGCATTGTTGGGGGATTTAAAGCGCATCCCGAAAAGTGTGAAACGATTTTCGGAAAAGATACGCGTGAAAGCAAATTAAAGCGCCGTGCGAATGTCGGCGATCAGCTGGCGGGCGTCTTTTTCGTCATAGGTCTCGCGGGTGCCAAAGCCCCAGACAGGGCCGGGCCAGCCCGCATCGCCTTCATTGCGGGCGATCACATGCAGATGCAGCTGCCGAACGATATTGCCGAGCGCGCCCGTATTGATCTTCTGGCAACCCGTCACAGTCTTGAGTGCCTGCGCAACGATGCCCAACTCGAAGGTCAGCATGGTCTGGTCGAGTGGCGTCATGTCATGGATTTCAGCTAGGCCAGGACGGCGCGGCACCAGGATCAACCATGGCCAGCGCCGATCGTTCATCAACCGAAGCTCGCACAGGCCGAGCTTGGCCACGGAAAAAGTGTCGGCATTGAGCCGTTTATCGAGTTCGAATTGTTCCATAGGCCGACATTTACCAGTTTTTTTCGTCCAGCGCTTGCTTTTTGCGTGGCGCCCTCCTTGCTTTTTGCTTCACAATTGACGATATGCAGCGTGGGAGGTTGGTGGTGGACGAGCCACTCGCCAACCGGGTCAGGTCCGGAAGGAAGCAGCCCTAACGAGCCACGGCACGGGTCATCGTGCCAGCCTCCCACCCTTTCTCGCTACGCCGACGACTGTTGATGGGTTGCCTCTTTGGTTGACGCCGCTCATGCGTCCGGTCCAAACTGGCGACTGAGAAAAAGCGGAACAGGAAGAACGGAAGGGTCGCTATGGACACAAAATCCGCCGATGGCGCCTATCGCGTTCTCGCCCGCAAGTATCGCCCCCAGAATTTCAACGACCTTATCGGCCAGGAGCCGATGGTTCGCACGCTCAAGAACGCGTTCGAGACGGGCCGCATTGCGCAGGCCTGGATGCTTACCGGCGTTCGCGGGGTCGGCAAGACCACGACAGCGCGCATTCTGGCGCGTGCGCTCAATTACAAGACCGATACGATCGACCAGCCGACCATCGACCTTTCCGTGCAGGGCGAAAACTGCCAGGCGATCATGGAAGGCCGTCATGTCGATGTGATCGAGATGGATGCCGCCTCGCATACCGGTATCGACGATATCCGCGAGATCATCGAGCAGGTGCGTTACCGCCCGGTTTCGGCGCGCTACAAGGTCTACATCATCGACGAAGTGCACATGCTCTCCAATCAGGCTTTCAACGGCCTGTTGAAGACACTGGAAGAGCCACCGCCGCACGTCAAATTCATCTTTGCCACCACCGAAATCCGAAAAGTTCCGATCACGGTTCTGTCGCGCTGCCAGCGCTTCGACCTGCGCCGTATCGAATCGGGCACGCTGGCGCAGCATCTGCGCCGCATCGCGGAAGCGGAACAGATCGCGGTGGATGATACGTCGCTCGCCATGATCGCACGCGCAGGCGAGGGCTCGGCGCGCGATTCGCTGTCGATCTTCGATCAGGCCATCGCGCATGGTGCGGGTACTGTCACGGCGGAAGCCGTGCGCTCCATGCTGGGCCTTGCCGACCGTGCCCGTATCATCGACCTCTTCGAGATGCTGATGCGTGGCGATGTGGCTGGCGCACTGACGGAATTTCGCGCGCAGTATGATGTCGGTGCCGACCCGTCGGTCGTGCTGACCGATCTTGCCGATTTCAACCATCTCGTGACACGACTGCGTTTCACGCCGGATGTGGCCGAAGACGTGTCCCTGTCGGAAGATGAGCGCGTGCGCGGTCGTGAATTCGCGCAGAAACTTTCTGTCCGTGTGCTGTCGCGCACATGGCAGATGCTGCTCAAGGGCATTGCGGAAGTCGATACGGCGACGAGACCGGTTCAGGCTGCAGAAATGCTTTTGATCCGGCTTGCCCATGCCGCAGATCTGCCGACGCTGGACGAGGCGATTCGCGGTCTCGACAATGGCTCCGTTTCGGCGCCGCGTCCGCAGCCGGGCAATCCGCGGCCGAATGGCGGCGGTGGTGCGCCGGAAGCGCGTTTTGCCGCCGATGCGGTTGGATCGTCTTCGATGGCTCCAGCTTCCGGTGGACCGGCAACAGCCATGCGTATCGTGGAAACACCACCGCAGCCGGTTCAGCCGTCAGCCGCACCGCAGCAGTTTGTCGAGAACACGCCGCAGCCTTCGGTGCCGGTCAACAGCTTGCATGATGTCGTCGCACTTGCCGACAAGCACCGCGACATGCAGTTCAAGATTCTGGTCAAGGGTTGCGTGCGCCTTGCATCCATTGCACCCGGGCGGCTCGAAATCGGCCTGACCGACGATGCGCCGAAATCTCTGCCGAGCGATATTTCGCAACGCCTCCTGAACTGGACCGGCATTCGCTGGGTAGTGACGGTCGCGCGTGACGTGGCCGGGCAGACCATTTCGGAGGCGGAAACCGAGCGACGCGACAATCTGGTGACGGATGCCCGCGCCGATCCCGATGTCGCCGCTATTCTCGCGGCCTTTCCGGGGGCAAAAATCACCGACGTGCGCATTGCCGTACCGGAACAGAATGACGACGAGGACATTGACCTCGATGCCGTGGTGGAAACACCGGGCGCACCGTCTGAAGACGACTGATTTACGGAATGATGGAGTGAACCCATGCGTGACATGATGGGCATGATGAAGCAGGCGAAGGAATTGCAGGCCAAGATGAAGGCCATGCAGGACGAGATCGCCACCATGGAAGCCTCGGCCTCTTCGGGCGGCGGGCTGGTGACGATCACGCTTTCCGGCAAGGGCACCCTGTCGGCGCTGAAAATCGATCCGTCGCTGATGAAGGAAGAAGAGGTGGAAATCCTCGAAGACCTGATCATCGCGGCGCATAACGACGCCAAGGCCAAGCTTGAAGCGGCCATGGCCGAGAAGACGCAGTCGCTCACCGCTGGTCTGCCGATTCCTCCGGGGTTCAAGCTGCCGTTTTAAGTGAGTAGGGCAGTAAGGCATTAGGGCAGTATGTTTTATCTGCCCGAAACGTTGCTGCCTCTGCTTTCCTTATTGTCTTACCGCCCTATTGCCGTATTGCCTTAAAAGATGTCCAAACGAATAGCCGGTCCCGAAATCGAACGTCTTATCCAGCTCCTGGCCCGCGTGCCGGGGCTTGGGCCGCGTTCGGCCCGTCGTGCGGCGCTGCATCTCATCAAGAAGAAAGAAGCGCTTCTGGTGCCGCTTGGTGGCGCCATGCAGGAAGCTGCCGAAAAGGTACGCATCTGTTCTTGTTGCGGCAATGTCGATACGTCCGATCCGTGCACGATCTGCACCGATGAACGTCGCGATCCCACCACTCTTATTGTCGTGGAAGACGTTTCCGATCTCTGGGCGTTGGAGCGGGCAGGCACGATGAATGTGCGCTATCACGTTCTCGGCGGTCGCCTGTCACCGCTCGATGGCATCGGCCCGGACGATCTCAACATCAAAGGACTGGTGGAACGGGTTTCCACGGGTGAGATCAAGGAAGTGATTCTCGCGGTCAACGCTACCGTCGAAGGCCAGACCACGGCGCATTACATCACCGACCAGCTGTCGAGCTTCGACGTTCGTGTCACGCGGCTTGCCCATGGCGTTCCGGTCGGCGGCGAGCTTGATTATCTGGATGAAGGCACGCTTGCTGCCGCCTTGCGGGCAAGAACCACCCTTTAGAACTAATGGAGAAGGCATGGCAGCGGGAAATTGGAAGCATAGCCTGAAGATTGGTCTCGCACTGCTTGCCAGCCTTGCCATTTCTCCCGCCATTGCCGCGCCGTCCAAGGCGCAGATTGAAAGCCAGTATCGCAACTGGCTCGAAAAGGACCTTTGGCCGGAAGCGAAGGCAGCAGGCGTATCGCGCGCCGTGTTCGATCAGGCTTTTGCCGGTGTCTCGATCAACTGGAAGCTGCCAGACCTTGTCATCCCCGGCGAAAAGCCCTCGACACCGAAAGAGCAGAAACAGGCGGAATTCGGTGCACCCGGCAAATATTTCAATGCAAAGACGATGGGCGCGGTCACAAGCGGTGGCAAGGCGCGCTATGGCCAATATGCCAATCTCCTGAAGCGCATCGAACAGAAATACGGTGTTCCGGGGCCGATCCTGCTTGCCGTATGGGGCCGCGAATCCGGCTTCGGTACGGTGAAGATTCCCTACAATGCCTATGAGGTTCTTGGCACCAAGGCTTTTATGGCCACCCGCAAGGACATGTTCCGGAAGGAACTGATTGCTGCGCTCGAAATCGCTTCCAGGGGCTATATCGACGAAGCCGCTATGAAAAGCTCATGGGCGGGTGCACTCGGCCAGCCGCAATTCATGCCGACTTCCTATCTGAAACATGCTGTCGATTTCGACGGTGACGGCAAGCGCGACATCTGGAACTCGGTGCCGGATACGCTCGCCTCCATCGCCAATTATCTGAAGCTGCATGGTTGGCAGAAGGGGCGTGACTGGGGCTTTGAAGTGAGCGTTCCGCAGAACGTATCCTGCTCGCTGGAAGGTCCGGATCAGGGCAAGACGATTGCCGAATGGGCAAAGCTCGGCATTACGCGGGTGAATGGCAAACCGTTTCCGGCCAATGAAATGAAGGGCGAGGGCTTTCTGCTCATGCCCGCTGGTCGCTACGGTCCGGCCTTTGTCGTGAGCCCGAATTTCTACGTGCTCAAAGACTATAATATGAGCGATCTCTACGCGCTCTTCATCGGTCACGTCGGTGATCGTATCGCCTATGGCGCGGGCGATTTCAGCCGTGGATGGGGCGACGTCGGCTCCATGTATCGCTCTGATATCGGCGCAATGCAGAAACGCATGCAGGCGCTGGGCTATGATGTCGGCAAGCCGGACGGTCTGCCCGGCTTCAAGACCCGCCGCTCGATCGGCCTGTGGCAGGCGAAAAACGGCATGGCGTCAACCTGCTTCCCGCAGCCGGAGCTATTACGTCAGATCCGCTGATCCCCGCCACTCAGCAAGTTGGCGAAAGACTGCAGCGCTTTCGTCCTGTAGCGGTCGTTGTGCTGCAGCATGAGAAACTGGCGCTGCGGGAGAGCAAAATCCGCCTTTACCAGAGTTCCGGCAGCAAGATGCGGGGCGGCGACAAGTTCCGATATGGCCGTCACGTAATCACCGGAGCGCACCGCCGAACAGATGGCTTCGTTCGATGGCAGTTCCAGCGCCACATGCAGTCGCGCCGGATTATAACCGGAAGCGCGCATCGCATCCTCGAAAACGCTGCGCGTTCCCGATCCCTGTTCACGCAAGATCCATTTTCCCTCGAAAAGCCGATCCCAGGTGAGTTTGCCGCCCGTACCCCAGTCATGATGGGGGCGCGCCACCAGAATAAGCTGGTCGCTTGCAACCTTGCTGATTGATAGCGACGGCGCCTGCACAGCACCTTCGACGAGGCCAATATCGGCGACGCCTTCCTGTGTCGCCTCGGTAACGCTTTCCGTATTGCCAAGCGTCAGTCGCACGTCGATCAAGGGGTAGGCGGCGTGAAACCGTGCCAGAAAGGACGGCAGCCAATAGCTGGCGATGGTCTGGCTGGCATGAATGGCGAGAATGCCCCGTTTGCCGCCACCAAGTTCCGATAGCATCCGCTCGGCAGAACGGGCGCGCGCAAACGTTGCGCGTGCCTCGTCCAGAAACATGCGCCCGTCACCGGTCAGCTCGATCCGCCGCCCGATGCGGTTGAAGAGCGTCGCTCCGTAGCGATCTTCCATGGTGCGGATGGCCGAACTGACCGCCGAAGGGGTCAGATGCAGGGCTTCCGAGGCTCGCGTGAGGTGCTCACGCTCGGCGACTTCAATGAAAATTCGTAGCTGTTCCAGTGTCATAGCGATGATCGTTCGATTTTTTCAAATGAAATATGCCATATAATGAAATGGATTGAACAGGGAAAAACAGGCATCTAATCGAAAAATAATTCTCATACGAGCATTTCCAGCAAAAGTGCGAAGCGGTTTTGCGCGGGATAATGCGAAAAATGCAGACAGTCAGATTTGAAGTGCTGAAAATGACCTACTCCAAAATCCAGAACATCCTCCCGGGACTTGGCTTGAGCGTCGCCGTTGCTATCGCCGCGATCGGACTCGAAAAAGTCGAGGAACATTATGCAGGGCGCGCCTGGCTCGAAGCGCTGGTGATCGCCATCCTCCTCGGCACGGTCGTGCGGACGTTCCTGCGTCCGGGCAAGCATTTCAACAAGGGCATCGGCTTTTCCGCCAAGCTTCTTCTGGAAATTGCAGTGGTATTGCTTGGCGCGTCGATCAGCGCCAGCGCGGTGGTGGCCGCGGGTTCGGGCCTTATTTTCGGTATTGCAGGCGTCGTGGTGCTGGCTATTACGCTCAGCTACGGGATCGGGCGTTTGCTGAAGCTTCCGCATCGGATGGCCGTGCTGGTCGCCTGCGGGAATTCCATTTGCGGCAATTCCGCTATTGCCGCAACCGCACCGGTTATCGGCGCGGGAAGCGAGGACGTGGCGGCTTCGATCGCCTTTACCGCTATTCTCGGCGTGGTCGTCGTGCTGCTTCTGCCACTGCTGGTGCCGATTCTGGGGCTTTCGCACACGCAATATGGCGTGCTGGCTGGCCTGACCGTTTATGCAGTGCCACAGGTTCTGGCGGCCACTGCGCCGGTCGCGACGATCAGTGTCCAGCTTGGCACGCTGGTGAAACTCGTGCGCGTTCTGATGCTGGGACCGGTTATTCTTGCGCTGGCGCTTCTCGCCGGTAACAAGGATGCGAATGCCAAGCCGGGCTTCTTCCAGCTGGTGCCATGGTTCATCCTCGGCTTCCTTGGCATGATGGCGCTGCATTCGCTGCATCTGATACCGGAAACGATTCTGCCTGGCATTCAATATGCCTCGACCATACTCACCATCATTTCGATGGCGGCCCTTGGCCTCGGCGTCGATATCCGTTCGGTGGCGTCGGCAGGTGGCCGGGTGACACTGACCGCAGTGCTTTCGCTCGTTGCGCTCTGCGCAATCAGCCTTGGCCTGATCCATATGCTCAGCGTTGCATAAAAAGGGCCGGGATGGTTCACATCCCGGCCTTTATTCTCACAAGCGATGGTCAGCTCTTCTTAGCCGCATCAGTCGGCTTTGCGTCGGCTGGTGCATTGGCTGTCTTGCCGGTGTCCTTCTTGTTATCAACGGACATATTGGAGCGGATCGTCACCATATGTTCCGCCTTGATGAGGGTCAGGTTGGCATCGTAATATTTGCCGTTGCCGAGCTGTTCCAGTGCCAGATCGACATCCTTGTCGATGGCAGGCAGATTGGCTGTCGTTTCGGTTATCACCAGATCGACATCCGCGAGTTTCAGCTCATCCTGAGCCTCTTTCTTGCGGCCATGCTGGATATGTTCATTGGCCTTTTTCAGGTGAGCAGCCTTTTCAGGCGTCAGCTTGTAGTCATCGACCACACCGACTTCCATATCGACCGGCAATGTGCCCGACTGAACTTCGGCGACTTCGTCGGCTGGAGCGCCAGCCGCTTTCATCTTGTCGAGCAGGGATGGAGTGTCTTTCTGCGCCTTGTCCAGATCATCCTTGACCGTCGACAGAATGACTTTGGCCTGGTCGGGTGTTCCCTGAAAAATGGCCAGTCGCGCCAGTGTAACGCCGCGCACCGCTGCGAGGCCATCGCCGGAAATGGCATCCAGCTTCTTGATGGCGTCCTGTTGTGCAGCTTTCGTGCTCTCGGTCGCCGGGGCATTCGGCTTTGCTGCACTTTCGGCGAAGCTTGGCACGGCAAAGGAAGCGCTCAGCAGCGCAGTTGAAAGCAGCATTGCGGTCAGGGTGGTGGTTCTGGAAATCATCTTATGCAATCCGTTCAAAAGTAATTCTGTATAGATATTTTGCTATGAATAGGCGGCTTGGAAGCTTTTATCCTCCATGATTAATGCAGAGAAAGCTTTATTAGTTGCCCATCTGCCGAATTGGAGAAGAAGATAATGAATCAATATTGGTCGAGCATGTAAAATTGTGCTGGTTCGTGACCATTTCGTGGCGGAGGAATCACCATAAATTTATTTGATAAAGAAAAAGCCCGCCAGGAGGCGGGCTTTCTCATGTTCGATCGAAGAAGAAAAGATTAGTTCTTTTCCTGCTTCTTCAGAGCGGCACCGAGGATGTCGCCGAGCGAAGCGCCGGAGTCGGACGAACCGTACTGAGCGACAGCTTCTTTTTCTTCAGCGATTTCGAGCGCCTTGATCGAGACCTGCAGCTTGCGGGTCTTCTTGTCGAAAGCGATGACGCGAGCGTCAAGCTTCTGACCGACCGTGAAGCGTTCCGGACGCTGCTCGTCGCGGTCACGCGACAGATCCGAACGCTTGATGAAGCTTTCGAGATCGTGGTCGACGAGACGGACTTCGAGGCCACCGTCGGTAACGGCGGTCACTTCGCAGGTCACAACGGCGTTCTTGCGCAGTTCGCCGGAAGCTGCTGCTTCGCCGACCTTGTCGCCGGAAAGCTGCTTGATGCCGAGCGAGATGCGTTCCTTGTCGATATCGACATCGAGAACGACAGCCTTGACGACTTCACCCTTGTTGTACTCTTCGATGACCTGTTCGCCCGGACGGTTCCAGTCGAGGTCGGAGAGGTGAACCATGCCGTCAACGTCGCCGTCGAGGCCGATGAACAGGCCGAATTCGGTCTTGTTCTTGACTTCACCTTCAACAACGGTACCGACAGGGTACTTCTGGGCAAAGGTCGTCCACGGATTGTCGAGGGTCTGCTTGAGGCCGAGCGAGATACGGCGCTTGACCGGATCAACTTCGAGCACAACGACTTCGACTTCCTGCGTGGTGGAAAGAATCTTGCCCGGATGGACATTCTTCTTGGTCCACGACATTTCGGAAACGTGGATGAGGCCTTCGATGCCCGGCTCGATTTCAACGAACGCACCGTAGTCGGTGATGTTCGTGACGGTGCCGGTGATCTTTTTGCCGATCGGGTACTTCGCGCCGATGCCATCCCAAGGATCGCTCTCGAGCTGCTTCATGCCGAGCGAGATACGATGGGTTTCCTGGTTGATGCGGATGATCTGCACCTTGACCGTCTGGCCGATGGTGAGGATTTCCGACGGATGGTTGACGCGGCGCCATGCCATGTCGGTCACGTGCAGGAGACCGTCGATGCCGCCGAGGTCAACGAACGCACCGTAATCGGTGATGTTCTTGACGACGCCTTCAACGACCTGACCTTCTTCAAGGTTCTGGACGATTTCCGAACGCTGTTCCGCACGGCTCTCTTCAAGAACGGTACGACGCGAGACAACGATGTTGCCGCGACGCTTGTCCATCTTGAGGATTTCGAACGGTTGCGGGACGTGCATGAGCGGGGTGACGTCGCGGATCGGACGAATGTCGACCTGCGAACGCGGCAGGAAGGCAACAGCGCCGTCGAGGTCGACGGTGAAACCACCCTTGACCTGATTGAAGATGACGCCATCGACGCGCTCGCCATTGGCGAACTTCTGCTCGAGCTTGACCCAGCTTTCTTCACGGCGTGCTTTTTCGCGCGACAGGACAGCTTCGCCCAGAGCGTTTTCAATGCGCTCGACGTAAACTTCCACTTCGTCGCCCGGCTTCAGCGTACCGTCTTTGCCCTTTGCGCCGAATTCCTTCAGCGGCACGCGGCCTTCGACCTTCAGACCGGCGTCGATGATCGCCATGTCCTTTTCAATGGCTACGATGCGGCCCTTGACGACATAACCTTCAGCAAGGTCGTTCGTTGCAAAGGATTCCGCCAGCAGCGACTCGAAGTCTGCGAGGGATGGATTGAATTCTGACATGAATACTCCTGGTGCATCCGGAAAATTCATCGGATGCGGCGCCGGGGGTTAGCGTTGCGTTATGCCCGACCTCGGCCCCGTCTTTGCAGACAACCGGCGCGTGGAACGCGAAGTCAGGCTTTCAGTATGAGTGCAGCCTATATAGGTCCGAACTCAAGATAATCCAGCTTTTCGGGGCATAATGAGATCCAAAAAGTCTAAAAACTTGTCGGTTTCATCCCCGATGCTGCGCCAAAGCATGATCGATCAGCTTTTTTGCGGCTAGAAATGCCGCTTCTATACTCATTTCGCTCGTATCTAGCAAGTGCGCGTCTTCAGCGGGTCTGAGGGGAGAATCGATGCGGTTCGTGTCACGCTCGTCGCGTTTCCTGAGGTCGGCCAGTATTTCCGCGAAATCTGCCTTCTCGCCGCGTGCCACGATTTCTTCAAAGCGACGCTCGGCGCGCACTTCCGGCGACGCCGTGACGAAGAGCTTTATGGCTGCATCGGGACAGACGACAGTGCCGATATCGCGCCCGTCAAGCACGCTTGAGGGCAGGGCATTGGCGAAATTGCGCTGCGCTTCGACAAGCGCACGTCTGACCTTCGGCATGACCGCGACCTTCGATGCCGCTTCGCCGATCGCGTGAGCGGAAAGGACCGCCTTGTCCATCTCGCGCAGATCGAGATTGAGCGCGGCGTCAGCCGCCACCGCTTCATCATCGAGCGGCAGCCCCTTGTCGATCAGCGCCTTGGCCACAGCGCGATAGGTCAGTCCCGTATCCAGATGCGGCATGCCGTAGTGAATGGCGATGCGCCGGGCAAGGGTTCCCTTGCCCGAGGCGGCCGGTCCGTCGATAGCGACGATGAACGGCGTCATCGCGCGTCGCTCAGTTCGATCTTGGCGCCCAGTCCCGGCATCATGTCCATGAATTCGGGGAAAGACGTGGCGATCATGGTGCTGTCGTCAACCGTCACCGGCTTTTCCGATGCAAGGCCCATGACGAGGAAGCTCATCGCGATGCGGTGATCGAGATGGGTTGCGACTGTGCCACCGCCCAGTCCCTTGCCGTCGGGACGACCGCGGACCGTCAGCGACATCTCGCCTTCGGTGCAATCGACGCCATTGGCTTCAAGACCGCGTGCAACCGCTGCCAGACGATCCGATTCCTTGACGCGCAGTTCGTCGAGACCGTCCATCACGGTTTCGCCTTCCGCGAAGGACGCGGCGATGGCCAGAACCGGATATTCATCGATCATCGACGGAGCGCGTTCCGGCGGAACGACAACGCCCTTCAGCTTCGAGGCCTTCACGCGCAGATCGGCGACATCCTCGCCGCCGGCAAGACGGGCATTGAGCACTTCGATATCGGCGCCCATTTCCTGCAACGTCAGGATCAGGCCGGTACGGGTCGGGTTCATCAGCACGTTGCGGATGGTAACATCCGAACCTTCGACCAGAAGGGCGGCAACGAGCGGGAAAGCCGTTGACGACGGATCACCCGGTACGTCGATGGTCTGGCCGATAAGCTTGCCCTGTCCGGTGATGCGGATATGGCGCACGCCGTCCTTGTCGGTTTCAACCGAAAGATCGGCGCCAAAGCCCTGCAGCATCTTTTCGGTGTGGTCGCGGGTCATGACCGGTTCGATGACGGTGGTGACGCCCGGCGTGTTGAGACCGGCGAGCAGCACGGCGGATTTGACCTGTGCGGATGCCATCGGCACGCGATAGGTGATCGGATTGGCCGTCTTGGGGCCGATCAGCGTCAGCGGCATGCGGTCGCCTTCGGCTGCTTCCACCTGAACGCCCATTTCACGCAACGGGTTCAGCACGCGACCCATCGGGCGCTTGGAAAGCGAGGCATCGCCGATAAAGGAGGTTCTCATGTCATAGGTGCCGACAAGGCCCATGGTGAGGCGCGCACCGGTTCCGGCATTGCCGAAGTCGAGCGCTGCTTCGGGCTGCAACAGGCAGCCGTTGCCGACGCCATTGATGATCCAGGCATCGCCATCCTTGCGGATTTTCGCGCCCATGGCCTGCATGGCGCGACCGGTATTGATGACGTCTTCGCCTTCCAGAAGGCCGGTGATGCGGGTTTCACCCGATGCAAGGCCGCCGAACATGAAGGAACGATGCGAGATGGATTTGTCACCCGGAATGCGAATTTCGCCCGTAAGTGCCTCCGAGCGGCGGGCGGTTGCTGGTTTCGGGGGTGCAGAATGGGACATGGATTTTTCACAGTCACATTTTTGGCGCGGACACGCGCCGGGATTGAGAGATAAGCCGGGCTTCCCTAGCATAGTAATATTGTGCGGTCATCCGCGAATACGCGGTGCGGATGAAACCCATAATCAGGAGGGAGAGCCAAGAGTCTGCACATCCCTTTGCGTTTGGCTTTGACAAACGCGCCAAATTGCGTTTATGCACCGGACAACAATATAAACGCGCTTAAGACTTGCCCCTTGCCATATGGCTCCATGAACAGCATGGTGAAGGGCTATATGCTTCAAGGCAGGCATTCCGGCGCGATTTTATGAATTTGTGTCCCCGTGCGAATTAACGAGGCTAGACGTGGCAAAAGCTGAACTTGGTACCAAGCGTATCGACCCGGAAACGGGCAAGAAATTTTACGATCTCAATCGCGACCCGATCGTTTCGCCTTACACCGGCATTTCCTATCCGCGTTCCTATTTCGACTCCACGCTTGAAAGCCGCGTTGTCGAAGAGGAAACCGAAGAGGAAGAACTGGATACGGCACTCGAAAAGCCGGAATTCGTCTCTCTCGAGGATGCCGACGACGAAACCAAGGGCAGCGGCGACGACCTGCCGGATATGGACGACGACGATGTCGATCTCGGCGACGACGATGAAGACACCTTCCTCGAAGAAGAGGAAGACGAGGACGACGACATGTCGGGCATTCTCGGCGGCGGCGTCGGCGGTGAAGACGAGGAAGGCTGATCTGTTACACAGATCAAGACCGGATGCTTTTGCGAGGCGACCTTCGGGTCGCCTCGCTGCGTTTGGAGCATATCCCGGATGAGGCTTCGGCGTGATCTGTGAATTATTTTCGACAGATGTGAAAAGAGTTGCGATTTAGCTCTTGATCTTCTGACAAACGCCATTTAATAAGCCGCCACACCGGGCAGCAAGTCCTGCCTGATGCGCCTCGAAAGAGGTCTGATGGGGCCATAGCTCAGCTGGGAGAGCGCCTGCATGGCATGCAGGAGGTCAGCGGTTCGATCCCGCTTGGCTCCACCAAATGTTTCTTCTCAAGTAACCAGAACGGACACCATCATCGGTCGGCACAATGGCTATCGGTGGACAAAGCCTGTCCAAGCGCTATGTCATTTCCCATGACAGAGATGATTTTGGCGACATTCGACTGGGTTCCCAAAATGCCGCGTGGCTTCGTCCGCGATCTTCGCGTGCGCTGGGCGCTGGAAGAAGCCGGATTGCCCTATCGTGTCGAAGGCGTTCCATTCAAGAATCGCGGGCCGGAACACTTCACCCATCAGCCTTTCGGGCAAGTGCCATGGCTGATCGACGGTGATATGTCGGTCTTCGAAAGCGGCGCCATCCTGCTTCATATAGCCGAGAAGAGCGATGCGCTGTTGCCGCCCGATCCGAGGGCACGCAACGAGGTCATACAATGGCTGTTTGCGGCGTTGAACTCGGTCGAAATGGCCGCCTTGCCGCTCGCCCTTTATAAATTCACCGGTGATGAGGAGCAGACACCGGGGCGTCAGCTCATGGACAGCTTCCTTGCCGGTCGGCTGGCGCACATGGAGCAGGCGCTGTCAGGTCGCGAATGGCTGACGGATCAGTTTTCGGTTGCCGATATTCTGATGGCCGACGTATTGCGTCTGGTCGATCATTTCGACGGTCTGGTGCAGCATCCGGTCTGCCGGGCCTATGTCGGGCGCGCGACGGCACGGCCTGCATTCCAGAAGGCCTTTACCGACCAGATGGAACATTTTGCAGCAGCGGACTGACGCTCTCATTGAAATTAGCATGATCGCGCTATTTCACGCTCAAGTTGCACTCGACAATTCCTAAAAAATTGCTAAACAGAAATTGTGTGAAGTAGTTCCAGTGTTTTTAAATGAAAAGAATCCAAGATTTTGATGGGTTGCGATTTTTATTATGTATAGGAATCGCAATCTTCCATTTTTCTTTCCGGGTTCCGGTAAATAATGAGATTTTGAATTCTTTTATATTAACATTTGCTTATTTTACCGACGTCTTTTTTATTGTGTCTGGATTATTTCTGGCGAGGCGACGAAATTATCTCTGGAGCTGGCCGCGTTATGTAGCTTTCGTTGGGAAGCGGCTCGCGCGGATTTATCCGCTGCACGTGGTGACCTTCTCCTGTTTCGCGCTTCTTTCTGTCCTGACAGCAGCGGGAATTCTGCATCCTCTGGTCGAACCCAGCATGAGCTGGCGAGACGGGCTGACCCAGTTACTGCTGATTCATAATTGGGGTTTGGGGCGCACCTTGTCCTACAATTATGTCAGCTGGTCGCTGAGTGCCCTTTTAGCCATGTATCTCGCTTTTCCGCTGTTCGATATGTTGTGCCGTCGTTTCGGGAGCTGGGTTCTCGTCGGTGTGATGGCTGCAGCCGTGGGCGGTGATTATCTGGCGCAACAGCTTGGCGTATTGTCACTCACACGCATTCAATTGTCCGATGCCGGGGTCTTGCGAGCCCTGCCTTCCTTTGTCTTTGGAATGTGGCTTGCTCGCCGGGAACATCCACCGATGCCGGCACCGGCAATCAAGGCATTGCTTGCCACTTGCCTGATTGTCTTTCTGTTCTATCACCCGGCAAACGGGCCGGACGAACCGCACACGCTTGAAGGCCCCTGGCGGCTGGCCTTCCTCTATGCGGGTGTCTATGTGCTTTATGCCGCATCCACTCGGGGCATTTATACACCGCTGCAATGGCGCGGATTCACAAGGCTTTCCCGTTACAGCTTCGGCATCTTCATTCTCCATCCTGCGGTCGGAATGGTTTTCTTCAAAGCTGCTCCGGAACGATGGGGCGAGGCGACGGCAGGCGCGGTCCTGCTCATCGCTGCAGGTGTTCTTGCAAGCGTGTTGACTGCCATTGCCTCTTACCACCTGTTCGAAAATCCCGTTTACCGCTGGCTGGTGAAAAGAATTGACGCATGGGTCAGCAGATCGGAAGGCTCAAGCGGGTTTTCTGGTTCTACGCAAAACGGCCTGCCTGTCTCCCGATAGGCAGGCATCCTCACCGGATCGATCAGGCGGTGCGCGACGTACCGCTGTCCTGCCGCATCAGATAGAGCGATGCGCCGATGATCAGGGCCGCTCCCGGCCAGAAGTTGATGCTTGGCGCTGCTGCAAACACGATCCAGCCGAAGATCACGTTGATCGGCAGTCTCAGGTCATCGAACGGTTGCAGATAGACCGCATCCGCTATCGAATAAGCTGCCGTCTGGAAATATTGGGCGAGAGCTGTGAATGCGCCGATGACGATCAATATGGACCAGATTTCGACGCCCGGCGCGGTGATTGCGGACATGCTTAAGCCGGATGCCAGCCAGAGTGCCGCGTTGATGGGCGTGAGCAGTACCAGCATATAGGCCGAAATGCTGGCGGGCTTTTCGAAACGGGTCAGATATTTGGTCATCACCGAATAGCCCGCCCACAACGCTGCGGCCAGAATCGGCAGGAGCGAATAGACCGTATAGGAATCCGACCAGGGTGCGATGATGATCAGCGCGCCAATAAAGCCGGTGAATGTGGTCAGCAGCCGTGCCGGCGTGACCTTTTCCTGCAGAAAGAGCCGTGCGCACAGGATGACGAAGAATGGCGACGTCATGGACAACGCGACCACCTGCCAGATCGGCACATGGGTCAGCGCATAAATCCAGACCTGTACGCCAGCGGCAGCCAGCGCGACGCGAATGACGTGAAGACCGAAATGCTTGGTACGCAAGGCTCTCGTGCCGTCGCGAATGAGCAGGGGCAAGGTCAGTACCAGCGCGATCACATATTGCCAGAAGGCGATGATGACGGAGGGAATACCGGTACGCGTTCCCGCCCATTGGGTGGCGACATTGACGGCGGCATAGGCCGAACAGGCTGCGACCATCAGCGCTGCTCCGCGTATGGTCGGTTTCAAAGTTGGCGAAGAGGCAAGTTGGCTCAACGGTTTCTTCCTTCGGAGCATTTTGCAGCCAAATGGAAACATTTGACGTCGCATAAATGCGGCAAAACAAATGGACAGAGCGTTCCGCTTCAGGCGGAACTTGCTCTGGCAAGCCTGTTACCTCAGGGTACGGGAAGAAAGACTGCAGGACGAAGACGGCAAGCCGTCCAGCCGAGCATGATTCCAACCTCGTTCTCTCTCATCCGGACTATGACCGTCGGCTTCGGAATTGCACCGAATCTGCTGACCCTGACACGGCAGACGTGTCAGGCGCTCGCGGGCTTCGGACACTTGGTCCGTTACCGCCGGTGGGGAGTTTCGCCCCGCCCTGAGAACTGGATATTTCGTTTGCACCGAAGGACATCAGGATGAACTCCGACGCGGGCTGTAGTTATGTTACGCTTTCCCATAAAGCAAGGTGCAGGCTAGGTTCTGCCTGCCTGTCCGGCAATCACAATTGAGTGCAGGGCAACACAAGGGATGAGCCTTTGATAGCCAAGTCACGGGAAAAGCATGGACGTATCGGAAACTCTCTTTTAGAAACTCGTGTCGGAGTTGATCGGGAGAGGGTCTAATTCCACATGGTTCTGGGAGGAATGATGAGCACCAACGCAGTCCCCACGCAGTTTTCGCATGACCATCCGCTATGGCAACCGGATGCGGGGCGCATCGCCGCCAGCAATCTGGAGCAATTCCGTATTCGCGCAGAACAGCGCACGGGCTTGAGCCTGCCGGATTATACCGCGCTGCATCGCTGGTCGGTCGAGGATCGCGCCGGATTCTGGCAGCTTGTGTGGGATTTCTGCGAGGTTATCGGCGAGCGTGGCAAACCAGCCCTTGTCGATAAAGGCCATATGCGTGACGCAAAATTCTTCCCCGAGGCACGGCTCAACTTTGCCGAAAACCTGTTGCGCCATGAGGGTGGCGAGGAAGCCATCGTCTTTCGCGGTGAGGACAAGATCGAGCGCCGCCTGACATGGGACGATCTTCACGCGCTGGTCTCGAAACTGCAGCAATTCATGCTGGCGGAGGGGGTTCAGCCGGGCGACCGTGTGGCGGGCATGATGCCCAATATGCCGGAGGCGGTGGCCCTGATGTTGGCCGCTTCGTCCATCGGTGCGGTCTGGTCTTCATGCTCACCGGATTTTGGCGTGCAGGGCGTACTCGACCGTTTTGGCCAGATCGAACCGAAGCTTTTCTTCGCCTGCGATGGCTACTGGTATAATGGCAAGCGCATTGACGTTGCCGACAAGATAGCAGAAGTGACGGCAAAGCTGCCGGGGCTGAAACGTGCGGTCATTGTCACCTATCTCGGCGAAGCGGAAGCCGTTGCTGACCGCGCTGAAAAGGGCATTGCGCTTGATGCGGCTCTGGAACCGTTCAAGGCCAAAGACGTCGAGTTCACGCGGCTCCCCTTCGATCATCCGCTTTGTATCCTGTTTTCGTCCGGCACGACGGGCATTCCGAAATGCATCGTGCATCGCGCGGGCGGTGTGCTGTTGCAGCATTTGAAGGAACACCGCCTGCATGCGGATATCCGTGATGGCGACCGTTTCTTCTATTTCACCACTTGTGGCTGGATGATGTGGAACTGGCTGGCTTCCGGCATCGCCTCCGGCGCCACGCTTCTGCTCTATGACGGTTCGCCCTTCTATCCCGATGGCAATGTGCTGTTCGACTATGCCGCCGCCGAGGGCATGACCTATTTCGGCACTTCGGCGAAATTCATCGACGCGGTGCTGAAAGCCGGTCTGAAGCCCGGCGAGACACATAATCTTTCGGCACTGCGCACTGTCTCCTCGACCGGCTCGCCGCTGTCGCCGGAAGGCTTTGCCTTTGTCTATGAAGCGATCAAGCCGGACGTGCATCTCGCCTCCATTTCCGGCGGTACGGATATCGTGTCCTGTTTCGTGCTGGGCGTTCCGACGGAGCCGGTCTGGCTGGGCGAAATTCAGGGCGCGGGCCTTGGCATGGCCGTCGACGTCTGGAACGATGACGGCAAGCCGGTGCGCCGTGAGAAAGGCGAGCTGGTCTGCACGAAGGCATTCCCTTGCATGCCGCTGCAATTCTGGAACGATCCCGAAGGCGCGAAATATCAGGCCGCCTATTTCGAGCGTTTCGACAATATATGGTGCCATGGCGATTTTGCCGAATGGACCGAGCATGACGGCATTGTTATCCATGGTCGTTCGGACGCGACACTCAACCCTGGCGGCGTGCGTATCGGTACGGCAGAAATCTACAATCAGGTCGAGCAGATGCCGGAGATCGCCGAGGCACTCTGCATCGGGCAGGATTGGGATAATGACGTGCGGGTGGTGCTGTTCGTGCGGCTCGCCGAAGGTGTGAGGCTGGACGACGACCTCAAGGCGCGCATCAAAACCAAGATTCGCACCGGCGCCACGCCGCGTCACGTTCCGGCGAAAATCGTTGCTGTCCGGGATATTCCGCGCACCAAGTCGGGAAAAATCGTGGAGCTTGCCGTGCGCGATATCGTGCATGGGCGCGATGTGAAGAATCGCGAGGCGCTGGCAAACCCCGAAGCGCTGGAGCTTTATCGCGATATTGCCGCGCTTCATGAGGATTGATTTGATCACCCTCCAATTGCTTGGAGTTGCCGGGTAACGGACGCAACAAAATTTCGTTATCCGGTAATAAATAGCCACAGAACGCCACGCAAAGCCATTGCCTAATTGGCCGCCACGGGACACTCTGGCCGGAACATAGCCGTCTTGCAAAAGATGGACACCGAGCAGAACTTGTGGAGGACGAGTATGTTTGCATCGGGCATGAATTTCGGTCTTGGCGAGGAGATCGAAGCCCTTCGCGATACGGTGCACCGTTTTGCGGAAAGCCGCATTGCGCCGCTGGCCGCTGAAACCGACCGCAACAATGCATTTCCCATGCGTCTGTGGCGTGAACTGGGTGAGCTTGGCGTACTCGGCATTACGGCGCCCGAAGAATATGGCGGCGCTGGCATGGGCTATCTGGCCCATTGTATCGCGATGGAAGAAATCAGCCGCGCTTCCGCTTCCATCGGTCTCAGCTATGGCGCGCATTCCAATCTCTGCGTCAACCAGATCAAGCGAAACGGTTCTCCCGAGCAGCGCGCGAAATATCTGCCAAAACTTATTTCCGGCGAGCATGTCGGCGCGCTCGCCATGTCCGAGCCGGGCGCGGGGTCCGATGTCGTTTCGATGAAACTTGCCGCCGAGAAACGCGGCGACCGTTACGTTCTCAACGGAAACAAGATGTGGATCACCAACGGCCCGGACGCCGATGTGCTGGTAGTCTATGCCAAGACCGATCCGGCAGCAGGCCCGCGCGGCATCAGCGCCTTCATCGTTGAAAAAGGTTTCAAGGGGTTCTCGACCGCGCAGAAGCTCGACAAGCTTGGCATGCGCGGTTCCAACACCTGCGAACTGGTGTTCGAGGATTGTGAAGTGCCTGCCGAAAACCTGCTCGGGACAGAAGGCAAGGGCGTCAATGTGCTGATGTCCGGTCTTGACTATGAACGCGTGGTGCTGGCGGGTGGTCCGCTCGGCATCATGGCGGCCTGTCTCGATGTCGTGGTGCCCTATGTGCATGAGCGCAAGCAGTTCGACCAGCCGATTGGCGAGTTCCAGCTCATGCAGGGCAAGCTTGCCGACATGTATGTGACCTTCAATGCCTCGCGCGCCTACACCTATGCGGTGGCGGCGGCCTGCGACCGGGGCGAGACGTCGCGCAAGGATGCGGCGGGCTGCATTCTCTATACGGCTGAAAATGCCACGCAGATGGCACTGCAGGCGATCCAGTCTCTCGGCGGCAATGGCTACATCAATGATTATCCGACGGGCCGCCTTTTGCGCGATGCGAAGCTCTATGAGATCGGTGCGGGCACATCGGAAATCCGGCGCATGCTGATCGGACGGGAACTCTTTCAGGAGACCCGTTGATGGCGGTTCTGAAATCGGAAATCTCGACGCGCGGCGCCAGCTTCGAGGCCAACCGCAAGGCGATGCTGGCGGCGATCGACGTGGTGGGTGAAGCTTCCCAGATTGCACTTGATGGCGGTGGTGAGAAAGCGCGCGAACGCCATGTTTCGCGTGGAAAACTGCTTCCTCGCGAGCGCGTGGCGCAATTGCTCGATCCGGGGGCGCCCTTTCTGGAAGTGGGGCTGACGGCAGCCCATGGCATGTATGGCGGCGCGGCTCCTTCGGGCGGGATTATCACCGGCATCGGGCGGGTATCGGGCCGCGACTGCATGATCGTCTGCAACGATGCGACGGTGAAGGGCGGCACCTATTATCCGGTTACGGTGAAAAAGCATCTGCGGGCGCAGGAGATCGCGGGCGAAAATCGCCTGCCCTGCATTTATCTGGTCGATTCCGGTGGGGCCAATCTGCCCAATCAGGATGAGGTGTTCCCGGACCGCGACCATTTCGGACGCATTTTCTATAATCAGGCGCAGATGTCGGCTGCGGGCATTCCGCAGGTCGCCGTGGTCATGGGGTCGTGCACGGCGGGCGGCGCCTATGTGCCCGCCATGAGCGACGAGACGGTGATCGTGCGCAATCAGGGCACGATTTTTCTGGCCGGTCCACCGCTGGTGAAGGCCGCAACCGGCGAAGTGGTGAGCGCGGAAGACCTCGGCGGCGGCGATGTGCACACAAGGCTTTCCGGCGTGGCCGATCATCTGGCCAATGACGACGCCCATGCATTGCAAATCGCGCGCGCCATTGCAGCCAATCTCAACAGCGAGAAGCGTGAGTTTATCCCAAGAGGCGATGGCGCTGCCCCGCTTTATGATCCGGAAGAAATTTTGGGCGTCGTTTCCGCCGATACGCGCATTCCCTATGATGTGCGCGAAGTGATTGCACGACTGGTCGACGGTTCGGATTTCGATGAGTTCAAGGCGCGCTATGGCACCACTTTGGTCTGCGGTTTTGCCAGCGTCTACGGCATGCCGGTCGGGATTATCGCCAATAATGGCGTACTGTTCTCCGAAGCGGCCTTGAAGGGCGCGCATTTCATCGAGCTTTGCTGCCAGCGCAACATTCCGCTGGTGTTTTTGCAGAACATCACCGGCTTCATGGTCGGGCGCAAATATGAAGCGGAGGGTATCGCCAAGCATGGGGCAAAGCTGGTGACGGCGGTGGCGACGGCCAATGTGCCGAAAATCACCATGCTGATCGGCGCTTCCTATGGTGCGGGCAATTACGGCATGGCGGGGCGGGCCTATTCGCCGCGCTTCCTGTGGACCTGGCCGAACAGCCGCATTGCGGTGATGGGCGGCGAACAGGCGGCAGGCGTGCTGGCAACCGTCAAGCGCGACGGGATCGAGCGCACCGGCGGCACATGGTCGGCGGATGAGGAGGCGGAGTTCAAGCGCCCGACGTTGGAGATGTTCGAGCGCCAGAGCCATCCGCTTTATGCCTCGGCGCGGCTTTGGGATGACGGCATCGTCGATCCGCGCAAGAGCCGCGAAGTGCTTGGCTTGTCGCTCTTTGCCACGCTGAATGCGCCGGTCGAGCCGACGCGTTTCGGCTTGTTTAGAATGTAAAAGGGCCGTCAGATGTTCAAAAAGATACTGATTGCCAATCGCGGAGAAATTGCCTGCCGGGTCATTCGCACGGCGCGGGAATTGGGTATTGCCACCGTCGCAATTTATTCCGATGCCGACGCCCAAGCACTCCATGTGGAAATGGCTGACGAGGCGGTGCGCGTCGGCCCTGCCATTTCTGCGCAAAGCTATCTGAATGTCGAGGCGATCATCAAGGCTGCGAAGGAAACCGGCGCAGAGGCGATCCATCCGGGCTACGGTTTTCTCTCCGAAAATGCCGGTTTCGTGGATGCTGTCGAGGCGGCGGGGCTTGTCTTCATCGGCCCATCGGCCAAAGCCATTCGCGCCATGGGGTTGAAGGATGCCGCCAAAGCATTGATGGAGAAGGCAGGCGTGCCTGTCGTTCCGGGCTATCACGGCGATAATCAGGATGGATCCTTCCTCAAAAGCGAGGCGGACCGGATCGGCTATCCCGTGCTCATCAAGGCGCGTGCGGGCGGCGGCGGAAAGGGTATGCGCCGTGTCGATCAGGCCGCTGATTTCGCGGCGGCGCTGGACAGCGCGCGCCGCGAGGCGGAAGCCTCTTTCGGCGATAGCGCTGTGCTGATCGAAAAATACATGACCAAGCCGCGCCATATCGAGGTGCAGGTCTTTGGCGACAGTCATGGCAATGCGGTGCATCTCTTCGAGCGCGATTGTTCGCTGCAGCGCCGCCACCAGAAAGTAATCGAGGAAGCACCTGCGCCCGGCATGACCCCGGAAATGCGCGCCGCCATGGGTGAGGCTGCGGTGAAGGCGGCTTTGGCCATTGGCTATTGCGGCGCGGGCACGGTGGAGTTCATCGCCGATGTTTCGGAAGGGCTACGGCCGGACCGCTTCTTCTTCATGGAAATGAACACCCGCCTGCAGGTTGAGCATCCGGTTACGGAAGCGATCACCGGCCTCGACCTTGTCGAATGGCAATTGCGCGTTGCTTCCGGCGAAGCGCTGCCGAAACGTCAGGACGAACTTTCCATAAACGGCTGGGCTTTCGAGGCGAGGCTTTATGCGGAAGATCCGGCGCGGGATTTTCTGCCTGCAACCGGCAAGCTTGCTCTGTTCGCACCGCCTGAAAATGCACGTGTCGATTCCGGTGTGCGAACCGGCGATACGATCACGCCGTTCTATGATCCGATGATCGCCAAGATCATCGCCCATGGTGCAACGCGCGATGAGGCACTGAACCGGCTTGATGCGAGCCTGAACAAGACCCGGATTGCGGGCCTCGTCACCAATCGCCAATTTTTGTCGGCGCTTTGCAACCTCGAAGCTTTCCGCGCCGGTGATGTCGATACCGGCCTGATTGCACGCGAGACGGCGGCGCTTTTCGCCGATAAGCAGCCTTCGGATATCGCATTTGCGCTGGCTGCACTCGGCGCGCTCGATCTTCTGGACGCGCCAGTGATCGGCGACCCCCAAGGTGATCCATGGTCGAGCCTGCGCGGGTTCCGGCTTTGGGGTGAGGCATCGCGCTCGGTTCTGATCGATCATCATGGCGAGCGCCACACGGTCAGCTTCACGACCATGGGCGACAGGCATTTCGGCTTTGCTTTCGGCACTATCGAAATCCGTTTCCATGAAAACGGGCTGGTTCGCTTTGCTGTCGATGGCCGTGTTTCAGAGGCGTCGGTCGTGCGCATCGGACATGATGTGGCGGTGCAACTCGAAGGTCGCGACACCATATTTCATCATGTGCAGTCTGTTGGCGCGGAAGAGGATGCTTCGAGCGAAAGCCGTATCCTGTCACCGATGCCGGGACTAGTGCGACTGGTTTCCGTCGTGGAGGGGGCAAGCGTCGCCAAGGGCGATCCGCTTGTAACGATGGAAGCGATGAAGATGGAACTGTCACTGACCGCGCCGCGCGACGGCAAGGTTTCGTCCGTAACTGTTGCAGCGGGCGATCAGGTCAATGAAGGCATCCTTCTTGTAGAACTGGAGGAAGAACATGGCTGAACACGTAGAAATCGTTGAAATGGCTGCGCGTGATGGCCTGCAGAATGAAAAGCGGTTTGTGCCGACAGCGGACAAGGTCGCACTGATCGACCGCCTGTCGGATTGCGGCTATGCCCGCATCGAGGCAACGAGTTTCGTCAGCCCGAAATGGGTGCCGCAACTGGCGGATGCCGCAGAAGTCATGGCCGGGATTCGCCGTGCTGATGGCGTGCGCTATTCGGTACTGGTGCCCAACATGAAGGGCTATGAAGCTGCTGCCGCTGCAAATGTTGACGAGATTGCGGTTTTCATTTCCGCCTCGGAAGGCTTTTCGAAAGCCAATATCAATTGCACGATTGCTGAGAGCATCGAGCGGCTGTCGCCGGTCATCGGTGCTGCGATCAATGATGGTCTGGCCATTCGCGGCTATGTGAGCTGCGTCGTGGAATGCCCCTATGATGGGCCGGTGGCCCCGCAAGCGGTTGCCGATGTGACCGAACAGCTCTTCTCGCTCGGCTGTCACGAAGTAAGCCTCGGCGATACGATCGGGCGTGGCACGCCGGACAAGGTGGCAGCCATGCTGGATGCCGTGCTGGCCATTGCGCCTGCGCACAGCCTTGCCGGCCACTATCACGACACGGGCGGGCGGGCCCTCGACAATATCCGCGTCAGTCTGGAGAAGGGCTTGCGCGTGTTCGATGCCTCGGTCGGCGGTCTCGGCGGCTGTCCTTTCGCGCCGGGCGCCAAGGGCAATGTCGATACGGTCTCCGTCGTCGAAATGTTGCATGGATCGGGTTTTGAAACCGGCCTCAATCTGGACAAGCTTAGATCGGCGGCCTTGTTCGCGCAGGCGCTGCGTCAGGACAAAGCCGCATGAAGGCGTTTGAGACGATCCAGATTGCGATAGATCAACGCGGCGTCGCGACACTGACGCTCAACCGTCCGGAGCAGCATAATGCGCTGTCCGGTCGGATGATCGATGAGCTTCTGACGGCGACGCTGCATCTGGCGGATGATGACGCCGTGCGCCTCGTGGTCCTGACCGGCAATGGCACAAGTTTCTGTGCGGGTGGTGATCTGGGATGGATGCAGGAACAGGTCAAAGCCACACGCGCGCAGCGCATTGAGGAAGCGCGCGAGCTCGCCCTCATGCTGAAAGCGCTGCGCGATTTGCCAAAACCGCTGATCGGGCGCATCAACGGGCAGGCCTATGGCGGCGGCGTCGGCCTCATCAGCGTCTGCGATGCGGCCATCGCTGCATCCGGCGCGCGCTTCGGGCTGACGGAGACCAAGCTCGGTCTGATACCGGCCACCATCAGCCCCTATGTGGTAGCGCGCATCGGTCAGGCGAATGCGCTGCGCACATTCACTTCGGCGCGACTGTTCGATGCCGAGGAAGCACGGCGGATCGGGCTGGTGCATGACGTGGTCGAGGCGGAACGTCTCGATGCGGCGGTGGAGGTGGAGATCAAACCCTATTTTGCCACCGCGCCTGCAGCGGTTGCCGCCTCCAAGAGGCTGGTTCATGCGCTGGGCGCGCCGATAGACGAGGCCGTCATCGAAATGACGCTGACCCGTCTTGCCGATACATGGGAAACGCCAGAGGCCGCGGAGGGAATCGCGGCCTTTTTTGCGAAGAAATCACCATCATGGAAGGGAGGGAACTGAACATTTGGGAGGAGCCGATTTTCGTTGTAGTTGCGGGCACTTGGCCCCTTGCAATCGGAAGCCGGAAATGCATTCTTATTACATCATGAAAGCTCGCTCCCGTTCCGGAGCATGATTCCGAAAGGGCAGATGCAATTTCGGATAATATTATGGCTCTGACCTCTTCGAGGCGGCGGTGCGGCGTGCTTTTGGATTGACCCTTTGAGATCATGTGATGAACAAAAGGGAGGGCCCGGCAATTCGGCAGCGCAGACGCGTTGAGATTTGACCGGCAAGGGTTGTCTCGGGGCCGTCGGAGGACGCTGCCCTACAAAGGAGAAAAAGAATGAACCTGAAACTTCTGTCCAGCGTGGCTTTCGCAGCTACACTCGGCTTTGCCAGCGCCGCCTATGCTGACATCACCATCGGCGTCGTTGCACCGCTGACGGGCCCTGTCGCTGCTTTCGGTGACCAGGTGAAGAAGGGCGCGGAAACCGCCGTTGAAGTCATCAACAAGGCTGGCGGCATCAAGGGCGAGAAAGTCGTTCTGAAGTTTGCCGACGATGCCGGTGAACCGAAGCAGGGCGTTTCCGCCGCCAACCAGATCGTTGGCGACGGCATCAAGTTCGTCGTCGGCCCGGTCACGACCGGCGTTGCCATCCCCGTTTCCGACGTCTTCTCGGAAAACGGTGTGCTGATGGTCACCCCGACCGCCACCGGCCCGGATCTGACCGCGCGCAATCTGGAAAACGTGTTCCGCACCTGCGGCCGCGATGACCAGCAGGCTGAAGTCATGGCCGATTATGTCCTGAAGAACTTCAAGGACAAGAAGGTCGCCGTGATCCATGACAAGGGTGCCTATGGCAAGGGTCTGGCCGACGCTTTCAAGGCGGCGATCAACAAGGGCGGCATCACGGAAGTCCATTACGATTCGGTCACGCCGGGCGACAAGGATTTCAGCGCGCTCGTCACCAAGCTCAAATCTGCTGGCACTGACGTCGTCTATTTCGGCGGCTACCATGCCGAAGGCGGCCTCCTGTCGCGTCAGCTGCATGACGCTGGCATGCAGGCACTGGTGCTCGGCGGCGAAGGTCTGTCCAACACCGAATATTGGGCAATCGGCGGCACCAACGCACAGGGCACGCTCTTCACCAACGCCAAGGACGCCACCAAGAACCCGGCTTCCAAGGATGCTATCGAAGCGCTCAAGGCCAAGGGTATCCCGGCTGAAGCCTTCACCATGAACGCCTATGCCGCTGTGGAAGTCATCAAGGCCGGCATCGAACGCGCCGATTCGACCGATGATTCTGCTGCCGTCGCCAAGGCTCTGCATGATGGCAAGCCTATCGAAACCGCTATCGGCACGCTGACCTATGGCGCAAACGGCGACCTTAGCTCGCCAAGCTTCGACATCTTCAAGTGGGATGACGGCAAGATCGTCGGCCTCGAATAAAATTGTCGTGGTTAGAATAAAGAACGCCGGGGTTATCCCCGGCGTTTTGCATTTGTGGAGCTGAAAACCGTCAGGAACCGGTATAGCCGAGTTCCGCCTCGATGGCTTCGAAGGTCTTTTCCATCGCGTAGGTCGGGCTGAGCGGAAAACCGAAATGTCCGTAGGCGATGGACATCTGCCGCTCGGCCTTGCCTTCGCTACCCTTCGCGACGGCTGCCACATAGAGCGCTGCAGCGAGACCGGTGCGGTCGGCGCCGGATTTGCAATGGATGAGCACCGGCTTTTCCGCATTCTGCATCAGGGCGATTAGCTGTCTCGTCTGTGCAGGGGTCAACTCCCGCCTTGACGACATTTCGAAATCGGCATGCTTGATGCCGAGCGTTTTCGCGGTTGCGATCTCTTCATCATACCATTTCGAGCCCGGCTCCGGGCCGCGCAGATTGATGATGGTTTTGATGCCATAAAGCTTCTGCAGGGATGCGATGCGCGCAGGATCAGGCTGGTTCGAGCGATAGGCCTGTCCGTCGATGATGGTGTGGACGTTGCCCTTATATTGCAGCGTGTACAGATAACCACCCATGACGCTTGAGCCGACGAGCAGTCCCAGCCCGGCCATCCGGGCATAAGTAAAGGACCAATCGACATATTTCCGAAAGAACGACATAGGGGCCTCATCTGAACGAAAGCAAATAATAAAATATAGCGAGTTGAAAATTTCTTCTTGGTTTTCGCGGAAAATATACTAGGATTTGGACTTAATCTTGTCCGAAAAACAAGGTTTTCAATTTTCTGTTTAAGTTATTTTTGAAATGCATTCCGCAGGTTCTTGCGGAAAATTTTTGGAGCAAGCGTCTGCGTCAGTTTGTGGTGTCAGTAAATCGCGTTGGTTTTTCGTGGCTTAAGCTTCGGTTAACCATGACTGTTTAATCTATGACCATGTGCTGGGGCAGATAGCGGAGCAGGTTTATGCAGCGCTACAGATTTGACGACAAGAGAATTCTGATCGAGGCGATTGTTGAGTTGCTCAACAGGGGCGTAGAGCCCGACGAACTCGATCTTGTACTGAGCCGGATTGGTCCGGTCGATCTCGACTTGATGCGGCAATGCCTGATCGAGGTGTGGAATTACAACCACCCCGATGTGGCGGAAACGCCGATGGCGGCCTGACGACAGGTTCTGCAGCCCTTTGGGCGCAAAGCTTCAGACGTCGGAAACGGATATTACAAGCGTCGATCTGCGGAAGCGGGATGAACGCGGACTACATGGGGCGTGATCAGGCGCCCACGCAAGAATACGGCAGTTTCAGGCAACGGTTTGTGGGTCGAAACTGTCGGGGCAGGGCCGGGTTGAACCGGTTTTGGAGCAATCTGGCCGCTGCCCGCAATGTCATATTCCTGAAACGCAGACGGGTTATATCCATATGCGTATCGGGAATTCACTTGGGATCGTGACCACGGATGTACTGGCGCAACTCAGGTGAAAGCGGAAGGTCGGGTTCAACCCGGCCTTTTTCGTTTTTGGCGTATTTTCCGGAAAGAATGACGTGTCCGTGCCGGGAACCGGTCCACGGGATTGGCTTCTCATCTCGCTTCGATGCGTTGAATAATGCGACGAAACAAATACTTGCAGCGGTTCAGCGACTCCGTTTTTAACTGGAACCGTTGAGTACTGCCGTCAGGCGAGTTCCAGTGCGAGGCCGCACGGAATTGCGAAATGGCTTTCGGTGCGGTTCCGTTTCAGCGACGCCTGACAGGAGGCATTTTCCCCGCTCGATAAATACCGTATGAAAGAGGTTGCCTGCTGCCATTTCTGGAGGCCGCGCGATCTCATTTTCAATCACGGAAACCGTTCATGATACGCCATATCGTTCTCGTCAAATTCAGGTCCGAACTCGGAGCCGCGCAGATCGAAGAGAAGCTGCAGGCCGTTGTGGCCCTCAAGGACAAGATCGGCGGCATCCTGTCCATTACGGCTGGCGAAAACAACAGTCCGGAAAATCTCGAAAAGGGTTTCCGGCACGGTTTTGTTGTCGATTTCACGGATAGCGCGGCGCGGGATGCCTATCTTCCGCATCCTGAACACGCGAAGGTCGGCAAAAGCCTCGTCGAAGCCGCTGAAGGTGGCATCGAGGGCATATTGGTTTTCGACTACGCGTTCTAGAGAACCAGTCCACCAACCCCCATGCGGGAAAGATCGTCGGCGGAAAGTGTGATCCCCGCCATCAGACGATCCAGCACCCAGTCGAGGCTGTTTTCGCGGGCGCTGCGGGCCGATCCGGGGGCGGCGACAATATATTTGCCGTCATGCCTGCCCAGGACCAGCAGATTGCCCGGATCGACCGGCATGCCGATGCGCAGGATTTCACCGCCTGACATGCGGATCGACTGCGGCACGATATCTGCCTCGTCGGCAACCGCCGATGCGCTGAAGATCACGATAATATCGCAGGCCCGGCTCACTTCCGCGATTGCCGCTGTCAGCGCAACCTGATCGTGCGCGACGCGCTTTTCGCAAACAAGTGTCCCGCCATTCCGAGCAGTCCGCTTTCCCATCAGTTCGCGGGTCTTCTCAAGAACCGTTTCGCGTATCGAGGGAAGGCGCGACTGGATCAGCCCGATCCGCGCGCCGTTGAAGGGATGGACGCGCAGCGCAGGCCGTGCATCGAGGCCGATGTCCCGCAAAAGGGTCCCCGGCACAGCAAAAGGAATGATCTTGACTGTGGCTACCATCTGTCCGGTTTCCACCCGCACATGATTGCGCAGCGTCGCGATGGAAATGCGCGCATCATGCGCATTGACTGCATCAATACGGTCGGCATCTACCAAAAATACGCCATTCTTCCGGGCGTGCAGATTGACCCGTCCGGTTGTGGGGCTGCCGATCTCCACTTCGCCGGAAATAAGCATACGTCCGATGGCAAGTGCGGCCTCATCCTCGCCGATATCGCCCTTTTCCAGGCGCGCAGCCAGAACCGAGCTGATACCCGCTTCCTGCAACAGGGCAAGATTGAGGGCATCGAGAACTGTGCCTTTGCGTAAAGTGAGCGCACCTGCCGTCATAGCATAGCCGAGAATTGCACCTTCGGCTTCATCAAGCGGCATTTCGGCAAATATCATTTCTATCCCCAATTCCCTCGCGCATTTTCAATAAGCATACACAGCGCGGAAGATAAACCGTCTCTGCGCCCCGGGGTTATTTTGCCGAAGATCGTGCCGCCACAAAACCTCGGACATGGATCGGAGCGGCTGTCCGAAAACCGTTTAACACTTTCCGGGATGCGCGCAATTCGCGTCAAATTCGGTAAATTCCCATCACGATCCCGTTTATTCATGGGGTAGATGGCGGTTTTCATCTTGCAAACCCTTTCCTTTGGGCCTATTCGCTCCGCCGCACCTGACAACTGGCGACCCATTCAGACCGCCGGTCAGGACATCGATCCCTTGAGAGGGCCGATGGATTTATTGCATTTATGCATTGCCCAAAACATGGCCCGCATCAGCGATCTGGCCGGATTGTTCAGACAAAATGCCCGCTTTTGGGCGCGACATTACGATCCAGCACAATTTTCGTCAGGCACGTGACAAACGGGATTATTCGTTATAACGGTACTTTTGGAAATTTCAGAATTTACCGAAAACTAGGAAATGACGCATGCGCCGGAGATGACACTCCGCGCGCAGGATGGAAAGACAAATGAAACACGGCACCCCCCGGACGATCGTTTCGTTCGCCGTCTTGGCCCTCACGGCGTTTCTCGCAGGCTGCGAGAACCAGGTCCTGCTTTCCCCGAAAGGGGAAATCGGCATGGCAGAACGCGATCTCATGCTTTTTGCGACCGGCATCATGCTGCTCGTCGTGCTTCCCGTCATCTTCATGACGCTTTACTTCGCATGGAAGTACCGCGCCTCGAATGAGAAGGCGGATTACCAGCCCGACTGGCACCACTCGACCAAGATCGAGCTTGCCGTCTGGCTCATCCCGTTGGCGATCATCGTCGTTCTGGGCTCCGTGACCTGGGTCGCCACCCACAAGCTTGATCCGTACCGCCCGCTGGAATCGAATGCAAAGCCGATCAATGTCGAAGTCGTTGCGCTCGACTGGAAATGGCTTTTCATCTATCCGGACCAGGGCATCGCCACCGTCAATGAAATGGCAATGCCGGTCGATGTGCCGGTCAACTTCAAGCTGACCTCCAGCAACATCATGAATTCCTTCTTCATCCCGCAGCTCGGCAGTCAGGTTTACACCATGCCGAGCATGCAGACGAAGCTGCATCTGATTGCCAATCATGCTGGCGAGTTCGACGGTATCTCCGCCAACTATAGCGGTCAGGGTTTTGCCCAGATGCGCTTCAAGGCGCATGCCTACAATCAGGCCGACTTCGACAAGTGGGTTGCCGATGTGAAGGCCAAGGCGAATGGCGAAGAGCTGAGCCGCGACCGTTACGCCTCGCTGGTTCAGCCGAGCGAGAAGGTTCCGCCGCAGTTCTTCACCTATAATGACCAGGCGCTGTTCCACAACATCGTGAACCGCTGCTGGGACGGCAAGTCCGTCTGCCTCGACGATGAAATGCATCGTCAACAGATGATCCGCGAAGCGCGCGCCAATCTGCGCAAGTCTTCGCCTGTCGATTTCAGCCAGTGGGCGAGCGACATCATCTGCGCAGTCCAGCCGCAGCGCCTCTCGCAGCTCGAAAACTGATGTGCCGATCGGTCCGTGATCTCGCAGGAGGTCACGGCCATCCGCATTCAATCCTTTGTTTCACGCGGTTCCGGAAAGATGGCCGTCTTGCGCCGTCCCGGAATTGCTAAAATCGAAGCGTGATAAAAAATGTTCGGAAAACTTACGCTCGAAGCGATACCCTATCACGAGCCAATCATCATGGTCACTTTGGCCGCGGTGGCTGGCGGGGCGCTCGCTATTCTTGCAGCCATTACCTACTACCGCAAATGGGCTCCGCTCTGGAACGACTGGCTGACGTCCGTCGACCACAAGCGCATTGGCGTGATGTATATCATTCTGGCACTCGTGATGCTGTTCCGCGGCTTCTCGGACGCCGTCATGATGCGCGCCCAGCAGGCAATCGCCTCCGGCGCCAATGAAGGCTTCCTGCCGCCGCACCACTACGACCAGATCTTCACCGCCCATGGCGTGATCATGATCTTCTTCGTGGCGATGCCCTTCATCGTCGGCCTGATGAACTTCGCCGTGCCGCTTCAGATCGGCGCGCGCGACGTGGCTTTCCCGTACCTCAACTCGCTCAGCTTCTGGCTGACGGTTGCCGGTGCGATCCTCATCAACATCTCGCTCGGTGTCGGCGAATTCGCCAAGACCGGCTGGCTGGCCTATCCGCCGCTTTCCGGCAAGGAGTTCAGCCCGGATGTCGGGGTGGATTATTATATCTGGGCCTTGCAGATTTCCGGTATGGGTACGCTGCTTTCGGGCGTGAACCTGATCACCACCATCATCAAGATGCGCGCGCCCGGCATGGGCATGATGCAGGTTCCGGTCTTCACCTGGACCGCGCTCTGCTCGAACGTGCTGATCGTCGCAGCCTTCCCGATCCTCACCGTCACGCTGGCCCTGCTTTCGCTGGACCGCTATCTGGATTTCCACTTCTTCACCAATGATGCCGGTGGCAATCCGATGATGTATGTGAACCTCATCTGGATCTGGGGTCACCCGGAAGTCTACATTCTGGTTCTGCCGTGCTTCGGCATCTTCTCGGAAATCGTGGCAACCTTCTCCGGCAAGCGCCTGTTCGGCTACAAGTCGATGGTTTACGCCACTGTGGCCATCACGGTTCTGTCGTTCCTGGTCTGGGTCCACCACTTCTTCACCATGGGTGGCGGTGCCAACGTCAACGCCTTCTTCGGCGTGGCAACCATGATCATTTCGATCCCGACAGGGGCGAAGGTCTTCAACTGGCTCTTCACCATGTATAAGGGCCGCGTTCGCATGGAAACGCCGGTCATGTGGACCATCGGCTTCATGTGCACCTTCGTTGTCGGCGGCATGACGGGCGTTCTGCTCGCAGTTCCGCCAGCAGACTTCGTGCTGCACAACTCGGTGTTCCTGATCGCCCACTTCCACAATGTGATCATCTCGGGCGTGCTGTTCGGCTGCTTTGCCGGTCTCGTTTACTGGTGGCCGAAGGCTTTCGGCTTCAAGCTGAATGAGCGTCTGGGCAAGAACGCATTCTGGTGCTGGCTCGTCGGCTTCATCCTGGCCTTCATGCCGCTCTACGTGCTCGGCCTGATGGGCATGACCCGTCGTCTGAACCACACCGAAAACCCGGCATGGCACATCTACCTCATCATTGCCGCCATCGGCGTTGCGATCATCCTTTGCGGTATCGTGTTCCAGGTTCTGCAGATCGCAGTTTCGATCCGCGACCGCGAAAAGCTGCGCGACAACAATGGCGACAGCTGGGGTACGGGCCGTACGCTGGAATGGTCGCTGGCTTCGCCGCCTGCCTTCTACAACTTCGCCGAAGTTCCGCATGTGCGCGATCATGACGGCTGGTGGGACATGAAGCAGAACGGCTATGTGCGCCGCACCGAAAAGTTCGCGCGCATCCACATGCCGAAGAACACCGGCACCGGCTTCATCATCGGCATTCTGAACATTCCGCTCGGCTTTGCCCTGGTGTGGCACATCTGGTGGCTGGCAATCGCCTCCGCCGTCGCTGTGCTGGCCGTTGCCATCGCTCACTCCTTCAATAATGACAGAGACTTTTACGTCTCGGCCGAAGAGGTGCAGGAAGTCGAAGACCTCCGTACCCGGCAACTGACTGCTCAGGAGGCCTGATTCCGATGAGCGCAAGCATTTCAACCACCGCTCCGTTCACGGGCGGGAATGAGCACCCCGCTCATGAGGACCATCACGATGCAGGGTCGACCACGCTGGTCGGCTTCTGGATCTACCTGATGAGCGACTGCGTCCTCTTTTCGGGCCTGTTTGCAACCTATGCCGTTCTGGCGCATCAGTTTGCGGGCGGTCCGACCGGCCGTGAACTGTTCGATCTGAACTTTGTTCTGATCGAAACCATGCTCCTGCTGGTGTCGTCGCTGACCTATGGTCTGGCCACGCTTTCGATGTTCAAGAAGAACCGTGCCGGCCTTCTGTTCTGGCTGGGCGTAACCTTCCTGCTGGGCGCTGCCTTCCTCGCGATGGAAGTCTATGAGTTCAATCACCTGATCCATGAAGGTGCAGGTCCGGGCCGCAGCGCGTTCCTCTCGGCCTTCTTTGCGCTGGTGGGAACCCACGGTCTTCACATCACGTCGGGCCTGATCTGGATTCTGGTGCTTTCAGCCCAGCTTCTGCGTGACGGTCTGACGGAAAAGAACCAGACGCGCGTGATGTGCCTCAGCCTCTTCTGGCACTTCCTGGATATTATCTGGATCGGCGTCTTTACCCTTGTCTATCTGTTGGGTGTACTGTGATGAGCTCTGCACACGAAACACATGACCACGGCGCGAGCCATGGCAGCCTGAAGACCTATCTGATCGGCTTCGTGCTGGCAGTTGTTCTCACCGTCGTTCCATTCATGCTGGCCATGAACGGCTACTTCACGCCGGGAACAACCGCAGCCATTGTGCTCGGTATCGCCGTCGTCCAGATTTTGGTGCATCTGGTTTACTTCCTGCACCTCGATCCGAAGTCGGAAGGCGGCTGGAATATTCTGGCACTCATCTTCACGGTCATCATTCTGGCTATCGTTCTTGCCGGCTCCATCTGGGTCATGCATCACCTCGATACCAATATGATGCCGATGTACATGTCGCCGGAAGACGTGCGCAATCTGCCGTAATACCAGGTCTCGTTGAGTTTGACTCATCGAGACTTGTTAAGCCCGTGCGGCGATAGAGCATTTTCAGGGCGCGGATAGCGCAAGCATCTTAGCGCCCTGCTATGAAAGGCTCGTCAAACACATTCCCTGCACCACAACGCTGCAGGGAATGCATCTGTGAGCCTCGCAAAACAACTGGCCTGACGGCCCGTGATCGCGGCTTTATCCTCCCTCTCTCCCCCCAAAGCCGCGTGGCGTCCCGGTTCCCTCCGGGACGCCTTTCTTTTTGACTGTCCGTCAAAGAGGTGAGAGTAACATTTCCTGTAAAATTTTAATCAACTTGCTGTAAGTGCGACGTTGTATTTTGTAAAATAAAGATGATTGCAATCAATATTGAAGTGTAGAAAATAATAATATACGCCCTAAATTTACCATTATTGCGCATGTTGTTTGCATATTGTACTATATCAACATAGATTAGCTCGTGTTTGATACTTATTGCGTCTCTGTTCGATCGCTAATCTGGAGAAGATGCGATGTCTTTATTTAAGGGAATGCTTACTAATAATCGTATTCTTGGTGCGGCTGTTATTGCTGCAACCCTGTTCACGCCCGCTATTGCTTCCGCTGCAACAGCCTATGTCTCGGCTTCGGTCAATGTCCGTTCGGGCCCCGGTTCCAATTACGGACGGCTTGCCGCGCTCCCCGCCGGTGCGACGGTCAATGCCGGTTCCTGCCGCAATGGCTGGTGCCAGATCTATAACGGGAGCCGTGTCGGCTGGGTCTCGGCGCGTTATGTGCGTTTCGGCGCCTATAGCGGCCCCGCCTATGCCGCACCGTCCAGCACCACGGTGATCGTTAATAATGACGGTTACGATGACGGCTTCGGCCTCGGACTTGGTATCGGCTGGGCGACCGGCGGCTATTGGGGTCCCGGCTGGGGCGGTGGTTGGGGTCCAGGCTGGCGCGGCGGACCGAACTACGTCAATGGCTGCATTGGCCGCAATTGCCAGTCCAATCGCGGCGGCTGGAATCCGCGCTGGGGCCATGGCCCGCGCTGGAACGGCGGCGGCAACTGGGGCGGCCGTGGATGGCCGCAGGGCCAGATTCGTCGCAACTGGGGTCCCGGTCCGGTGATGTCTCCGACCCGCTTTGGTGGTTTCAACCGCGGCTTTGGCGGCGGTGGTATGGGCGGTGGCGGTTTCCATTTCGGAAATATGCGCCCGATGCACGCTGGCCGCTGACGGCATCCGGTGTGTTTGTGCCAGAACTTATTTTGATCAGGTCGTTCTCCCTCCTCCCAATGGCCTGATGGACAGCTCGCCGGCAGCACCCCGCCGGCGAGCTGTTACAATTTTCTGATCGCGCCCTGCAATCACTGCGGAATGCGAGCACAAAGCGCTTCAATCTGCGCGGGAAGTTGCAATGGTGTGGTAACGTTAATACTCCATTGACTGAAATGGTCCATATCTAGCGTTGTTGCTTGGACTTCCGTTCTCCCTATGGTAATCCCTGAATCGTCCTGGGCTTGGGGGTAATGAACGGGACGCCGCCAGGCGACCGCATAGACAGGAACCGGACAGTAGCGCGTATGACTTGGAGTAACAGGACGATACAGGGAAGGGGCATCGCCGTGCTTTTGCTGGCGGCTCAATTTTCCTCTTTCATCGTGTCGCCTGCTTTGGCGTTCGAGATCTTTGGTGTTCGTCTGTGGGGCGAGGACAAGAAGGAAGATCCTGACATCATCGACCCGAAGACCTACTCCGTCGAGGTCACGACCACGGGCGACCGCAAGAATGCGGACGGCACGGAAGCCGATCTGAAATCCACCATTGAAGGCGCTTCCGGTCTCGTTTCGGATGCCGAGAGACCAGCTTCGGGCTCCGCCGGACTGCTGGCCAAGGCGCGCGGCGATTATCGCCGCATTCTGGCCGCACTCTATGGCGAAGGCCGCTATGGCGGTACGATTTCTATTCAAGTTGATGGTCGCGAGGCGAACGACATTCCGCCCGACGCGGAAATCCCCAATGATGCGAAGGTCGCGATTTCGGTTGACCCCGGCCCGCAATTTCTGTTCTCGCGCACGGCCATTTCCAATATTGCGCCACCGCCGGTCGACAAGCGCGATCACGTGCAGTCGCCCGAAGATGCGGGCTTCGCGCCGGGACAGGTGGCGCGTTCGGGCACGGTCATCAAGGCGGAGCGCCTTGCCGTTGAGGCGTGGCGCCAGCAAGGCTATGCCAAGGCGCGGGTTACCGATGAGGATATCGTCGCGGACCATGCCGACAACCGGGTTTCCGCCGATGTTTCGCTCGATCCCGGCCAGAAGGCGCATTATGGCCCGGTCAGCGTCGTTGGAATCGCGCGCATGGACCCGCAATTCGTGGCCTGGATGACCGGGCTGAAAGAAGGCCAGGAATACGATCCCGACGATATCGAGAAAGCCAAAAAGCGTCTCGGTCGTATGGAAGTGTTCCGCGCCATGAGCTTCGAGGAAGCCGAAAAGATCGAGCCGGACGGCAGCCTGCCGATGACGCTCAACGTACAGGAGCGCAAGCCGCGCCGCTTCGGCTTCGGTGCCGAATATTCGACCATCGATGGTTTCGGCCTGACCGGCTACTGGATGCACCGCAACCTGTTCGGACGCGGCGAACGCCTGCGTTTCGACGCCAAGGTCAGCGGTATCGGCGGCACGCAGGACAATTCCTTCGATCCGAAGAACTTTACCTATCTTCTGGGTACGAGCTTCACGAAGCCGGGCGTCTATACACCGGATACGGATTTTGTCGCATCACTTGATGCCAAGCGCGAAGTGCTGGATGCTTATACCGAAACATCGGTCAATGCGAAGACCGGCTTCACGCAGATATTCAGCGACGAGCTGTCAGGCGCGCTCTATGCCAAGGCGAGCCAGGGTCATTTCGACGATGACGTCTTCGGCTCGCGCAGCTTCACGACGGCGGGTCTTGAGGGCAATCTTCTTTATGACAGCCGCAACAACAAGCCGGATCCGAGTTCGGGCTTCTATCTGGAAGGCAATATCCAGCCCTTCTACGAATTCCAGTACGGCAATTTCGCCACCCGTTTCACAGCCGAAGGCCGCACCTATTACGGCTTTGGTGAAAAGGATCGCGTGATCCTCGCAGGCCGTCTCAAGTTCGGTTCGATCGTCGGCGCGTCCATTGAGGACCTGCCGCCGAGCCAGCTCTTCCTGGCAGGTGGCGGCGGCTCGGTTCGCGGCTATGGTTATCGCAATATCGGCGTCAGCGCGGGCAATGGCGAGATCATCGGCGGGCGCTCGCTTGTCGAGGCCAATGGCGAAGTGCGCACCCGCATCACCGATTCCATCGGCGCGGTGGCATTCGTCGATGCCGGTTATGTGGGCGAAAAATCGTTCCCCGATTTCTCGGAACAGATGCGTGTCGGCGTCGGTGGCGGTCTGCGCTATCTGACCGGTCTCGGACCGATCCGCCTTGATGTCGCCGTTCCGCTCAACCGCCGCTCGGGTGACCCGAGCTATGGCTTGTACGTAGGTATAGGACAGGCGTTTTGACCAGATTTCTCGCAATCATCGCCTTCGTCGCTTTCGCCGTCACGGCAGTCATCTTCGGCTGGCCGGAACAGCAGAAGCAGTTGCAGGCTCAAGCTCAAGTTCCCGCTCAGGCTCAGGATCAGGCCTCTGGACAGGAACAGGCAGAAGCACCAGCAGAAGAAGAGAAATCCTATTTCCTGTCTTTCGTGGAAAGCCAGCTTTCCGCGCCGAACCGCCGCATTTCCATTTCCGGCATCAGCGGCGTTCTGTCTTCGGAAGCAACCGTCGGCTCAATCACCATTGCTGACCGCGAAGGCGTCTGGCTGCGCATCGAGAATGCCAAGCTGAACTGGAGCCGTACCGCACTTCTTGTTGGCCGTCTCAGCATCCAGTCGCTTGCTGCCGAGCGTATCGACATCATTCGCAAGCCGTTGCCTGACAACAGCCTGCCGTCGCCTGAATCGTCCACGTTCAGCCTGCCGGAACTGCCGATTTCAATCAGTCTCGACCAGCTCGCCATTGCGCGCCTGCATTTCGGGCCGGATATTTTCGGTCTCGAATCGGAAGTTTCTGCCAATGGCAGCCTGTCGCTTGCCGATGGTTCGCTCGATTCAAATTTCGACATCAAGCGTCTCGACGGTCCCGGCGGAAATTTTGCCCTTCGCGCGGCCTATGCCAATTCTGACCAGAAGGTCGATCTCGACCTTAAAGTCTCGGAACCGGCTAACGGCATCGTCGCCAACCTGTTGAACATCGATGGTCGTCCTCCGGTCGATCTTACTTTGAAAGGCGCCGGTCCGCTTGACGAGTTGAAGGTCGATCTTGCGCTCGACACCAACGGTAGCCGCACGTTGACAGGCGAATTCGCGCTCAACCGGCAAGGTCAGGCGCCCGATGGCGGACGTGTTTTCTCTGCCCGTTTCAACGGTCCGATCGCGGTTCTTGTACCGCCTGTATTCCGCGATTTCTTCGGTGCCGAAACCGTACTGTCGGCGGATGGCTTCCTGAAGGATGCAGGCGGCTTCCGCCTTGATGATCTGGCGCTGAACAGCGCTGCCTTGAAACTGAAGGCTTCTGCCGAAACCGGCAATGACCGCTTCCTGAACAAGCTGCGCATCGATGCCTCCATTGCCGATGAGAGCAAGGGCCGCGTCCTCCTGCCGGTCAAGGGCGCTGAAACCTATATCGACAATGCAAAGTTCCAGGTCGCTTACGGTGATCGCCCGACCAATGACTGGACGGGAACGCTTGCCATTGCCGGTCTCAAGAACGCAACGATTTCCGCCGACAGCATCGCGCTCGATATGGGCGGCGTTGCCGAGAACCTGAGCGATGCCGCCAATCGCCATATCACCTTCAAGGTCAATGGCGGGATGGATGGCATTTCGGCAGAACGGGCGGAAATTGCCGAGGCGCTTGGCAGCAAGATTGCGCTCGCCATCGATGGCGCATGGCGCGCCGGATCGCCGGTCGAGCTGGCGCAAGCCAATATTGCCGGTAACGGTCTCAGCCTCGATCTCAAGGGTAATATCGACGACTTTGCCTTCAATGGCGATATCGCCGCCAAGATTGCAAGCCTTGCGCCGTTCGGCGCTCTGGCTGACCGTGACCTTGCAGGCAGCATCGATGTCAACGCCAAGGGCATTGTTCGCCCGGTTAGCGGTGCATTCCAGCTCGACCTTAACGGCACAGCACAGAACATGCGCACCGGCACGGAAGCAGTCGACCGCATTCTCGATGGTGCCGTCAATCTCAGCGGCGCGCTTGGCCGCAGCAGCGAAGGGTTTTCGGCGCGTGATTTCCGTATCGGCAATGAGCTGAGCGAAATCACTGCCAATGGTTCCTTTGCATCCGACAAGGCAAGTTTCGACTTCGGCGTCATGCTGTCCGATCTGAAGCTTCTTTCCGATCAGGCATCGGGGCGGATGACCGTCAAGGGCAGTGCGCGCGGCGACGACAAGCTGATCGCGCTGGCGCTGCGCGCCGATGCGCCGGAGGGCACTCTGGCCGGTCGCAAGCTTTCCGAAGGCGGTCTCGATTTCAATGCCATGCTCGATGGAAATGCAAAGACAGGTGCTGCCCTTTCCGGCAAGCTTGCTGGCAGTGCATTCCTTAATGGCCAGCGTGTTGATCTTGGAACGCTCATCGACATCGTCAATGACGAGAAGCGTCTGACCGACCTCGTCTTCAATGCAGGCGGTGCGCATCTTTCGGGCAATGTCACCCAGACCGCGAAAGGTCTCCTGACCGGCGCGCTGAAGCTCGATGCGCCGGATATTTCCACGGCAGCAGCCCTGGCGCTGGCGGAGGCGACCGGTGCGGCCAATGCTGATATCACGCTCGACGCCAATGACGGTCGCCAGAATGCATCGGTCACTGCCAATGCCAAGGACATCAAGGTCAATGGCAATCGTATCACCTCGGCTGATATTGCCCTGACGGCAAAGGACCTGTTCGGCGTGCCGGTGGTGGACGGCAATGCTGCGGCGCGCGACATAATGGTCGGCACTTTCGGCATCGACAGCTTCGATGCCAAGGCCAATGCGACCGGGTCGAAAACCGATTTCACTGCCAATACCAAGTTGAAAATCGGCACAGTCGCCAGCGCTGCCGGTTCGCTTGAGCCGAAAAATGGCGGTTTTGAACTGGGACTGGTTTCGGCCCATGTGAAGCAGGGCACACTCAGCGCCAACCTGGCCGCGCCCGCCACCATTTCCATGAAGGGCGAGGAAATCTCCTTCGGGGATATCATCATCAATACGGGCGCAGATGCCAGCGCGGGGCAGGTCAAGGTCAATGGCGTGGTCGATGGTCGTCTCGATCTTTCGGTCGCCCTTTCCAATCTGCCACTGGCTCTCGCCAATACGTTCAAGCCGGAACTGGGGCTTGGCGGCACGGTCAACGGCACAGCCCGCATCACTGGTACGAAAGAAGCGCCCAATGTCGCTTTCGACATGGCGGCGCGAGGCGTGACGGCAGCAGAGCTCAAAAAGCAGGGCATTGCGGCTCTCAATGCCGATGCCAAGGGCACCTCGGCCAATAATCGGCTCAATGTCGATGCGCATGTAACCGGAGGGGGCGGCATCGATGTCCGCGCCAATGGCGGCGTGCCGCTCAGTAAGGGCGATCTGGCCATCGACGTCAATCTCGCCAATCTTCCGCTGACGGCGCTGAACGGTGCGGTCAAGGGACAGGATCTCGCGGGCAATGTGACCGGAACGGCGCGTGTCACGGGCCCCCTCACCAATCCTGCGGCAACCTTCAATCTGCGCGGTACAGGTCTTGCGGCCAAGCCGCTGCGCGATAACGGACTTGCGCCGCTCACCCTGCAAGCTGCAGGCAGCTATGCGGCCATGGCTATCGACTTCTCGTCACTGACCGTCGACGGTCCGCGCGGCCTCAATGTCACCGCCAATGGCAAGGTTCCGTTCTCGGGGCAGGGGCTTGGAGTCAATGTCAATGGCAGCATTCCGCTGGCGCTCGCCAACCGCTTCCTGGCGGATCGCGGTGCGCAGGTAAACGGTACGCTGACGCTGACGGCCAGCGTTTCGGGCGGCTTCAACCGTCCGCAATTGCGCGGCATGTTCTCCACCAATGGCGCAACCTTTGTCGATCCGGACACCAATGTTCGCCTGAACAATATCAATGTCATGGGCAGCCTGGATGGCGAAACCGTCACGCTGCGTCAGGTCAATGCCGCGCTCGGCAGCGGCGGATCGGTTTCCGCCAGCGGTACGATCTCGACCAATGCCGAAGCGAGTTTCCCGGCCAATATCGAGATCAAGCTCAATCGTGCCCGCTATGCCGACGGCAAGCTGGTTGTGGCGACCGTCGACGGCGGGATCACGATCAGCGGGCCGCTGATGCGAGATCCTTTGATTTCAGGCCGCATCGATGTCGACAGGGCTGAAATCTCGGTGCCGGAAAATCTGGGCGGCGGCGCAGCCTATGTTCCGGTTCGCCACAAGAACACGCCGAAGAACGTTCAGGTGACGCTTGATCGCGCCAAGGTCGAAACGCGTCGCAGCAAAGTGCCGACGCCGACAGCGCGTCCGACCGTGCCGCGCCTCGACGTTGTCATCAATGCGCCCAACCAGATTTTCGTGCGCGGTCGCGGCCTCGACACGGAGCTGGGTGGACGTCTTCGCCTGACCGGGCCTGTGACCGATATCAAGCCGGTCGGCGCATTCGACATGATCCGCGGCCGCATCGGCATTCTCGGGCAGCGCATTACCTTCGATGAAGGCAATGTCACGCTGGTGGGCGATCTTAATCCGCAGCTCAACTTCGTCGCCCGTTCGGAAGGCAATGAAATCACCGCAATCGTGACGGTGACGGGCACGGTTGATAATCTCGACATCAAATTCTCGTCGACGCCGGAACTGCCGCAGGATGAAGTGCTGGCGCAGTTGATCTTCAAGCGCTCCATCGGCGAGTTGTCGGCCTTCCAGATCGCACAGCTTGCCGCTGCCGCCGCCGAACTTGCGGGCGGCTCCAACAACTCGCTCATGAACAAGCTGCGCGCCGGGACAGGTCTCGACGATCTTGATGTCGTGACGGATGACAAGGGCCAGACAGCAGTTCGTGCCGGTCGCTATATCCGCGACAATATCTATCTGGGCGTGGAAGCGGGTTCAGGCGGTTCGACCAAGGGCACCGTCAATCTCGACATCACCCGTAACCTGAAAGCCAAGGGTTCACTGGGAGCGGAAGGCGATTCAAGCGGCGGTATCTTCTACGAAAAAGATTATTGATCGCCGCAAATTATTGAAGGCAATCAAGGCCGGGTTTCATGACCCGGCCTTTTGCTATCCGGCTACAATTCAGAATAGCGGTTTTGAGACAAAGCCACATTTTCGCCAATAAATAGCCATGAGATACATACGTTCACCGCATTTGCCATGAAGCTTAAATCGATTGAATTTTCACATTCACTGCAATTTATGCTTTCAAACGGAATTTTCAGACACGTTTGCGCGAGTTGTTTAACCGTTCTTCAACCATAAGAACGCAAATTGCTGTTGAGTATGGCGGTCGCTTGACGGCTGTGTTTCACCCCTTCTGTCCGGGTAATTTGCATGACCAAGTTCATTGACGATCTGAGCCGCCGCCGCTTCCTTTTCGGCACCGGTGCCGTCCTCCTCACCGGTGCTGCCGGTTGTAACCAAACGATGGATATGTCGGCCTTCCAGATGAATGTCGATCCGATGTCGACGGGCGGGATTACGCCGATGCGTCCGCAGATCAGCGTCGACCGCGATATCACGACGCCGGATGTCATGTACGCCGCCGTGCAGGAAGGGCCGTATTCACTGCCCGCAATTCCATACGAGAAGGTGCCGAAGCAATTCCGCCGTCAGATCGTGCCGGACCCGACAGGGCAGGCGCCGGGAACGATTGTTGTCAGCCTCAAGGACCATCTTCTCTACTACGTTCTGCCGGGCGGAGAAGCGCTGCGCTACGGCATCGGGATCGGCAAGGCGGGCTTTGAGTGGTCGGGCACTGCCAATGTCCAGTACAAGAAGCAATGGCCGGTCTGGACGCCTCCACCGGAAATGATCCAGCGCAAGCCGGAACTGGCAAAATATCGTAACGGTCAGGAACCCGGCCCGCAAAATCCGCTGGGTGCGCGCGCGCTCTACATTTTCCAGAATGGGCAGGACACCGGTTATCGCATCCACGGCTCGCCGGAATGGTGGTCGATCGGCCAGTCCATGTCATCCGGCTGTATCCGCCTGATGAACCAGGACATCATCGATCTCTATAACCGCGTACAGGGTAAGGCTCCGATCATCGTCGGATAACCGGACCGGATGAATTCCGGCTCTGACGGCCTGCAAATGGCGTTGTGCTGCGCTTCCGGTGCTCATGTACCTAAAAGTACACTCCGTTCCGGTGCTCGCACTCCACCATTTTCGGCTCGTCATAACCGAAATCTCAACGGTCCGCACGGTGCATCAGCGTCTGTTGGAAATTGAAGCGTTTCTGCTGCAAATAAAAAGGCCACGCCAGATCTGGCGCGGCCTTTTTGTATCAGGTTCGATACGATTACTCGTAGCGCACCGACTTCGGCATGGCTTCGCCGAGATTGACGAAATGGCGTAGCTCGGCGCGCAGATTTTCTGCCGAAGCCATATGAATCTGGCTCTTTGGCACCACATCGTTCTGCACGATCTGGGTGGATACGCCCGGCATGACAAACGCTCCTGCGGTCAGGACGAGGGCGGCGGCAATGCCGAGGCGTCGTTCGGTTCTGGCCTGCATTTCTATCTCCTTGCGCCGGGTGACGGCGACTTGAAATCTGGAATCACATTCATTCGCAAAACGCTGGGACTTTCCGGCCAAGGATCGATCTGGGGCCAATCAGTGAAAAGTCGCGCGCGGCGTAAAATTCAAAGCGCTGTCGATGGCATGGATCGGTATTGGCAACAAAGTCTGGCCGAAATCAGCCAGCGTGTCGGCAAAATTGCGGGCAGCCCCTGCCACATCGTCGCAGCGGCGATGACAGGCAATGGCTTCAAGGCAGGTATCAAGCAGCAGCGCGTCCTGATTCTGGATGCCGGAAATCAGCCCCAGCGTCAGGCATTCCTCGCGGCAGACATGGTGCGAGTCGAAAGGGAAAGCACGCAACTGGCAGCTGGCGCAATGGCGCAGCACGCGGATGAAATGCGACAGCTCGCCCACCGCGCGTTTTGCTTCCGAAGGCCCAAGCACTTCCGAATAGAGGCCCCAGGTCATTTCCCACGGGATGATCGAGCCTGTCTCGAAACCCGCAGTCCAGCGGCGATAACCTTCCAGCACCAGCTTTTCCGGCAGGCGATCGAAATAGCCCGCAGTGTTGGCGCCGTTCAGTTGGGATATGCGCATATTCATGTCCGCCTCCCGTAGAAGCTACGGAATGAAGACATGCATGCGGGGCGTGAACCCTGCATTTTTACAGAGGGACGTTCGGTTTCCCCCCGCACATTGCAATATCCGGTCGGCAAGAGACTGAGCTGCCAAGGCAGGCCGTCGACATTTGCGGACCGGCATTCGCCGAGACCAATCATAGGGTCCTCCAATCGAAAGGGTTCAAGGCCCAGACATCAAAGGTTGTGAATTTGCACCATGCATAAAAGCCAGAAAATCCATCTGGAGTCAATTACTCAAGTTTAAAATCTTATTAGATTTCAATTGTTTGGAATTATTCTAGACTTTAATACTCATGTTTACAGCATTCGAGAAGGAACGCAACCGCTGTGGGGGAGCAGCGGTTGCGGCAAACGGGCGCATAATGCGCGAAGGAGAGAGGACGCGGATCATTCGCCCCTTTGCTAACACCACAGTCGCATTCTTCGTGATGCCGGGTTGCAAAGAGCAATCTTCCCCGTTCCGGTGCTCACGTAGCTTTCTCTGGCGCTTAGCCTTATCCGAAAAGTCCGCAACTTTTCGGGACTATGCCTGGAAGCACGCTCCGCTCCGGTACTCGAAAATCACTCTTCTCGCCACGGCCTGACGAATTTGCAACTGTAGTGCTGGAGCGCATCCCGCAAAGTATGAAACGGTTTTCAGGATGCGCTTTAGAACAAAAAGCCGAGACGCGCTGATCTGATTCAGTCAGATCGAAACGCGCTCTAGTGACCCGAATGCTCTCCATCTTTCTGGCCGCCCTTTTGACCGCTTTGGGCGGTGACGGGGAAGTCGATTGTGACCTTGCCGGCCTTTTCGAATTCCAACGTGACAGGAACGGTCTCGCCTTCCTTGTATGGCTTTTCCGGCTGGATGAACATGAGGTGATAACCACCGGACTTCAGCTCGACCTTCTCGCCTGCCGGAATATCCAGACCGCCTTCAAGCTGGCGCATCTTCATCACGTCGTTCTGCATCGACATCTCATGGATTTCGACGCGCTTGACGCCACCGGTGGTGACGGAAACCAGTTTGTCGGCATCCTTGCCGTCATTGGCGATGGTCAGGAACCCGCCTGCAACCTTGGCACCGGGAACCATGGCGCGCACCGAAGGGGCCGTGATTTCCAGTTCGCCAAGCTTCGTCGGCATTGCTGCCTGCATGGAGGCCCCATCCATCTGGCCCATCTTGTCGTGCCCACCATGGCCGCCGTGCCCATCGTCAGCGCCCGCGGCCTTCACGAGCAGCTGCGGTGCCGGATGCGCCAGATCGTGCGGGTTCTGGCCATCCTTGGGCACTTCCGTCCACGCAACCGAAGCGTCGCTTCCGCAGACCTGCGTCACGGGAAAGGAGAGGGTGGTATCCTTGTCGAACTTGGCGAGCTGGCCGACAACGGTGAACTCGTCGTAGAAATCACCGGGCAGGTTGCCATCGGTGAAGCGGACTTCGCGGACGCCGGAAGTCACATCCTTGCCGTGCACCTTGTAGCTCTGGGCATAGTCACCCTTGACGGTCTCGATCTTCCAGCCCGCCTTGACCTGCGGCTGGGCTGAAATGAAGCCTTCAGGCAGCTCGACCTTTACTTCGGTCGTGGCCTTGCCATCGCAGCCATGCGGTACGCGGAAGGTTGCCTTGTAGAAGCCGCCTGCCTTGGCTTCGCTCTGGTCGAGGGAGGAGTGGGCTTGGGCCAGGCCAGCAGAGGCGCACAGTGCGGCAATCGAGATGGCAGAGGCGAAAAGACGATAGTTCTTCATTGTGTCAAACCTGAATAATCATTGGAAGGCACACCGGTACCAAGTTCGGGGGAACAGGGTTCGGGCGTGTTTCATTTCCGAATGCGATCCGGGGAACGCATTCGCTCAAACGATATTATTCAGGCGAGAGGCGGCGCTTGCGGCGGTGCCGATGGCGGATAGGTGTTGTGCTGCAGGATCGGTTGCGGCGGCACGATGCCATCCGCCATGGCGATATGCGGGGCAGCACCGGTTGAACCCGCAGGCGCAGGGCACAGGAAGGCCGATGAAATCCGGCAGGCTTCGCAACTATTGTTGCTCAGATGCTTGTCGTGACCCTGATGGTTGGGATCGGAACCATGATCGCCGATGCAGAGCACCGGGTAGGTTCCGTCAGGCAACTGGTATTGGGCAAGCAGGTAGCTGTCGGGCGCATTGAGGTCGATGGGCTTGTGCGCAAAGGCGACGAACATCAGGGCGAATACGCTAAGGACGCGTATAGCCAGGGATATCCGATATTGGCCGATGCTTGTCTTCAACTCAAAGCTTCTCCATTCAAGCCGAATTTACCTAGCCTAAAGGAGCTGTCTTTGCCAAGCATCAAACAGAAACGGCGCGAATTGGTCGCGCCGTTTCTGTTTTCCATCGGTCGGGAGAATAGATATGGAGGTCAGATCGCCCGCTTCTTCATCTGTTCCGCGATGTAATCAGCCTGACGGATAGCGAGAGCCACGATGGTCAGGGTCGGGTTTTCCGCGCCGCCGGTTGTGAACTGGCTGCCATCGGAAACGAACAGATTCTTGATGTCATGCGTCTGTCCGTGCTTGTTCACGACGCCATCCTGCGGCTTTTCGCTCATCCGGTTGGTGCCCAGATTATGCGTTGACGGATAGGGTGGGGTCGGGAAGGTACGGACGGCACCCACGGCCTCATAAAGCGCCTTGCCCTGCGCATAGGCATGATCGCGCATGGCGATATCGTTCGGGTGATCGTCGTAATAGACGTCGGGAACCGGCAAGCCGTGTTCGTCCTTCACGTCCTTGCTCAGCGTGATGCGGTTTTTCTCCTGCGGCATGTCTTCGCCGACGATCCAGAGACCGGCCATGTTGACATAATCGTCGAGTGCCGAGGTGAAGCTGCGCCCCCAACCGCCCGGATTGAGGAAGGCAGCCATGAAGGGCAGGCCAAGCGAAACGGTTTCCATCTCATAGCCGCCGACGAAGCCTCGTTTCGGATTATGCGCAGCCTCATCGCGGATGATGCCTGCCATGGTGGTGCCGCGATACATATGAACCGGCTTTTCAAACGAGGCATAGACCGAACCGGTGGTGTGGCGCATATAGTTGCGCCCGACCTGTCCTGACGAATTGGCGAGGCCGTCCGGGAATTTCGACGAAGCCGAATTGAGCAGAAGGCGCGGGCTTTCAATCGAATTGCCTGCCACGCAGACGACGCGCGCCTTCTGCAAGTGCTGCTTGCCATCCTTGTCGGCATAGAGCACGCCCGTCACCTTGCCAGCTGCATTGTGCTCGATCTTGAGCGCCGTGCATTCCGGGCGAACTTCCAGCCTGCCGGTTTCCTCGCCCTTGGGAATTTCCGTATAGAGCGTCGACCATTTCGCGCCCCATTTGCAGCCCTGAAAGCAGAAGCCGGTCTGCTGGCAGGCCATGCGGTCGTCGCGCGGCGCTGAATTGATAGCCATGCGACCCGTATGGCATTCCTTGTAGCCGAGCTTGTCGGCACCGGCTTTCATAACCTTGAAATTATTGTTGCCGGGCAGACCCTCAATGCCGTTGGTGCGGGTGACCCCCATCTTGTCCTCGGCCTTGGCGTAGTAAGGCTCCAGATCGGCCAGCGTGATCGGCCAGTCGAGCAGATTTGCCCCTTCGATCTTGCCGTAATGGGTCAGGGTCTCGAACTCGTAATCCTGAAAACGCAAGGATGCACCAGCCCAGTGGGTGGTGGTGCCGCCGACAGCCTTCACGATCCATGCGGGCAGGTTCGGGAAATCGTGCGCCACGCGCCAGCTGCCCGATGTCGTGCGCTTGTCGAGCCAGGCGAGCTGGGCAAAACTATCCCATTCATCATTGATAAAATCTTCGAACTCGTGGCGTTTTCCGGCTTCGAGAATGACGACGTCGATGCCTTTCTGGGCCAGTTCGTTGCCGAGCGTGCCGCCGCCAGCGCCCGAGCCGATGATAACGACGACCTTGTCGTCCTTGAGATTGTATGGAGCAGCCATTGTTTCCTCCCAATGCTTTCCCGTTTCCGCAAAACGCAAGGCGCTTGCAGGACGGTGGTGCCGCTTTGAAATTGGTATGTCCTGCGCCGGGGGCGCCTAGAGCCATTCGATATCGTCGAAGCCGCGCTGGATGTAACCGCCCTTGGAATAGGCTTCGCCCTCGTAGCCGAAGAGCGGCCAGATATCCTTCTGGTTATAAAGGCCGGTCACAAGCCCGCTGCGCACCTTCTGGAAGAAGGGGCTTTTCTCGATCTCGCGCAGGATCGCGACGCGCTCTTCCTCCCAGCCAAGCCCCAGATAGCCTCCGGCTCCAGCCCGCTTGTTCAAATCGGCAACACCGTCCTCGATCAGCTTTTTGAGCGTCTCGTCCTTGGCGGAATCCGCGTCATAAGGTTTGACGGCAATGGCATAGAAACGGTCGGGAAGCTTGTCATGCGGATAGATGTCGCGCGCAAGCTGGATCAGGGTCGCCATGGTTTCGGGCTTGAGCGTGGTGGTTTCAAGCGCCCATGCGAATTGCGGGCAGATAACGGCATTGCCGCTGACAACGAGCATGGCGCCGAGGCTGAGGCCTGCGCCGCGCTTGAGAATATCGCGGCGGGACAGTGTCTTTTTCTCTCGGGTGGAAAGACCGTCAAAAACGGTAGTCATTCGGTTCTCCTCCTTTGCTTGCCCGTCCGGAATGGGCGGGCTGGCTATGCGTTCCCGGAGATTCTCACCACCGGGAATGCTGGCTTTCCCGTCTTCCATGGCCGCTCCTCCCGGCCAGAAAAGACGATAGGGAGCGGCTCACTGGTAGCGGCCACCCCGTTGCAGAACTTCGATCTTGTAGCCGTCCGGATCTTCGACGAAGAAGAAGCGGGCAAGCTGCACGCCGTTATTCTTGAAATCGACAAGCTTGCCGACCTTGAAGCCAAGTTCCGTGAAACGGGCATGTTCGGCATCGACGTCATCGACCGCCACGGCGAGATGACCATAGCCGTCGCCCAGATTGTAAGGCTCGGTACGGCCCTTGTTGACCGTCAGCTCGACTTCGAAATCGGCTTCGGCATTGCGCAGATAGATCAGCGTGAAGGTTTCGAAATCAATGCGCTCGGCAATATCGAGGCCAAAAGCTCGGATATAGAAGGAAACGGATTTTTCCTCGTCGAGAACACGGATCATCGAATGAATGGCTTTAGCCACAAGCTACTCCTGTTTCTTTTGCCGCTTCCTCAAAAGCGGCTTGCGATTGTCTTGCTGGTTGTCGATTATGAAAGAAAAAGCGACGGCGTGGTGGCAATCGGCTACCACAGCCAAGTTCGTGCTCTTAATGAAGGGAGGAACCCATGTGCAAGGTTTTCGCCGAGCAGGACCCGGAAGGCTACCGGCAGATCAATCGCTCCGTGCGCATAGGCGGCCATTCCACCAGCATTCAGCTGGAGGCCACCTTCTGGCGCCTGCTGGATGAGATCGCGGCCAGCCAGAACCTGACCACGCCCCGCTTCATATCGACGCTTTACGACGAAGCGCTGGAGGCCAATGGCGCGATCCCGAATTTTGCCTCCATGCTGCGCACCACCTGCGCGCTCTATCTCATGGGTCATCGTCCCGAGGCTGCCGTCTGCGAGGAGGCAGCCTGACAGAGGCCTGAAACGGGCATTGGCCTTTTGATGAAAAGGGAATAGGGGAGTAGGGCAATATGTTCTTACATCGGACATACTTCCTTACTCCGGTATTCCCTTGCTGCCTTCATTAAAGGAATCGAAATGACAAGCGTAACACGCGAACAGGTTCAGGAACGGCTGAAGACCGTGACGGGACCGGATTTCGAAAGCGATGTTGTGTCGCTCGGACTGGTGTCGGATATCTTTATTGCCGACGGCAAGGTTTTCTTCTCCATCACGGTTCCAGCAGCGCGCGCCGATGCGCTGGAGCCGATGCGGCTTGCCGCTGAAAAGGCCGTGAAGGAAATTCCGGGCGTCACTGGCGCGCTGGTCACGCTCACCGCCGAAAAGAAAGGCGGACGTACCAGCGACGATGCGCCCCCACCACCAAAGCCGCAAGCCAGACCTGCAGCCGCACCGGCGCAGCATCGCCACCCGCCACAGCCGCAGCGCGCAGCGACGAAGCCCGGCATTCCAGGTGTTGGCGCGATCATCGCTGTTGCATCGGGCAAGGGTGGCGTCGGCAAGTCCACCACCGCAGTCAATCTTGCGCTCGGTCTTGCCGCCAACGGGCTGAAGGTCGGCATTCTCGATGCCGATATTTACGGACCATCCATGCCGCGCCTGCTCGGCCTTTCCGGTCGTCCGGAAACGGTTGAAGGCCGCATCCTGAAGCCGATGGAAAATTACGGCATCAAGGTCATGTCGATGGGCTTCATGGTCGATGAGGAAACGCCAATGATCTGGCGCGGGCCGATGGTCATGTCGGCGCTGACGCAGATGCTGCGCGAAGTGGCCTGGGGCGAACTGGACGTTCTGGTGGTCGACATGCCGCCGGGCACCGGTGACGCACAGCTCACCATGGCGCAGCAGGTGCCGCTGGCGGGTGCCGTGGTCGTTTCGACACCACAGGACCTGGCGCTGATCGACGCGCGCAAGGGCTTGAACATGTTCCGCAAGGTGGATGTCCCGCTTCTGGGCATCGTCGAAAACATGAGCTACTTCATCGCGCCCGATACTGGCGCGCGCTACGATATTTTCGGCAATGGCGGAGCGCGCAGGGAAGCGGAGCGTCTCGACGTGCCGTTCCTGGGCGAAGTGCCGCTGCATATGGATGTGCGCGCCTATTCGGATGCGGGCACGCCGATCACCGTCCATGAACCGGACAGCGAACACGCGAAAATCTATCGCGAGATCGCCCGCAAGGTCTGGGACAACATGAAGGGCGGCAAGGGGGCTGGAAAGCCCGCGCCGGCGATTGTCTTCGAATGAAAAAAGGGCCGGAAACGGCCCTTTTTCTTTTGTCAGGTGATAACGCTCGGCTCTGTCCGCCCGCTGCGCTTTTTCACCTCGGCGATCTGTTCTGCCGCGTCGATGAATGGGGCCAGCGTTTCCTGCGTGTCGAGATTGTGCCTGGTGGTATCCGCTTCATAGCGCTCGACATAGATGCGGATGGTAGCACCTGACGTACCGGTGCCGGACAGGCGCAGCACCACACGACCGCCATTCGGGAAATAGATGCGGATGCCCTGATGTTCGCTGATCGAGCCGTCGACCGGATCGTGATAGGCGAAGTCGTCGGCCTTCTCGATTGTGAGGCCATTGACAGTCGTGCCGGGCAGGCTTGCAAGCTTGCCGCGAAGATCGGCCACCAGTTGTTTGGCGATATCGGAATCGACAGCTTCATAGTCGTGGCGGGTGTAATAATTGCGCCCGAAGCGCGCCCAATGTTCCTCGACGATGTCTTTCACGCTTTCCTTGCGCACCGCCAGAATATTGAGCCAGAGCAGTACGGCCCACAGGCCATCCTTCTCGCGCACATGGTCGGACCCGGTGCCGGAGCTTTCTTCGCCGCAAATCGTGACCTTGCCATTGTCGAGCAGATTGCCGAAGAACTTCCAGCCCGTCGGCGTTTCAAACATGCCGATGCCGAGCTTGTCAGCCACGCGGTCGGCGGCAGCACTTGTCGGCATGGAACGGGCAATGCCCTTGATGCCGTCCTTGTAGCCCGGCGCCAGATGCGCATTGGCGGCCAGCATGGCAAGCGAATCGGATGGCGTGACGAAGATGCCGCGCCCGATGATGAGATTGCGATCCCCGTCGCCATCGGAGGCGGCGCCGAAATCCGGCGCATGGTCGGACATGAGCAGATCATAGAGATCTTTTGCGTAGACGAGATTCGGATCCGGATGGTGGCCGCCGAAATCCGGCAGGGGCACGAAGTTCATCACGCTGCCTTCCGGCGCGCCGAGACGGTGCTCGAAGATTTCCTTGGCGTAAGGCCCGGTCACTGCATGCATGGCATCGAATTTGAGACCGAAACCGCCCTTGATCATGGCGCGGATTGCGTCGAAATTGAACAGGCTTTCCATCAGCTCGGCATAATCGGCGACAGGATCGAAGATGACGACTTCGGTGTCGCCGATCCGGCTCGTGCCGATCGTGTCGATATCAATATCGGCCACATTGGCAATCTTGTACTGGTCGATCACTTTCGAGCGGGCGAAGATCGCCTCGGTGATCTTTTCCGGTGCCGGTCCGCCGTTGCCGATATTGTATTTGATGCCGAAATCTTCATTCGGGCCGCCGGGATTGTGGCTTGCCGAAAGTATCATGCCGCCGAAAGCCTTGTATTTGCGGATCATGTTGGAGGCGGCAGGCGTCGAAAGAATACCGCCCTGACCTACCATGATGCGCCCGAAGCCATTGGCGGCGGCCATCTTGATGAGCTTCTGGATCACTTCGCGATTATAGAAGCGTCCGTCGCCGCCCACCACAAGCGTCTTGCCTTCAAACCCCTCCAGCACATCGAAAACCGACTGGATGAAGTTTTCGGCATAATTGGGCTGCTGGAATACAGGAACCTTCTTGCGCAGGCCTGAAGTGCCCGGCTGCTGGTCCTGAAAAGGTTTGGTCGCGATCGTCTTGACGGTCATATCTTTCCCGTTCGATTCAATGAATTAAGCAGTCAATGTGTTGGCATTTGCGGTCATTGCAAGACAACATAGATCAAACTTATTGATTGAAAATAACAAAGCGTGTGTTTGTGCAGCGATGTGCTACAAATTTATCCGATGACCGACACGAACCACCATGGCCATGACGCCCGCGACATCATGCGCCTGAAACGCGACGATGCAACCGGCCTCGAAGCCGTTGCCGCGCGTTTCCACAGCCATGCCTATGACATGCATTTCCATGACGAATGGCTCGTCGGGGTGACCCATGAGGGCGTACAGGACTTTTTCTGTCGCGGAAAACGGCGGCAGAGCACGCCAGGGCGAGTGATTCTCATCGAGCCGGGCGAACGCCACGACGGGCAGGCGGTCGCGGCGGACGGTTTTGCCTATAACATGCTTTATATGCCGCAATCGCTGGTCAGAAGCGCGATGGGTGGCAATGATGCGCATATCGGTTTTCGCGAGACGCTGGCCGATGACGGACAGTTGTTTCATGCGGTCGCCCGCGCCTGCGAGGCAATCTTCCTCGAAGCGCCGCGCCTGATGATTGAAGACTGCCGCGATCAGGTGATGAACCATCTTGCCCGACATCTGGCCCGGCATCTTGGGCAGGACGTGACAGAAAAAGGGTCGGCTCCGCATCCGGTCGCAGCACGCGCGATGGACTATCTGCGGGCGCGCTTCGACGAGGAGTTCGGCCTCGATGAACTGGCGGAAGCGGTCGGGGCCGCCGACCGTTTCCAGCTTTCACGCGGGTTCCGGCGTGAATACGGCACCTCGCCACATGCCTGTCTGGTGCAGTTGCGCCTTGCTGAAGCACGGCGCCTGTTGCGCGAAAAAGTGGCGCCAGCAGAAGCATCCGCGCTCAGCGGATTTGCCGACCAGAGCCATATGGGGCGCTGGTTCCGCCGCGCCTATGGCATGACGCCTGCCGCTTATCGCAAGGGACGCACAAACGTTCCAGAAATTGCAGCGAAAAGCCGTTAGGCCTGTCCTCGAAAAGAGGAAAAGCTCATGATTTTCGATACAAAAGTAGCCATTCTTGTCCTGCATGATCTGCCTGTCTGGCAGAAGCTGAACGTGACTGCCTTTATCGCGACCGGCATATCCGGCGCTGTGCCGCACGCCATGGGCGATCCTTATGAGGATGCGGCAGGCCGCAAGCATACGCGTCTGCTCGGCCAGCCGATGCTGATCTTCTCGGCAACACCGGACGTTTTGCAACGGGCATGGCAGCAATCGATCCAGCGCGATCTTATCCGTGCGCCCTATGTGCGCGCCATGTTCGAGACCGGGCATGACGTCGCCAACCGCGCTGTATTCATGGCGGAAAATGCCGACGCACCCGATCTGGTCGGCCTTGCGCTTTACGGTCCAAAGAAAGATATCGACAAGGCGATCAAGGGAACTAACCTGCATCCTTGAACAGGACGCTCTGGTCGAACAGATAGCGGTTGGAAAGCGGCAGGCTTGCCGCGCCCATCGCCTTGGCGTGGACGCCAACCTTGCCCTCGATGATCTTCGGCGCGCGCAGGCCCTGCAAGTCGAGGCATGAAAGCTCCACGCGGGTCGCTTCCACGATGCGGTGACGCACATTACCCGGCAACCAGCCATCGATGACGGCGGCGGGAAAGTCGATCACGGAGGCGGCAGCTACCGTTGCATGGGCCAGCCCGCGTGCGGCAAGCGCTACCCATTCGTCGAGCGGCGTACCAAAGTTGCGCCAGTTTTCCGGTGAAAGCCACAGATCGTCGGAGGGCAGGTGCCGCTCCTGCAACATGCGTTCGAGGACGAACAGCGAAGCCGTATCGATGAGCTGCAAGGTTTCGCCGCGCTCCCACGTGCCGCGCATCCGCATCGGCATGGAGCCGAGCGCGCCCGCATTGCCCGTGCGGCCCGGATAGAGTGTGTTGTTCAGCACCACACCGCCGCCGATGAACGAGCCGATGAAGAAATAGACGAAGTCGGTGAATTCAGGCCCGCGACCAAAGGTCAGTTCCGCACCACAAGCAGCCGTTCCGTCATTCTGCACGAAGACCGGAAACGAAAACGCCTTGGCGAAATCGCCGACGAGATCGGCGCCGAGCCATGCATCCAGATCTTCGGCAGGTGCACCCACTTCCTCGACCCAGTTCCACAATTCGAAGGGTAATGCGATGCCGAGCCCTGCAATGCGGTCGCACTTGGCCGGTTCGAGGGCTGCCGTGAAAGCGGCGACGCTCTCGACGGCGAAGCGGCGGATTTCACCCGGTACAGGCCAGCGATAGGTAATGTGCCGCCGTTCGCGGATCGCTCCCAGAAAATCCATCAGGATGATTTCCGCGCTGCGCCGCCCGATCTTGAGACCGAAGGAGAAAACCCCGTCGGCGGCAAGGCGCATCGGCATGGAAGGCTGGCCGACACGACCGCGCACCCGTTCGCCCTGCGTAATGAGGCCGTCTTTTTCCAGCGCACGAATGATGACGGAAACCGTTTGTGCCGAAAGTCCGGTCAGGCGCGCAATTTCGGCGCGGGCCAAAGCGCCATGCCGGCGCACGAGCGCCAGAACCAGCCGCTCATTATAGGCGCGCACGCCGATCTGGTTTGAACCACGATTGACGCTCGCGCCCGGCCCGGCGAATTGCAGCATGGCAGGACCCGGAGTGCCGGAAAGGGTACCAGAAAGGGTGCTGGAAAGCGTATCGGCAGACCCGTTGTCTGGTTCGCCTTCAACTTTATGCCTGACCATAGCCTCTCCCAGATTCCGTGCCATGGAATGCAATCTCGAAATGCAGCCATGGAATGCCGGAATTCCTAAACCAACCATCGAAGGAGAAAAAGCCCTCATTGTGAGGGATATAAAATAAAAACAAACGCTTAAGATGGACCACGTAATGAAACGACCAGCCTGCTGTTCGCTTTGCCGGTCCTCTCTCCTCCGTCTCCCAGAGTGACACAGCATATTAATAAATCAAGTGGATTTATTAATTGACTCTGTTTTGAAGCCGTGTTTTGCTTCTCTTCTGCCGGGGGAAGAGGACCGGTTTCAATCTGGGAGGAGTCCATGAAGAAGACAGTTCTGTCGGCAGCCTTTGCTGCCTTCGCGCTTGGCGCTGCCGCGTTGCCTGTTGCTGGGCCAGCGAATGCCGCCGATGTCGGTGCGTGCCTCATCACAAAGACCGATACCAATCCGTTCTTCGTCAAGATGAAGGAAGGCGCTATCGCCAAGGCGAAGGAGCTGGGCGTCAATCTCAAGACCTATGCGGGCAAGATCGACGGCGATTCCGAAAGCCAGGTTGCAGCTATCGAAACCTGCATTGCTGATGGCGCCAAGGGCATTCTCATCACGGCTTCCGACACCAAGGGCATCGTGCCGTCGCTGCAGAAGGCACGCGATGCGGGCCTGCTCATCATCGCGCTCGATACGCCGCTTGAGCCTGCCGATGCGGCGGACGCAACCTTTGCAACCGACAATTTCCTGGCCGGTGAGCTGGTCGGCAAATGGGCAGCGGCAACGCTTGGCGACAAGGCCAAGGATGCGCGGGTTGCCTTTCTCAACCTCACCGCGTCGCAGCCGAGCGTCGACGTTCTGCGCGATCAGGGTTTTGCCACCGGTTTCGGCATCGACCCGAAAGACAAGACCAAGCTCGGTGACGAGGATGATCCGCGCATTGCCGGTCGCGACCTGACCGATGGCAACGAAGAAGGCGGACGTCGCGCGATGGAAAACCTTCTCCAGAAGGATCCGAACATCAATGTCGTCCACACCATCAACGAACCTGCCGCCGCCGGTGCCTATGAGGCGCTGAAGGCTGTCGGGCGTGAAAAGGACGTGCTGATCGTCTCCATCGATGGCGGTTGCCCCGGCGTGAAGAATGTCGAGGCCGGTGTGATCGGCGCGACTTCGCAGCAATATCCGCTGCAGATGGCGGCACTCGGTATCGAGGCGATCAAGAAGTTTGCTGATACGGGTGAAAAGCCGAAGCCGACCGAAGGCAAGGACTTCGTCGATACCGGCGTGTCGCTTGTCACCGACAAGCCGGTGGAGGGCGTTCCGTCCATCGACACGAAGACCGCACTCGACAAGTGCTGGGGCTGATCCCCTTTCTGAAACTCGGACCCGGCAGATCGGAAGATTTGCCGGACCTTTCTGCAGGTGAAGGCAGGAGACAGACATGAGTGAGCCACAGGCGGCTTCCGCTGCACAAAAACCGTCTATGCAGGACTATGAAAAGACGCTGGCGCAGAGCGCGGCCGATGTCGCCTCTTTCGATGCGGGCGACCAGTCGCTGCTTTATCGGATGCGGAATTTCCTGCATCACAATCCCGCTGCCGTGCCGCTGATCGTGCTCGTCCTGTCGCTGCTGGTGTTCGGCATCACGCTTGGCGGCAAGTTCTTCTCCGCCTTTGCACTGACCCTCATTCTGCAGCAGGTCGCCATCACCGGCATCATTGCCGTGGCGCAGACGCTTGTGATCCTGACCGCAGGTATCGATCTTTCGGTCGGCGCCATCATGGTCCTGTCGTCGGTGGTGATGGGCCAGTTCACCTTTCGCTATGGGCTTCCCGCCGAACTTTCCGTTCTGTGCGGCTTTGCCACGGGCGCGCTATGCGGCTTCATCAACGGCTTTCTCGTGGCCTATGTCCGCCTTCCGCCCTTCATCGTGACGCTCGGCATGTGGCAGGTGATCCTCGCCACAAACTTCCTCTATTCCGCCAACGAGACGATCCGCGCGCAGGAAATCACGGCTGAAGCGCCGATCCTGCAATTTTTCGGCGAGAGCATCCGCTTTGGCGGCGCGGTCTTTACCTATGGCGTCATTGCGATGGTGCTTCTGGTTCTGCTGTTCTGGTATGTACTGAACCACACCGCCTGGGGACGGCACGTCTATGCCATTGGCGACGATCCCGAAGCGGCACAGCTTTCCGGTGTCTCGGTCAAGCCGATCCTCATGTCGGTCTATGTGCTGGCCGGTATCATCTGCGCGCTTGCAGGCTGGGCGATGATCGGCCGTCTCGGTTCGGTATCGCCGACCGCAGGCCAGTTCGCCAATATCGAATCCATCACCGCAGTGGTGATCGGCGGCATTTCGCTGTTCGGCGGACGCGGTTCCATTCTCGGCACCATGTTCGGTGCGCTGATCGTCGGCGTGTTTTCGCTGGGGCTACGCCTGTGGGGCACCGATCCGCAATGGACCTATCTCCTGATCGGCGTTCTCATCATTGCCGCCGTCGCCATCGACCAGTGGATCAGAAAGGCTGCCGCATGAAAACGAACACCACGCCTGTTCTGTCTGGCAAAGGTCTGGTCAAGCGCTATGGTCGCGTCACCGCACTTGATCATGCCGACTTCGATCTCTATCCCGGCGAAATCCTCGCGGTCATCGGCGACAATGGCGCAGGCAAGTCCTCGCTCATCAAGGCGCTGTCGGGCGCGATCAAGCCCGACGAGGGGGAAATCCTTCTCGACGGCAAGCCGGTCAGCTTTCATTCACCGATGGAAGCGCGACAGGCGGGCATCGAGACGGTCTATCAGAACCTTGCCCTGTCGCCCGCGCTTTCCATCGCCGACAATCTGTTTCTGGGCCGCGAAATCCGCCGCAAGGGACCGCTTGGCTCGCTGTTCCGCATGCTGGATCGCGGTGCGATGGAAAAGATCGCGCGCGAAAAACTGTCCGAACTGGGCCTGATGACGATCCAGAATATCGGCCAGGCGGTGGAAACCCTTTCGGGTGGCCAGCGTCAGGGCGTTGCGGTGGCGCGTGCCGCCGCCTTCGGCTCCAAGGTGGTCATCATGGACGAGCCAACGGCCGCGCTTGGCGTCAAGGAATCGCGCCGCGTGCTGGAACTCATTCAGGATGTGAAGCGGCGCGGCATGCCTATCGTCCTCATCTCGCACAACATGCCGCATGTGTTCGAGGTTGCCGACCGCATCCACATTCACCGACTCGGACGCCGCCTGACGGTCATCGACCCGAAGGAATATTCCATGTCGGATGCCGTGGCGCTGATGACCGGGGCGATGAGACCGAAGGAAGCGGCTTGACCACTTGCGCTTGAACAGGGTTGCTGCGCCTTTAACACGGTGACAGGACGAATCACGGAAACCGGACATGACGCCTATTGAGCGCGAAGCCCTGCCTTCGGAAATTCTTGCGCGGCTGACGGAAACCGACAAGCGCCTGATCGTGGCCATCGCAGGCCCGCCGGGAGCCGGGAAATCCACCATTTCCGACTATCTGCTCCATGCCATCAACAAGGGCGGCGAAACGCCGTCCATCGTCGTGCCCATGGATGGGTTTCATCTTGATGACGGGATTCTCGATCAGCGCGGATTGCTGGGCCGCAAGGGTTCGCCGCCCACTTTCGACTGCGCCGGGTTTGCAGTGCTGCTGCAGCGTTTGAAACAGGCGGAGGCCGAAGTTTTCATCCCGGTCTTCGACCGTTCTCTGGAGCTGTCGCGCGCTGCGGCATCCGTGGTCGGCCCGGAGCATCGCGTGCTTCTGGTCGAAGGCAATTATCTGCTGCTCGATCAGCAACCATGGGCGCAGCTTGCGCCTTTTTTTGACATGACGCTCTATCTGGATGTGCCCTTTGCAGAGCTGGAGCGTCGCCTGATCGAACGCTGGCTCAGCTTCGGTTTCGATGCCGAAACCGCCCGAAACCGCGCCCTTTCCAACGACATTCCCAATGCCGAACTCGTGGTAGCGCAGTCGCGCAAGGCGGATTTTGTCGTGGTCTCGGACGGGCGATAACAGGGAATTGCACCTTTCAAGGGTTGCGGCGATGCGCTTGCGTCTGCATGATGGGAAAATCGCTTCATCAGTTTCCGACCGGAATAGTTCCCCATGACGACTTATGTTTTTGCGCCGCCCCCGCAGCCTTTTTTGCCTGTGAAGGGAACGGACGCGCGCTTTCCCGTGCACCGCATCTATTGCGTCGGCCAGAACTATGCCGATCACGCCATCGAAATGGGTGGCGATCCGACCCGCAATCCGCCTTTCTTCTTCCAGAAGAACCCGGACAGCCTCGTGATCGAAGGTGGTGATTTCCCTTATCCGCCGAAGACCGAGGACGTGCATCACGAGATCGAACTTGTGGTGGCGCTGAAGGCCGGCGGTACCGACATTGCTGTCGAAAAGGCGCTGGACCATGTTTATGGCTACGCCGTTGGCATCGACATGACACGTCGCGACCTGCAGGCCGTGGCCAAGAAGGCCGGGCGCCCGTGGGAAGTCGCAAAAGCTTTTGAGCACTCCGCACCCTGTTCGGCCATCGTGCCGGTGTCTGAAATCGGCCACCCGGAAAAGGCTGTGATTTCGCTCGCCATCAATGGCGAAACCCGCCAGTCAGGCGACCTCAACCAGATGATCTGGAAGGTGGCGGAAACCATTTCCTACCTGTCTTCGCTCTTTGAGCTGCAACCCGGCGATCTTATCTTTACGGGTACGCCTGCGGGCGTCGGGCCGGTGAAGCGCGGCGACCGCCTGGAAGGCAAGGTCGACGGCGTGGCAACCCTCACCGTAACCGTAGTCTGATTCTCTTCACGTGGAGGAGCATGAATGAGCATCTATCTTCCCGATGACGTGCACGACGCTCTGGAGCGCTTCATCGCCGAAAAGCATCCTGGTCTCAACCAGACCGAGGCGATGACGCTTATCCTGCGCAAATGGCTGGTGCGCGAGGGCTATCTGTCGGCAGAGCCCGAACACGGCACACCGCCGGATGAACTGAACGCGACCAATGACGATTGAACAAGGCAGCAATTGACTATGGCCAAACAGCCGCCGGAAGGAGCGGGTCGCAAGACCGCGCTCGGGCGACGCCTTTTGATTCTCATGATTCTGGCAATTGTGCTCGTGATCGCGCTCGTCTGGATGAGCATTTATCTCTTCGATCCAAATGGCGGTCTGGACTTTGATGATCTCGGTATTTTTGCTTTTGATTTCAATGTGGTAGATGCAGTGTCGCCGCGCATTTTGTGAGTGCGTTAATCTTTTTGTTACCATTTGAAATATTCATTTTGGCAGAGCCCCGACGTTTAGCGCTTCCGTTTGCCGTCTTTTGCATGGTACATGATCCTCATCGACCGAAAGAATATTGACTGAAACGGGCGCTTTCCGATGCCCGTAAAGCCAAGAGGATCTGGATGGCATTCGAGGACATCAAGGCGGAAATTGCGCTGCTTTTCGAGCAAATGGTGAATCAGCCGCAAGACGCTCATGAAATCCGTGAAACGGTTCGCGAGAAGCTCAATACGCTGCGGGCCAGTGGTTTGCCTCTGCCTGAAGATCTGGTCGAGCTTGAAAAACGCATCGAAAAAGATTTCGATTCCTGAGAACGGATCCGGTCATGCGTTACGCGCTTTCCTCTTCTTCCTCCGCTGGTCTGGTCCGCAAGGGCCTCATGCTTCTTGGTTGTGCCGTGGCGCTCAGCGCCTGCAACACCACCAATGACGGCAAGCCCGTGAAAACGGCGCTGATCACGCAGACCGATACTTCCAGCCAGACCGCTTCCGCAGCAGGCAGCGCTGCCAGTGCCACGGCCAATACCGCAGGCACGGCGACTGCCGATGCGGGCGCTGCTGCCGGAACGCAGACCGTCGCAGCCGTGAGCGATCCTTCCGATCCGGTCCTGCCTGCCGTTGTTCCCATTCCCGGCATTCGTGGCCAGTCCGAACCGATGATGGCCTATGCCGGTGCGCAGGCTGCCGCTTCGCCGGCATCCGTTGCTGCCAATATGGCGTTTGAGACACCGGATCATGCGCCGGAAGAACTCGATGCGCTGATCACCAAATATTCCGTCGCCTATGATGTGCCGGAACGCCTTGTGCGCCGGGTCGTGCATCGCGAAAGCCGGTTCAATCCGGGCGCCCGTAACGGACCTTATTGGGGGTTGATGCAGATCAGCCATCCGACTGCGCGCGGCATGGGTTATACGGGCGCGGCCAAGGGCCTGCTCGATGCGGAAACCAATCTGAAATATGCGGTTCGCTATCTGTCCGGCGCCTATAAGGTCGCGGGCGGTGATGAAAGCCAGGCAGTCCGCTATTATGCGCGGGGCTATTATTACGATGCCAAGCGCAAGGGACTGTTGCAGGAAACCGGCCTCGACGGAAGCTGGAAGCGCAGCGGCCCGACCCGTGATGCAGCCGCTTCCATCCAGCCGGTATCCTTGCCGGAAGGCGGGGCAGCACCGCTCCCCGGCGTCGCTCCCATTCAGGCTTCCTACGCACCGGCGGGGCAATAAACTAACTGTCATCTTGACGCTGCAAAGTGATGGCAGTTTCCTGTCCTGAACCGACGACAGGGAAATTTCATGAATGTAAGACTGCCTCATCCAGTCAAATGGAAATATGACCGGGCCGAATTGTGGGCCGATGGCGTCATCCATGTTCTGGGTGTCGGGCTGGCGCTTGCAGGCGCCATTGCCATGCTGATCTATTTCCTGCCGAACATGCCTGCAGCGACCTCGATTTCGTCGGGTGTCTATCTCGCGAGCCTTCTGGCAGCGCTCGGCATTTCGGCTGTCTACAATATCTGGCCGGTTTCGCCGACCAAATGGTTCCTGCGCCGTTTTGACCACTCGGCGATCTATCTTCTGATCGCCGGAACATACACGCCTTTTGCCATGCATATGGGCGACCGTGCTCTGCCGCTGCTTCTTTTCGTCTGGAGCGTGGCTTTCGTCGGCATCATGCTGAAACTGTTCATGCCGGGTCGTTTCGACCGGCTGTCGATCCTGCTTTATCTGGCGCTCGGCTGGAGCGGCGTCATGGTCTACGACACCATGGTGCAATCGCTGCCGCCAGCCGTTTTCTGGCTGATTGCAGCCGGTGGCATGGTCTATTCGTTGGGGGTGATCTTCCATGTCTGGGAGCGCCTGCGGTTTCAGAATGCCATCTGGCACGGCTTTGTCGTGGTGGGCGCGGCACTGCATTATTGTGCGGTGTTTTTCGTTGGCGCATGGAACTGAAGCCCGCTCTATTTCGGCTTTGACGGTCTGCAAATGGCGCACTTCTGCGCTTCCGGTGCTCATGTACCTTAAAGTACACTTCGCTCCGGTTCTCGAATTGCACCATTTTCGTCGCGTCATAGCCAAAATAGCGAACGGGCTTCGGAGCGCGTGATTGCTCAATGAAAGTCTCGCGAGTTCGGCATGATTTTTACATTCCGCGGATGATGCGCCATCTGGGATGGAGCGACGAGGCGCTGCGCTTCGCGTCCGCTCATTTCGATCAATGCTGTCGAACGGTCCTGCAGCTTTGACGCCACCAGATGCACGACCCCTTCGGGGCTGCGCTGGAGGCGACCTTCGATATGGATCAGCCGCGCACCCATCACTTCGCGGCGAAATGCTTTCATGACCTTCGGCCAGACGACAATATTGGCGATGCCGGTTTCATCCTCGATGGTGAGGAACACCACACCCTTGGCGCTGCCGGGGCGCTGGCGGACGGTGACGACGCCCGCCACTTTCATGCGGCGTCCGTCGGCACCTTCCTGCACTGCACGACAGGTTGAAACGCCTTCCGCCGCCAGACCCTCGCGCAGATATTGCAGCGGATGCCCTTTCAGCGAGAGCCGCGTCGTCTCGTAATCGGCAATCACATGTTCCGACGCGGCCATTTCAGGAAGTTTTGTGCGCGGTTCCTCCGCCAGTTCGCTGGTTGCGGCGGCGCGGAACAGCGGCAGTGTTTCGTCATTGGGCAGACGGCGCACGGCCCACAGTGCTGCGCGGCGGTCGATGTCAAGCGAGCCGAAGGCATCGGCATCGGCCAGAAGCGTGAAGGCGCGCCGGTCGAGCCGGAGCCGTCGATGCATGTCCTCGATGGTACGGTAAGGCTCCTGCCGGTCGGCAATCAGGAGTTCGGTGTCCCGTTTGGAAAAGCCGTCGATCTGCCGGAAGCCGAGCCGGAGCGCTGGTCGAATATCGAGCGTATCCTCCAGAATATTATCCCAGTGACTGAAGTTCACATCGACGGGCAGCACCATCACGCCATGTTCGCGGGCATCGCGCACAATCTGGGCGGGGGCATAAAAACCCATGGGCTGGGAATTCAGAAGTGCGGCGGCGAACACTTCCGGATGGTGGCACTTGATCCACGCGGAAATATAGACCAGATGCGCAAAGCTTGCCGCATGACTTTCGGGGAAGCCATATTCGCCGAAACCCTTGATCTGGTTGAAGCAGTTTTCGGCAAAGGTCCGGTCGTAGCCACGATTGACCATGCCTTCGATCATCTTTGTCTCCATCGTATGGATGGTGCCCATCTTGCGGAAAGTGGCCATGGCGCGGCGCAACTGGTTGGCCTCATCCGGTGTGAATTTTGCAGCCTCCATGGCAATGCGCATCGCCTGTTCCTGAAACAGCGGCACGCCCTTGGTCTTGCCGAGAATCTGCTGTAACTCATCCGCCGGCCCATGTTCCGGTGCCGGTGACGGAAGGAGTGGTTTTTCCTGTCCGTTCCGCCGCCGCAGATAAGGATGCACCATATCGCCCTGAATGGGGCCGGGCCGCACGATGGCGACCTCGATGACAAGGTCATAGAATTTACGCGGGCGCAGCCGCGGCAGCATGTTCATCTGGGCGCGGCTTTCCACCTGAAACACGCCGAGTGAATCCCCCTTGCACAGCATGTCGTAGACGACTGCATCTTCGCGCGGCAGATTGGCCAGCGTCAGCTTTTCGCCGCCATAAAGCTGCGGCTTGTGCTGGTGAATGAGGTCGAAAGCCTTGCGGATGCAGGTGAGCATGCCGAGCGACAGCACATCCACCTTCATCAGCCCCACCTCGTCGATATCGTCCTTGTCCCATTCGATGAAAGATCGCTTGTCCATTACCGCCGGGCCGATGGGCACGGTCTCGTCCAGACGGTCGCGGGTGAGCACAAAGCCGCCGACATGCTGCGACAGATGACGCGGAAAGCCGATCAGCGTGATGGCCAGTTCCACCGCGCGCCGGATGATGGGATTGTCGGGGTCGAGACCCGCCTGTCTGATATGCTGCTTGTCGATGCCGCCGCCCGATATGCCCCAGACCGTATTGGCGAGCGCTGCCGTTACATCCTCAGTCAGCCCCAGCGCCTTGCCGACATCGCGAATGGCGCTGCGGGACCGATAGCTGATGACGGTTGCGACAATGGCCGCGCGATCTCTAGTGTAGCGGTCATAGACATATTGCATCACCTCTTCGCGCCGCTCATGCTCGAAATCGACGTCGATATCCGGCGGTTCCTTTCGCTCGACCGAAAGAAAGCGTTCGAACAGGAGGTCAACCTGTGTCGGGTCTACACCGGTGACGCCAAGGCAGAAGCAGACAACGGAATTGGCCGCCGAACCGCGCCCCTGACACAGAATGCCTTTCGAGCGGGCATAGCTCACAATGTCATAAACCGTGAGAAAGTAA
>Ga0209369_1000217_pt1 | contig 117336 bp, 111 predicted proteins | sample EBPBio142010_DNA_FD_185865 | JGI IMG/M metagenome (GOLD analysis project Ga0209369, IMG submission 185865) | Wastewater treatment Type I Accumulibacter community from EBPR Bioreactor in Madison, WI, USA - Reactor 1_10/4/2010_ DNA (SPAdes)... | ecosystem: Engineered > Bioreactor > EBPR >...
CACAAACTTAATCGCCGCTCTTTTCTCCAAACATTAACAGAATTCTCATCCCGCTAACATCGCCGATCTACTCACACCCAACGTCGCCGTCAAACACTTTCAACCAACCCAAGGGACGAACCAACCTGCCGCTAGCAGCGTCGCCGCCCTCGTTGTGGCGCCATATAGACCCCATCATTCCAAACTGTCAACGCAGTTTCGTAAAAAAGAAGGAATTTTCTTTCCACAGCCAATATGGTCCTTTTTAACCAAATTTCAACTGGGAAAAACTGGTGATTCGAACGGTTGCGACGATTCCATGACAGTTACCGTGACAATTGGATGAATGAGCATGAAGCCTATGCCTTATAGTCTGGCAGTCGATGGCGGCGGCACCGGATGCCGGGCGCTGCTTGCCGACAGCAATGGTGACCCCATAGGCCGAAGCACGAGCGGCCCTGCCAATATTGGCGCAGATCCGGCGACGGCTCTGGATAATATCATGCGCGCAGCGACACTGGCCGTGCACGATGCAGGACTGGATGTCTCTATATTGAATGAGACCTGTGCCGTGTTCGGGCTCGCAGGCGCAAACTCGCTCCCGGACAAGGATCGCGTGGAACAGAGCCTGCCCTTCGGCAAGGTGAAGATCGTTTCCGACGCTGTTACCGCCCTGCAAGGTGCGCTCGGTCAGAAAGACGGCGCCATCGTTATTCTCGGCACCGGCTCGGTGTTCGTCAGAAGAGAAGAAGACGCCTTCGAGATTATCGGCGGGCGCGGCTTCATGTTGAGCGATCATGCGGGCGGCGCGCGGCTTGGTCGTGAACTTCTTGAAGAAACGCTGCTTGCTCTGGACGGCATGACGGAGCACACGGAACTTGCCGATGCCGTGCTGGCACGGTTCAACGGTGACATGCGCCAGATCATAACCTTTTCGCGCACGGCGACGGCCGCAGACTACGCCGCCTTCGCTCCTATCGTTTTTGACTATGCGCATAAGGGCGATGCGCTCGGCCTTTCGATCCTGCAACGCGCCTGCTCTTATATTGCCCGCGGTCTGGATCGGCTCGGTATAGAAACGCTTGCCCGGTTCAGCCTGACGGGAGGCCTCGCCTCATCCTATGCAGCACTGCCATTTCTACCGCATCGGGAACGCTTTCGGCCCGCGCTTGGCGATGCGTTGCAGGGAGCATTATCGCTCGCCTTGCTGGCCAACGGACGAGATTAGTTGCCAGAACGCCATGCGCCATCGCGGATGTTCCACACTATAGAAGTCACGCATCGTGCATTCCAAAAATCGATACCGATTTTCGGGCCGATGCTGTAGCGGCAAAAAGACTTGTCGCGGCGGGGTTTACCCCCTAACTTCTTATATACAGGCACTCACAGATATTAGGCCTGATCTTGCGAAACGGTGCCAGCTCACGCTGGCGGCGTGTGTGGCGTATTCTTTTCATGCATTTCCGGACGGAAACCGGTTTCCGTTCCCAGAGGAAATGCTCCACAGGGGTGGCATGCTGACTAAAAAGGGCAAATATGGCCTGAAAGCCATGGTGCATCTGGCGGGCGTTACAGATGGACAGCTGGTTTCGGCCAGCGAAATCGCCGAGAAGCACCATATACCGCGCAAGTTTCTCGACAATATTTTTACCGAACTTCGCAATGCCGGCTTCGTTCTTAGTCGCAAGGGCAAGGGCGGTGGCTTCTGTCTGGCCCGCCCGGCCCACGAGATTGCCATCGGCAATATCATCCGCGCGCTCGACGGCGCGCTTGCCCCCATCGCCTGCGCCAGCAAGACAGACTATCGCCCATGTGACGATTGCGATGAGGACGAATGCGAGGTGCGCCATATGATGCTCGATGTGCGCGAAGCCATCGCCAGCGTTCTGGATCATCGGACGCTAGCCGACAGCAAGGCCCTGGATATAGCCTCACTGTCAGAATAGGCCTCAAGCCGCGGCGGCCGACCAGTTCGGGAACGGATCGTTCAGCCCCGACCAGCGCTCTGGCACGAAGTCTTCTTCCTCAAGAAGACATTGATCCAGCTCATCGATGAGCGCATCTTCCTGCATCGGATCGACACCGATGAACACAATCTCCTGACGCCGATCACCCCACACCTTATGGAAATATGGCTCCATGGCGCGCTGCCATTCGGGTTCCGCCGGCCAGTATTGCTTCGGCACGGATGACCACCAGCGCCCCCTTTTTCCGGTGCGGACCAACGCGCCCGCCTGACTGATTTCACCGACAAAATCCGGACGGGTGGCAAGCCAGAAGAAGCCTTTCGCCCGCACGACACCCGGCCAGCCCTTGTCGATGAACGATTGAAACCGTTCGGGATCGAAGGGACGTCGCGCACGATAGACAAAGGAGCGAACGCCATATTCCTCGGTCTCGGGCGTATGCGAGGCAAAGCCGTGCAACTCCTTGTACCAGAGCGGATGCTCATGCGCCTTGTTGAAGTCGAAAAGCTTCGTGTCCAGTATGGCGTCGAGCGACACTTCACCGAAATCGACCTCCTCGATGCGGGCATCGGGATTGAGCGAGCGGATGACTTTGTGCGCCAGATCACGCTCCTCTTTTGAAGCGGTCGATATCTTGTTCAGCACGACGACATCGGCGAACTCGATCTGTTCAACCAGAAGATCGACAAGCGTGCGCTCGTCATCTTCACCAAGGGATTCGCCGCGATCACGCAGAAAATCGCTCGATGCATAATCCTTCAGCAGATTGGCGGCATCAACAACTGTCACCATCGTATCGAGCCGGGCAACGTCCGAAAGACTGTTGCCCTTCTCGTCGCGAAACTCGAACGTGGCGGCAACCGGCAGTGGCTCGGCTATGCCGGTCGATTCGATCAGCAGATAATCGAAGCGTCCCTGAGCTGCCAGTTGTGAAACCTCCTTCAGGAGATCATCACGCAATGTGCAGCAGATGCAGCCATTGGTCATTTCGACCAGCTGTTCATCCGTGCGGGAGAGATTGGCGCCGCCCTCACGAACGAGGGCGGCATCTATATTCACTTCACTCATATCATTGACGATCACCGCGACGCGGCGGTTCTCGCGATTATTGAGCACGTGATTGAGCAGTGTCGTCTTTCCGGCCCCGAGAAAACCGGACAAGACCGTAACGGGCAGTCTCTTTCTCATGACTCCGTTCCTCATCAAACTGGGTAGGATCAATCGTGATGGTGGTGATCGAGGTTGAAGGTCAGCGTGGTGAAATAGCTGAGCTTGTCAGCTTCCTTTGAATCAGACAGCGGCCTGGAATAACCCGCCCCAACGACATTGAGACCCGCGTTGCGGATATTGATCCTGGCGATGCCTTCCGCGTCGGTTTTCACCGGCGCTGCGTGACTGTCATTGACATAATCCGCCGTAACCTCGACGCCTTCCACCGGCTTTCCGTCAAACAGAACCTGCACGGGAAGCTCGTTGCCCGCCTCCAATATTGTCGGGTCCATCAACGGAACGATTTCGAAAGGCAAGCCTTGGGCTTCTGGCTTTTTGCGCAGATGATCCAGAATGGCGACAGCAAATTTCTGACTCTGACTGGACTGTTTTGCGCCCGGCACTTCCGATTTCGGCTTGTTGACCCACTTGCCGTCCGGACCCTCGGCCCAGAAGCCATTGTCGAATGTGCCGCTGACCACGACTGCATCCTTGGGCACGCTCAGCAGGGCATGATCTTCCTGTCGTTTGATCTCGACGGCGACATCCTTGCCCTCTCCATTCTTGGCCGTAACCGTCTTGAGCTTCTGCGGGTCATAGGCCTCATCGCTTGCGCCGTGACCGTAAACAACCGCCTGCGTTCCGTGACGTTCTGCAATCCAGATTCCATGAGCACCCGCGATTGCGGGAGCAAGAAAAGTCAAAACGGCACCAGCCTGAAGCGCCTTCGCAAAGCTACGCATTCTCTTCTCCTTAATGTTATATCATAACGGGTTTAGTGGTGAAAATAGGCGGCCTGAGCCGCCTTTGAGTGTCGAAATGCAGGTTTCGATCTGCTTCAATCAGGTCGAGGCGCACTCATTAGAGCATGTCTCCCGAAAGTGGGAACCGGTTTCGGGATAAAGACATGCTGAAAAACAAACAGATAGAGCATTTCCAATGATTCAATTAAAACAGGAAATGCTCCAGTGCCGGGCTGCCCGTAAGTTAAAGCAGGGTCCAGCCCGGCACCGTTGCGACCGCTACCAAGTTATGGGCGTGCACCTGGCGAGGGCGCGGTCGCAGCTGTTGGCCCTATTTCGACAGACAGTCCTTCAACGAATCCGCCAGATTGCGAATGAGCTGCGGATAGAGATCCGGACCATCCTTCAGCTCTGCCCCCAGCGGATCGAGAACGCCTGTCCTGGCATCCGTTCCTTCGATAACAGTATTCACCAGCTTCGGTTCGAACTGCGGTTCGGAGAACACGCAGGTTGCGCCAAGCGATTTGATCTTCTCGTGAATTTCCTTGATGCGCGCGGCACCCGGTGCCTTTTCCGGGCTGACCGTGATTGATCCAGCCGCCTTCACACCGAAACGATTTTCGAAATACTGGTAGGCATCATGGAAGACGATAAACGGCTTGTCCTTTACCGGCTCCAGTTCGCTGGCGACTTCCTTGGTCAGCGCGTCAATCTTCTCGCCATAGTCCTTGGCGTTCTTTTCATATTGCGCAGCGTGTTCGGGGTCGCTTTCGCCGAGCGTCCTGGCGATATCCGTCGCCAGAACCTTTCCGTTTTGCGGGTCGAGCCAGAAATGCAGATCATATTCACCGTGACCATGGTGATGGTCATGCCCGCTTTCCGATGCTTCGGCGGCATGATTGTGCCCCTTGTCGGCATCGGCGGCATCCTTCTTGTCATCGTGAGCATGGTCATGACCTTCGGCACCATGGTTGTGACCTTCATGGCCATGGTCATGCGCTTCGAACGGACCACCTTCACGGAACTTCAGCTTGGTCAGGCCGTCCGCTTCACCAAGAGCGACAACCTTTGCGCCATCGCCAAGTGTATCGATGGGCTTATCGAGGAAGGTTTCCATCGACGGCCCGGCCCAGAAAATCACCTTGGCGTGCTCGATTGCTTCGGCATCGGAGGGTTTCAGGCTGTAGACATGCTCGGAACCCGCACCCTGAACGATCAGTTTCGGCTCGCCCACCCCCTGCATGACTGCGGAAACAATGGAATGGAGCGGTTTGATCGAGACCACGACGCCGTCGCGTTCTGCGGCAAGTGAGACATTTGCCGTACCAGCCAGAAATGCCGAGGCTAGGAGGAGGGAGCGGAGATGTTTCATAGTCTCTCTCTTGTACGATTGGGGAGGGGCACCACATTCTTGTGATATGTTATTTTATTACGTTAGTTGCGTTATGCTATAACGTCTGCCATAAGGTGAGGCAACCCCCATTTTGGAAAAATCACAGCGGCGGTTGCGCAATAGAGCGGCAACGGAAAAAGACGCTGGGAAAAATTTCGAATCGGCGGATGATCCGTGCGTGGGACACGAACATACAGGCATTGAAAGCCCGGAATAGATGAGCAGGAAGACCGCCCTCCCCGCCGAAAAAGCGCGGGAAACATTGATTGAACTGAAGGATGCCGGCGTCTATCGCGACGGGCGCTGGCTCGTGCGCAATGTCGACCTGAGCGTTGAGCGCGGGGAGATCGTCACCCTGATCGGTCCGAATGGCGCGGGCAAGAGCACCGCCGCCAAGATGGCGCTGCGTATCCTGAAGCCCGATGAAGGCAGCGTGATCCACGCGCCGGGCCTGCGCATCGGCTATGTGCCGCAAAAGATCAATATCGACCGCACGTTGCCGCTTTCGGTCGAGCGCCTGATGACCCTGACGGGGTCTCTCTCGCGCAAGGATACCGAGACGGCTTTGGAAGTGGTGGGCATTCCACATCTGGCCAAGGCGGAAATCGCTAATCTGTCGGGCGGCGAATTCCAGCGGGCGCTGATGGCGCGCGCACTTGCGCGCAAGCCGGACCTCATGGTGCTGGACGAACCAGTGCAGGGCGTCGACTTTTCCGGCGAAGCTGCATTGTACGAACTGATTGCGAAACTGCGCGACGACACAGGCTGCGGCGTGCTGCTGATTTCGCACGACCTGCATCTGGTCATGGCGGCGACCGACCGCGTCATCTGCCTCAACGGTCATGTATGCTGCAGCGGAACGCCGCGCGATGTGACGGCGAGCCCTGAATATATGCGGCTGTTTGGCAGCCGGGCCGTCGGACCGCTTGCCGTTTATGAGCATCATCACGATCACACGCATCTGCCGGACGGGCGCGTGCTTCATGCCGACGGTTCGGTGACGGATCACTGCCACGCTGATGACGGCCATCATCATGACCATGAACACGGGCATGATCACGAACATCATCATCACGAAGGGAGCGCGCCGCGTGCTTGACGATTTCTTCACCCGCGCCATCATCGCCGGTGTCGGGCTTGCGCTCACGACCGGACCGCTCGGCTGCTTCATCGTCTGGCGGCGCATGGCCTATTTCGGCGATACCATGGCGCATTCCGCCCTGCTCGGCGTGGCGCTGGCGCTCATTTTCGACATCAATATGATGATCGGCGTGTTCGCCGTTGCCGTGGCGATTTCAGCCATTCTGCTGCTCTTGCAGCGCAGGCATACATTGTCGGCGGATTCGCTGCTCGGCATCCTGTCCCATGCCACGCTGTCGCTTGGCCTCGTCCTCGTTGCCTTCATGACATGGGTGCGCGTCGACCTGCTGTCGTTCCTGTTCGGCGATATTCTGGCTGTCTCGCGAATGGATATCGCCTTCATCTATGGCGGCGGAGTGTTTGTGCTGGCGGTTCTGGCCTGGCTATGGCGCCCTTTCCTTGCCGCTACCGTCAGCGAGGATATTGCCCGCGCCGAAGGTATGAACCCTGCCCTGTCGCGCATTGTTTTCATGCTGCTTCTGGCCATCGTCATCGCCATTGCGATGAAGATCGTCGGAATTCTATTGATCACCTCGCTGCTGATCATTCCGGCAGCAACGGCACGCCGCTTTTCCTCCACACCCGAACAGATGGCCATTCTGGCCTCACTGATCGGTGCTGCGGGGGTGATCGGCGGACTTTATGGTTCCATTCATTTCGACACGCCATCCGGCCCTTCCATTGTGGTCGCGGCGCTTGCCATTTTCATTTTGAGCCTGCTACCCCTACATAAGAGGGAAAAGGCATCACCGAAACGGATCGCTGGACAATGAGCACGCATCACCATCATCACGCCCCGCAGGACCTCACCCGCAATCAGACACTGGTTTTCGACGTTTTGTCCAAGGCGGAAGGCCCACTCAGCGCCTATACGATCCTCGACCAGTTGCGTGACGACGGTTTCCGCGCGCCGTTGCAGGTCTATCGCGCACTGGAAAAGCTGCTCGATTACGGGATGATCCATCGCCTTGAAAGCCTCAACGCCTTCGTTGCCTGCGCGCACCCGCAATGCCATCAGCAGGGTCTGGTGGCTTTCGCGATTTGCGAGAAATGCGGTCAGGTGACGGAATTCTCCGACGCGGCGATCGAGAACCTTGTCAGCGCCTGGAGCCTTCAGAACGGTTTCAAGTCGCGCAAGACGACACTGGAGCTGCGCGGCCTCTGCGAAGCCTGTGGCGAGCACTGACAAACAGGAACCTGTTCAAGGTAACCATGTCCGCAAAATCCCGGTTTAAAAAGTAACGCATCGGCAATCGAAACCTGCTAGATTAGTCTCAGGGGAATAGCAGGTAAGATTTTGATATGGCACGGGTTAAGCCATCCCACGAACGTCGTAGGGAAGAGAGACAGCGTACAAGGCTGCGCTCCGGAAAGATCGTGGGGCTCGATGGGCGTTTCATCATCGAATGCCAGTTCAGCGATATCGCGCCCCATGGCGCCAAGCTGAGAACTGTCGAAGTCCCGACCCTGCCCGAACGCTTCTGGCTGTTTGACGATTATTACGGACGCGCGCTTCTGGCCCGCGTGGCCTGGCGGGATGGTCGTGAAATGGGTGTGGAGCTTGTATCCGACCCGGCGGTCGCACCGCTCGATGACGAGCGCCTCGCCCAGCTTGCAGGAAAATACTATTCGCTGTGACTGACAGGCTCTGCGTTGGCCTGCTTCTCTGACTGCTTGGCCGGTGCCGTCGGTGTCGGCGTGCCGCGCATGTTCATGGCACGGATTTCTTCCGCTGAAATATAGTTGAACTGCTCAACCAGAAGGTCCTTGATGACCGGCTCGGGGAACCGCGCATTGAGATCGGTGATGATCGAGGCACGAACGTCCTCGAAACTCACCTTCTCGACCTCTTTCGTATCCGAATAGCTGCCATAGAATTTACGGAATATCTCATCGTTGATGAAGAATTCGAGCGGCACGGTCAGCTTCTTGCGAATGTTCGAATCGACCGTATAGACAAGCTGCGTCACCACATAACCGGCGACGCCGCCATTCGAGATGATCGGCACGCTCATCACATCTGTCTTGACGTAATCCACGCCGCCAAATCCACTGGTCGCCGCCTGCGCCTCACCCGACGATGAGACGTTCTGGCGAACCGCCAGGAAAAGCGAGCCGAAAGCGACGGCACAAATCCACAGACCGATGGCAATGATGCGGATCATCGTGCGTGACCGAGCCTCACACTCTGCATGCTGTAGGTGCCGTCGGCTTCCTGCGTTTCCAGCGCACCGCGAATGAGATCAGCCAACTCACCAACGGCCCGCAGATGCAGCTGCAGCGCTTCGCAGTTCTTCTCAAGCTTCTGCTTCAGGCTGTCGAGCAGCGGCTGAAGCCGCTTCATCGTCGCCGGTTCGGCAGCACTGGCCGCTTTCTTGATCGCTTTGTTGAAATCGTAAAGCCCACGGCTCTTGCGGGAGTTGATTTCCGCCAGATCCGGATTGCCGCCCTCCAGAAGAAGACGCGTTTCAGTATCGATGACATCTTCCAGACGTTGGATTGCCCGCACGACCGGCTTCAATGTGGGGTTCTCGGCCGGTTCCTCTGCCAGCGCCTGCCCCGGTTCGCTCGTGACAGTGACGATTTGCGAATCCTCTGGCGGCAGGCTGTTTTCAGAGCTTGTCTCGGTCATTTAGGGGTCCTCAATTATGAAGCATGGCGGACGCTATGGTTGCGGGCCAATCAGCCGCGCGCGCTGTCCGTATCGCTGTTGTTGTCGAGTTGCTTTTGAATGAGCTTGCGTTCGAAGCCATGCACGATGTCCTTCGATACGCCGTTCTGGCCCACACTTTCTCCCAGATTATTGATCACGTCTCCTAACGCTATCGTCGTCGGCGCGTCTGCCCGCCCGTTGCGCGCCGCCTGTTCCTCAAGCAACTTGGCAATGCCGACACCGCCGCCATCCGCCATCTTGTTCGCCATGGCTTCCGCCATCATGGACTTCCAGTATTCACCGGCAATCCCCTTCCCGAAGGTCGCCGTCGTGTCACTGGTGAACATCGACTGCACGAAGGATTGCAGCATGAAGGCCTCGAACTTGCGATAAGCCGGACTGGCCGCATTCTGCGCATCCGCTCGCACGCTGACCCCAGCCGCAAGGCTGTCGGAAAAGCTGGCGAAATTATCCCGCGTCAGTCCACCACCGGCGGCGGGTGCCGCCATTGTGGCTGCCCCAGTGGATGCCACCATGGTCCCGGATGCGGACGGCGCTCTCAGCCGTTCCGCCGCCATGCGATAGGCTTGCGGATCGGCTGCACGCGCCACGTCCATCACCAGATCTGACGGCGGGTTGATCGCCATGCATCTCTTCCTTCTTTTAGAGCGCGTTTCGATCTGATCGTCCTTGCGCGCATCTTGTCCAAAAATCGCTTCGCACTTTTTGGGATGCGCTTTGTTACTTGCACCATAATGGGTCAAACTTGACTGAAACTTGTGCGTGCGTTCAGCCTCGATTTTGCGCTCAATCAGGGTTTTGCGAGCGATTTGTCGTTTTCCGGCTAATAAATTCCTCGATCAAGCTGGAAAGTTCCCGCCGTTCGCGATCATTTTCAGCATCCGTCAGCCGCTCTTCCAGCAACCCGACACGTCTTTGTTCCTGCAGAAGTGCTTTGCGCTGTGATTCGAGACGCTGCTCGAGCTGCTGCGATTCGGCGGCATTGGTTCCAAGACGCTTGATGAGCAGCGATGGATCGATATCGAGCGTATCGCCATCATAGCGGCGATCCTGCATGGCGATGAGCGCCTCCCGCTCCTCATCCAGCGCGCCCTTGCGTGCATTGGCTGCGGCAAGAGCCTGTTCCAGCCGGGCGCTTCCGAGTTTTTGCAGTTCAATCAGCTTTTTCAGATTGCGTGGATTCGCCATGGCCACCCCTAAAACAGCTCGCGAAGCTGCGTCGCAGTTTCGTTGGTGAAGAAGCGCAGGAGTTCCGGCAGGATGAAATAGACCACCAACAGCCCTCCCCCCAGCACGAATGGCATCGATACGAAGTAAACCGGTATGGTCGGCGTCAGCTTGTTCACCAGACCGATGGCAAAATTGACGAGAATCGCAAAAACGATGAACGGCGCTGCAATACGCAGTGTCGCCAGAAAAGCCGCCGAAAGCGCATCGGTGAAATCGATCATCGCCGCATCGGGGCGGAACTGCCCGTCAACCGGAATGGCCACATAGGAATTGAGCAGCGCCCGGAAGATTTCCAGATGCATATCGGTAATGAAGAACAGGAACAGTGCGCTGAAGGTGACGATGGTGGCAAGTGTCGCCTGCGGTTCACTTTCCGTGATGGCATCGGCAGGCGAGCCGGAATATCCGACTGAAACCGCCATCGTGTTTGCCATGAATTGCAACGCCCAGAAATAGATATGTGCCAGAATACCGATAACCGCGCCGACGAACATCTCGCTCGCCATCAGGCGGAATAGAGTCCACGGCTGCCCGGCATCGACGACGGTAACGATACGCTGCAGCACCAGCGGCAGGACTGCGAATGAACAGGCCAGCGCAACATAGAGCCTGACCTGCAACGGAATGCGCGCACTCGAAAGCCCCGGCATCAGCATCAGGCACGCACCGACCCGGCAGAACGCCAGAACGGCGGCCAGAATGATTTCGTTGAGCGGCAGTTGCGCGACAGGCACTCAAGGCCCTTTCATCGTATGAAGCAATAACTAATCCCCCTCGCCCTTCGATACGCCAAGCCTCGGCAAGCTCGGCTTGGCTCCTCAGGATGAGGGCCGCAGGATCGAAGAACGCCGTCCTCTTACGAAATCGCACCGAGTGACTTCACCTCCACGCCACGTGCGATTTCGACATGGGACAAGACGGGCAGGGTGGCGAACAGACGCTCGATAATCATGCGAATGTATGGCCGCGCTTCTGGCGAGGAAACCAGCACGAAACGTTCGCCATTGTCGAAATGCTTGCGAATGACGGTGGAGGCCTCGGTGCCAAACTGTTCCAGCAGGCGCGGATCGATGTCGAATTCGACGATTTCACCTTTGGCGTCACGCTTGAGGCTCTGGTGGAAGACCAGATCCCAGCGATTGCCCAGACGCAAAACATTCAGCACGCCATTGTCGGAAAGATCGCCGCAAATCTGCTGCGCCATGCGCATGCGGACATGTTCCACAATCATTTCCGGGCGGCGAACAAGCGGTGCGATCTCCGCAATGGCTTCAAGGATCAGATGCAGGTTGCGGATGGAAATGCGTTCGGCGAGCAGCAGCTTCAGCACCGCCTGCAGGCCCGAATAGGAAATATGCGTCGGGCAGATATCTTCCAGAAGCTTGCGATATTCAGAGCCGAGACGGTCCAGCAGAATGCGCATATCCTTGTAGGAAAGAAGCTGGGCCAGATTGTTGCGGACGATTTCGCTCAAATGTGTCAGCAGGACTGAGAGATTATCCACGGTCATATAGCCATCGCGGCGGAGATCGGACGCAAAGGTTTCCGGCACGGAAAAGGCGCGCATACCGAAGGCCGGTTCGCGCACTTCCTCACCCGGAATGGATGGGATCGGGCGGTCGCCAAGCACGACAAGCGTTTCACCGACGCGCAGCTCGTGGCTGGCAACGGCCGTACCGTGTATCTTGATGCGATAGCTTTTCGGCGGAAGCGCGATATCGTCCGTGACCTTGATTTCAGGGATGACGAAACCGTATTCCTGCGCGAACTTGCGGCGCATCTTGTTGACGCGATGCGCCAGCTCCTGCTGCGATGCGATCAGGCGGGCGGAAAGCTGTTTGCCGAGGCAAAGTTCGATCTGGTTGGTTTCGAGTGACGCCTTGACGGAATTGCGCTCCTGCTCTTCCGCTTCGCGCTGCTTCTTGTCGGCCTCGTTGGCTTCCGCCTCGCGCTGGCGCGCTTGTCGACGGGGTACGGCAATACCGATGAAGGCCATTGCGCCACCGAGCATAAAGAACGGGAAGGCTGGCAGGCCCGGCATGATGCCGAGGACGAAGAGCAGCATCGCCGCGACCAGAAGCGCCTTCGGATAGGCACCCAGCTGACCGAAGATCGCCTGATCGGCGGAGCCGCGTGTGCCGCCTTTCGACACCAGAAGACCGGCGGCAAGCGAGACGATCAGGGCCGGAATCTGTGTGACCAGACCATCGCCGACCGACAGCTTGGTGAAGACATCGGCTGCGTGCGCAATATCCATGTCGTGGCGCGTAGCGCCGATGATGATGCCGCCGAAAATATTGACGGCGGTGATGATGAGACCTGCAATCGCATCGCCGCGCACGAATTTGGATGCACCGTCCATGGAGCCGAAGAAGGAGCTTTCCTCTTCCAGCTCGCGACGGCGGCGCTGCGCTTCCTTTTCATCGATCAGGCCGGACGACAGGTCGGCATCGATGGCCATCTGCTTGCCGGGAATGGCGTCGAGGGTGAAGCGCGCGCCCACTTCCGCGATACGCGTCGCGCCCTTGGTGATGACGAGGAAGTTGACGATGATGAGAATGCAGAAAACGACCAGACCGATGACGAAGTCGCCGCCCATCACGAATTGCGAGAAGCCGTGGATCACATGACCGGCGGCAAGATAGCCTTCATTGCCGTGGGTGAGAATCACGCGTGTCGTCGCGATATTCAGCGACAATCGCATCATGGTGGCGATCAGCAGCACCGTTGGAAAGGCGGAAAAGTCTAGCGGGCGCTGAATCCAGAGCGCAACCATCAGGATCAGGACCGAGAAGGCGATCGAAAACGCCAGACCAATATCCAGCACGACAGCCGGAACAGGCAGGAAAAGCACGGTCAGGATGATGATGATGCCAACCGCCAGCCCCATATCGCTGCCGGTCAGAAGTCCGCTTTTCATCAAGGGTTTAGCCGCTGCCTGCTGCACATCCGTCTCCTGTTTCGGGACGGACCTTAGCTCGCGAAGCTTGCGCGAAGGCTACGTGCTAGAACCCCTTCTCGATACGAGAATAGGCCAGCAGCGTGAAGGAGTTGATCTGCGCACCGACGAACGGCGCGGTCAGGGCCAGCACGACGAAAATGACGATGATCTTCGGCACGAAGGTCAGCGTCATTTCCTGAATCTGCGTCAGCGCCTGGAAAAGTGCGATGCCGATGCCTGCAAGCATGGCGGCAAGCACCGCCGGACCGCTTGCCATAAGCACGGTCCAGATTGCAGAATTGACGATATCAAGCGCGTCGGCTTCGTTCACCGCATCGGTCCTAGCTGATCTTGACGCCTGCGCCGATCATCAGCGTCTTGCCGTCTTCCAGTTCGGCCAGCATGCCGTTGGACTGGATGGTAACGGATTTTACGACGCCCGATATGCTGCCATCGGCATTGGTCAGCGTGCGACCGATCCAGCCTTCGGCCTGTGTCAGAGACGTATTGGCGATCAGCGTTTCAAGCTTGCTGTTCATCTGCACGGCCTGCTCGACATTGGAGAAGGTCGCAAGCTGCGAAACATATTGCGTCGCGTCCATGGGCTGCGTCGGATCCTGATTTTGCATCTGGGTCACCAGAAGCTTCAGGAAGGAATTATAATCGACGCTCGCCTTGTTGGCCGCGGAATTACTGTTGTTCGTCGTGTTGTTATTCGTCGTATTCGTGCCAATCGGCGGTGTCGTGGTCATGGGTTTGCCTCCGCAGATTTCCGGGTCGCAGCCACGGGCAAAACAGGGCTCTCAAGGCCCATCAGTTCGGCCTCGCGTGGATATTGCGCGCGAATTGTCTTGAGCGCCTCGAAAATGCGCCCGTTATGCACCAGCTCGTCGACCAGCTTCAGCGCATTCAGGATTTCCGCATCCTTGAACGTCGAGAACATGCCTTTCAGCATCTGCGCGAAAGTGGAGTGGGCCTGTTCGCGCATGGCCGGTTCGATCAGCATCATCTGCGCGGCGAAATAGAGCTGGCGCAGCGGCGTGGTCGTGTCTTCCGGCTGGAGAACATGGTTTTCCAGAAGGAAGGTCGCATCGTTCAGGAGTTCGAGCGAGACCTTGCGGTCGGCTCTCAGTACGGCACCGTTGATGAAGATTCGTTCGCCCGCGCGCAGCGAAAGGCGAATGGCTGGTTTTCCGTTTGGGGTCATCTCAAAGCCCATCCCGGATCGATTGTGTGATCTCGATCAGCGTGGCGTAATCATTGCTTTCGCCCTGGCGGATGCGCTCGATTTCCTTCAGCACGAAAATACCGACGGAAATGATCGCAGCCTTCAGTTCCTTCGGCAGCACATTATCCTCGGACCCCAGATCATCGATGATCGTGGTCCAGAGCTTTGTCGTGAAATAGGTCGCGTCGATTGCCTCACGCGAGCCGCTGCCATTTGCCTTCGCCGTCTCGAGCATTGCGATGGAACGGTCGAACAATGCCCGTTCCCGTTCCTTGGCGCTCGCCATATCGTCATTCATGACATCTTCGTAGCGCATCTGATACATGGTTTCTCCGTCTATCAGTTCGGACGGGCTCGCATCATGCTGCGTCCGTCCTCATTTCATCTCAACTATCTGAGATAGTTGAGCAGGCTCATATTCTGCAGCTGAACCGTCAGCGAATAGGACGTTTCGATCTGTGTCTTCAGAGCGTTGACGCGTGTCGCCGCTTCATAAGGATCGACTTCTTCGAGATTGAGAACGGACTGGTTCAGGATCTTTTGCTGCGCCACAATGCGCGTGGTCGCAGCTTCGGTGCGCGACTGGGCGAGACCAAGCGTCGTCTGTTGCGACGTCGTTTCGGTGATTGCAGTCGTCGTGGTCTGCATCGCCTTTTCAGTCAGAGCATTGAAAGCGGAATTGTTGAGGCCGACGGTTGCAAATTCGGCCACCATAACCGCCGACATGATGGTCTTGCGGAAACCGTCGGCATTGGCCGAGATCGATGTATCCGCCGTTTCTGTCGGCGAAATACGGCTCTTGATCACCGTGTCCGATGCATCCGACCAGTTTGCGGCCCAGTTGGCATCGTTGAACTCGTCGGCGAAATCACCGTCCAGAAAGGCCTTCATTTCATCGCCGGTGATGTTCGCCACCTGCGGATCGTCGATGGCAAAGCCGAAATGCGTCTGAAACGCCTGTCGCACTGCTGTTTGCGCAGCGCTGCCTTCGGTATAGTCGGCGACCGGCTTCACATCGGTGTTCACACCGGCGAAGATATATTCGCCGTTATAGCTGGTGTTGAGCAGACCGGTGACAGAGTTGAGAATGGATTTTGCCGACTTTGCAATCGTGGCAGCGCTTTCAACGGTATTGTTGGCGCCAGTCAGATCACCCAGAAAATTCTGCGTGTTCTCGATGATCGTCCCGGCAGCGGTCTGCGTCGCATTCATGCGCTGCTGCACCAGCTTGTTCATGTCTGTCAGCACGGTCAGACGGTCATATTCCTTGCGCAACGATACGGTCTGGCCAGACTTGGAGCCAAGCGACAGGCCGACATCGAACACGGTTCCCGTGGTCGCTTCCTGCTGCGCCTTCAACATCTCGGCCTTGTTCTTCGCCACAAGGGCTCGCAGGGCTGACGTTGCGCCATAGGTGGAAATCGATTGCACTTTCATTGGCCTCACACCGCGTTGAGAAGATCGTCGAGCATTGCGCTGATCGTGGTCAGCACCCGGCTCGATGCCTGATAGGAATGTTCAAGATCGAGAAGCAGCGCCATTTCGGTATCCATATCGACACCGTTGGCGTTGGAGAGGGCTGTGTCTGCCTGACCGGCAACCGTCGCATTATAGGAGAATTCGCTGTTGGCCTTCTGGCGCTTGCCTTCAAGCCAGCTGATCGACGATGAGCTGTAGTCCGTCAGGCTGGAGTTTGTCGCCAGACCCGCCACCGAATTGAAGGTCATCGGCTCCGAAAATGCTTCGTTGAGCGCACGCAGGCGATCGCTGAAACCTGCCCCACCTTCAGTATTATATTTGTAGTCAGGCCCGTTGGCCCCACCGTCGCGCAGAAGAAGTGAGCTGCCGCCTTCAGACGTAACGAAAGCCGAAGACACCTTGATGGTGCCTGCAATACCTGCCGAAAGGCCTGCACCAGGAACATCCGGCGATCCGCCCCAGCTGAACAGGCCCGTCTTGTCCGCGCCAACACCGGTCTGGTCGCTTTCGGCGAACATCGTCACCAGATTGCGTGCAATCTCATCAAGCTGCATCTGGTATTGCGGGGCGATCTGGTCACGCAACTGCAGCAATCCGCTCAGGCGGCCCGTTCCATAAGGCTGGTCGAACGTCTCGTGGTTGAGCGGAACGCCATCCACCAGCACCGCCTTGCCGGCAATACCCGGCGCCAGCACAGTCGATTGCTCGAAGCTCACCTTGCGCGCCGTGGTCTCGAACAGTGTCACGCCGTTTTCAGCAAAAATGACCATGTCATTATCGCCGCGCATCATGGTGGTGATGCCGATCTCGCCGGAAAGCTGCTTCAGGATCGAGTCGCGCTGATCCATGTAGTCGGAGACATCGCGATTGGCGCGCGTACCGCCGACGATCTCCTGATTGATCTTTTCGAACTTGGCGAGAAGATCATTGATGTTGGCGACGGAATCCGCGATTTCACGGTCCGCATCATTGCGCAGCGACTGAATCTGCTTGGTTCCGGCATTGAGCGCATTGGCAAGCGATTGCGCCGTGGAGACAACACTGTCGCCAAGCGCGCTGTTGGACGGAGAAGCGGCAAAGGTCTGGAGTGCATCGCGCAAATCGCCGATCAGTGCCGATGGCGAACCGGAATAATTATCTGCCGAATAAAGCGACGAAAGGCGGTCAAGCCCGCCTGCGAGAATGGAAGAGGAAGAAGCCGTACTGTTGGACTGGATGAACTTGTTGAACAAGGCTTCATCCGCCGACCGGCTGATGCCCACGTAAAGGGAACCGTAGGGCCCCGATACGAGAGAAGCCGTGCGCCGGGAATAATCCGGATCGTTGGCGCCCGCAATATTGCGAGAGACAACGGAGGTCTGCTTGGACGTTGCCGCAAGCGAACTTTTGGCCGTCAGAAGAGCAGAACTAAGCGACATCTTACCCCATCCTACAAGTGCATCCCCGAAAAGCGCGAAGCGGTCTCGCGTCCGGAAATGCGGCTAAAACAAACACTTGGAAAGCCCCTGATAATTCCGCTTATATCGGAACTGCCCCAGCGTGCGCGGACCGTACCTGTTGCCTGAACGGTCCGTATTCTCAATGCTGCAATTCCGGGGAAGACTTCTTTGCCATCCCCGGAATCGTCTCGATTTATCTCTTCAGATTGACCAGCACGTCCATCAGTTCGGAGCCGGTCTGGAAGACTTTCGAATTGGCTGTGTAGCTGCGCTGCGCCTCGATCATGTCGGTCAGCTCCTGCGCGATATCGGCGTTGGATTCCTCCAATGTGCCCGACATGATCTTGCCCAGACCTTTACTCTGGGGATAGCCGAGATTGACCTCGCCCGATTCCGCGCTCGGCAGGAACACGTTGCCGCTCACAACCGTCATGCGATCAGGGCTTGCCACATTGGCCAGCGGAATGCGCGCCAGAACCTTCTGCGTGCCGTTTTCGTAGATGGCAACGACGGAACCATCATTGGCCACATCCACGCCTTTGACCGCAGATGGTGCCTGACCGTTAATCTGCGCCTGCGAAATGGTGTAGTCACCGGCGCGCTGCGTCGATGCTCCCAGATTAAGGTTGAGGTTCTGGCCGCCATAAGGCCCAAGATCGACCGCAATGCCACCTGCAGACGTCATGTCGCCGGTGGTCGGATCGAATGTCAGCGCTGTCGGGCCGCCAACCACCACATTGTCGGCAGCATTCTTGACCGTGACGCTCCATTCATCCGCGCCGGTCTTGGTGAAATAGACATCGAGCGTGATCTTCTCGCCCTTGTCATTATAGGAGATCAGCGACGTCTTATGATTGAACTCGCCAGCTGCCGGGACCTGATCGGTAGACGGCAAATTAACGGTGAAGTTGCCCGACGTGCTGGCCTCGGCAGGAAGTGCGGCGCTGTTGACATTGATGATGTTCAAACCGGGAACCGTCAGGGCGCCAGCCGGGTCGTTCGGGCCCGCGCCCAACAGATAATAGCCGGCTGAGTTGACCAGATTGCCGTTCTTGTCGGGAACGAAGGAGCCTGCACGGGTCAGGAAGGTCGAGCCGTCCGCTCCCTGCACCACAAAATAGCCGTTGCCGTCGATGGCAAGGTCTGTCGTGGACGATGTGGAGCGGATGCCGCCCTGGTCGGAAATGCCGTAACGAACATCAGTCAGAACGCTGCCGGAATTATACTGTCCGCCAGTGCTGGGCAGAACGAGCGACGAAAACTGGGTTTCCGCACGCTTGTAACCGACGGTGCTCGCATTCGCGATGTTGTCAGCGACCGCCGACAGGCGGTTCGCCTGCGCGTTCATTCCCGAAACACCGGTCCGCATCATACCGTAGAGGCTCATTGGCAGCTCCTGATTAGTTGTAGCAACCAGCTCAAAGTCCGAAACCATCGGGCTGGAATTCGTAAAACCGAGCGACTGAATCGGCATACCGATCCAATCATCCGCGGTAAAGCTAATGGACCACGCTTGCGTGAAACTGTAGCCTCGGGATTTTCTACGCTTTTACTGAGGGGACAGGCGCGATTTCAGAAATCCGGAAATGTGCTCGAAATCGCGATACTGGGGATTATGGAGATGCAGCAATATCACTCGATATTGATGCAGTAGCCGAGGAAGCGCTTGGAATCGATCGGATCGAAACCCATCTGCTCACGCAGCTTTTTCCGCAACTTACTGATATGGCTTTCAACGACGTTCTCTTCGACTTCACTGTCGAAGATGCCGTAGATCGCGCTGAAAATCTGCGCCTTGTTGAGGCGGCGACCGCGATTGGCGATCAAATATTCCAGGATGCGGCGCTCGCGACGCGGCAGTGGAAAATCGATGCCATTGATCTGCGGATCACGACCATCGGAGAAAACACGGATCGGACCGAGCTCCGTGCCGCTGTCATTGGAAGCAGCTGATGCACCTGCACGGCGGCGGATCGCATTGATGCGCGCAAGGATTTCACGCACATGCACCGGTTTGCGAACAACATCGTCAACCCCGGATTGAAACAGCTCAAGTGTATGTTCAAGCGAGGGGCGATCGTTGACGGCGATGACGGGCGCCTTGCAGCGTTCACGAATCCGGGCTGGAAGGCGATGCTGATCTGCACATTCGCCGATCAGAAAAGCTTCGACAGCCATAATATCCTGTTGTGGAACGCTCTCGACCCATTCGTCGAAATCGGTAGGGGTAAAACCTGTTGTCGTGATGCCTTCGCGACCGAACCAGGAAGAGTATCCTTCAGTCACTATGTCTCTGTCGTCTACGACAACAATCATCGGCCCGCCTTCCGAATCAATATGTTAGCCCAAGCACGATAGGAATAACTGGCAGGAGGAATCAGCAACAATGGCAATTAATTGCCCGCAATATATTGGGAGGTAATTTAGTATATTCTAATTTAATGGGAATCGCACTGATTGCAATGCGCCTACCTCTTTAGCCGTAAGAACCTTAACCAGATGTTAACGGCTCACGAACTTTTACGATTCTTTACAAGGGCTTAAAAATCCACGTGCTAATTTAGCGCCCACCGGGCTCGGCAATCATAGGTTGAGCACAGGCAAGCCGGGTGTATCTGACGTTCTGTTACAACCTGTAAAATTCCAAGGGATCCCTGTTCAGCCGAAGCAGAAGCTTCGCGCCTGTGGCGTCCAGTTTCCGAAGCCGGTGGCGACCATATTCGTCATCACGCGACAGACATAACGCTTCTGGGCGGGGTCGTTGTTCGGCCCTGCGTGATAGCGTGCAACTGCCATCGTCCAGTTGCCTTCGCGCTGTCGAAGCTGCCGCAGAAAACGCGCCGCATAATCAACATTGAGGCTCGGCATCAGCATCGCGGCGACCGACGGAAATTCCTTGCCGTGATAATAGTAGTTGATCTGCATGCAACCGAGATCGACCAGCTTCGCACCTTCGGCCCGCACTTCTTCGAAGCGCCTTACCGCCGCCATTTGCGATGGCATAAATTCGGCGCGGCCTTCAATATTCATCGCATAAGGTTGCAGCGAGTTCTTGCGACCGGTTTCCGTGAGGCCGACCGCGTAGAGTATGCCAAGCGGAACATCGTAGCGGGCGGATGCCCGGTGCATTTCACGCTCGCAGATATTTTCGGCGCGGGCCGGGCTGCTATCAGACAACCAGGCCGCGACCATCATTGCGAGAAATGCCGTTCCCGTTGTCGTGAGCGGTTTGCATGTCTGAACGCTCACGTCCTGCCTGACCAGATTCGCCATTCTGTTTGCCCTCGCCGCCCATAAAACCCGCCTGTGCCTCAGCGCCGTTTCGCCCGTCGAAGCCCTGCTGCATGTTGAAAGCTTGCTGCTGACCCGGTTGCTGACCACTCGCCTGTTGCTGGCCCGCATTCTGCGATGCCTGCGCCTGCTGGACGGCACCTGCCGCGTTGCGGTCAGCGACTGTCACCGAAATTTTCGCATCATCTGCAATGCCCGCCGCTTTCAGTGCTTTCTCAATCATCGAGCGGTCAGCGGCGAGCGCTTCCGCCGCATGGGTCTTTTCAGCGACGAGATGCACCTCGATACCTTCCGACGCCACACGGATACGCGCCGTCACCGCTCCAAGCTCAACCGGATCGAGCCTGATCTGCAAGGTCTTGACCGTTCCGAAGCTGCGCTCGGAAACCACCTGAATGTCGGCTATCCGGGCTGCTGCCTGCGATGGCGTGGTGGCTGCCTTGATGTCTGCAGGCGCGTTACCCTTTGCGGGTGGCTGCTGCTGGATATCGGTTCTGTCAGGCATTTGACCCGATTGCTGCTGTGCCGACCCCTTATCCGTTTTCAGAAGGCTGGCGAGATCGTCCGAAGCGTTTTCGGCCTGATTGTCGCCGGTAGCCTTCGGTGCGTCCTGATTGATTGCCTGATCCGGTTTGGTGCTGGCCGTTGGGATTGCTGCAGCCTTCGAAGGCACTGTTTCAGGCGTGCGCTTCTTCAGATCGGCCTGCAGCTCGCCCCCCTGCCCCTCGACCTGTTTCGGATCGATGTCCTTAATTAAGGCAGAAAGCGGATCGGGGGCATTTGTGTCGTTTTTCGCAGTATTCGGCGTGGAAAAACTGTGATTTGCCCCTTTCAATTCAGGCGAAGAAGCGTCCAAAGAAAGGAGATTTTGTGGCAGGGCAAACAGAGCGACCGGCTTTGAACCTTCCTCATCCTTCGTATCTGTCTCGTCCGAACCCGCATTGGCTTCGCTGTCGCTCTTCTTTTCGACCTTGCCCTGAGGCTTTTCGAGAAGCGAACTGAACAATTTTGCCGGGTCAGCATTATCCTGTGCCTCGCCCTCGGCTTTTGCCTGGGAAGGACCCGAATTCCGAGCGAGCGAAGCAAGTCGGCTGGTGGAATTCAGCAAAATATCAATGCTCATTGAACGGTCTTTCCTAGCAAGGCATCGATCTCGGCAAGCTTGCGCCGCGCATCTTCCATAGTTTTCTGCAAATCGTCTTCCGGCTGGTTTTTGACCGGCTTCATGCTAGCCGCCGCCGGGGTCGGCTCAGGTTTTACGGCCTCATGCTCCTGCGAATCCGCCACTGCCATTGGCGGCACATCCCGTTCGGTGAGAGCGGGTTTTGCAGGCGGCAAAGCATCTGGAGTGCGTGTAACCACCGTGCCGACCGCTTCAGCGGCCTTCAACAATTTCCGGTCACGCTCCTGCAATTTGTCGGGTGAAATCTGCGACAGTTCACGCAGCGCACTGCCCGCCGAATCCGAAGCCACATCGCTTGCCGCCGCATAAAGATTGGCGCGGGTAGGGTCGGCCTTCAGCCTGTCAGCAAGTTTCTTCGCCTCTGCCGACATGAAACGCGCCCGTTCCGTCTGGCCATCAACGAGCGCACCGCGCGCGATTTGCAGATAAAGCGAATATTGCATCACCGGATCAGCAGAGCCGATCAGTTTTGCCAGCTCCGCATTGCCGATACGGTCGTTGAGTTTCACCGCAGCATCAACAAATTGCGCCATGAAATCACGCATATAGGGCGAACGCGGAAAGCGCTGGAGATAGTTGCGCGACAGGAGCCTGATCTTGTCGGCATCACCGAGCTTGGCCGCAATCGGCATCGAACGGCGGATTGCCGCTTCCTCAAACAAGGTGCCCGGCGCATCGAGCCGCACCTGATCAAGCCGCATCAAGGCCGTCGCTGGGTCGAAGGCGGTCATCTGGCTCGCGGTGACAAGCACGATGGATGCCTTCAGTTCCGCCGGAACATCAGGCGAAAGCGGCACCGAGAAAAGCTTCACGACTTCGATCGTCTGGCCGGAAGCATAGGCCAATGCGCCCTTGACCAGCTCCGGCGGCACGGCATCGGTCTTGAGGTCGGCAAGAACCTTGCGCACCGCTTCCGGATTGCCGCCGTTGAAGAGATAGATGATCGCCGCATAGACATTTTCCGGATTGCTCCAGACGTCATTCGACGCTCGGCCCATATCCGCGCTGACAAAGCCCAGAAGCTTGTTCAGCATCACCACTGCTTCCGGTTTTCCGGCGACGACCTGATCCTGCAGCATGCGCAGCGAACGCACGAGCTTGTAAGGCTCCAGCACCGGCAGCGCGCGGGTCTCAGCCAGTGCCTGCGTTTGCGCAAAGACTGGATAGGTCGCTCCCATCAGGGAGAAGCCTGCAACACATGCCAGCAAAGAGCGCATGGCGAGCTGCATCATGGAGCGGATTTCAGGAAAATATCGATGCGGCGGTTTTCAGCCGCATTCGGATCGCTGGCGTTCTTGGGCTGGCGGTCAGCATAGCCTTCAACGCGCAGCACACGCTTTTCATCGAGCCCGCCGCGAACCAGCATGTAATAAGCCATCTGCGCCCGCGCCGAAGACAGACGCCAGTTATCATAGGTCGCGCTCTTGAACGGGCGCGCATCCGTATGCCCACTGATGATGACTTCACCCGGCTGGCGGGAAATCACCTGCGCTATACGCTCCAGCATCTGCACCACCCGCGCATCCGGCTTGGCCGAGCCGATGGTGAACATGCCATAATCGATCTTGTCGGTGAGCTGGATCATCACACCGCCATCGACCGGAACGACCGTCACATCCGGCATTGGCTCGGCCTTCTTCGCCTCAACCCCGTCTTTCGCGGCTTCGCCCTCAGCTGCCTTCTTCAGGTCGGCAATGAGCTGCTCCTGCGTTTCTGCAGGCTTTGCAGCTTCCTCCGGCTTCGGCTGTGCTGTTTCCGACTTGGGTGGTGCGGCAGGCGCAGCATCGGGCGGGGTCAGGTCATCGACAGCCTTGCTCGACCAGTAATCCGGGCTGAACGGATCGCGATAGGCTTCACCGCCTTCGGCACCCGTTGCCGGACCGGATTGCGAGGTACCGCCATCGCCCTTGGCCGACTGGTTCTGCAGAACACCGGTTTCATGAGCCAGTTCCGAGAGGACCGCATAGGGTTCGCGGAAAAGCTGGCGCTCTTCCTGGTCGCTTGGCGGCGCAACCGTCGTATCGTTGATGACCTTCGTGCTGTTTTCGATCTTCTGGTCGCTCTCATAGCGAACCTTGCCGTCTTTTTCCTCGACGTCCTGCACGCCCTTGGAGCTTGAATGCCGGTCCATCAGCTTGACGGGGTTGAAATAGCTGGCAACCGCTGCCTTGGTTTCCTCATTGGCGGCATTGATAAGCCACATAACGAGGAAGAAGGCCATCATTGCAGTCATGAAGTCGGCATAGGCGATCTTCCATACGCCACCATGATGGCTGTCATGATCGTCGTGCCCGCCCCGGCGAACAATGATGATCTCACGTTTGGTTTCGGGATCAATGCTCATTGAACAGCAGCCTTCAATTCTTCAAGAAGCGGCGCGATGCGCGTTTCAAGCTTCCGGTCGCCAAAGGAAAAGGAAAGTTCTTCCGCCCCGGTTTCTGAAAACCGGCAACCTGACGGCAGCAGAGCCGCATGATCGCGAAGCGGTGCAATCAGTCGCGCCGGACCGGAGATTTCCGGTGCTTCGCCATCGAGCGCCAGTGCCGCAATGCGCCGCGCAAATTCCGCGACCGCCTCACGCTCCATCTTTTCCGCCAGCAAAGGCATCAGGATTTCGGCGATCTGACCGGAAAAGTTTCGTTCAAGCGCGGTCAGCGCTTCGGTCAGACTACCCGCCAAGAGCAAGGCCTGCTCACGCGAAAATGCAGCGCGCAATGTCTCGATCTCGGCCTCATGTTCGCGCAGAAGCCGCGTCTTTTCAGCTTCGTAAAGCGCCTGAGCTTCCCGGTGGCCGTCCTCACGCCCTGCTTCGAATGCCAGGCGCTTTTCTTCCTCGATGGCGATGATGGCGGCGACTTCGGCCTGCTCGGCAGCGGCGGCTTTCTCAGCCGAAACGGGACGCTTCGCTCCATCGCCGCCTGCCCGCGGCGGGTGTGTGTCTTTCAGCGGCATCTGCGGCGCAGGCGCAGCAATGATCTCGATCGCCTCATCCTCGATATGATGGGTCGAAAAGTCGGGAAGATAACGGCTGAGGGAAAGCGCGCTCATCGTCAGGCCGCCTCAAGCTCCGGCATGGCCGAAGCCTTTACGGCCGATTCCCTCAATGGTTGGGCTTCGCGGCTCGCGGCGGTTTCGTGAATCCACTGCTTGAGAATGGAGGCGACGCGCTCCTCATCCATGTCGATCATCTGCTCCAGACGTAGCTTGGCAGGCATGCGCATGCGCTGGCGAAGATCGCTGAGGCTGGTCTTCATCTGATCGGCATAGGCCTCCGGCCCACCGATGACAGCCTGCACGCCTTCACCAGCCGCCTGACCGCCGACGAAATTCGGCATTGCCACTTCACTCGTCTCGCGGACTGCCACTTCCGTGCCGGTTGGCTTGGCATTCTGGTCACGCAGCAGCGGACGCAGACCGAACCAGATCAGGAGACCAACGGCGGCGAGGATTGCAAGCGCATTGACATAGGAGCCGCTCTGGCGAAGCACAGTATCGGTCCACGGCGTGGAGACCGGCTCCATATCGGCACCGGCAGGATCAAGGAAGTTCACCGCCGTCACATTGATGACGTCACCGCGATCCGCATTCAGACCGGCAGCCGTTGCAACGAGGTCGCGGATCTTGGTGATCTGCTGATCGACGAAATTGGCAGGCGGCGGCGTGGTACCCGCAGTTTCCAGAAGGCGCGCCTGATCGATGACCACGGCAATGGACAGCCGCTTGACGGCATAGCCGTCGCTGACGGTGGAGACCGTCTTGCTGTTCATTTCGTAATTGGTCAGCTCCTCGCGGCGGTCGGTCTTTTCCGTCGAGCTTTCGCCGTTGCGGTTCTGGATTTCTTCCTGCGGAATGTTCTGTTCCACACCGGTTGCATTGTCGTTACGATTGTTGCGGGAATCGCCGCTTTCACGGACAACACGTACGGAACGCTCGACGCGGGATTCAGGATCGTAGGTCGTCTCGTTGATCTGGCGGCGGTCCGTATCGAGTACGGCCTGAACGCTTGTCTGGAAATGGCCGATGCCAAGATAAGGCGCCAGCGCCTTGCGGATGCTGTCATCCACATTGCCTGCAACCTGCTGTTCCAGCGAGGCGGTCATGAGGGCTGCGCCATTGGCAGCTTCGCCAGCCGATGCCAGCAGACGCCCGTTGGTGTCGAGAACAGTGACGGCGGAAGCATCAAGCGATGGAACGGCGGCAGCGACCAGCTGGCGGATGGACTGTGCGGATTCGGCAGCAAAGCCGCCTTCGGCGCGGATGACGACCGAGGCGGACGGCTTCTGGTCGCCACGACGGAACGAGCCTTTTTCTGCCATGACTATGTGAACGCGCGCGGCTTTCACACCACGAATGGCCTGGATGGTGCGGGCGATTTCGCCTTCAAGCGCACGCACGCGGGTGATTTCCTGCATAAACGAGGTGAGGCCCAGCGAACCCATATTGTCGAACAGCTCGTAACCGGCATTGTTCGAGGTCGGCAGGCCCTTTTCAGCCAGATACATGCGGGCATTTTCAGCCTTGCCGATGGGCACGAGGATGGACGAGCCGTCAGCCTTCACGTCGAAAGGAATGCCTGCTTCACCGAGCGCAAGGCCCATGCGGTTCACGTCGTCACGCGAAAGGCCGACATAGAGCGTCTCGTAGGATGGGCGGCTCAGATAGATGCTCGTATAGAGGATCGCGCCCATGAGTGCCGCGCCCACCAGTCCGAGCGCGATGAGTTTTCGCGCGCCGAGCTTGCCGAGCGTACCCTTGAGCTGTTCGATCAATTGCTGGAAATTCTGCTGCATCCACACCACCGCCATAATGATGCATGCAAACTAGCCCGCGAAGCTTGCGCGAAAGTGGCGGCTGATGAAGCAAGCGCTTTCTAATGCATGTCTCCCAAAAGTGGGAACCGCCTTCGCGGGGGGAATCAGTCCACTGGACTGATTTCTGGTCCCGCTACGATGGGATAAAGACATGCATAAAAACAAAAGTTTAAAGCGGGTCGTTGGAGTACGATAAAACGCGACACGCTTTAATACAGAAATGAGCGCAAAGAATTGGGGCGCGGAATAAATCCCGCGCCCCGTTTTCCGCCCAAAGACATCCGATCCGATCAGGTCGGTTCGGATGCGAACCCCTGATTTACCTGAGAACTCGCGAGCGCCGGCAACCCGGCGCCCCTGCTGTCTACTCAGTTATGATTAGCCGCGGAACAGCGACAGGATCGACTGGTTCGACGAGTTGGCAATCGACAGAGCCTGAACGCCGAGCTGCTGCTGAACCTGCAGAGCCGACAGACGTGCCGATTCCTTGTTCATGTCAGCGTCAACGAGCGTGCCAACGCCCTTTTCGATGGAGTCCTGAAGACCCGACAGGAAGCTCTTCTGGCTGTCGATCTGCGACTTGGCTGCACCGAGGGTCGCTGCGCCGGTAGCCAGCGAAGCAAGAGCGGTTTCAACCGTGTTCAGAGCCGTGCCGATAGCAGCGTCGTCCGAGCCGGAAGTGAAGAAACCCGTACCCACGATCGTAGCGACCATGGTCTTCGCATCGGTGTCGGCAGCGGCAACGGTGATCTTGTCAACCGTGACGGTAGCACCAGAACGATTGTACGAAGCAACAACGTCGAGATCGGCGGTCGGGCCGTTCAGCAGGTTGGAACCAGCGTAATTGGCATTGCTGAGAGCAGAGTTGATGTTGGAAACGATCGACTTGATTTCAGTTTCGATCTTGGTCTTGTCTTCCGTGCTCGCACCCAGAGCCGAAACAAGCTTGGTCTTGATGTCGTCAACCGATTCACGAATCTTGTTGATCGCGGAATAAGCGGTGTCGACCTTGCCTGCGCCGAGGCCGAGAGCGTCCTGAACAGCCGAGTTGGCCTTGTTGTCGGACTTCATCGACGTCGCGATGGACCAGTACGAAGCATTGTCCGAAGCTTCCGAAATGCGGAGGCCGGTCGAGATACGGTTCTGGGTCGATTCCAGTGCCTTGTTGGTCGAGGAAAGCGTCTGGAGAGCGGTCAGAGCCGACGAATTTGTAAGAATGCTAGCCATAGTTTTTTGCCCCTTGGGAAAAACAATCTGAGGGACAGGCCGGGTTTTGGATTACCGGCATGGTGGAGCGGCATCATGCCTGTTGCCGCGTAACGCGCGGAAACCCACCATGAGCCGACAGTTAGAACCCAAACATTAAATAAAGGCTAATTTATTCAGTCGAAATTTAACGGATTCGCGGATTCCGATGCAGAAACTTGATTGGCACGGTTCGAAGCGTACCAAAATGGGTCAGGAGAAGGATCGTATGAGGCTTCCGACCAGAATATTCCAGCCATCGATCAGCACGAAGAACAGAATCTTGAACGGCAGCGAGATCACCGTCGGCGGCAGCATCATCATACCCATGGACATGGTGAGCGTCGCCACGACGAGGTCGATCACCAGAAATGGCAGCACGATCAGGAAGCCGATTTCAAAACCGCGCCGCAGTTCCGAGATCATGAAGGCTGGAACCAGCACGCGGAAATCAACGATACCATCATCGCCGGTGCGGAAAGACGGATCGGCGAGGTCTTCGAACAGACGCAGATCCTTGTCGCGCACCTGCCCCATCATGAATTCACGGAAAGGCTGCGATATTTCACCGAATGCAGCTTCCTGTGTGATTTCATTGCGCATCAGGGGCTGCACGCCATTGTTCCAGGCCCGGTCGAAGGCGGGCGCCATGACATAGAAGGTCATGAACAGGGCAAGCGAGATCATCACCATGCTGGCAGGCGCGGTCTGGAGGCCAAGCCCCGAACGCAAAAGCGAAAAGGCGATGGCAAAACGCGTGAAGCTCGTCACCATGATGAGCAGACCCGGCGCAATGGAAAGCACCGTCAGAAGTCCGAACAACTGCACGATCTGGCCGCTCGCAGCACCACTGCCCGCAGGCAGCAGATTGTCGAGCGTCAGCGGCTGCTGCGCCTGTGCGGAAACGGTGAGAACGAGCGTCAGGAGAACGCCAAGACCAAGAAGTTTTTTCATTCTACGACCAGTGCCGAAATGAAAACGCGTTCGACAGCGCCTTCCGAACGCAGGCGCGCGCGTTCTTCCAAATCGGAGCGCAAATAGGCAAGCCCGGCCGCGCCCTGCAATTGCATGAGGTTGACACTGCGCAGAAAGCTCAGGAAATCATCGCCGACGCTTGCCGCCACCGCCGCCGGAATTTCATGGCCCGGTTTTGCCACCAGCGAGGCTTCGAGACGCACCCAGGTGTTCTGCGGAATGCCGAGATTGGTGATGATCGGCTGCAGGGGCACGACGGTGCCGATGGAACGCGATTCGAAGTCGCCCTGCTTCGGCTTGTCTTCCTTGCCGGAAGGTTTGGCCGATGCCAGCTGATCGGCGGAGATCATGCCGCCCAGATACCAGCCGCCACCGCCAGCGATGACGGTCAGAACCGCGACGGCCGCCAGCAGCCCCGTCAGGGAGCCTTTCGCCTTACCGTCTTTTTCCGTTGCCGTCGTGTCACTCATGCTCAGCGCCCTAGAACGGAGAAACCTGATCGAGAATCTGCTGGCCGTATGGCGGCTGCTGAATCTCGCTCAGACGTCCGCGGCCACCGTAGGAAATGCGGGCCTCGGCAATCTTGTCGTAGGAAATCGTGTTATTGCCGGAAATATCGCGCGGACGCACGACACCGGCGACATTCAGCACGCGCAGCTCATTGTTGACGCGCACTTCCTGAGACCCGCGGATAATCATGTTTCCATTGGGCAGCGTATCGGTGACGATGGCCGCAACCTGCAGGCGGATATCTTCACTGCGCTCGATGGTGCCCTTGCCCTTCGACTTGCTGTCGGAATGGGTGTTGAGCGAAGCATCCATGTCGCCGCCGGCCCCGGCACCCGTGCTGCTGCTCGTGGCAAACGAACCACCGGCACCGTAAATGCCCTTCGACACACGCTCGCGATCCGTCTTGTTATCGAGATTGGCGCGATCGTTGATTGAAATGATGACCGTCAGGACATCACCCGGCGTCGCCGCACGCGGATCCTTGAAGAAATTGGTCGAACGCTGGTCCCAGAGCGAATAGGTCGCCTTGCTCGGACGCGCCGGATAACCGTTGAACTGCGGATTGTTCTGCATACCAAGATGGGCCGCAACCGGGGACAGATCGGGTGCCCGACCAATTTCCTCCGGTTTGGTGGCACAACCGGTCAGAAGAACCAGTACTGCTGCTGCAAGGGTTGCTTTGTTCATGCTGTTTTTCATTGAACCGTATTCCCGGACTGCGCCGCAGCGCGCTGATCCCTGCCCGACTGATCCTTCACAGCCTGCGGTGCAGTCGTCGTGCGCTGCGAACCGACGATGACGCGGGCCAGCTTGGCCGCCTTTTCCGGCGGCATTTCATTGAGGATGATACTGGATACGCGCGGGTTGAGCTTGAGGATCAGGGCTGCCGCCGCTTCGTCGCCAATCAGCGCCATCTGCGCCGCCGCTGCATCGGGCTTCATTTTCGAGATGATGTCGACCAGCGAATCCTGCGCCTTGCTGACAAACTCGTCGCGGCGCTTCAACCACATTTCATATTCCCGGCGCTTTTCCTCAAGCGCACGCATCCGTTCCTCGACATCGGCCTTCAGCTCGGTCAATTGCTTGGCCTGCAGCGCATAGCGGGCGTCCGCCGCCTGATCGTCGATATTGCCGCAGAACTTGCGGATTTCATCGAGGTTGCCAAGCGGCGGCGAAGAAGCAAGCTGCTGTGCCGCCGATGCCTCTACCGGTACTGGAGCGGGCGTCGCCGCCTGCTGCGCCAATGCCGGAGCAGAGGCAGCCAGAAGCAGCGCTACTGCCGAACCATACCGGATCATTTTATGAGCCATGGTCATTGCACCACCAGTTCCGCATGAAGCGCGCCGGATGTCTTGATAGCTTGCAATATTGCGATGATGCCGGTCGGCTTCACGCCGATCTGGTTCAGGCCCTTCACCAGATTTTCAAGATTTGCGCCGGTCAGAATGCCAATCTTGGCGTTCTGCTGGTTGACGGCGATATCAGTGTTCGGTTCGACAGCCGTTACACCATCGCTGAACGGCTCTGGCTGAACGACCATCGGGGTTTCTGTTACACGAACCGTCAAGCTGCCATGGCTGATCGCTACTTTGGAGATACGCACCTTCTCGCCGATGACGACAGTTCCAGTCCGTTCGTCAACCACCACACGCGCCACTTCGTCAGTCGTGATCGGCAGGCCTTCAAGTTCCGCAAGAAAGCGCGCGGCAGGCACGTTCTTCGGACGCGACAAGCGGATCGTCTTGGCATCACGCGCAATAGCGACACCGCGACCGTAACGGCGCTTGGCGAAGACATTGATCGTATCGGCAGCGCGCACGGCAGTGGTGAAATCAGGATCGCGCAGCTCGACGATCATTTCGGTTTCCTTGCCGAAATTACCCGCCACTTCGCGTTCGACCAGCGCGCCATTGGGGATGCGACCGGAAGTCGGCACACCCTGCGTCACGCTTGCGGCTTCACCTTCCGCCGCAAAGCCGGACACGATCATGTTGCCCTGTGCAACGGCATAAATCTGATTGTCGGCACCCATGAGCTGGGTCATGACCAGTGTGCCGCCCTGCAGCGACGTCGCATCGCCGAGCGACGATACCGTCACATCGATGCGCGAACCGGCACCGGCAAAGGCGGGCAGGTTCGCTGTCACGATGACCGCAGCCGTGTTTTTCGAGCGGGTGGAGTTGCGCGGCGCGCTGATGCCGAGATTATCCAGCATGGCGCGCATGGACTGTTCGGTGAACGGCGAATTGCGCAGGCTGTCCCCGGTGCCCTTGAGGCCGATGACAAGACCATAGCCCACAAGCTGGTTTTCACGCACGCCCTGAATGGTGGCGATATCCTTCAGGCGCGCAACCGCGCTTCCCCGGCCAAGTTCGGCATAGGCCATTTTCGACGGATCGCCACCCGAGCCAAGCCAATCGGCATCGGCATCCACTGCGGAACCGAATTCCCGCGCATTCTTCGACGACTCGTCCGCAAATCCTGCAACAGGCTGAAAAACGAGCGCCAGGACGGCGAACAAAGTAGCAATCTGGGCGGCGCAAGTCTTTCTCACTGCATCCCCACCTGAATGCGCCCATTGGCCAGCACAGTGCCGGACACGATGATGCCGCTGTCGACGTTACGAACCTTGATGAAATCGCCAGCCGCACCGGATTCGAGCGGTGTGCCCATGGCGGTTATGGTCAGCGTACCGGCGGTAAAGACCAGCGGTGCCGGAACACCGCGTGTAACCAGAGACGGCTCCCCCAATGCGGAAACGAGGATCGGCTTGCCGGGGAGCAGCGTCTTGCGCGCCACCTTGCCTGCCGCCTGATCCGGGGACAGCACATATTGGGTCGCCGCCGGCGCGTTGATGAAGAACTGCTTCTCCAGCAATGCCGTATCGCTTACGATCTGGCCGGGATAGACGGTGGCCGAAGGCACCACAAAGGCGATGCGGTCTGCCGCACTTGCGCCAGCCATTGCGGCAAGCAGGAAGCCACCGGCAAGAACCAGCCTTTTCTTTTGAAAGATCGCCTTCACACAGCCCATCGCCATCACCGTCAGCGCAAGTTCTTCGATACGGTTGCCGCCATTTCGTCGGCAGCCTGAATAACCTTGGAGTTCATTTCATAGGCACGCTGCGCCGTGATGAGATCGGTGATTTCCTTCACCGGATCGACATTCGACGCTTCGAGATAGCCCTGCTTGATCGAGCCGTAGCCCGGATCGCCTGGCACGCCGACCAGCGGACCGCCGGATGCTTCCGTCTCGCGATAGAGATTGCCGCCGAGCGGCTCCAGACCCGCTTCATTGGTGAAGTTGGCGAGGGTCAGCTGGCCGAGATCGACCTGATTGACCTGATCCTGCAGCTTGGCGAAAACCTGTCCCGTATCGGTGACCGTCACTTCAACGGCGTCTGGCGGAATGGTGATCGCCGGTTCGACAGGATTGCCATCGAGCGTCACAAGCTGGCCATCGGCATTCTTGTTGAACGCGCCAGCGCGCGCATAAAGCGTCTCGCCGGTCGGGCTCTGAATCTGAAACCAGCCCTTGCCGGTCAAAGCCAGATCGAATGGATTGCCGGTCTGGTTGAAACTGCCCTGCATATGGAGATTGCGCACCGCTGCCGTCTGCACGCCAAGGCCAACCAGAGCGCCTTCCGGCACGATGGACTGGTTAGCCTGATTGGGCACGCCTGCCGTACGCTCGGACTGATAAAGAAGATCGGAAAATTCCGCACGCGCGCGCTTGAAGCCCGTTGTGTTGATATTGGCGATGTTGTTGGCAATCACTTCCAGATTGAGCTGCTGGGCGTTCATGCCGGTGGCGGCGATCGTCAGGGCTTTCATGGCTTATTTATCCTTGGCTACCGCAAATCAGATGGGCATACGGCTGATTTCGAGATAGGCCTGCACGATCTTGTCGCGGATCGCGATGGCCGTCTGAAGCGACTGTTCGGCTTCCATGACGGAGCTGACCACATCGCGCACCGGCGCATCGCCCTTGATGCCCTGAATGGACGTCGCTTCAGCCGTCTGCAGCTTCTGGCCGACGGAATCCGTCATCTGCGACAGGACTTCGCCGAACGAGGCACCCGGAGCTGCCGGAACAGCCTGCGGCGCGGAAGTGGAACCCACGCCCTTTTCGGCTACGGTTTCCGAGAGGCGCGACAGGGCATTGCGCGCCGAAATGCTCATGATCGAGTCGTACATTATGTGCTCCTCAAGAGATCGATGGTCATGGAGATCAGCTCACGGGCTTGTTTCACAACCTGCAAATTGGCTTCATAGGAACGATTGGCTTCGCGCATGTCCGCCATTTCGACGACCATGTTGACATTGGGGTAACGGACATAGCCGCGCTCATCCGCTGCGGGATGGCTCGGCTCGTATTGCTCGATAAAGGGCGATGTGTCCTTGCCGACTTCGGCAATGCGAACTTCGGCGGCTCCTGTGCCCTGTTCCAGCTCGGTACGGAAGGACACCGTCTTGCGGCGATAGGGATCGGCGTCGGCAGTCTCGGCGGTGGACTGCGCATTGGCGATGTTTTCGGAAACGATGCGCAGACGCGTCGATTGGGCCGAAAGGCCCGACGCTGCGATCTTCAATGTGCTTTGCAAGGCATCGGAAGACATAACTACCCCTTCGCGACCGAAAGCATCATGCGATGGAACGCTTTGACGATGCTTGTGTTGAGCGAATATTCGCGGGCGATCTCACCGGCCTTCATCATTTCCTGTTCGACATCGACCGTATTGCCGGAATGGGTCTGCTCGGTGATGTCGTCCGGCCGCAGGCGCGCACCGGCGATCCCGTCGGCCCCGGATTCCAGATGCAGAGGGCTGGTGGCAGCCATGGTAAGCTGAGTCTTGTCCAGCACATCCGCGAAAGGCTGCACGTCCCGCGCCCGGAAATCCGGCGTGTTCGCATTAGCGACATTGCCCGCAACAGTGGCTTGTCTCACCGACAACCACTGCGCCTGCCTTGCAGCCAGATCGAAAAGATGAATGGAGCTCATGGAGTTTCCCGCCTTTACAGTTGATTAACTTAAAGGCCGGAACTTGCGTCAAGCTTGCGGGAGGATAGGGCAGGAGGGCCTTATTGCCTTCCCCCTCACCTCCGCATCTCAATCACATCGCCCGACGATGTCGTGAGCTGCCAGGTGCCTGCACCGCGACCGATTGAAACGAGGTGACTGCCATCGGGCAGCAACGAGCCTTTTTCGACGAACCAGTAGCCGGACGTATCCTCGATCATCGCCATGCCGCCAACGACTTCGCGCAGTGCAAAAACCGGCTTCGGGAAAGCCTGCCCGTCCCCGCTTCTATCGCCGCCATTGCCCATGCCGGTGCCCGGAAGCCCCTTGCCGTTCGACATGACCGAGCCTGTCATCGTGTTGTCCACATCGGCATTCGGCGCAACCTGCTCGGATGGTCGGAAGGACGGAAAACGACGCACCGTTTTCTGTTCCGAACGGTCCAGCGGATCGATGATCTTGCGCTCGGCCTTCTCGGGCGAACCCAGATCGACGCGCTGAAGATAGGTGACGAAAGGCAGCATCGCACTTCCGGCGGCGAGCGTGATAGCCGCAATCTTGAGGTAGCGATCCACCTTGCTCTGCGGCTTCTTCATGCCTTCCTGTCGTGCAGCGGCCTCGACCTCCGCCGTCAGATCTGCAAGGAGTTTCTCTTCCTTTGTCTTGCGAAAGCCCGTCATCATGCGTGTTGCGCCTGTCTGTCGCCGCGCAGTGCTGCGGCAAGGTCGTTATAGGGATCGTCCGATAGGCCGGTTTCCGGCGATTGCTGCAAGGCGTCGTAAATGCGCGGCACAAGATCGACCGCCTGGTCCAGAAGGCCGTCATGGCCTTTCTGGTACGCCCCGATGGCACGCAGGTCGCGCGTTTCCTCAAAACGGGCAACCATGCCCCGCAATTGGCTGACCAGCTTGCGTTGTTCCGGTGTCCAATTGTGCTTTGCAAGGCGCGAAACCGAGCCCGGAATATCGACCGCCGGAAAGCGTCCCTGCGCTGCAATCGCCCGGTCAAGCACGATGTGGCCGTCCAGCGTGCCGCGAATCGTGTCGGAAACCGGATCATTGTGATCGTCGCCATCGACCAGTACCGAATAGATGCCGGTGATGCTGCCGCCCGCTTCCGTGATACCGGGCCCTGCGCGCTCCAGAAGACGTGGCAATTGGCTGAAGACGCTTGGCGGATAGCCACGCGAAACCGGCGGCTCCTCAGCGGCAATCGCCACTTCACGCGCTGCATGGGCAAAACGCGTGACGGAGTCGACGATCAGCAGGACATTCTGACCGAGATCGCGAAAATATTCGGCGATGGCCGTCGCCGTATTGGGCGCGAGGCGACGCATCATCGGGCTTTCATCGCCCGTTGCAACCACGGTTATCGTTTTGTCCAGGTGACCTGCCATGGTCTCTTCCAGCATCTCGCGCACTTCGCGTCCGCGCTCGCCGGTCAAAGCCAGTACCACCGTGTCGAAATCCGCCGCGCGTGTCATCATGGCAAGCAGCGTCGACTTGCCGACACCAGAGCCTGCAAAGATGCCGATACGCTGGCCGAAGCAAAGCGGCGTGAAAATGTCGATGACATTGACGCCTGTACGCAAGCCGCGATCCACCCGCCCGCGGCGCAAGGCAGCCGGTGCAAGGCTCTCGGATGCCATTGGCCGGGTGCCGGGCTGCAAAGCGCCCTTCCCGTCAACCGCCTCGCCCAGCGCATTGATGACACGTCCACGCCATTCGAGTGCCGGGCGAATACGCATCGGCCCTTCCTCGAAAACCGCAGCGCCAAGCGACGGAATGATGCGGTCATCGAAGGGTTTGACCAGCACCTGCGTGTCAGCCACCCGAATGATTTCGGCAAGGCTCTGGTCGCCTTGCGCGTGGATCGCCACCGCATCGCCCAAATGCGCATCACGCGAAAGCCCGCGCACGGCAATCGCCGAGCGTGACACGTCGCTCACCGTTCCGCCGATACCGGTGAGCGGTTTTGGCGCCACCGATTGCTGACGGGCAAAAGCGGCCAGACGGGAGAGCGGCAGATCAGGCGTCATCCGTTTCTGGAACCCAGGGTCTTAATGGCTTCAGAGACAGTACTTTCCTGCTGCGACAGCAGATTGTTGACCTGCTCAAACGCACGGCTGACGCTGATGAGGCGCGTCATCTCCGTCATGGCATCAACATTCGATCCTTCGATCATGCCCTGCACGACGCCCACACTGTTGTCGTCGGCCACCGGCTGGGCAGGCTTGTTCGGGATCACGCCGGATGTGCCTGCATAGGTCAGGTCCGCATCCGCCGGAATGGTGTAAAGACCGATAGCACCGATCTGTGCTCCGTTCTGGTAGATTGCGCCGTCGCTTGAAATCTTCGGTGCGCCGCCGCCGGGATTGAGTACGATGGGGGCACCGCCGACATCGAGAACCGGATGGCCGGTGATGGAAACGAGATCGCCCGTCGGCAGCATGTTCATGCGCCCGTCACGCGTATAAATCTGCCCCTGCGGTGTCGAGACCGACATCCAGACATCGCCCTTGACTGCAACGTCCAGCGGATTGTCGGTCTTGATCATAGGGCCTGCTTCGGTACGGATGAAGCTCTTGCCCGCCGTAGCGAAACTCACATCGTCGCTGGCCTTGTTCGAAACGATGGTATCGAACTTGGTGCCCTCGCCCCGGAAACCGACCGTTGAGACATTGGCGACATTGTGGGCAATGCCATCCATCCGCCGTTCCAGCGTGATGAGCGACGAAAGCCCGACATAAATGGAATTATTCTGCATCGCCTAACGCCCGCCCGGCTTGAAGTTCTGCAAGGTGCTGAGAATATCCATCGAAATGCCGACGGAAGACGTTCCGCCCAGAAGCAGGGACGCAATCGACGCCGGGCTGCTCGCCGTTGGATTGTTCATCTCATACATGGCGGTGAAGCGCGAAATGAGCTTCGACACGTAATCGGGATCGGACATCTTGGTGAAGTCGATCTTGTCCTCGATCATCTTCGCCTGCTTGTCGATATCAGCGTTGGATATACTGGATGGCCAGCCGAAGGTCGTCTGGATCATCGACACCAGCGCCCTGTCGCCAAGGATTTCATAGGCATTGGTGATCGTCGGCGCCTTGCGTGCGAAATAGAGTGCCAGCCGCACGCCTTCGTTCTGGCTTCCGGCTTCCGTTTCCAGTGTCTGGCGAAGATATTTATCCACGACACCTTGTTGGGCAGCCGTGCTCTGCGTGGCCTCCGCGCCCTTGCCTGCAAAATCGAAGACGGTCGCAAATTCCTTGTAGCGCTTGTCGGTCAGCTTGTTCGCCATGGCATCATCGCTCTTGACGCCCTCAGTCAATATCTTGCGGACAAACGCCTTGGCGAAGGCCATGTCTTCCAGACCGAACGCCTTCATCGCGTAATTATAAAGGCGGCTATCGGCCATGAAATCATCGATGGATTTCACCTTGCCGATATTTTCCTTGTAGTAGGCGGTTTCCCGCTCCACCATCGGTTCCTTCGAAACACGCTGCAACGACCGCGCCATATCCGCCGCGATCAGGCGATAGCTCGTCATCGTATCGACCATGCGCATGACCCCCTTCCGGTATTTCAATCCTTTATGAAAGACCAAGCTTGTCCGAAGCTGGCTTCCGCCCGCGCCAGTTGGCAAGCTTCGCGCAAGCCGCGATCCATAAGGTGCAATGAACGAACTTGTACGCGGGAGTCTCGAGCTTTGGGCATTATTGTCGGTCTTGTCATCACACTGGGCTGTATGCTTGGCGGCTTTATCGCCATGGGCGGACATGTCAGCGTGCTCATCCAGCCCTGGGAATTCGTCATCATTCTGGGTGCCGCGCTCGGGACCTTCTTCATCGCCAACCCTTTTTCACTCGTGAAAGACACGGGCCGCGCCTGCATGGAAGCATTCAGCAATGCCGTTCCAAAGCAGCGCGACTATCTCGACGTTCTGGGCGTGCTCTACAGCCTGATGCGCGAGCTGCGCGCCAAGTCGCGCAACGAAGTGGAAGTGCATATCGACAACCCGAAGGAATCGTCGATTTTTCAGGCCTATCCGAGCGTATTGAAGAAAGAAGACCTTACCCATTTCATCTGCGACTATTGCCGCCTCATCATCGTGGGCAATGTGCGCTCGCATGAAATCGAGGCGCTGATGGACGAGGAAATCCACACCATCGCCCGCGACAAGCTCAAGCCCTACCACGCCATGGTCAGCATTTCCGAAGCCCTTCCGGCACTCGGCATCGTTGCCGCTGTTCTCGGCGTCATCAAAGCCATGGGCGCGCTGGACCAGTCGCCGGAAGTGCTGGGCCATCTGATCGGTGCCGCCCTTGTCGGCACCTTTGCCGGCATCTTCTTCTCTTACGGCGTGGTCGGCCCGATCGCAGCCAAGATCAAATCGACCCGCGAAAAGAACAATCGCCTCTACATCGTCGTGAAGCAGACGCTTCTCGCCTATATGAACGGCTCCCTGCCGCAGATCGCCGTGGAGTATGGCCGCAAGACCATCTCCGCCTATGATCGCCCGACCATCGATGTGGTCGAGCAGGAAACCATGGCGAGCGCGCCGACCCAGCAGGCAGCGTAGGATGACTACGTTGGGGCAAAACCGCAAAAGCGATGTTCTGGCCGAGAACCTGCTGCGTGCCGCGGGTCTTTCAGGCGACGACCTGAAATCGCTTGCCCATGTGTTCAAGGATGCCTCGACCCATTTCTGTGACCGGCTGAAACATGGTTGCGCTGCTGCATTCGACGTTGAAGCAGGCCAGGTGGAAAGCACTGACGATGCTGCCTTTGCCGATATTCTCGACAAGGCTGCGATCATCGCACCTTTGAAGGCCGAGCGTTGGGGCAGCACACTTTATCTCACCGCCGATGCGACGCTCGTTTTCTCCGTGATCGAAGCCATGTATGGCGCGCAGGGCCATGTCGGCTCTGTCGATGAGGACCGGCCTTTCGGCATGCTGGAACAGAAGATTTCCGCTCTTCTTGCCGGTCATCTCGCCAGTTCTCTCGATCAGGTTTTTGCCGCAAACGGACAAGCGAACGGGCAGGCGCTTTTTGCCGCCGGTGAATGCACCGACACAGCCGAATTCGACCGTGAGAATTTCGAGCGCTCGCGCCTTTTCGCCTGCCGCATCGATGTTACTGCCGCAGGCAAAACCGGGCAGGTTCATCTGCTGCTGCCGCGCAGCATGCACAAGCCGATGCAGGATGCCGTGGCAGCCTTTTTGCGCCGCCCGATGAACCAGACCGATCCGAGCTGGGCGAAGAAGATGCGGCAGGAAGTCAGCCGTGCCCGCATCGAACTCGAAGCTTTCATCCAGCAGGGATCGCTGACGCTGGACGCCTTGTCGATGCTCGAAATCGGTCAGGTTCTCAAACTGCCTGTCGATGCCATGGAGCAAGTGCGCCTGCGCGCCGGCGATCAGCAGCTTTTCAAGTGCACGCTCGGCAAATCGGGCATTCATTTCACAGTCAAGGTCGGCGACCCGGTCAATCAGGAAGAGGATTTCATCGATGAGCTTGTTGCTGGCTAACGTGCTTTCCACATTGATGGCTCTTGCCTCGCTTGCTGCGCTCATCGTGGTTGGCCGCAAGGCCAACGAGACGATCAAGCTTGGCAAGCTGCTGGCGCTGCGCGTTGCAGCCGCCTCCAACGGTTTGGAGCGCGCCGTCAAGGCGATCCAGAGCGAACGCACCGACCTGACGGACGAAAACAACAAGCTCCAAGCCCGTCTTGCCGAAACGCAGCGCGTGCGCCGCGAAATGGAAGAAGCCATCGAAGAACTGAACAGGCTGCGCAAGGCCCTGACCCGCGACATCCGCCATGCGCGCAACGTCGCTGACAGCTCGCCGCGCACCGAAGACAAGATCGCCACTGCCACCGAACAATCGCTCCCGAAGGAAAAGAACGCGCTGCCGGTTTTCGTGCGTCGCGCGGTTCGTAAAGCTACCGTCGAACTTGCGGGGCAGGCATGAGCGCTGACAACAAGGACAAGAACATGCAGCAGGAACTGGACGAAGCCATTGAGGAACTGCGCGAGGAAAAGCCGCGCGGCACGCAGAAGGGCGCATCCAAACCCAATCTCGAACTCATCATGGGCATCCCTGTCGATGTTCAGGTTGTTCTTGGCGGCACGACCATGCCAGTTGCCAATCTGATGAAGCTTGGGCGCGGTGCGGTCATCACCCTCGACAAGCAGATCGGCGATCCGGTCGATATCGTGGTCAATGGCCGCGTCATCGCCCGTGGCGAAGTGATCGTCCTTGAAGACGATTCCTCGCGCTTCGGTGTCAGCCTCACCGAAATCATCGGCAAGTAACGGACGTGACCATGGCCGACAATGAACAGCAAGCCCTCGCGGAAGACCTTGAAGGCGGCGCTACCGGCCTCGTCGATACGCTGACCGGCCCGCAAAAGGCGGCAGCGATCCTCGTCGCCATCGGACGCCCCGCTGCCTCACGTCTTCTGAAGCATTTCAATGCCGAGGACCTGCGCAAGCTTGCCGGTCATGCCCGTACGCTGGAACCGATTTCTCCGCTCGACTTCGAACAGCTGGTCAAGCAGTTCGAGGATTCCTTTGCCGAAGGCGCGCCGGTTTCAGAAGCCGCCCAACGGTTTGAAGGTCTCTTGCGGGAAACTCTGCCGCAGGAAGAAGTCGATGCAGTTCTGGAAGACCGCGTTCAGCCGCAGCTCGTTCAGGAATCGGTCTGGGTGCAGCTTGGGCGCCTGCCGGTTGATAACCTGCAGGCCTATCTGACCGACCAGCATCCGCAGATCATCGCCTATATCGTGTCCAAGCTGCCATCCGACCTCGCGGCCCGGCTGTTCGTCGTCCTGCCGCCTCAGCTGCGCAATGCCGTCGTGCAGCGCTCGCTTCATATTGGCAATGTGGCACCGGCGGCTGCGGAACTTCTCGAAGACGTGCTGCGGCGCGATCTTCTCGGTCGCAGCGATTCCGGTCCGGTCAAGGCGCATCACGGCCAGATCGCCAACATCTTCAACCAGCTCGACAGAAGCGAGATGGAAGAACTGATGGCGAGCCTGGAAGACCTCAACCGCGACGATCTCAACCGCATCAAGGCCAAGCTCTTCACGTTTGAAGACATCGAGCGCCTGTCGCAGCGCGCACGCCTGCTGCTCTTCGATGAAGTGCAGACGGAACAGATCGCAACCGCACTTCGTGGAGCAGACACAAGGCTTCAGGAACTCGTTCTCTCGTCGCTCTCGACCCGTGGTCGCCGCATGGTGGAAACCGAGCTTGGCGCCGAGCAGGGCAACATAACCGCGCAGAACATTGCCGATGCGCGCCGCACGATAGCCCGTATCGCCATCGATCTTTCCGAGCGCGGTATCATCACCCTCGACGCAAGCGAAGCTTCGTCCTGATCCTGTGTGACCCATGGCAGATGATGCTGACAAGGAAAGCAAAACAGAAGAAGCCACCGAGCAGAAGATCCGCGACGCCTTGGAAAAGGGCAATATGCCCTTTTCCCGCGAAACGCCGATCCTCGCCGGTATCGCTTCCTTTCTGATTATCGCGGTCTTTGTCGCAGGGCCTGCCACCACGAAGCTCGCCGTCTTCCTGCGCGAACTAATCGACCGCCCCGAGGACTGGCTCCTCAACAGCGCGGAAGATGCAAGCCGTCTGTTCGGCGTGCTGGCGCTGGCAGTCGGTGCAGCCCTGGTGCCGGTGTTCATCATCATTCCGCTTGCCGGTATTGCAGCCTCCGCATTCCAGAATGCGCCGCGCTTCGTTGGCGAACGCATCCGCCCGCAGGCATCCCGCATATCCCCGCTTAAAGGCTGGCAGCGGATTTTCGGGCGTGCCGGTCAGGTGGAATTTCTCAAATCGCTGGCGAAATTTCTGGCAGCAAGTGTCATCGTCTTTGTCGTCTTCTTCAACGGCAACAGTCTTTTCACAGACGCAGTCGCTTCCGACCCAAGCGCCTTGCCGGAGTTTCTGCGCGAGAACATGGTGCGCCTGCTCGTCGCCAATGTTCTGGCCATTACCGCAATTGCGGCATTCGACCTTGCCTGGTCACGCATTCACTGGCGGCAGGAATTGCGCATGACGCGACAGGAAGTCAAAGACGAACTAAAGCAGTCGGAAGGCGACCCGCTGGTCAAATCGCGCCTGCGTTCGCTTGGCCGCGACCGTGCGCGCCGCCGCATGATCAACACCGTTCCGACGGCAACGCTGATCGTCGCAAATCCGACTCATTTTTCCGTAGCACTGCGCTACAAGCCCGATCAGGATGCAGCCCCGATCGTTGTAGCAAAGGGACAGGATCTCATAGCACTAAAAATAAGAGAGATTGCAGCGCAGCATTCCATCCCGATATTCGAGGACGTTCCGCTGGCGCGCGCGCTCTATAAACAGGTCAATGTCGACCAGATGATCGCGCCCGAATTCTACAAGGCGGTTGCCGAGCTTATCCGGGTGATCAATGCACGGCACGCGATACATTGATGAATAGCCATGATTTTTATATATTTCAGAACAGTGACAGCCTGTTCCCCCAGATCGGCGGTGAAACCATGAAGAGCCTGCAATTCTCGAACGAGCGCGAGGCGATTATTGCCCAGAACCTGGTTGAGGTCGCAACCGATCTTCGTCTGGTCGATCCGGCGGATTACATTGCTTTCATACGCTGCGAGCTTTTTGCCAATATCGCCGATATCGTCAGTTCAGCTACCGAGCTTTATTTCTTTCCCGGCACGCTGGAACTCGGCCATGGCGGCGAATATCTCTGCGACTGGCAGTCGGCTCCAGCCATCGTGCTCGACATGGAATTCCGCAATCAGGGCGTCTATGCCTATTTCCGCCTGACGCTGACCGACAAGACTGCCGGAGTAGAGCTGAACCATATCGCCTTCGAAGATGCGGATGAAGACCCGGCCAAAAATACGGCAAGGCTTGCCAACGCATTCGACGCCGCACGCCTGCCGCTCAGAAAACGAGCCTGAAGCATTTCCAGCAAAAGTGCGAAGCGGTTTTGCGCGAGGCAGATGTGGCGAGAAGAATAAACAAACACCGGATGTCTCAGCATCCGGTGTCGTTATAATCAGGTCTTTATACTGCGGCTGAACTACACCAGATGGTGAACTTCCGGCATTTCGATGATGCCGAGCGACAGCGCCGTCGCGACAGCCGACGTGCGGTTGGAACAGTTGAGTTTGATCTTCGCATTCTGGAGATAGGTAACGACGGTCCAGCGCGCGATACTCAGGATTTCCGCAATCTCTCCATCCGTCTTGCCGTTCGCGGCCCAACGCAGGCAGTCGACTTCACGCGGGGTGAGAAGGCTTGCGACCGTCGCAACATCCTTGCAGCCGCACAAGGCTGAATGAATGATCCCGGACAGGCTCAGCAGGCGCGGACGAAGCTTGGCCACAAATTGTTCGCGATCTTCGTCGGGGCTCATCTCGAACATGAACAAGGTGCATCCCACAGCACCTTTCTGGCTCCGGGCTGACACGGCGACGAAGATGTTGCCCAGTCCGTGCTTTTCCGCATCCTGCAGCAGTTCAGCAATGGACGGGCACTCATTGGCATCTTCCTGAAGATCGCGAACGATACCGCTGGCATCATTCTGGAAATAGGGCGCGTCTTCCTGAAAGATCGGATCGATGACGAAATAATTCTTGGTGGAATAACGCGCAGTCCAGGAGGTCGGCACGGTCATCACGACTGTCAGATCGGAAGAAGTGGTTTTCGTGCAGTCACCCATGCGCCCACGATAGGTATGCATGATGTGGCGGCAACCGATCTCATCGCGAATTCGCGTCAGGAGAACAAGGGTGTCGCTTTGGAAGGCCGTTCCAAAGAAGGTCTTCTTGAAATTCGGAAAATGAATGAGATCGAGTGTCATTTTTACAATATCCTTGGTACGCAAGTCCGAGGGTTACTTTGTTACCGCCTCTGAAATATCAGCGAATCGTGTCCCTAGAACTTTTCAATCGTTTATAAGTGACATAAAAAATGTAGTCTCTGGCAACCCGCAATTAATGGATTGCAATCCTTTACACACAAGAACAGTGCGTAAATTATGGCCCTCAAGCAAAATTTATAGATTGAGCCAAAAATAAAATTTTCTAAATCGATTTGTAAAAATCAACTGTTCTCTTTTTGAACACTTCGCTGCTCCGTGCCATAGGCACGGTAGAAAAAGTCGATGGCGAGCTCAACGTTTTTACGAATCGTTTCCACCGATGGCGGTTCCGGCAAAACGCCAAACAGGCGAGGCCGATAGAGGCCAGACAGGAACAAATCAGAGAGCTGATAGGCCATTTTCTCGGGATCGAAAGGCTCCAGTTCGCCATTCTTAATCATATCATCGAGATACTCGGCCATGAGAACGAGGCTGCGCTTCGGTCCGCGCTCGTAGAAGCGGGCTGCAAGCTCGGGCTTGCGCTCGCTGACACCCAGAACAATGCGCTGCGCGCGCACTGCCGTCGGTGAGGTTATCAGCGTGACCAGCGCCACGCCGAAGTCGGTCAACTGCTGGCGCGAATTAAAACCCTTGTCGAGTTTTTCGATCAGTTCACGAAACATTGTATCGCGGTAATGCTCGCATAGTGCGACGAACAGATCTTCCTTGCTGTTGAAGTAAACGTAGATCGTTCCCTTCGACACACCAGCCTCGCGCGTGATGTCGTTCATGCTGGCTGCGTCGAACCCCATGCGCAGGAACACATCCTGAGCGCCTTCAAGGATTTGGCGGCGTTTTGCAGGGTCCTGGCCGGCGCCGAGCCGTGTGCGACCGCATTCCGTTTCGGAGCAGGACGATTTGCTGTTTCCGGGGCGGCCGACACCTTTTTCATCATGCCGGTTCCGGTCATGCATCATCGTATCCGGTGTTCCTTTGGTGTTGCGATCAGGCTTCATTCTTCGAGACTCTTAACTTTTTTCGAACCAAGCGGTTCGATATCCTCTTGATATGCGCATCTTATTGATCTATGTCAACATCGAACCGAACGGTTCAATCCGAAGGATGTGCAGAAAGTTTCCCCTATGTCCGCCCCGAAGTCCGTTGATAAGGCCGATATTCATCCGTTCCCCAACGCCAAGAACTTCGCCTCGGCAACCCAGCCAGCGACAAGTGAGGCGCCTCTGAACGAGAGATCGCAGCCCCATACCGTACCGACCCCGCAGGAAGCCGCCCCAAAGGAAACTGCCAAAGAACCTGCAAAGAAAAAGGGCTTCGGTAAACGTGTCCTTCTTCCCGGCATTCTGACGGTCGCGGTCGCCGGAGGCCTCTGGTTTGCCTATGACTGGTGGACAGTCGGACGTTTCATGGTTTCAACCGACGACGCTTATGTGCAGGGCGATATTGCGTCCATCGCGCCGAAGGTTACGGGCTATATCGAAAATATCCCGGTGGTCGCGAACCAGCAGGTCAAGGCTGGCGACGTCATCTTCCAGCTTGATGCTGGTGATTACCAGATCGCGCTTGACGAAGCGGAAGCCAAGCTGGCGACCCAGAAGCAGACGCTCATCCGCATCAAGGCGGAGACCGATGCCGCGCAGGCTGTTCTTTTGCAGGCCAATGCCGACAAGCAGGCCGCAACAGCAGTCCTGACCAATGCTCAGAACACGATTGCGCGCGTGCAGAAGCTGCACGAAACGCGTTTCGTCGCGCAGGCTGATCTCGATACCGCCCAGTCCTCGCTGGACCAGGCACGCGCCAAGGTCGCTGGCGGCGATGCGCAGATCGCTTCCGCCAAGGCCAATATCGAAGTGCTCAACGCTCAATATAGCGAAGCCGACAGCACGATGAAATCGCTGGAACTCGCCCGCGATAAAGCCGCGCGTGATCTTTCCTTCACGTCACTGCGCGCGCCGTTCGACGGTGTGATCGGTAATCTTGCTGGCAAGAAGGGTGATCTCGTTTCGCCGGGCCAGAAAATTGCAGCACTTGTTCCGGTCAATGAGCTTTATATCGACGCGAACTTCAAGGAAACGCAGCTCGCAAAGATCAGGACCGGTGAAACCGCGCATATCTATGTCGATGCAATCGACGGCACGAAATTCGACGGCAAGGTCGCGTCCATCGCCCCGGCTTCGGGTGCAGTGTTCTCGCTGCTGCCGCCGGAAAATGCGACCGGTAACTTCACCAAGATCGTGCAGCGCGTTCCTGTTCGCATCATGATCCCGAAGGAAGCGTTGGAATCCGGCAAGATTCGCGCGGGCCTGAGTGTCGTGGTTGATATCGATACGCGCACGGCACCCGACGAAAAAGCCGACTGATCGAAATCGGCAGATCCTATTGAAGTAACACATGGCGGCGCGGCGAAACGGATTTCGCGCCGCCTTTCTCTTCCATTCCGGAGTGCGCCGTCATGGCCGCAGATACGACAATGGGGCCAGTAGCCCCGGCGGATGACCGCATCGACCCGAAGAAGGCCGTCGCCTTTCTGGCCATGGTGTTCGGCATGTTCATGGCGATCCTGGACATCCAGATCGTCTCGGCATCGCTTGCTGAAATTCAGGCGGGTCTGAGTGCCAGTTCCGACGAAATATCCTGGGTTCAGACATCCTACCTGATTGCCGAAGTCATCATGATTCCGCTGTCGGGCTTCCTCGGACGCCTGATGTCGACGCGCGTTCTCTTCACCCTTTCAGCGGCAGGCTTTACCCTCGCAAGTATGCTCTGTGCGACAGCGACGAACATCGAGCAGATGATCGTCTACCGCGCCATTCAGGGCTTCATCGGCGGCGGCATGATCCCCAGCGTGTTCGCGGCTGCCTTCACCATCTTCCCGCCTTCCAAGCGCTCGATCGTCTCGCCGATGATTGGCCTTGTGGCAACGCTTGCGCCCACCATCGGCCCGACGGTAGGCGGCTATCTGAGCCACGCCTTCTCCTGGCACTGGCTGTTTCTGGTCAATGTCGGTCCCGGCATTCTGGTCACCATCGCCGCATGGAACCTCATCGACTTCGACGAAGGCGACAGTTCGCTCCTCAGCAAGTTCGACTGGTGGGGCCTAGCCGGCATGGCAGCTTTCCTCGGCTCGATGGAATATGTGCTTGAAGAAGGCCCGCGTAACGACTGGCTGCAGGATGAAGCCATCTTCATTCTGACCTGCGTCATGATCATCGGTGGTATTCTCTTCTTCTTCCGGGCCTTCACGGCTGAAGAACCCATTGTGGACTTGCGCGCCTTCAAGAACGTCAACTTTGCCTTTGGCTCACTGTTTTCGTTCGTGATGGGCGTCGGCCTCTATGGTCTTACCTATCTTTATCCACTCTATCTCAGCAGCATACGCGGCTACGATGCCCTGATGATTGGGGAAGCGCTGTTCGTCAGCGGCCTTGCCATGTTCTTCACCGCGCCATTGGCAGGCTTCCTGTCAAACCGCATGGACCCGCGTCTGATGATGATGATCGGCTTCCTCGGCTTTGCGGCAGGCACATGGATGGTGACCGGCCTCACTGCAGACTGGGATTTCTACGAACTGCTGCTACCGCAGATCCTGCGCGGTTGTTCACTGATGCTTTGCATGGTGCCGATCAACAATCTGGCGCTGGGCACGCTCCCGCCTGCCCTGCTGAAAAATGCGTCGGGTCTTTTCAACCTGACCCGTAATCTGGGTGGCGCTGTTGGCCTTGCCGTGATCAACACGATTCTGACCCGTCGCGGTGACATGCACTATGAGCGTCTGGCGGAGCATGTTCGCTGGGGCAATGCCGAAGCGGAGAAAATGATCGCCAGTCTGACAGCCAAATACAATGCGGCTGGCATGGACGGCGCAACAATCGCCATTGCCAAGCTTTCCGGCATTGTGCGCCAGCAGGCTACCCTGCTCTCCTTCATCGATGTGTTCTTCATTCTCACGATGATGTTCTGCTCGCTTGCTGTCTGCGCCGTGATGCTGCGCAAACCGAAGCAGGTCGCCGGTGGTGGTGGAGGGCATTAAACCTTCCACCTCACAACTTCATACGAAACCCGCAAGGGTTCATTCAACTTTCGGAAGTTTTCGTTTATCCCCGATATCCGACATTGATGCCGCGCTGGGACAAACCCTTGTCGCGCAGGGAAAAGCCTCTCGCAGAATTGTGACAGCGGTGAATTTGCTGTCACATTTCCTGTCATAAAAATGCTGCTCCCGCTAACGGATGAATTGCTAAGTCCCTGAAAACGTGTTTCACTTTCCACCGCTGACAGTTTGTGACAATCCATAAACTGTCATCCAACCGTCATGTAGGGCGGGTATCGGGAATGCGCGAGCACCGGAATCGACCGGGGGCGTTCGCCGGACCTTAAACAGGGGAGTCAAACAATGCTTGCTTACACAGCGCGTCTGCTGTCGCTTTCGACGGCAATCGCCGTTGCCGGGGTTTCCATCGCCGCTGCTGAACCGTCAGCCGAACTGATCGCCGCTGCCAAGGCAGAAGGCGAACTGACCACCATCGCACTCCCGCATGACTGGTGCGGCTATGGCGAAATCATCAAGAGCTTCAAGGACAAGTACGGCCTCAAGGTCAACGAACTGAACCCGGATGCCGGTTCGGGCGATGAAATCGAAGCCATCAAGGCCAACAAGGACAACAAGGGCCCGCAGGCTCCTGACGTCATCGACGTCGGCTTCGCCTTCGGCGCATCGGCCAAGAAGGACGGCCTCATCCAGCCTTACAAGGTTGCAACATGGGACGAAATTCCGGACAGCGCCAAGGATGCTGAAGGCTACTGGTACGGCGATTATTACGGCGTTCTGGCCTTCGAAGTGAACAAGGACATCGTCAAGGACATCCCGCAGGATTGGGAAGACCTTCTCAAGAGCGACTATGCCAACTCTGTTGCGCTTGCAGGCGATCCGCGCGTTTCCGCACAGGCCATCCTCGGCGTTCATGCCGCCGGTATCGCCCGTGGCGGTGAACCGGGCGAAGCCGCAGGCAAGAAGGGCCTTGAATTCTACAAGGAACTGAATGCCAACGGCAACTTCGTTCCGGTCATCGGCAAGGCTGCCTCGCTGGCACAGGGTTCGACCCCAATCGTCGTCCGTTGGGACTATAACGCTCTTGCCGATCGCGACACGCTCAAGGGCAACCCGGAAATCGAAACCGTCATTCCGAAGTCGGGCGTCATCGCTGGCGTGTATGTTCAGGCAATCAGCGCCTACGCACCGCATCCGAACGCTGCGAAGCTGTGGATGGAACACATCTATTCGGATGAAGGCCAGCTCGGCTATCTGAAGGGCTACTGCCACCCGATCCGCTTCAATGCAATGGCGAAGGCTGGCAAGATCCCGCAGGAACTGCTCGACAAGCTGCCACCGGCAGAAGCCTATGAAAAGGCTATCTTCCCGACCCTGGAACAGATTGAGGCCGCACAGACCACGATCACCAAGGAATGGGACAGCGTCGTGGGCGCAAACGTCCAGTAAGGACCTGTAAGCGCCAAGTACACACTTGTCGCATCGAACACATATCGCGTCGGCCTTAGAGCGCATCCCGAAAAGTGTGAAACGGTTTTCGGAAAAGATGCGCGGTGCAGAACAAAAGTTGAGATACATTGATCTGGTTTATTCAGATCGGCGTATCTCAACGGTCGGCGCGATATCAAAGCGGCTTTCATCTGAGCCGCCGGTCCTCTTTTCCAAACAGCGTCACGCTCTTTGGCAAACAGGATGCGCAGTTCAAAAAGAATGCTAGCTATTTCCGGCAGAGGCGAATGACAGCCTGCCGATCGCAAAAAATAAAAACAAAAGTCGGAACGGTTCTGTCAGTTCCGTTCTGGCGGGAACCGGTCTAAAGAAAGAACGTATGAGTTCAATAGCCGAAACATCAGCCCCCAGCGGAGTGCGCAAGCGCCGACTTCCGTTGTCATGGCTTGGCGTGACACCGTTTTTCATCTTCGCCATTTTGTTCCTGATCTGGCCGACGATGTATCTCATCATCGGTGCATTTCAGGACCCGGCCGGAAACTTCACGCTCCAGAACATCCACGATCTGTTCCAGCCGCAAATCATGAGCGCCTACTGGGTATCGATCAAGGTCAGTCTGGCATCGGCCATTGGCGGCGCGATCATCGGCTTCTTTCTGGCCTGGGCAGTCGTTCTCGGCAACCTGCCTTCGTGGCTGCGTCCGACGGTATTGACCTTTTCAGGCGTAGCATCGAACTTTGCAGGCGTGCCGCTTGCCTTCGCCTTTCTGGCGACACTGGGGCGAACCGGCTTTGTGACGATCCTGCTCAGGGAGTGGTTCGGTTTCAATCTCTATTCGACAGGTTTCAACCTGCTCTCCTTCTTCGGCCTGACGCTGACCTATCTGTTCTTCCAGATACCGCTGATGGTGCTGATCCTGACACCCGCGCTCGACGGCCTGAAAAAGGAATGGCGGGAGGCCTCATCCATTCTGGGTGCAACCACCGCGCAATACTGGCGCATGGTGGCCTTCCCGATCCTGTGGCCGAGCCTGCTCGGCACGACGCTTTTGCTGTTCGCCAATGCCTTCGGGGCGATTGCGACGGCCTACGCTCTGACGGGTTCCTCGCTCAACATCGTGCCCATCCTGCTCTATGCGCAGATCCGCGGCGACGTTCTGCATAACCAGAACCTCGGCTACGCGCTGGCACTTGGCATGATCGTCATTACGGGTGTTTCGAACCTCATCTATATTTGGCTGCGCATGCGCGCCGAGAGGTGGCAGCGATGAAAAAGAAAGGCATTAATGCCCAGAAGATTGGGGCCTGGATCGCCTTCCTGATCGGCGCAATCTACTTCCTCGTGCCGCTCATCGGCACGTTCGAATTCTCGCTGCGTATGCGGCGCGGCGAATATTCCTTCGATGCCTATCGGGTCGTGTTCTCCGATCCGAACTTCCAGGCCACCTTCGGCTATTCGATTCTGCTTGGCTTGCTGACCATCGTTTTCGGTGTTCTGCTGGTGGTGCCTACGGCCTATTGGGTGCGCCTGCGCCTGCCGCAACTGCGCCCGGTGATGGAATTCATCACGCTGATGCCATTGGTCATTCCGGCCATCGTCATCGTGTTCGGTTACTTGCGCATCTACAACTCGTCGTCGTGGCTGCCGTTCACGGCGTCCACCCGCGCGACCGACCTGCTCCTGATGTTCGGCTATATGACGTTGTCGCTGCCCTATATGTATCGCGCTGTCGACACAGCGATGCGCACGATTGATGTTCGCACGCTGACCGAAGCAGCCCAAAGCCTCGGCGCGGGCTGGGGCCGCATCATGTTCAAGGTGATTTTCCCGAACGTCATCTCCGGCGTCATGAGCGGTGCTTTCATCACATTCGCCATCGTCATCGGTGAATTCACGCTGGCTTCGCTTCTGAACCGTCCGGCCTTCGGTCCCTACCTGCAGCTGGTCGGCGCAAACCGCGCCTACGAACCGTCAGCGCTGGCGATCATTTCGTTCGGCATCACGTGGCTCAGCATCATCATGCTGCAGCTCGTCTCGCGCCTCAATAAATTCAAGACAACCGCCGGGTAACATTCATGGCTTTTCTCAACATCAAAAACCTGAAAAAGAGCTTCGGCGCCAATACCGTCGTCCACGATTTCAACCTCGCCGTGAAAAAGGGCGAATTCGTTTCTTTCCTCGGTCCATCGGGCTGCGGCAAGACAACCGTTCTTCGCATGATCGCCGGTTTCGAAGCGCCCGATAACGGTGCCATCGAAATCGACGGCAAGGATGTAGTCGATCTCAAGCCCAACCAGCGCAATATCGGCATGGTGTTTCAGGCCTATGCGCTCTTTCCGAATATGACGGTGGCGCAGAATGTTTCGTTCGGCCTGCGCGTTGCCGGAAAGCCGAAGGCGGAAATCGACGCCACCGTGCAGGAGATGCTCGGCCTCATCCGTCTCGATCATCTGGCGGATCGTTATCCCTATCAGATGTCCGGTGGCCAGCAGCAGCGCGTGGCACTGGCCCGCGCGCTTGCCACCAAGCCGCAGGTTCTTCTGCTCGACGAGCCGCTATCGGCACTGGATGCGAAAATCCGTATATCCTTGCGCGAAGAAATCCGTGCCATCCAGCAGAAGCTTGGCATTACCACCGTCTTCGTCACCCACGATCAGGAAGAAGCGCTGTCGATTTCCGACCGCATCGTGGTCATGCACGAAGGCCGCGCCGACCAGATCGGCTCGCCCTTCGACATCTATAACCGCCCTGCCTCACGCTTCGTGGCATCTTTCGTCGGCACACTCAACATGCTGGAAGCCTCAGTTAGCGAACCCGGCAAGAACAGCATCGAACTCGACGGCCGCACCATCACCGTGCAGGAAAAGCTCGACCATCATCCGAAGGGCAAGCCTGTCACACTGGCCCTGCGCCCGGAAGCTGTCAGCCTCGAAGCACGCAAGAGCCACGATACCTCGCTGGACGCGACCATCGAGGACGTGCACTTCCTCGGCTCCGTCATCCGCACGCGTGTGGCGCTTGGCAAGAACCGCCTGTCGTTCGACACGTTCAACGACCCGACCCAGCCTCCGCCGCAGCGCGGTGACAAGGTGACGGTGCATTTCGCCTCGCATGATCTGCTCGTGCTGGCAGATTAGAGCGCATCCCGAAAATTGTGAAACGGTTTTCGGAAAAGATGCGCGTAAAAACAAATGATTAGAGCGCCGATCTGATCCAATCAGATCGAAACACGCTCTAAAATAAAAAAGCCGCCCGATGGGCGGCTTTTTTGTTTGTCACGTGCGCGACGGGCTGATGAGATTTCGGTTCATGTCGTGCCGAAAATGGTGGCTTTCGAGAACCGGATCGCAGAAAGACGCCATTTGCAGGCGAGTGAGGGACCGAAAGATATCAGCCCCAGGGACCGTGGAAATCACCATCCTTATCGATACGCTTGAAGCCGTGCGAACCGAAGAAGTCGCGCTGGCCCTGAATGAGATTGGCTGTGCCGAGCGCCTGCGTGAAGCTGTCGAAATAGCTGAGCGCTGAGCCGAGCGCTGGCAGAGGCAGGCCAGCGAGTGCCGCCTTGGCAACGATCTGGCGAAGGCCCTTGGAAGCCTTGCTCATGCGCTCCACAAAAGCAGGTGCCAGCAGCAGATTGCGGCTTTCGCTGTCTTCGAAGGCATGGGCAATATCGTCCAGAAGCTGCGAACGAATGATGCAGCCTGCGCGCCAGATGCGCGCCGTTTCGGCAAGCGGAATGTTCCAGCCATGCTCTTGCGAGGCGGCTTCCATCACCGCAAACCCTTGAGCATAGGCAGCAATTTTGCCAGCAAGCAGGCCCTGCTCCAGATCGGCAAGGAATTTTGCCTGATCGGAAATGTCGAGGCTGCGCGAACCCGGCTTGTAGGCCTTTGCGGCAAGCTCACGCGTAGCCTTCAGCGAGGACAGCGAGCGCGCGGCAACAGCGGCTTCGATTGCCGTTGCCGGAACGCCAAGCATCTGCGCCTCGATGGCCGCCCAGCGGCCCGTGCCCTTCTGACCAGCTTCATCGAGGATCATGTCGACCATCGCCTTGCCGGTTTCCGGATCGGTCGCCTTCAGCACCTTGGCGGTGATTTCGATCAGATAGGAGTTGAGCGGGCCTTCGTTCCATTTCTCGAACACATCACCGATAGCCGGAGCCGAAAGCCCGAGGCCGTCCCGCAGGATGCCGTAGATTTCGGCGATCATCTGCATGTCGGCATATTCGATACCATTGTGGATCGTCTTGACGAAATGACCGGCGCCATCCGGGCCGACCAGCGCGCAGCAAGGCTCGCCCTTATATTTGGCGGCGGCAGCAAGCAGGATCGGTGCGATGCGCTCATAGGCTTCCTCGGTGCCGCCGACCATCATCGACGGGCCATGGCGTGCGCCTTCCGCACCGCCGGAAACGCCCATGCCAACAAAGGTTGGGTCGTTAGGGCCAAGCGCCTTCAGACGGCGCACCGTATCGCGGTAATCGGAATTACCGGCGTCGATCATGATATCGCCCTTCTCAAGATAAGCCTTGAGGCGGGTGGTTTCGGCATCCACGGGAGCGCCTGCCTTGATGAGGAAGATGATGGGACGCGGCTTGCGGATATTGGCAGCCAGATCCTCGAAAGTGGGGCAAGGGATGATCTTGTCGCGCAGCGGGCCAGCCTTTTCCATGAAGGCTTTGAGCACAGGCTCATCACGGTCATAGACGGCTACCGTGTAGCCTTTCTCGGCTATGTTCAGCGCCAGGTTGGAGCCCATGACGCCAAGGCCGACCATTCCGATATCTGCTTTTTCCATTTTGTGCCCTTCAGAAATGCAACCGACCGGCCGTCGTCTAGACACATGCAGAACATCGAACGCCGACAAGCCGAACCGATAAGAATAGGCTGCAGCCGGATTTCGGCAGCAGCGCATGTCAATCTGTATCCTATTGTGGGATGATCTAGGGCATATGACGCAAAGTTGATAGACCTCCCATGACGAAAATCACCGGTTTTGCCCGTGGAAGCGTCTGGTTAAATCGGTTAGCTCACCCCAAAAACCTGTATTTCGCGCACTTCACACCCGCTCCAGCTTGCGATGCGGCAGCGGCGGCAATTCGACAATTATCGCGTCATCCGCCTTCACCGTGCCGCCTGCAAGAACGACGGTCATGATGCCGGACTTGCGAACAAGTTCGCCATCGGGCGTGCGATCCAGCACAGCATCGAGAAGCCCGGTCTGGAAATTCTCTATCTGGGAGCAAGGGTTGCGCAGGCCCGTTGTTTCCAGAACGACCTCGTCGCCAATTCGGATCAAAGCGCCCTGCGGCAGCCCCAGAAGATCGACGCCGCGCGTGGTGACGTTCTCGCCAAGATCCGCGGGCGCGACATCAAAACCCTTTTCCGCAAGCTCGTCGAAAAGCTCGGCATGAATGAGATGCACCTGCCGCAGATTGGGTTGCGTCGGGTCGGCCCGCACGCGTGAACGGTGCTTCACCGTCACGCCTTGATGCGCGTCGCCTTCGACGCCGAGTCCTGTGACGATGCGGATTTCCGGCACAACCTGCTTTGAAAAACGATGCTCGCCATCCCGCGCCACAGCCACGACAAATCCACGCATCACGTCCACCTCTCCTGACAGGATAAACAAACTTCGTTAGCCGCATTACATGGGTTATATAGCACCTGTATGAAGCTGTGGGGCAAGCACGTGAATCGCGACAAGCAGGCAAAGACGGATTTCCGCTGGGGCATTTGGGGCACAGGCACTATAGCCGCCGCCTTTGCTGCCGATATTCAGGCAAGTGCTGGAATGCGCGTTTCCGCAGTCTGCTCGCGGGCGTCAGAGACCGCCGAAACATTCCGGCGACGTATCGGCGCCGACAAGGCATTTGGCGATTCAGGTGAATTTCTTTCCGACGCGAATATCGATGCCGTCTATATTGCGACCCCGAGTGCCATGCATGTGCTGCAGGCCATGCAGGCAATCGCAACGGGCAAGCCCTGCCTGATCGAAAAGCCGCTCTCGCTGGATGCTGCTGGCGCGCGGCAGATCGAAGCTGCGGCAAAAGCAAAAAACGTCTTCACCATGGAAGCCATGTGGAGCCGTTTTCTGCCAGCTATCCGCGCTACCAAACAGCATATCGATAATGGTCGCATCGGCACTGTGACGCGCATCGAAGCCGATCTTTCCTATATCCGTGCCTACGACCCGCAAAGCCGCTTCTTCAGCCCGGACCTTGGCGGCGGCGCAGCATTCGATCTGGGTGTGTACCCGGTTTCGCTTGCATTGTATTTTCTCGGTCTGCCGGATCATGTCGATGGTCGCTGGCAGCGTGCCAAAAGCGGCGTGGACATGCGCACCGAGTTCCAGCTTGGCTGGCAGGGTGCCACGGCCAGCCTCTCCTGCGGCTTCGACCGCGACGGCGACAATCGCATGCTGATCGAGGGAACCAGGGGCACGATCCTCATCCACGCGCCGTTTCTGAAAGCCCAGAGGCTGACCCTGTTTTCAGCCTTTGCGGCGCGGTCGTCGCTCGGGCCGAATGGCGGCAAAGGCCTTGTCGGCAAGGTTATGAACCGTCTGCCCCTGCCGGGCCGCACAATCGAAACTCATGCCTTTTCCGGCAACGGGCTGCAGTTTCAGGCCGAAGCGGTCCGCGATGCGGTGCGAAGCGGCCAAATCTCCAATGCGATCATGCCACTCGACCAGAGTGCAGCCGTTGCCGATATCGTCCGCAAGGTGCTAGCTAGAGCATGATTCCGAAAAGTGGGAACCGGTTTTCGGATAAAATCATGCTCAAACAAAAGTTTAGAGCGGGATAACGATTCAACTTAAAAACATCACGCTCTAAAGGCTAGAAGCTGCTTCTCATCCTGTAAGGCTGTGCATTTTCGCCAGCATTGTTCAAGGCAAGCGCGATTTCAGTGATATGCAGCGCCACATCACCGGAAAAGAATGCCTTATCGCCGGTTTGGATAGCCCGAGCCTGATCGGCAATACCGCGCACGAAATCGATCTGCGAAGGATACATCGGCAGCGACCGCTTGTCGGCCTTCGGATAGGAGAGCTTTTGACCGACGGTCGGTTTCCATGACAGGAACTTGCCGGTGCGCATTTCCAGAATACCGAACAGGCGCGCCAGAAAACGGCGTTTTTCTTCCGTGCGCTCAAGACGGACAGCCGAGCGATTATCCCAGAGATCATCCACCACAATCGAGCCCTTGTCGGCAACGATTGTCAGGCTGCGATCCTTCGGCATCGCAAGCCCGGATGTGAGGCGTGCCACCAACCCCGACCTGAAAACAAGACAGCCGACCGAAAAATCGGGCGCCATATGCAGATGTTCAGTCCCCGGCCCCTTGTTGGGAAAGGTTATGGCGGAGAATGCCGAAACGCTCTCGACCGGGCCGAACAGCGACACCAGCCAAGACAGCGCATAGCCTGCGTGTTCCAGCGTACAACCGATCTCGAACTCGTGCAGGCCCGGCCATGGCGCTCCCGACTGCGAACGCCAGGTCGACCATTTGTCACGAAACACCGGACCGTCTTCCATTTCGGCATAAACCAGCCGCGGCATGCCGATCCCGTTGATCACGCTTGCTACCAGACGATAGGCTTCGCTGAGGCCGTTTGCCGGGGCTGCCGCCAACGTGAGGCCGGCTTGCCGTGCAAAAGCGACCAGCGCTTCCGCATCCTCATAATTCATAGCCAGCGGTTTTTCAGAATAGACATGTTTTCCTGCGGAAAGCGCTGCATGCGAGATTTCAAAATGGCTTTCAGGTGTTGTCAGATTGACGACGATCTGCACGTCTGGATCGGCCAGCACGGCCTCGAAACTCTCATAAGCCTGGACGGAGTAGTGCGCGCAGAACGCTTTCAGTCGTTCAGGCGACCGATCATAGACCCCGCGCAGCTTCAGCTCGGGATAATTGCGCAGCGTGGTCATGTAATAGTCGGCAACAAACCCGGTCCCGACGATTGCGATATTCATGAATTGGCTCCGGCTAAAAGCATTTCCAGCAAAAGTGCGAAGCGGTTTTGCGTTGGATAATGCGTATAAACAAAGAGATAGAGCGGTTCTACGATTCTGTTTTAACCGGAACCGCTCTATCGTTTGGGAATGATAATTTTCGCGGTCAGTCTGAGGCCGAAAATCGCAAAGACGAGCGTAAGCCAGACCGGGTCCATGCGGCGAAAGAAGAAGCTTTCCAGCATGGCGTTCAACGTTCCGAAGAACACGATCATCAGGAAGAAATCGGCAAGCAGCAGATTTTCGCGCACCGGACGGCACCGCAGATAATTGATCAGCGGCATGACGATGATGACCAAGATGGCGCAGATCAGCGCCGGAATCCCCATCGATACTGCAATATCAAGATAGCCATTATGTCCATGCACGATGCCGCGCACATCCCAATCCAGATAGTAGGGGTTCGCCGCCTCTTTCACGATTGGCGTGCCCCAGAAGCTTTCATAGCCGAAACCGGTCCAAGGGCGATAGGAAAGCGCCTCAACGGCAAAGGCCCAGATGGAAGTGCGTCCGGTGAAGGTCGGATCAACATCAAGCTGCAGAACGAGCTGGTGCATCGGCTCGAAAAGAACCGTGCCGAAGGTGAACAGCGCAAGCAGAAACTGGATCGTGAAAACTGCCACCGGCGCAAGAAAACGGAGACCAAAAATGCCGGGGCCGATCACGAGCAGCATGGCGAGCGGCACCAGTGCCGCAGTGGTTTTCGATCCGGTCTGCGAAACGAAAAACAATGCAGAAACCGCAATCAGAAAACCGCTTACGCGCCAGCCGCGCCGCCACAGATAGACACCGGCAAAGGCAAAAGCGGCCATGACCGGTCCGGCAATATTTTTGTGCGTGAAGACACCGCGCCAGAGATAGGCGTTTTGCGGCTCCAGAGCGTCGGCGCCGTGTGTCCCGAGATTTGGCAGGAGGAGGACGCCCGCATAGGAAATGACAATCACGACCGAAGCCACCGCGACCAACATCGACGAATAGGCATCGCCATCCTGCGGCAGGCTCAAAACAGCAATGACGGTCAGAATGCCGATCATCGTCAAAAGCACGCCGCGTATGGCGGTTGACGGATCGGGGCTTGCGAAAACCGATGCGAACAGGAAGGCGAACATCAACAGCCATCCGGGGCTGACGATTTTGACCACTTTTTTCGGGTCGGCAAACATCGCAAGCGACAGAAGCGCCACCGCGCCGAGGCAACCGAAACCAAGCTGATTGATGACGTCGCCGCCGCCCGATGCGGCACCATCGGCTGCGGCACTCAGCGGATTGAACGGACGGAATGAAATCAGCAGGATGCAGAACGTTATCGTGGCGATAACAAGCGCAACCGTACGGATCGTCGCCCGCATATCGGTTTGCGCTGCAACGTCGGAGCGGGTGTCAGTTCTTGTCCGGGTTGCGATACTGCTCATTCAGATATCCAAAATGGGCCATGACCCGGCCCAACCCGATATGGATGAAATAGGTCCCGACCGGCACGAAGCGCGCCGCGAATCCGCGCCGCAGCGCCTTGATCGGAGAATAACCCAGAAGTGCAACGCTTTTCAAAAAGACGCGGACCTGACCGAAAGGCTCGTCCTTGCGCTGGCGCTGTTCGATCAGTGTCGACAGAACGCCGTTGCGCAAGCCGCGCGCCGTGATCCAGTCACTCTCCAGCCGCCGCGCCGGAATGGTTTCACGGACAATGCCTTCATTGCACCAGGCGATATTAAAGCCCTTGGCCCGTGAACGATTGATGAAATCTGAATCGCCGCCGCCGGTGAAGTTGAACTTCAGGTCCATGAACGGATAGCCAATGGCTTCCAGAACCGGACGCGCAATGAGCAGATTACCGGATGAATAGATGATCGGAACCGGGCCGGTCTTGTTGTAATGCGGCAGGAAGACAGGATGTCGCGCCCATTTTTCCGCGCCCGGCTTTTCAAAGATCGGATATTGCGGGCCCCCGACGAGGCTGGCGTTATAACGCTCGGCAGTGGCTACCATGTTTTCGATCCAGGCCGGATCAGCCAGTTCATCGTCATCGATGACGATGACATATTTGAAGTTCGGAAAGTAGGTCATCGCCGTCAGCCAGCCCGCATTATATGCGTTGCAGTTGCCGCGATGGGATTCGACAATCAGCATGCCGGTATATTTTCCGGCCTCGAACTGAGGCGCCGCAACCTTGGCGCCTTCCTGGTCCTCCGCCTCGTTCTCGATCACCACGACCGCGAAGCGGCGGCTCGTGACCTGAGCATTCAGCGTATCCAGCGTCCGGATGACATGCTCCGGACGGCGGAACGTCGGCAGCGTTACCACCACCTCGACTTCATCGAAACGAAGCCCAGGAGTTTTAGCAATTACTTGTATATGACTAGGTAAATCAGACATAAACGCTACCGGATATTTCGAACTTCTATATTTGTTTATCCGCCACTATTGAAAAACATTTAAAGAAAAGTTCACCGCAGGACTATAAACACTGGCCAAAACTATCATAGAGCATACCGACCCGAAATGTTAAGGGTTTTAAGATGAATAATGCATTAGGAAAAGCTTGAGCGCGCACCATTATTTTTAATGCTGCCAGCGCGAAAATGATTGTTCAGGAGTTGAATTGCCGTCCCCTCACCTTGTTTTCGTGACATCGATTGTTCCGCACGGAGTACCGACCACCGGCTATGAAGTGGCAAACGCCGCCGTGGTCGACGGCTTGCGTCGTTCGGGAGCAAAGGTGACCGTTCTTGGCTTCACATGGCCGGGCGTGAAAGCCGATGCCGCGGATACTGTCGTTCTGGGCGAAGTCGAAGTACGGACCGAAGGCGCGGGTATCAAGCGCAAGATCGGCTGGGTGCTGAAATCCTTCCTGACCGGCCTCACGGTTTCCTCGGCGAAGCTGCGGGTGATACCAGCTGAGACACTGCGCGCGGCCATCGCCAAGATCGGCCCGTTCGATGCCTATGTGCTGAACGGCGTGACCTTGCCCGGTGCATTTGAAGACATCTTCAAGGACAAGCCCTCGCTGTTCGTGGCGCATAATGTGGAGTATCGCTCTGCGGAAGAAAACGCCGCCGACGCAGGAAGTTTCATCCAGAAATTCCTGTTCGGTCGCGAAGCCCGTATTCTGAAGGGATTGGAAAGCCGTCTCATCGGGGATGCCCGCTTCGTCTTCACTTTTGCCGAGGATGACGGCCCGGCGCTCGGCCTCGGCCCGGATCGGTTTGCGACAATGCCGCTCGTCACGCCGGGCGGGATGCAAGCCGCACAGCAGCGGCCTGTCAAATACGACCTCGCCCTGATCGGCACATGGACTTGGCACCCGAACCGCATCGGGCTCGAATGGTTCCTGCGCGAGGTAAAGCCGCATCTTCCAGACGATATTTCCATCGCGATTGCAGGCAACACGCCCGCCGATCTGATTGCTACATGGTCGGGTGTGGGGTCCGGTATCAATTTCGTCGGCAAGGTGCCGGACGCGACTGAATTTGTCGAAAGCGGCGCGCTTGTACCGCTCATCAGCCGTGCGGGAACCGGCGTGCAGCTCAAGACCATCGAGACATTCGAACTGGGCATGCCAAGTGTCGCAACATCACATTCCGTGCGCGGTATCGGCAATATTCCGGCCAATTGCACCATTGCCGACGACCCGAAGGCATTCGCTGCGGCAATCGTCGAGCGCATTGAAAAGATAAGGTTGGGGGATCGCCAGAGACTGGACGGCAAAGCCTTTACAGGGTCACAAATCGAAGGCATGGACCGCGCAGTTGCCAGAGGTCTGCAAGCACTTCATGGCGAAGAGAAAAATACGGGCCAGGCATGATGCATACCGAAAATGTCACTTACCGGAATATCCTTGGCGTGAAGGTCGCCTGTTTCGACTGGGCCGGCGCCTTTGCCTTTTTCGAGAACCGCATCAATGAAGGCCGGTTCATGAAACAGGGTTGGCTCAATGCCAACAATTCCAACATTACAGATACCGACCCAGCTTACCGCACTGCATTGCAGGATTTCCTGATCCTGCCCGACGGTGTGGGCGTCGATATTGCAAGCAAGGTCGCCTATGGCAGCAAGTTCCCCGCCAATCTCAACGGAACGGACTTCATTCCGGGGCTTTTGCAGCATATGAAACGCCCGCTGAAGGTTGCACTTCTCGGTGGCGGTCCGGGCGTTGCCGCCGATACCGCGCAGCTCTTCATGCAGCAGATACCGCACCATGAATATCGCGTCATTTCCGACGGCTTCTTCAAGCCCGCCGATCTCGACGGCATTCTCGGTCAGCTCAAGGAATTTCATCCCGATATCCTGCTGGTCGCCATGGGCGTTCCGCGCCAGGAACTCTTCATCGACAAGCATATCGCGGCGGAGCATTGCACGGTGGCGAGTGCGGTCGGCGCCTTGTTCGATCTGCATACAGGTCGTGTGCAACGCGCCCCGCACTGGGTGCGCAAGATCCAGATGGAATGGGTGCACCGGCTGCTACAGGAACCGCGACGGCTCGCAAAACGTTATCTCATCGGCAATCCCGTATTTCTGTGGCGCGTTGCCAAAGGCTGGATGAAGGGAGAGCCCCGGTGAAAACCGCAATCGTCACAGCCAGTTGGGATCAGGATTTCGAGCGCTGCAAGCTGCTTTGTGAAACCATAGACAAATATGTCAGCGGTTTCACGAAGCACTATATCCTTGTCGACAGCAAGGACGTTGCCCTGTTCCGCAAACTCGAAAGCACACAACGCGTCATCATTGATGAACGCGATCTGCTGCCCTCATGGCTCCACGCCTTCTGGGACCCGACCTATCTGTGGCGCAGGCGCGTTTGGCTCTCACTCAGAACCAAGCCGCTGCGCGGCTGGCATGTGCAACAGCTGCGCCGCATCGCACTTGCCGGTGCCGTGGAGGAAGATGGATTTCTCTATACGGATTCCGACACGGCTTTTCTGCGTCCCTTCGATTGCGGTACACTCTGGCACCACGAAAAGCTCCGGCTTTTCGTGCGTCCCAATGCGCTTGCAAATCCGGAATGGCCCGAGCATCCGGTCTGGGCGGCCAATGCGGCAAAGCTGCTCGGCATCAGGAAAGGGAAAAGCGGGCTGAACGACTATATCGGCCAGCTGGTCTCATGGCGGCGCGATAGCGTGATTTCCATGTGCGAAAGGATCGAAGCCCATACCGGACAACATTGGGTGGCAGCCCTTGGCAATATACGTCGTTTCTCCGAGTGCTTCATCTATGGTCGCTATGTCGATGACGTCCTGCACGGCTCCGGTCATTACAGCGACACCCATGATCTGTGCCGGATGCAATGGTTCGCACCACCACCGAGCGAAGAGGAATTCCGCACCTTCATCGCGGAAATGGAACCGCATCAGGTCGCCATAGGCATGCAGTCCTTCCTCGGCCTTTCGGTCGACGACATTCGGCGGATTATCGGAGCCTAGAGCATAATCCGACCGGAGTGAAACGAGGATCGATGAGATTATGCTTTGGAAAGAAAACTTAGAGCGGTTCTCTTCGGATTATCGAAACCGCTATCTGTTTTTACGCATTTCCGAACGCAAACCCGGTTCCCACTTTTGCTGAAAATGCTTTAAACCCGCTTTGCCGGCAAACGAATGCTCGTATAGGTGAAAACCAGCGACAGCAGATAGAGCCCGGCGAATACGACATTGAGCCCGAGAATCCAGTCGTGGTTATCGACATAATTCACGAGCAGAAGCCAGACGAAGAATGCCTTGGCAGCGGTCATCAGCACCATGCTCAATGTCCTCAGACCGGACTGGCCGCGCGCATAGAGAATTTCGGTCTGATACTCGATGAGGTTGCGAAAGCCCGGTACGAGCAACACCAGCGGCAGCAGCCCGACAATCGGGGCAACGCTTGAACCGAGTGCGTTCGGGAAGATTTGCAGGAACACGACCATAGCGCCAAGACCTGCCACCGAGACGGCAAAGACTGCAAGTTCCAGCCCGGCGCGGATGCACAAAGAGGACAACATGTCCGGCGTACGCATAAGCTTTTGCACCAGCATCATGTTGAAGGACCGCACTGGCAAAGCTGTCAGATCGACAAGCCGCATGATGATCGCATAAAGACCCGCAGTCGCAGGCCCGCCAACGGTCAGCACAAGAAGCTTGTCGAGCTCAGCCTGAATATAGAACAGCAGTTCGGCCCCCATGACTGCAATCGCATCCGAAAGCCGCCGCATATAGAGAACCGGTTTGAAGCGGAGCCGGATAGACGGATAGAATTTCAGCGCCGTCAGCAGCGCAACGCCATTGGCCGCCGCATACCACCACGCCCAATGAGCAATGTCATGAACACTCGCCAGCCACATGAACAGGACAGCCGCCACAGCGCGCGTGGCTGTTCCGAAAATCACCAGCCCCGCCGATATGCCGAACCGGCGCAGGCCATTGTTGACGATGATGATGATTTCCGTCGAACGCCAGAGCAAGGCTTCCGCAAATACCACCACGGCAAAAGGCAGAAAAGAAATGTCGCGGCTGAAAAAGACGAAATAGACCAGCCAGGACGCCAGTGCGAACAGTGGCAGGGAAACCAGAAGAGCGACAAGAAAACCCGCTGTATAGATGCCGAGCAGGCGCGGCTTCACTGTCGATATGCGGTAAAGCGGCGAACTGAAGCCCAGAGAAACGATGCGTGACAGAACCACGCCTGTGCCCGACGCAGTGGCAAATATACCGAAATCACCGGTCGGCAGTGTGTTTGCAAGCGCAATGAAATAGACAAGCGAGACGACCAGCCTGCCAGCGGAGCCTGAAAACAAGGACAGGTAATCACGCACCATTCCGGCGTTATTGCCTGACAGTTTCCGGAGCGCTTTCGCTATCAACAGGGAGCCTCGCCTATCATAGTCTGGTGCATGTGCCTGTTCGTTGGAACGGAGGCATAATCGGGGTTTAGCTAAAAAGACTTAAACTCTTCTTTGCAAGCTCAAAGAGTAATCAAGCAAAAGCTAAAGTTGCAGATTCAGGGAATTGACACTTCACCTCGACATTATTTTAACGTTTTGTTTTCTATAAAAAATTACATTCGGCCTTGAGGTGCGAGCCAGCCGGATTCCCGTTTGGCATGCGGAAGCCTTGGCTTATGAATTTCAAAGCAGCCGTTGGCGCCGGAAACGGTTGAGACGGCTTACAGACACGGACGATTTCGGCAATGAGCGATCACGAGGAGCGCAGAAAGGCGGGAGTTGAGAAACCTCTTCTCGCATTCTCCGACGCTCGCCCCGCTGGTCGTTTTGACAGCGAAACCGCACCACCCTGGACACCACCGGCGACGCCGGATGAACGCGCCGCGTTCTTTCGCCAGCACGATCATGCTGCGCAGGAAACACCAGAACCGGCGGAATCCGTTCTCGAAGAGGAACTGGATGAGGCCGATGTCGCCGAGCTGCAAAAGCGCGTCGCGCTGATCGAGGCGGAACTGGAACGCAAGGTTCAGGAACGCGAGCGCCGCAAAGTCACAGTCGAAACTCCCGTTCCAACGCCAGAGCCGACCCGCGCGCCGGCCCCGGAGCCGATCGAGCGCCAGCGCCCTGTCATTGACAGACCGGCACCTGATGCGGAATGGAAACCGCTGATCGATCCGCGCATCGCTATCGACGTGCTGCGGGGATCGCACAAGCTACTGCTTGTCAGCACACTACTGGGTGGTGTGGTCGCCGCGCTCTATGCATTGTCCTTGCCGCAGATGTATGTCGCTTCGACCGATATTCTGGTCGATCCGCGCAATATCAAGACCGTTGGAGACGAACTGACGCCAGGTCAGCTCCCGACCGATGCGTCACTTGCCGTTGCGGAAAGCCAGGCACGCATCATCGATTCCAGCAGTGTGTTGCTGAAAGTGATCGACAGGACCGAACTGACAAAAGACCCCGAATTCAACGGCACTCTGGTTCCGACCGGCATTGCCGGGCTGTTTGCACAGATCAAGGATATGCTGTCGCCCAAAAAGGCAAGCGACAGCCAGACACTGCAAACCCGCGTCCTGTACAATCTGCACAAGAGCATCGCCATCGGTCGCGACGCCAAGACCTTCATCTATTCAATCTCGGTGAAAACGCGTGATCCGCAGAAATCGGCATCGCTTGCCAACACGATCAGCTCCGTGTTCCAGAGCGAGCTTGCATCCGTGCAATCCGATGCTGCACGACGCACCTCGGACGAACTGTCGAACCGTCTTGCCGATATGCGCGCCAATGTCGAACAGGCGGAGCGCGCAGCAGCGGACTTCCGCGCCTCACGCGATCTCGTCAATGTCGACGGCAAGCTGATCAGCGATAACGACCTGACCCGCCTCAACGATCAGTTGACCAACCAGCGCGCTGAAACAATGCGGCTTCAGGCCCGTGTGCAGGTGCTGAACAGCGCCACTTCCGACAGCGTGGTATCCGGTACCTTGCCGGAAGATTTGCGTTCCAACACGCTGACCGCGCTGCGCGCGCAATATGCGCAGGCGCGCCAGACGGCAAGCGGCCTGTCCACCCAGCTTGGGCCACGCCATCCGGCACTCATTCAGGCACAGTCGCAGGCAGGCACGGTCCTGAGCGACATCGATGCCGAATTGCGACGCATCCGCTCCTCGTTGCAGGTCGAGGTCGCCCGGTCCGCGCTGCAGGAAAAGGACCTCACTGCCCGCCTGGCGCAGCTAAAATCGCAACAGGCGAACAATAGCGGCGATCTGGTGAAATTGCGTGAGCTTGAGCGCGAAGCCACAGCACGGCGCTCGGTCTACGAAGCCTTCCTCCTGCGCTCGCGCGAGACGAACGAACAGGAAGGTCTGAATACGGCCAATGTCAGGGTTTTGTCGGAAGCTCGCCCGCCGCTCGATCCGGCAGGCACATCGCGCAAGCTGATCGTCATTGCCGGGCTGATTGCAGGCTTCCTTGCAGGCCTTGCAATCATAGCTGTCCGCAACTTTGGACGGCTGCTGCGTCTATCTTAGAGCGCGTTTCGATCTGATTGGATCAGATCGGCGCTCTATCTCTTTGTTTTGACGCGCATCATTTCCGAAAACCGTTTCACACTTTTCGGGATGCGCTCTAATTCACGCAGACTGCCGCAAAGAGGTCTCAACGCGCGGCACCTTGCGCCCGCTGGCACGCAGAATGCCGTGTGCCCCGTCAAGATGGCCCGGTTTCAGCTCAAGCGCCAGAAAGCGACGCTTTTCATAAGGGCCGGGCATGGCAAGCTCGCCGGTCTTTTCAGCGGTGAAGCCGAAACGCTCGTAGTATTCCGGATCGCCGACAAGGATGATCGCGCCATGGCCGCGGTCTTTTGCTTCATCGATCGCACGATGCATCAACGCCGAACCGATACCGCAACCGGCAGCGGACGGATCGACCGCCAGCGGGCCGAGCAGCAAGGCAGGCACCGGAAAGCCGAAAACATCGAGACCGGCATGGACATCCCACAGCCGCACAGTGCCTGCAAGCAATCCGTCTTTGCCAAGCGCGGCAAAAGCCAGACCATCCGCAGGCAGGCGACCGCGACGCAGCTTTTCCGATGACTTCCGGTGACGGCCTTCACCCATCGCGCGATCCAGCAGCGCTTCACGAGAAAGCACGTGCTCCAGCGTTTCGCCCGCTATTGTGAAAGCTGGAGCGACAACAGTTGCGATATTTTCCTGAATTTCCAGAGTTACGTTCATGACATCTATCCCCGCAAAGCGGCAGCAGCACACCCCACCCAGCGCCTTGCAGCACTGGGCGGATTGAGAGGATCATTCGGGACTTTCAAAGGTATGATCTAATCCGAAAACCGGTTCCCACTTTTCGGGATCATACCAAGTCTGAATGATCAGATGACGTAGGATCGGAGCGGTTCGAAGCCGTTGAACGCCACCGCCGAATAGGTGGTGGTGTATGCGCCCGTGCCTTCGATGAGGATTTCATCACCGATGGTCAGCGAGACCGGCAGCGGGTACGGCGTCTTTTCATAAAGCACGTCCGCACTGTCGCAGGTCGGGCCAGCCAGCACGCATGGTTCGGTTTCGCTGCCGTCATGCGGGGTCACGATCTGGTAGCGGATCGCCTCGTCCATGGTTTCGGCGAGACCGCCGAACTTGCCGATGTCGAGATAGACCCAGCGCACATTGTCGTTGTCTGCCTTGCGCGAGACCAGAACCACTTCAGTCTTGATCACGCCTGCATTGCCGACCATGCCGCGACCCGGTTCGATGATGGTTTCCGGGATACGGTTGCCGAAATGCTTGGACAGCGCATCGAAGATCGCCATGCCGTAGGCCTGAGCAGTCGGCACGTCCTTGAGGTAACGGGTCGGGAACCCGCCGCCCATATTGACCATGCGCAGGACAATGCCTTCGTCAGCCAGGGTGCGGAACACCGATGCTGCATCGCCAAGCGCGCGATCCCATGCGGAGAGGTCCGTCTGCTGCGAGCCGACGTGGAACGATACACCGTAGGAATCGAGACCGAGCGACTTTGCATGGCGCAGAACGTCGATGGCCATCGCAGGCACACAACCGAACTTGCGCGACAGCGGCCATTCGGCGCCTTCACCATCCGTCAGCACGCGGCAGAACACGCGGCTGCCGGGAGCGGCGCGAGCAACCTTCTCGACTTCTTCAACGCAGTCGACCGCATAAAGGCGAATGCCCAGCTCGAAGGCGCGCGCAATATCGCGCTCCTTCTTAATGGTGTTGCCATAGGAGATGCGGGTTGGCGTTGCGCCGGCTTCCAGAGCCATTTCGATTTCAGCAACCGACGCAGTATCGAAGCACGAGCCGAGCGAAGCGAGCAGGCGCAGGATTTCCGGCGCAGGATTTGCCTTCACCGCATAGAAGATGCGCGAATAGGGCAAAGCCTTCTCGAAGCTCTGATAGTTGTCGCGCACGACGTCGGTGTCGACGACGAGGCAAGGACCGTCCGGACGGCGGGTGTTGAGGAAGTCGATGATACGCTGCGTTGCCATGGTCGTTCTCCCGCACGGCTTGATCTTGCCGTATTCTGGTGCGTACCCCCGAAAAGTTTCAGACTTTTCGGAAAGGATTACGCAGAAAAGGACTTAGAGAATTTCGCAGGCCCTCTTTGGACCAAGAGAAACTCTAAGGACAAAGTGTGCATGAACGCATCCGCCGTGAGGCCAGCCTTTGGAGGTGCTGATGTCACGCGAAAACTCATGCGGCGATGGAACAACGCTAAACCCGCGTTACTCCGCTTTGTCTGCCTTGGATTGGAATTGGAGAACCGCATCCGCACTTCTGGCAATGAAGGTGTGCCTCTTCAGTAATTTCGGCTTTTGGACAGCCGAAAGACACTAGAAAGGCCCGCACCGTCGTTGCTTCAAGATGTCCTCGATCTGGCGGTTGGCCAACAGATCGACTGGAGCGGTTAAGTCCAGGTACCGTACCGAATTCCTCACCATTCGAGGATCGGCGGACACCCACAGGCACGTGCGACTTTGGGCAAGCGCGATATAAGCGCAAAGTCGTGTCCATTCAATGACAAAAATTCCTCCGGACGAATTTATTTTGGCAGGATCGCGTTGAACGGCGCGCTTGCCATTGTTCAATATAAGTGAAACATTCGCAGCTCAGACCTGCCTCGAAAGAGCGTAAATAGACCGTTAATTGCTGCATGTTGTGAACAATGGCCAGTTTCGATCCCTTCAACGCCATCATTGCAAAACCCGAGAAGTTACCCGTTCACACAACGGACGGACCGCTTAAAGGTGAACGGCTGGCCGTAAAAGACATTTATGACGTCGCCGGAATGGCGACCGGATGCGGGAATCCGCAGATCGAGGCCGAATCACCTCGCGCCGAAAGATCAGCTCCGGTGGTGAAGAAGCTCCTCGCCGCCGGTGCCGAATTTGTCGGCAAGGCGCAGACCGACGAGCTTGCCTTCTCCCTGATGGGCCAGAATTCGCATTTCCCCTATCCGATCAATCCGGCAGCACCGGACCGCGTTACCGGCGGCTCATCATCCGGTTCGGCAGCAGCAGTGGCGGGCAAACTCGCCGATATTGCGCTCGGCTCCGACACGGGCGGCTCCATTCGGGCACCTGCAAGCTTTTGCGGTCTCGTCGGCCTGCGCACCACCCATGGCCGCATTCCGCTCGAAGGCATCATGCCGCTTGCGCCCTCGCTCGATACGATTGGATGGTTTGCACGCGATATCGACCTTTACGACCGCGTTGGCTCTGTCCTGCTTGGCGACGACGCCCGAGAATTCAGGCTGACGCAACTTCTCTATATGCCGGTTCTGGAACAGCTTCTGCTCGGTCAGCAGGAAACAGACGCCTATCGCACCATGTTCGCCCAAGTGCGCCCGCACTTCTCGGGTCTCAAGGCGGCGAACCAGCCGACGCTCTCGATAGACGAACTCTATCTGGTCTTCCGCCACATACAAGGCGCGGAAGCCTGGGCGACACACGGCAGCTGGATTTCCTCCGGCGATCGCAAGCTCGGTCCCGGCGTCGCGGACCGTTTTGCCTTCGGTGCGGAAATCGCCGCTGATCTCGTTGCCAGCCAGCGTATGCGCCGGGCACAATTCACGCAGGAACTCGAACAGATCGTCGGCAATGATGCCGTGCTGGCGCTACCGACCGTCCCGGGTGCAGCTCCGCTGGCAAAAGAGCCTTTCGAGACCTTGCAGGCCTATCGCGAACAGGCTTTGCGCCTGCTTTGCCTTTCGGTACTTTCCGGCCTGCCGCAGATCACATTACCTTTGGGACAGGTGCAGGGCGCACCTTTCGGGATTTCCTTCATCGGACCACGCGGCAGCGACCGGGCGCTGATCGGGCTGGCCAAAAACATCATCGGGAAGCGGGGCTAGACCATGGACACCCTCACACGTATGCGCGCCTTCATCGACGTGGTCGAGGCGGAAGGCTTTTCCGCCGCTGCGCGAAAAATAGGGCGCTCCAAGGCGCTTCTTTCCAAGTATGTGCGGGAATTGGAGGACGAACTCGGCGCACGCCTTCTCAACCGTACCACGCGGCAATTTTCGCTGACCGAAGCCGGTCACACCTATTATCACCGAGCGGTGGAGATCATTCGCGAGATCGACGCGCTGCAGGATGCTGTCAGCGAAACCAGTTCTGATGCGCGCGGGCGTATCAAACTGTCGGCCCCGCGCACTTTTGCCGATGCCGTCATTGGGCAGTCGCTGATCGACTTTTGCCTCGCCCATCCGGACATTGTGCTCGATGTGCGGCTGGATGACCGTTTTGTCGATCTGGTGGAGGAAGGCTTCGATCTTGCGATCCGCATCACGCGTTTGCAGGACTCTTCCCTCATTGCCAAGCGCCTGTCGCCATTCCATTCCATCCTGTGCGGCGCGCCCGAACTCATCTCCCGCGTCGGCAAGCCCGAACGTCCGGAAGATCTGGCCGATCGGCCTTGCATCATCGACACCAATGCACGCTCGCGCAACAATTGGCATTTCCGCAATACGGATGGCTCGATGATGACAGTTCCCGTCAACGGTCCCATCGAGGTGAACAGCCCCGTCGCCACCAAGAATGCAGCACTCGCCGGGCTTGGCTTCTGCATGCTGCCCGCCTTCATCGCCGAAGAAGAAATCGAACGCGGCAGGCTGGTTGCCTGTCTGGATGAATTCATCGTGAAGGATGGCGGCATCTATGCCGTCTATCCACATCGACGCTATCTGCCGGCAAAAATCCGGGCGTTGGTCGATTTTCTGACCCAATGGTTCAAGGAGCGGGAATAGAATGCATCCTGAAAAGTGTGAAACGGTCTTCGGGACTAAGATATACGATAAAGCAAATAGAACGTCGCACTTTCGCCGCCTTCGGGCATAAGCGTGGGAAAACTCTAACGGAAAGTTTTATGCTGGTTTCGTCGTCTTGGCTCAAAAGCAGGTTCGTTCGGTCTGCCGCAGCTGCGCTGCTGGCCGGTCTCGTGCCGACGGCTGCACTCGCTCACCCGCATGTCTTTGCCGACGCACGACTGGAACTGACCATAGCCCCCGATGGCACAGTGCAACAGCTTGCGCATGTCTGGCGTTTCGACGACGTTTTCTCCTCCACCGTCCTGATGGAATTCGACAAGAATGGCGATCTGCAGCTCGACAAGAATGAATTGATCGACCTCGGCCATGTCATTAACGGCTCGATTGCCGAGTTCAAGTATTTCCAGACCGTTCTGGACGATGGCAAGGACGTGAAAATGGCGAGGCCGACCGACCTCGCAGCAGATTTCACGGACAATCGCCTGCTCATCATCTTTACGAGCAAGCCTGAAAAGCCGTTGAAACTCGCCCCCGGCCACAAGGTCAGCTTCGGCGTCTACGACCCGACTTTCTATACTGCCATCGATTACATGAACGACAGCGATCTGGTTGTGAAAGGCCTGCCCGCAGGCTGCACCTCCAAGGTCGTGCGCCCCAATCCGGATGAAGCGCTCGCCCAGAATCAGGCGACACTCACCGATGCCTTCTTCAACGATCCGGCAGGCACGGACATGTCGAAAATATTCGCGACCCGTCTTGAGATAGACTGCGAACCGAAAGGGAAATCAGGCTGATGAGAAAACCGGCTACCTTTATTCTAACCCTCTGCCTTACGATGATCGTTGCGCAGGCCTATGCGCAGTCATCGCTCGGCATTGGTGCGAATGAGGTGGCGATGAAGCCAACCGGGCCTTTCGCGCACATCATTCTCTGGATGAACGAACAGCAGCGCTCGTTTTATCTCGCCATGACCAATGGGTTGAAAGCCATGCGTGAAGATCCTTGGCAGGCTTCGGTTCTGGTCGGACTTTCCTTCGTCTATGGCATTTTTCATGCGGCAGGGCCCGGCCATGGCAAGGCGGTCATCTCGTCCTACATGATCGCCAACGAAACGGCGCTGCGGCGCGGCATCTTCCTGTCGTTCATTTCGTCGGTTTTGCAGGCCATCATGGCCATCGCCGTGGTCGGCCTCGCATGGTTCCTGCTGCGTGGCACCGGCATTTCCATGAATCAGACCGCGCGCTACATGGAAATTGCAAGTTTTGCGCTTGTCCTGTTTTTCGGCCTTTGGCTTCTGGCGCGCAAACTACCGCTACTTTTCAAGAAGCAAGACGATGCAAGCCCCAGCCCGGCCTCGTCGCTTTTTGCCGCAGCACCCGAACCGGCAATGGCTTCCGGTCCGGCATGGCAGGGCAGTATTTCGCAGACCACGCGCGCGGCGGCTGCCACAAGCACAGTAAAGCTCAATTACAAACCCGCAACCGCTACTGCATCGGATCATATCTTCATTGGCGAGGGCGATGTGTGCGCCGCGTGCGGTAACGCCCATATTGCCGATCCGTCGACGCTCGGCGACGACTTCAACTGGAAAACGGCGTGGTCGGCGATTTTCTCGGTGGGCCTGCGTCCCTGTTCGGGTGCGCTGATCGTGCTGACGTTTGCGCTTTTGAATGGCCTGATGGTCGGCGGACTGCTTTCAGTCTTCGCCATGGCGTTCGGCACATTCATCACCGTGGCTGTTCTTGCCACGCTGGCTGTCACAGCAAAAAACACGGCACTGCGATTTGCAGGCAGCAATGCCATGTCAGGACGGCTGAAGGCGGCAATCGAAGTTGCCGCCGCCCTGTTCATCGCGCTGACAGGTGCGCTTTTGCTCAGCGCTTCGCTGGTTGGTTAATCCTTGTTCTGGCGGCGCGAGCGCAGCCAAAAAATGGCGAAGAAGCCCAGAACGAAAACTATCGGGAAAATGATCGCCGCGATTTGCGAGCGCTCGCCCAGTGCCAGCATGATGCTGGGCACGAAATAGGCAAGCACCCCGAAGCCGATCAGGATGATGGCGGCAGCAATTGCCGGATTGCTCTTCTTACGCTCAGCCAAGATCACGAAACTCCTCCAGCTTCTTCTTCTGCTGACCGTCACTATCAAAGTTTTCCGGCGCAAGCCATGCCTGATAGGCTTTCTTCAAGGCAGGCCACTCGCTGTCGAGAATGGAAAACCATGCCGTATCGCGGTTCTTGCCTTTCGCCACCATATGCTGACGGAAAATCCCCTCGAACGAAAAGCCGAAGCGCTCCGCGGCCCGTTTGGACGGCAGATTGTCGTTGTTGCACTTCCATTCGTAGCGACGATAGCCAAGCTCGTCGAAAATATACTGCATGAACAGGAATTGTGCTTCGGTGGCGGCGGGCTTGCGCGAAATCAATGGTCCCCAATAGATGTTGCCGATTTCAATCGCGCCGTGAGCGGAATCGATGCGCATCAGGGTCTGGCGTCCGGCGACCTTGCCGCTGGCCTTATCGATGACGGCGAAAAACTGCGGGTCTTCGCTTTTCGCCACCTTTTCCAGCCAGGGCTCGAATTCTTCGCGGGTTGCGGGCGGAAACTCGAACAGCCACGTAAAGCGCTGATCCGCGTCGGTGACCGACGAAGCGGCGAAAAGTTCGTCCCCATGCTTGTTCGGGTCCAGCGGCTCCAGCCGCACATAACGACCTTCAAGCACTTTGCGTTCCGGCTTGGAGCGTGGCGTCCAGTTCTGCAAATCAGTCATGCCTATTCTCCCATTCGACAAAGACAGGAGCATAAAAGAAGCGGGCCGAAAACCGGATTATTGTCCCCGCGTCATTTTTCCCGAATAGCCGCCCGATCCACCGAAACCGCCTTCACCAGCGCGACCACATGGTCACCCGATTGCAGCGCCAGTTCGTCGACCGAGCGCCGCGTCAGCCGTGCACCGAGACGACGGCCTTGGAAGTCCAGCGAGACATGGGCATTCGGGCCATCATCCGCCGTAATGGCAGTGACGGTCACCGGCAGCACATTGCGGATGCTGATCGCTTCCGGCACCTTGCGTGCGATGGAGACGTCGCGCGCGCGCACGCGCAGCCGCACATGCATATTCTGTTTCAGCCCCGCATCGCTGAGCTGGAACGACGCGCCGCCGAGATCGATTTCCGCCAATTTGTAGCGCTCGTCGTAGGACGAAACCAGCCCTTCCAGCAGCACACCGCCACTCTCGCCTTCCGCATTGATCAGTGGAAAGACATCCGTCGCCGTACCGCTTGCGGTCACCTTACCGCCAGACAGAAGCACGATTTCGTCGGCAAGCCGCGCAACCTCATCGATTTCATGGCTCACATAGACAATCGGCACATGGCTTTCATCGCGAAGACGCTCGATAAAGGGCAGAATTTCCTGCCGGCGCGCATGGTCGAGTGAAGAAAGCGGCTCGTCCAGCAAAAGAAGTGCGGGATCAGACAACAGTGCGCGACCGATAGCGACACGCTGGCGCTCGCCACCTGAAAGCGTCGATGGCCGCCTGTCGAGGAGATCATCAATGCCGAGCAGCGCCACCACCTCGTCAAAGCTCCGTGTCGCCTGCCTGTGCCCGGCCCAACGCGCATAAGTCAGGTTCCGCTTCACGCTCATATGCGGAAACAACCGCGCTTCCTGAAACACATAGCCGATGCGGCGCTTTTCCGGCGGAAGATTGACGCCCTTTTCGGCATCGAACAGTGTGAAGTCACCCACGGCAATGCGTCCGCTCTCCGGACGGAGTGTTCCGGCAATCATTTTCAGAAGCGTCGTCTTGCCGGCGCCCGAATGGCCAAACAATGCAGTCACGCCCCAGTCGGCGGCGAAATCGGCCTCGACAGGAAACCTGCCATTGCGCCCTTTGATCGAGACAGCAAGCCCGCTCATTTTGTCGCTCCCGCAAGCCTGCGCTGCAACCACTCGGAAAGGACCACGGCGGCAATTGAGATAGCTGCAGATATGGCAATCAGACGGAATGCTTCGGCATCACCCGTTGGCGTTTGCATCAGGGCATAAATGGCAAGCGAAAGGGTCTGCGTTTCGCCGGGAATGTTGGATACGAATGTGATCGTAGCGCCAAACTCACCCAGAGCCTTGGCAAAACCAAGCACTGCGCCTGCAAGCACACCGGGCAGCAAGGGCGGCAGAATGACCGTGAAGAAGGCCGTGAACCGGTTCGCGCCAAGCGTGCGCGCCGCTTCCTCTAGCCCGCGATCAAGCCCCTCTATCGAAAGCCGGATCGGCCGGACGAGCAACGGAAACGCCATGACACCGGCGGCAAGTGCGGCGCCCGTCCAGCGAAAGGCAAAGGAAAGACCGAACAATTCCTGCAGAGGCGCTCCCAGAGCACCCCGCGCGCCAAACAGGATTAAAAGCAGATAGCCCGTCACCACCGGCGGCAGGACCAGCGGCATGGTGACGATAGCCTGCGCCAGAGACTTGCCCGGAAAATTGAACCGGGCAAGAATCCAGGCGACGATAAAGGCAACTGGCAGCGCAACAATGATGGCTATTCCGGCAACCCGGAGCGACAGAGACACAATCTGCCAGACATTACTCTCAATCATCTTTGGCCATCACTATTCAGCAGCTTCCGCAGCTCCCACAAAGCCCTTGTCCTTGATGATCGCCTGACCGGCATCGCTTTCAAGGAAAGCCAAGAAAGCCTTGGCGGCATCAGTTTCGTTCTTCGCAACAAGTGCCGCCGGGTAAAGGATCGGCGCGTGGCTGCTTGCCGGGAAGCGATAGGCTTCGACCAGTTCCGGTGCTGCGGCACGATCCGACGCGTAGACGATGGCCGCCTTCACTTCCGCGCGGCTGACATATTGCAGCGCAACGCGAACATTCTCGGCAAAGACGCCATTCTTCTCGACGTCTTTCCAAATGTTGAGCTTTTCAAGCGCTGCCTTGCCGTATTTGCCCGCCGGGACATTCGACGGGTCCCCCATAGCGAAACGACCGGCGCTCAAAAGCTCCTTGGCGTCACCCTTCGGCGTGTCTTTCTGCGTTGCAATCACCAGCGCATTGCCAGCGATCACCTTGCGTGAAGCCTTGTCGATGGCATCGGCCTTTTCGACATAATCCATCCAGTCGAGATCGGCGGAAATGAAAATCTGCGCCGGAGCGCCCTGCTCGATCTGCTTGGCCAGAACCGACGAAGATGCAAACGACGCGACCACTTCGGTACCGTCCTTGGCCTTCATCTGTTTGGCAGCTTCTTCGATAACGTCTTTCATGCTGGCGGCAGCGAAAACAGTCACCTTCTCGGCAGCATGGGCAACCGAGGCGGTACCCGCAGCAACGGTGATGAGAAATGCGGCGATCAGTTTCTTCATGAATATCCTCCATATTGCCTGCGACGACAGGCAAACCATCATCCGCCGGAAAACCGGCGCTGTTTCTGTATGAGCATTGGAGATTTCCTATGCCCCGACTTGCGATGATGGGTGTGATGGAGGCAAACGCGACCCGGATGCCGTCAAACCCTTGATGCACGGGCGTCCATGCAAAAGCCGCCCAAATTCCATAACGAATTCAGATCGTTCCAGAACCAGAGCCACCATAATGGGATGAAATCTGTTTGACCAGCCCTGTGGGGAGCATGCGGCAATAGAGCATTGCCGCAAATTGCGTCAGCTGCCGATATGTTTGTGCGCCCCGCGCATTTCAGCGAGCTTCACCTGCTTCTGGCGTTCTGCGTAGCGGGCGCGATCTTCCGGCGTGCGCTCGTCATAACAACCGGCACAGGAAACGCCTTCCTCGAAAAACTGTGAAAGCTTGTCCTCCGGCGAAATCGGACGACGGCAGGCACGGCACAACTCGACATCACTTTCAGCAAGGCCATGGCCCACGGCCACGCGCTCGTCGAACACGAAGCACTCGCCGTTCCACATGCTGTCTTCACGCGGAACTTCCTCAAGATATTTCAGGATACCGCCCTTGAGATGAAAGACATCGTCGAAGCCCAGCCCCTTGACGAAGGCCGTTGCCTTTTCGCAGCGAATACCGCCTGTGCAGAACATGGCGATCTTCTTGCCTTCCAGCTTGTCGCGGTTCTGCTCGACCCATTCGGGGAACTCGCGAAAAGTCTTGGTCTGCGGATCGAGCGCCCCTTCGAATGTGCCGATGGCATATTCATAATCGTTGCGCGTATCGACCACGACGGTGTTCTCATCGGCGATGAGTGCGTTCCAATCCTGCGGCGCGATATAGGTGCCGACGCTTTTCAGCGGATCGATACCATCGACACCCATGGTGACGATCTCACGCTTCAGCCGCACCTTCATGCGATGGAACGGCATTTCGGTCGCATGGGAATATTTGAGCTCCGGGTCAGCCAGACCGGGGATAGCCGTGATGTGCTGCACCAGCCTTTCAATTGCCTGGGGTGTGCCTGCAACCGTCCCGTTGATGCCTTCCGCCGCCAGAAGCAGCGTTCCCTTGATGCCATTCGAACAGCAAAGCTTGGCAAGCGGCTCGCGCAGGCTTTCATATTGCGGGAGCGGCGCAAAGCAATAAAGGGCGGCAACGGTGAAAGGCAAATTGCTCATCGGTTCTATCTTCTTTGAAAACTATCCCGCAACTAATCCCCACAAACGGCGAATTCAAGTCAACTTTATCCTCATGCGACCAAGACGCCCCAAAATCCGCCTCGAAGACCACTTTTCGAGGAGAGAGATATGTTCGACAGCCAGACAATTGCAGCCCTGACGACTATGGCAGATGAGACGGAGATTAACCCGGCGGCTTTGCTGGCAATTGCGGAAGTGGAAAGCGGCGGGAAGGCGCTATTCGATATCAGCGGAGGCAAAGAACCGGCCATCCGGTTCGAAGGGCATTATTTTGACCGCAGGCTGTCCGGTCGTCTGCGTGACTATGCGAGGAGCAACGGCCTGTCCGCCCCAGTTGCAGGCCAGATACGCAATCCGAAATCGCAAGAAGCGCGCTGGCTTCTGCTTGAACGCGCGATGGGCTTGAGCAGAAAGGCAGCGCTCGAATCCACCTCCTGGGGGCTGGGGCAGGTTATGGGTGCGCATTGGGAATGGCTTGGTTATGCCACCGTTGATGAACTTGTGGCGGAAGCACGCGGATCGATTGCCGGGCAGGCGCGGCTAATGCTGCGCTTCATCGAAAAGGCAGAGCTTCTCGGCGTGCTGAAGGCCCGTAACTGGCGCGAGTTCGCCCGACGCTATAACGGCCCGGCTTTTGCCCGCAACGAATATGACAAACGCATGGCCGAAGCCTATCAGCGCTGGCAAAAGCAGCTTGAGAACTTTAAAAGAGCCGCATGAATGCGGCTCCTTCAGTAGTGGACAAATTGCCGAAGGGGACTTAGAGCAGTTCCTGTTTTAACGGAAACCGTTGGAACCGCTCTAATCGTTCATTTTAACGCATTATCCGACGCAAAACCGTTTCACACTTTTGCTGGAAATGCTTTAAATCGATTTATCCACTCAAACAGCCGAGCAAGCCGATGTCCCAGAAAACCGATCTTCTCGCCCCCATCATGACAGGCCAGCCGGTCATTCCGGTTCTGTTGATCGACAAGGTGGAACATGCTGTTCCGCTGGCACGCGCGCTTGCCAAAGGCGGATTGCCCGCAATCGAAATCACCCTGCGCACGGCCGCGGCACTTGATGCCATCCGCGCGGTCGCATCGGAAGTGCCGGAAGCAATCGTCGGTGCCGGGACGATCCTCAATGCCAAACAATATGAGGATGCAGCGAAGGCTGGTTCGCGCTTCATCGTCAGCCCCGGCGCAACGAAATACATCGTCGCTGCCGCCAATGACAGCGACGTGCCACTTCTGCCCGCCGCCATCACACCGAGCGAAATGCTGGCGCTCCGCGAGGAAGGCTATACCCATCTGAAATTCTTCCCCGCTGAACAGGCTGGCGGCGCATCGTTCCTGAAGGCGCTGTCCTCTCCGCTGGCCGGAACCTTCTTCTGCCCGACAGGCGGCATCAGCCTTGCAAACGCCAGGAATTACCTGTCGCTGCCGAACGTCGTCTGCGTCGGCGGCTCCTGGGTTGCACCGAAAGAACTCGTCGAGGCTGGCGACTGGGATGCAATCACCGACCTTGCAAGTGAAGCAGCTGATCTGAAAAGCTGAGTAAGCTCATATGGGATGTAAAAAGGGGCCTCGAAGGCCCCTTTTCTTTTGGTTTGTCGTCGTTTGGATGGCGATCAGTTGGTTTCCGTGAACTTGGCCACTGTCAGGAAGGTAACGGCATTGCCGCTGAACTGGTTGGCGCGTTCGGTCGGCAAATTGCCACGCTGGAAACCTGCCGTGTAGACCATGGCCGGTGCGGAGCGCATCGCATCGTTGCGGAGAACCGGATTGGTCACCGGTATGGCGCTCGACACCGATTCCGTCGACATGGCGACTTCCGAAGTTGGCATCACCGCAGGCTGGACAACTGCACGCGGTTTGGACTGGGCCTTGGCTACATAACGCCCGCCCTTCGCGGTGGTACGAACACCAGTTTCTGCTGCCTTGCCAATCGCTGCGACCTGTTTATGGACTGCCGCAGAAGCAGTGGCTGTCGGCTTTGCCGGTGCCGTGCGGGCAACCGACGCTGTCTGCACAGCTGCTGGAGCCTGTTTTGGCGCAGCGTCTGCAACCGGCTTGCTGTCGTAATAATCGTCAGAAGGCGGTGCGATCAGTTCGCCGATCTCATCCCTCTTGGAAAGCAGGGCAAGCTGCGTGTTGGCACGCGGCGCTTCCTTCGGCAGCGGGAACGCTGCCGTTTCGCCCGGCTGCGGCACAGCCGCATTGCCTGCATCGGCAAGTTGCGTCGGTTCGGCCTGCTGGCTATTGACCAGTGCGGCAATCGCATCCTGACCGTTTGTGGCAGGGTTTTCACCCGGACGCGTCGGACGCGCTGACGGCACCACCGCAGCTGCAAGCTGCATATTATCCGTTTCAAGCTGCGGGCGAGCCGACGGGATTGGCACAAAACCATTCATCAGCTGCGAAGGCGTACCAGCATCGGCAACCTGAACCGTATTCGCATCCACGGCGGCACGGGCGGCAGCTGCCGCATCGGCGGCAGGCTCCGCTGCGGCGAGCGCGACGGCATCCTGTGGCGCCATTGCGGGTTTGCGAGCCGGGATAGGAACGTTTAGTGCGGCGACCGGGACTTCGGCTGCGGCCTGTGCCTGTGCATCAAGGCCCGTTTCCGGACGCGGTGCCTGTACCGGAAGCGGAGCATCGCGGGCAGGCAGAGCAGCAACCATGGTTTCACGCGGCTGCTGGACCGGCTCTTCCGGAACCGCTGCCGGAGCCTGACGCGCAGGCGCGGCGCGAGCCGGCCGTGCCGTCGCCGGCGGGGCGCTCACATCACCAGTGTCTTCTTCTTCGTCGGCACCGCCGCCAAACAGCGCACCGAACAGGCTCTTGCTGCGACGCGGCGCGGAATTGCTGGCCATCAAGATCTCGCCGCCACCGGCCTTGCGCTTCTCGATCATGGCCAATGCCTGCTCATAGCCCGGCAACGGCTTGCCGTCTGCGGGAAGGTGAGCGGTCTTGCCATCCGGGAAGAGTGCGAGCAGTTCGCGGCGGCTCATGCGCGGCCAGGAGCGAACATTGCCAACATCCATGTGGACGAATGGCGAGCCGGAACGCGGATAATAGCCGACGCCGCCGATCTGATAGCGCATGCCGATGCCGCGCAATTTTGCCAGAGGTACGCCGGGAATATAGAAGTCCATCGCTCGGCCGAGCATATGCTGGCTCTTCTTGGCAACGCCGGTCTTCGCGGAACGCGAGCGCAGCATGGCATTGGTGGCCGGTGAACGATAAGCGGAAACGACGGTGATATACTGGCTCGATCCAGTGGAGCGATAGACCTGCCAGACCAGATCGAACAGGCGCGGGTCCATCTTGGTCGGCTCGTTGCGGCGCCAGTCTCGCAGGAAAACGTTCAGCTTCTTCAAACCTTGAGCGTCAAAGCGACCGTTTCTCTTGAAGACGATTTCCGCTTTTTCACCGGTGTGAACGTAATAAAGCTTGAGAGAGCGGGTTTCAGCCGAAGCCTGCGAAGGAGACAGCGCCATGAGAACCGCAGCAGCGGCAAGGGCAGACGGAACGGACATAAATGCCTTCATCCCGGTCCAAACCTTCGCAAAGCGCGCTTTAATGGTCGATATGCTGTTCATCGAATCGTATCGCCTTACCGTTTTTCCGCCCCAGAAGCATTCTCCAGGCATCCCTCGGGACTTTCTTTGTGGTGCCACAAAAAGCCTGCGTCCCAGTTCCGCTCGAGCTCCGATTGTCGGATTTAATGGTTAATGGACGCTTAGTGAACAACAAATGAGGAAACACCATGGCAAAAAAGCCACACAGGCGCATCTATTTTTGTCATGGTTAAAAAATTATTAACAGTCTTTAATCGGCAACAGTACCTGCCAGGTGTGACAGCCAATCTATTATAAATGACTAAAATTCAATTGGTTACGCAGAGTTTCATCAACTGGCAGCACGGTTGAAAGGGGTCGTTTCCCCCTCCTCATCGGCACCCGGTCCCTTGCCGGAAATCGACGTCACATCGATGCCATATTCCTTCAGCTTCCGGTAAAGTGTGGTTCTTCCAATGCCCAAACGACGAGCAACTTCACTGATTTGCCCGTCATAATGAGCAATCGCGAACCGGATCATTTCTTCTTCGGCTGCGGCAAGCGTGCGCACCTCGCCTGCCCCATCGATCCCGCTGAACAAGCCCGACTGACCACTCACCGTCGGATCGTGATCGACAAGGTTGAACCGAACCGATTGCTGCACTGCCCTTGCAGCCTCTGCCCCCGCACCGATCTGTGCGAAATCAGCTGCCGTCAGTTCGCCAGTCTCGCAGAGAAGGACGGCACGATAAACGGCATTTTTCAGCTCCCGCACATTGCCGGGCCAATGATAGGTCTTCAGCTTTTCCAACGCATGGGTCGTGATGCCGGTGATATGCCCCATCCGTTCTTCGCTGACATAGCGCATCATGAACTGATGCAGCAGGATCGGAATATCTTCCAGACGGTTGCGCAACGACGGCATAGCAATGGCAAAGGAGCCGAGCAGATGGTAAAGCCCTGCATGGAAGCGCCCCATATGGACAAGATCGGCCAGAGGGCGGCTGTTCGATGCCATGATGCGGGCGTTGGACAACGTGCGCTCGCCTCCGCCGCCGGCCTCAAACTGGCCGGACTGCATGGCGGCAAAAAGCTTGATTTGCGTGTGGCGTGGCAGCGCACCCACCTCATCCAGAAAGAGCGTCCCACCATCGGCTTCCACGAGTTTTCCGAGGCTGCGGATGACATCATCCTCGCGGCGGTCGCGTCGTGCAGTCGAAACGCCGAAGAAAACTTCGTCGGCATTGTCGACGGTCAAGGTGCGGCAATCAACGGTCACGAAAGGGCCACGCCAGCGAGCACCGCCGCTGCAAATAGCGCGCGCCAGTGTTTCCTTACCGCTGCCGGGCTCTCCTTCGATCAGAAGCGGTGCATCCAGTGCCGAGGCACGACGTGCCAGAATGCTGACCCGCTCCATTTCCGGGCTTTTGATCGCCATGTCGGAAAGTGTCAGATGAGCTTTCAGGGATGAGCGGGCGCGGCGAATTTCCTGCGTCAGCGCATCGATCTTCAGAACATTGGAAACCGAAACCTGCACACGCTCGAAGGCGACGGGCTTGGTCACAAAATCGACCGCGCCCATTTTCATTGCCTGCAGAACCGGCTGGAGATCATCATTCTGAACGAGAACAATAACAGGAACATTATTTCCAGCTTCGCGCATCCGGCGCAAAACGGTCAGGCCATCCATGTCCGGCATCGATAGATCAAGCAGCATCAGGACGATGTCCTTACGCTGGCTTACAAAGCCGAGTGCGCTTGCTCCACCGTCAGCAAGAATGGTCCGATAGCCCATGCGCATGACTATCGCTTCAAGATTGCGCCGATGAATCGGATCGTCATCCGCTATGAGTATGCGCGTGGCCATTAACAGCTATCATCAACCTATGGAGTTCCCACGCCCAAAATACTTAAACAGTTTAAATGTCTCATATTCCAGGCGCGTTATTTGGAGGCAAGCCTTCGTCGAATGCAAGGTACTAAATGTACCTAAGCGTCCCATTCACAAAAATTGTATCCTGAATCCACTCCCCGATTCAGGTATTTGCTTTTCTGCAATCCACCGCGGGACAGGCCATCACAAAATTTCGAGGCGCTTTTCCCACCTCTTGGCGATCCTGGCAAGACATGCGAGAAGAGACCTAGTAGAGCGGTTCCGGTTAACGCGGAATCGTGGAACCGCTCTATCTCTTTGTTTGTACGCATTATCCGACGAAAAACCGTTTCGCACTTTTTCTGGAAATGCTCTTGGAGAATGTTCATGACCCGCTTTTCAGAATCCGTTTCCTTCAACAAGGTTTTGTACGCACCGGCCAGTGATGCGGTTGCTGCCGAAACGACTGACCTCGGCAACCTGCCGGAATGGAATCTGGGCGATCTTTATCCGTCTGCGGACAGCGCAGAACTGAAAAACGATATCGAAAAGGCTATGAAGGACGCTGCAGCCTTCGAGAAACGCTGGAAAGGCAAGCTCGGCGACGAAGCAGCCAAGGCCAATGGCGGCAATTTTGTCGATGCAATCAAGGAATTCGAGGCTCTGGACGAACTGATGGGCCGTATCGGCTCCTTCGCGGGCCTCTACTATTATGGCGACACGTCCGACCCGAAGCGCATGAAGCTTTTCGGTGATGTGCAGCAAAAGCTGACCGACGCCAGCACCCATCTCATTTTCTTCGGCCTTGAACTGAACCGCATCGAGGATGCAGTTCTCGAAAAGGCGATGAGCGATAACGAAGCCATTGGCCATTATCGCCCATGGCTGACCGATCTGCGCATGGACAAGCCATATCAGCTCGATGACAAGCTGGAGCAGCTCTTCCATGAAAAGTCGATTACCGGCTACAGCGCCTGGAACCGGCTGTTCGATGAAACGATGTCAGGGCTTCGCTTTGAAATCGATGGCAAGGAACTCAGCATCGAGCCGACGCTGAACATGCTTCAGGACGCCGATGGAGCCGTGCGTAAAAAAGCCTCCGATGCACTGGCAAAGACTTTTGCCGCCAATCTGCGCACATTCACGCTGATCACCAACACGCTCGCCAAGGACAAGGAAATCTCCGATCGCTGGCGCGGTTTTCAGGATATTGCCGACAGCCGCCACCTTGCCAACCGCGTCGAGCGGGAAGTGGTGGACGCACTCGCCAAGGCGGTGGAAGACGCCTATCCACGCCTTTCGCACCGTTATTATGCCCTGAAAGCCAAATGGCTCGGCCTCGAAAAGCTTGAAAACTGGGATCGCAACGCGCCGCTGCCGGAAACGCCGCAGGCGCTCATTCCTTGGGATGAAGCGCGCGATACCGTGCTTTCTGCCTATGGCAATTTCGCACCGGAAATGGCCGAGATTGCGAAGAAATTCTTCGACAGGAACTGGATCGACGCGCCGGTCCGCCCCGGTAAGGCGCCTGGCGCCTTTGCACATCCGACCGTTCCGTCTGCGCATCCTTACGTGCTTCTCAATTATTTGGGCAAACCGCGCGATGTGATGACGCTGGCACATGAGCTGGGCCATGGCGTGCATCAGGTTCTGGCGGGTGGTCAGGGCGCTCTGATGGCCTCAACGCCACTGACGCTTGCTGAAACCGCATCCGTGTTCGGCGAAATGCTGACCTTCCGTTCGCTTCTGGAGCGCACGAAAGACAAGCGCGAGCGCAAGGCCATGCTGGCGCAGAAGGCCGAGGATATGATCAACACGGTCGTGCGCCAGATAGCCTTCTACCAGTTCGAACGTCGCGTCCACACCGAGCGCCGCGAAGGCGAACTGACCGCAGAACGCATCGGCGAAATCTGGATGGATGTGCAGCGCGAAAGCCTTGGCGATGCCGTCAATCTCAATCCGGGTTACGAGACCTTCTGGACCTATATCCCGCACTTCATCCATTCGCCGTTCTATGTCTATGCCTATGCTTTCGGCGATTGTCTGGTGAACTCGCTTTATGCGGTCTACCAGAACTCGGAAAAGGGCTTCCAGCAGAAATATTTCGACATGCTGAAGGCTGGCGGCACCAAGCACCACAAGGAATTGCTTGCGCCGTTCGGTCTGGATGCAAGCGATCCGGATTTCTGGAGTAAGGGCCTGTCGGTGATCGAAGGCATCATCGACGAGCTTGAAGCCATGGAAGACTGAGCACTTGCGTGACTCACCAAAGCAATAAGCCGCTTATCCTGTTCCGGGATGACAAGGCGGGCCGCGATGTGCTTTTCACGGCCCCCTCATCGATCATTCGCGCCGACACACCTGATGAATTTGAACCCGCATGGGATGCGATGCAGGCGGCCCATAATGCCGGAAAATGGCTTGCGGGTTATCTATCCTATGAAGCCGGCTATCTTCTCGAGCCCAAGCTGAAGCCGTTGCTGCCAGAGGGACGCAATGCCCCGCTTCTCTGCTTCGGCGTGTTCGATGGCCCTTCCGACCAGTCTATGCACGGCCGCGGCGAAGACAATGCCACCTTTCTGCGCAATCCGGTCGCGCAATGGTCGTTTGACGACTATGCGCCCCGCTTCGAACGCTTGCACCAGCACTTGCGCGAAGGCGATTGCTATCAGGGCAACCTCACCTTTCCGATCCATGCGGAATGGGGCGGCGATCCGCGGATCCTGTTCAACATGCTCGCAAAACGTCAGCCGGTTCGCTACGCGACCTATTGCGATCTTGGTGGACCGGTTGTCCTGTCGCGCTCGCCGGAACTTTTCTTTGAAGTCGACGGCGACGGGTGGATTGAAACCCATCCGATGAAAGGCACCATGCCCCGCGGTGCGACGCCTGAAGAAGACGAGCAGAACCGCCAGTTTCTGCTGAACGATCCGAAGAATCAGGCCGAAAACCGCATGATCGTTGATCTGCTTCGCAACGACATTTCGCTTGTCAGCGAAGTAGGATCGCTCGATGTGCCGGAACTCTTCCGCATCGAAACCTATCCCACCGTCCACCAGATGATCAGCCGCGTGCGGGCCAGACTGAAAGAAAACCTGCCATTGCGCACGCTCTTTGCAGCCCTTTTCCCGTGCGGCTCGATCACCGGCGCACCAAAGATCAGCGCCATGGAAATCCTGCGTAAACTGGAGGCCGGGCCGCGCGACATTTATTGCGGCTCGCTCGGCTGGATCGAGCCAAGCGGGCGGATGCGTTTCAACGTTGCCATTCGCACGATCTCGCTTCTCGATGAAAATCGTGCGATCTTCAACGTCGGGGGTGGCGTGGTCTTCGATTCCACGGCGCAAGCGGAGTACGAGGAATGTCTTCTGAAAGCACGGTTCGTGGCACTGTCGAGCCACACGGGGCGCAGGCCGTGATCATGGAGCCGGATTATCAGCTGATCGAAACCATTCGCTGGGAACCGCTCTCGGGCGTTTTACGCTTCGATTTGCATATGGCGCGTCTCGAAAATTCCGCCCGTGAACTCGGTTTTTCCTGCAATATGGAAGCTGTCCGGCAGAAGGTTTCAGAAAGCGGAACCGGTGAGCAGGCCCTGAAGGTGCGGCTGACACTTGCGCCCGATGGCGTGACCACTGTCTCGACCATACCTTTTGAGCCACTCTCCTGCCAGACGATCTGGCGAATCGCGATTGCCCGCACGCACCTTGATCACAATGATACTCTGTTGCGCCACAAGACGACGCGACGGCAGGCCTATATCGCAGCACGCGAAGAGTATTCAACGGCAGAGATCGACGAAGTCATTCTGCTCAATGATCGCGGCGAAGTCTGTGAGGGAACCATTACGTCGATATTTCTCGATGTAGGCGGCACGACCTGCACGACGCCCGCCCTGTCATGCGGCCTCCTCGACGGGGTTCTGCGCCGTGAATTGCTGAACAACAATGTTGTCGAAGAGGGTATCGTTACCGTCGAAACGCTCAAAAATGCGCGCAACATTCTCGTCGGCAATTCGCTGCGCGGCATGATCCGCGCACAGCTGATCGAGGCTTAAAAAGCCAATCCGCATTAAACATGTATTGATGTCATAGGCTTGTGACGTTTCTTTCTTTCTATGAAGTTGTGTTATCGTTCCCGCGCATAAGCTAAACCGGGCTAAGGATAACCCAACACCGCAATTCTGCGGCACCTCAGAGGAAGAAAATGGCGAAAGCGAAATGGCAAGTCTATGGCGAGATAACCGGCCCCGTCATCATGATCGGCTTTGGGTCGATCGGGCGCGGTACCCTGCCGCTGATTGAACGTCATTTCAAATTCGACAAGTCGCGCATGGTCGTGATCGATCCGAGCGACGCCAATCGCAAAATCCTCGATGACAAGGGCATCCGCTTCATCAAGGAAGCAATCACCAAGGACAATTACAAGAAGGTTCTTGGACCTCTCTTGAAAGAAACGGAAGGCCAGCCTTTCATCGTCAATCTTTCGGTCGATACCGGATCACTCGATCTGATGCGTTACGCCCGAGAGCATGGCGCGCTTTATATCGACACCGTGGTGGAGCCTTGGCTCGGCTTCTATTTCGATGAGGACGCAGACAATGCCTCGCGAACCAACTATGCGCTGCGCGAAACGGTTCGCGCTGAAAAGCGCAAGAATCCCGGCGGCACGACCGCAGTTTCCTGCTGCGGTGCCAATCCGGGCATGGTCTCGTGGTTCGTCAAGAAAGCGCTCGTCGATCTTGCGACTGAACTGAAGCTCGATTTCACCGAACCGGCAGCGGATGATCGCCACGGCTGGGCGAAACTGATGAAAAAAGCCGGCGTCAGGGGTATCCACATCGCCGAACGCGATACCCAACGCGCAAAAGAGCCGAAACCTTTCAACACATTCTGGAATACATGGTCCGTCGAAGGGTTCATCGCCGAAGGCTTACAACCGGCAGAGCTTGGCTGGGGCAGCCATGAAAAATGGATGCCCAAGAATGCCCGCAAGCAGAAGAAGGGCAACAAGGCCGCAATTTTCCTTGAACAGCCGGGCGGCAATACCCGTATTCGTACCTGGTGTCCGACGCTCGGCGCGCAATATGGCTTGCTCGTCACCCACAATGAAGCGATCTCCATCGCCGATTTTTTCACGCTGCGCGACAAGAAGGGCAAGCTTGATTTCCGCCTGACCTGTCACTACGCCTATCACCCGAGCAATGACGCCATTCTGGCTCTTGACGAAATGTTCGGCGCAAGCGGCAAGGCGCAACCCGTGCAGCATGTTCTGGAAGAGCATGAAATTCTGGACGGCAGCGATGAACTTGGCGTGCTGCTTTATGGCCACGACAAGAATGCCTATTGGTACGGCTCGCAGTTGACCGTAGAGGAAGCGCGCAAACTTGCGCCTTATCAGAACGCGACTGGCCTGCAGGTTTCCTCAGCCGTTCTGGCGGGTATGGTCTGGGCGCTGGAGAATCCGCGCAGCGGCATCGTCGAGACCGACGAGATGGATTACCGCCGTTGCCTTGAAGTCCAGATGCAATATCTGGGTCCGTTGAACGGCTATTACACTGACTGGACACCGCTGGAAGGTCGCGGCCATCTGTTCAAGGAAGACCTCGATACCAAGGATCCGTGGCAATTCCGGAATATTCTGGTTCGCTAGTCAAGCTGGCCCGGCTTCGACCGGGCCATTCCATGAGGAATATGTGCGTTTATCGATATTTGCCCGCAATACGATAAGGCTGGCTGTAAGCCGGTTTCCTGATCTGATGGCTCTGATCTGCGGACTTCTGGTCTTGCCCTGGATTCTAGGTGTGCCGGGGCATCCCAGCCAGACGGTGCAGTTTGGATGGACAATCGGGCTAATCTCGATTGTCCTCTATCTCGCTCTCTACCAGTTAACGAAATCCATTGCCTCCATGGTCTCGTTCAAGAACAGTACTGCGCTCAAGCACTATCTTCGTCGCGCACTTTCAGCGTCGTCGGTGATCGTCGCCGTCATGATGTTTATATCGGCAATGCTGATTTTCGGGTCGTGACAGCGAAACGGAAAGATCGGGCACAGCCTTCCACTCTGCGCGGCGATCTTGCATCATTGTCAACAAATCGACAGGCGGAGGCCCATTCCTCACAATGAGGGCTTGTTTTCGTGCAAGTTTCAATACATCAAACTAACCATCCCCGAGCGGTTCCAATCAGCACGGAATCGTTGAAGCCGCTCTAAATACTTGGTTTTACGCATTTCAGACGCCAGCCATTTCGCAGTTCTGGCCCGAAAATGCTTTAATGGAGAGCATGGATATGAAACGCTTCCGCATCATTGCCCCTCTTGCAGTCATGTCGCTGGCGTTGGCCGCGTGTGAAACGACTGGCCCGGTCGGCGGCAATGTCCCGACTGTATCCCGCGCCCCTGCCGGCATCGAAGGCAGCTGGGTCGATCCAAACGGCATCGTCTCGTCGTTCAACGGCGGCATTTTCGAAACCCGCTCCACCGACACAAACGAAAAGCTTGCCGAAGGCAACTACCGTTACCAGTCGCCGCAGCTTGTCGAGATCGACATGCGTTCCATCGTGCGCGGCACGTCTTCAAAAGTGAACTGCGCACTTGTTTCTCCGACGCAGCTCAACTGCACGTCGTCGTCGGGTTCGCGCTTCTCCCTGACGCGTCGCGCGGCAGCATAAGCACCCGATATCTTGCGTAAGTTTCAGATATTTACGGCGCGAAAAACATTCGCGCCGATAGAATTGCGCCAGCGGCAATTGTCAGGATTGTAATTTGTCTTTTTTTCTCTAGTTTTCCGGCTGAACAGGAGTCGGAAGATGAGTGAGATGGATAAAGTGCAGGAGAAGCCCAGCCAGACAACCAAAACTGAGGTGCAGGCAAAACTGCCCAAGGTCGGTGTTCTGCTGGTCAATCTCGGCACACCGGATGGCACGAGTTACGGCCCGATGCGCCGCTATCTGGCCGAGTTTCTCTCGGATCGCCGCGTCATCGAATGGCCGCGTCTTATCTGGTATCCGATCCTTTACGGCATCGTTCTCAACACTCGCCCGAAGCGTTCCGGCAAGCTTTACGACCGCATCTGGAACCGCGAGAAAAACGAATCTCCGCTGCGGACCTATACGCGCGCGCAGGGCGAGAAGCTTGCCAAGGCGCTTGCCGACTATCCGAATGTGGTCGTGGACTGGGCAATGCGCTATGGCCAGCCCTCCATTGAAAGCGTGACCGACCGTCTGCTGCAGCAAGGTTGCGAGCGGATCGTCATGTTCCCCCTCTATCCGCAATATTCGGCAACGACGACCGCTACGGTGAATGACAAGTTCTTCGAAGCGCTCATGAAAAAGCGCTTCCAGCCAGCGGTGCGCATCGTCCCGTCTTACGAGACGGAACCCGTTTACATCGAAGCACTGGCCCGCTCCATCGAGAAACATCTGGAAACACTTTCCTTCAAGCCGGAAGTGGTCCTCGCATCCTATCATGGCATTCCGAAAAGCTATTCGGACAAGGGCGACCCCTACCGCCAGCAATGTCTTGAAACATCGCGCCTGCTGCAGGCCCGGCTGGGCCTTGATGACAGCCAGTTTCGCTCCACATTCCAGTCGCGTTTCGGTCCGGAAGAATGGCTCCAGCCTTATACCGACGAAACGGTGGAAGAACTGGCCAAGCACGGGGTCAAGTCGATGGCCGTTCTCAATCCGGGTTTCGTGGCCGACTGTCTGGAAACAGTGGACGAGATCGGCAATGAGGCTGCTGAAGAATTTCTGGAAAACGGCGGCGAGAATTTCAGCCATATTCCTTGTCTCAACGACAGCGAAGACGGCATGAAGGTCATCGAGACACTGGTGCGCCGCGAATTGCAGGGATGGGTGTAAGGCAATAGGCGATTAGGGCAGTATGTTTGCCGCGCTAAAGCATCTATTGTCATAATACCCTACTGCCTTAATGCCTTAAAAGGGAAACAATCAATGACCGGTTTCGATATCACGCTGCTCATTCTGGCCGCACTGGTTCTGGCAACGCTGTTTGCCGGTATCAAGACCGTGCCGCAGGGGTTCAACTACACAGTCGAGCGGTTCGGACGCTATACGCGCACCCTCAATCCCGGCCTCAATCTGATCGTGCCATTTTTTGACCGTATCGGCGCGCGCCTCAACATGATGGAGCAGGTGCTTGATGTGCCGACGCAGGAGGTCATCACCCGTGACAACGCCATTGTCGGCGTTGACGGCGTGGCTTTCTATCAGGTGCTGAACGCAGCACAGGCAGCCTATCAGGTCGCGAACCTGCAATATGCGATCCTCAATCTTACAATGACCAACATCCGTACCGTCATGGGTTCGATGGATCTCGACGAGCTGCTGTCGAACCGCGATGCCATCAATGATCGTCTGTTACGAGTCGTCGACGAAGCTGCCCATCCGTGGGGCCTCAAAATGACCCGCGTGGAAATCAAGGATATCAATCCGCCGGAAGATATCGTCACCTCGATGGCGCGCCAGATGAAGGCAGAGCGTGACAAGCGCGCGCAGGTTCTTGAAGCCGAGGGCGACCGCAACGCGCAGATTTTGCGCGCCGAGGGTCAGAAGCAGTCACAGATTCTCGAAGCTGAAGGCAAGCTGGAAGCGGCCAAGCGCGAGGCAGAGGCACGCGAGCGCCTCGCGGAAGCCGAAGCGAAAGCCACCACCATGGTTTCCGATGCCGTTGCCAACGGCAATGTGCAGGCGCTTAACTACTTCGTTGCGCAGAAATATACGGAAGCTCTCAGCAATATTGCCAGCGCCAAGAACCAAAAGGTCGTGCTGATGCCGCTTGAGGCGAGTGCCCTTATCGGCTCGCTCGGCGGTATTGGTGCAATTGCCAAGGAAGTCTTTGGTGATGGCAGCAGGCCGGTAGACCCGGCACCGCAGCCGCCGACCCCTTCCCGCCCGCGCAGCGTTCCGTCAGCAGGGCGCTAAAGCTGCTCAAAAAAGAAGAGAGGGCGCCATGATTATCGAATTTCTGTCCGGCCTTGGCATATGGAACTGGCTCGTTTTCGGGCTGATCCTGCTCATTCTGGAAATCTCGGCGCCCGGCTTCTTCTTCATCTGGTTCGGGCTTGCAGCACTTGTAACCGGTGCGCTCGCCTTTCTCTTGTCTTCGACGACAGGGTTTGGCTGGCAGTTTCAGACGGTTGTGTTTCTGGTTCTGGCCGTCATTTTCGTGCTGGTGGGGCGTCGCTTTTTTGGCTCACGCAGCACCGATGCAGACGAGCCCTTACTCAATCGCCGCGGTGAACAGCTGGTCGGCCAGCGCGCGACATTGACCGAACCGATCATCAATGGTCGCGGGCGTATCCGTATCAACGATACGATGTGGCGCGTGAAGGGCCCTGATCTGCCAACCGGAACAGAAGTCCGCGTTGTGGCTTTTGATCCGGTCTCGCTGGAGATTGAAGTGGCAGAATAAGGCAGTAGGGCAATATGTCTGCCCTACAAAATATAATGCCTCAATACTCTATCAAGCAGCGCCGATCCGCAGCAGGTCGTGGAAATGCACAAGCCCGATCGGGCGTCCGGCCTCGGTGACGATCAGTGCGCCGATGTGATTTTCATTGATGGTGTTGAGTGCCGCCGTCGCCAGCATGTTCTGGTCAACCGTCTTGGGCTTGCGTGTCATGACGTCGTCAACCGCCAAAGCCGCAAGGTTTCGGCTCAGATTGCGCGATATATCGCCGTCTGTGACGATGCCTGCCAGATCACCACCACCGTCGACAACCACAACACACCCAAAACTCTTCTGCGCCAGAACCTTCATCGCGTCCGGCAGAGAGGTGCCCACTTCCACCAGCGGGAGGCGTTCGCCGCGATGCATGATATCGCGGATATGGATAAGACTTGCCCCCAACGAACCACCGGGATGAAATGTCTTGAAGTCGCTCGGGGTGAAGCCGCGCGCTTCCAGAAGTGCTATTGCCAGCGCATCACCGATGGCAAGCTGCATCATGGTTGAGGTCGTGGGTGCCAGACCATGCGGGCAGGCCTCGGCAGTTTTCGGCAAGAGCAGCACGACATCCGCAGCACGACCAAGCGCAGAATCCTCACGTGAGGTAATCGCGATCAATGGAATGCGGAAGCGCTGCGAATAATTGACGATCCCCTTCAATTCTGCCGTTTCACCCGACCATGAGATGGCCAAAATAACATCGTCGCGGTCGATCATGCCGAGATCGCCGTGATTGGCTTCCGCCGAATGAACGAAGAATGCCGAAGTACCGGTCGAGGCAAAAGTAGCAGCGAGCTTGGAGCCGATATGGCCGCTCTTGCCGACGCCCGTAACGACCAGACGTCCGCGCGAGGTGACGATACGCTTCACCGCTTCGACAAAGGGGCCGGAAAGGCCGTCGTTCAGCGCTTCTTCAAGCGCTGCGAGGCCCGCATTTTCGGTCTTTATGGTGCGCAGCGCCGAAGCAATAGTCGCTTCCGCATCTGCCGGAGGGATGATCTGATCGAGCTTTTCCATGGCGGCAAGGGTTAACTTTTTCACAGTCAGTTGTCCAAACATTTGTGCAGCGAGCATCGCCATGAATTCAGCCGCAGCAACCAAGAATTAACCATGTGCCTTTACCGTTCATCTACCACGTTGCGACGGTTTGAAAACACGACATGCTATTTGCCAAGACCCCTTCTGGCGGTTCGACGCCCATTGCCCGCAGGCTGCAATGCCTGTTTTTGTCGGGCGTGGCGATAGCAATCTGTCATGGTTCTGCATTTGCTCAGGAAGCCTATCTGCGCGGAAGCGTTGCCGAGGACGTGCTTTCAGCCTCCTCGCCGGAAACGCTCGCAAATCGTGGGCTTGCCGCCCCCGGATATGATGACGGCGCCAGCGAGACGACCGACGACAGTTATACCCCACCTGAAAACACGACAGCGGCAGACCCGGCCGCCACAACACAAACCGCTCCGACCGTTCCCGTGCCGCAGGACCGTCAGCCGCTTCAACCCGACAATATTCGTGTTGGCTCGGTCGATACCGACGCAAGCGACGAAACGGGCCGGGCACAGCGCGAAAATCTCCGGCAATCGCCCGAGCAGGGGCGCAGCTCCACGCAGGAAGCCGATCCGTTCGCGCCGGTCGGCATTCGCACCGGTTCGTTTATCCTGCGACCGTCGCTGGAACAGGGTATCCGTGTCACGACCAACGGCGACAACAGCGCAAGCGGTTCCAGCGCCGTTCTCAACGAAACCACGTTGCGGCTCAATGCACAGTCGGACTGGGCGCGCCATCAGGCAACACTCGATGCTTCGGGCACATGGGCCAAGTCCATTTCAGGCGAAGACGTTTCCGAACCGCAGGTCGATATTCAGGGCAAACTGCGTTTCGATCTCGGTGATCAGACGACCGTCAACACTGGCGCAGGCTATCGGCTGCGCCGCGAAAGCGCGTCAAGCCCGAACGGGGTCGTCGGCGCATTGCAACGGCCTCTGGTTCACACACTCAATGGAAGCCTCGGCGTCGAACGAGACATGGGCCTGATCTTCGGCAGCGCAACCGGACGGGTCGAGCACAATATTTATGGCGATGCGGAATTGTCCTCCGGCGGCACGGTCAGCCAGAAGGATCGCGACAACACCTATGCCAGCATTACGCTGCGCGGCGGTTTCAGCCTGTCCCCGGCAATCAAGCCCTTCACTGAAGTTGAGCTGGGCAAGCGCATCTTCGACGAGAAGGTAGACAGCAACGGCTATGAACGCAGCGGATCACAATTTGCCCTGCGTGGCGGTATGATGCTGGATATGGGCGAAAAGCTGAACGGCGAATTCGCCGCCGGTTACATGCGCGCCAACAGCGATGATTCTCGTCTTGGCGACATCAGCGGACCGTCGATCAATGCAGCGCTCAACTGGTCACCGCTACGCGGAACCGATGTGAGCCTCTATGCGCAGACAATGGTCGATACTTCGACCACGCCCGGCATTGCAGGATCACTCCTGCATTTTGCCAGCCTCGATGTGACGCACCGCATACGTTCAGACCTGAGCCTCAATGGCAGGCTCGACGCGAATATCCGGCAGAACAAGGATGGCACCGGAACCGACTACACGATCGGTGCGCAGATCGGGGCAACCTACTGGATCAACCGGTTTGTCGGGCTGGATGCGCGCCTGCGTCACGAATTCCTGACAAGCAAGATTTCCGATCGCGAATATACCGCCGACAGTGTCTATCTCGGCGTGAAGGTGCAGCGTTAGAGCATGTCTCCCGAAAGTGGGAACCAGTTTCGGGATAAAGACATGATTGAAAACAAACAGATAGAGCATTTCCAATAATTCAATCAAAGCAGGAAATGCTCTAGTGTGGAGATAGGACGGCACCCCTTTCGGGATGCCGTATTATCGTGAGTTTAAGCGAGCCAGAACAGAATACACGCCATGCCGAAGCCCAGAAGTCCGATAAGGGTTTCCAGAACCGTCCAGGTTTTCAGCGTTGTCTTGACGTCCATATTGAAGAAACGACCGACGAGCCAGAAACCGGAATCGTTGACGTGGGAGAGCATGACCGACCCTGCAGCAAGGGCAATCACCACTGCGGCGGTCTCAAGCCCGTGATATCCGGCAGCCTGAACGGCAGGCTGGATAAGCCCGGCAGCCGTTATCAGCGCTACCGTTGCCGACCCCTGTGCTACGCGCAAAATCGTTGCGATCAGGAAGCCTGCCACGATGACAGGCAGTCCTGTATCGGCGAACGCATTTGACAAGGCGTCGCCAATGCCGGAAGCACGCAGAACACCGCCAAACATGCCGCCTGCGCCCGTAATCAGGATGATGGAACACACCGGACCGAGCGCCGAATCGAGAATGCGTTCGACGCTGGCTGCATCTCTGCCGCGCCGTGGCCCGAGCACATAGGATGCCACCAGCACTGAAATCAGGAGAGCAACCGGCGTCGATCCGATCATTCGCGCCAGCTGATACCAGTTTGCATCGGCACTGACCCAGCCTTGCGCGCGGGCAAAATCGAGCCCCGTATTGATGAAGATCAGAACCAGCGGCAGCAGAAGCAGCAACATGACCAAGCCGGAACTCGGAGGATTGACAGCTTCTTCTCCGTTTTTCCCGGCATCAAAACTATCGGGGATCGGAAGTACGATCTTCTTGCCGATCCATGCACCAAAAAGGTGCCCGGCAATGAACCAGACAGGTATGACGACCACGATCCCGACGAGGATGAGAAGCCCCACATCTGCACCCAGAAGCTCGGATGCGGCCACCGGGCCCGGATGCGGCGGCACGAAAACGTGCATCACCGAAAAGGCCGCTGCGACCGGAATACCGTAGAGAAGCAAGCTTCCTTTAAGGCGCCGTGCGACGGTGAAGACCACGGGAAGCATCACGACCAATCCCGCATCGAAAAAGATAGGGAAGCCGAAGATGAGCGACGCGATGCCAAGCGCCATAGGCGCGCGCTTTTCGCCGAACCGTCGGATGAGATCGTCGGCCAGTGCCTGTGCGCCACCGGATATTTCAAGCAACCGGCCCAGCATTGCGCCAAGACCGACCAGAAGTGCCACCCCGCCAAGGGTTGACCCGAAGGCGGAAGTGATTGTCGTCAGAATATTGCCTGCCGGGATGCCGGTCGCGAGCGCCGTCAAGAGGCTGACGATTATAAGCGCTACGAAGGCATGGACACGAAACCGGATGATGAGCAAAAGCAATAATAGAACAACGCCCACCGCTATCGAGATGAGCGCGCCTGCACCCATCGTCTGCTGGAATTCCTGCATGCTTCATTCCTTATGAGGGGGAGGAACCTGTTTGACCGATTGCACCCAAAAGATGTTTCACACTTTTTTGGGTACGTACTAGGCCAAAAGCCTATTGTCATTGTCAAAAAAAGCAAGTTTCACGGAAATAATACCCGCGACCATAAAAAAAACGCCCCCTTTGCAGGGGGCGTGACCAGAGATTTGACTGGTTATATCAGGCTGGTTTGATGGTGTTCAGCAGATTGCCGATCGAGCTTTCGACGGAAGGCCGAATGTCGTTGCGCCACAACGCAAAGGCAACGTTGGCTTCAATGAAACCAGCCTTGGAGCCGCAGTCGAATGTCAGGCCCTGATAATCGAAGCCGAAGAATTTCTGTGCGTCGGCAAGCTTCAGCATGGCATCCGTCAACTGGATTTCGTTGCCAGCGCCCTTTTCCTGCTTGCTCAGAAGTTCGAAGATTTCCGGCTGCAGGATATAGCGACCATTGATGTAAAGATTGGAAGGCGCCGTGCCCTTGGCAGGTTTTTCAACCATCTGCGTGATTTCGAAACCGCTGCCGATGGCTTCGCCCTTGCCGACGATACCGTATTTATGCGCTTCTTCCGGGTCGCATTCCTGCACGGCGATGACGTTGCCGCCGGTCTTTTCGTAAAGCTCGACCATCTCCTTCAGGCAGCCCTTCTTCGACTGCATGACCATATCTGGCAGCAAGAGAGCGAAGGGTTCATCACCGACGAGCTCACGAGCGCACCAGACTGCATGGCCAAGACCGAGCGGCACCTGCTGGCGGGTGAAGCTTGTCGTTCCCGGCTGCGGCTGGATATCCTGAAGATGCTCCAGTTCCGCCTTCTTGCCGCGCTCTGCGAGCGTGGAATAAAGCTCAACCTGCGCATCGAAATAGTCTTCGATGACCGCCTTGTTGCGCCCGGTGACGAAAATCAGATGTTCGATACCAGCTTCGCGCGCCTCATCGACCACATACTGAATGACGGGCTTGTCGACGACCGTCAGCATTTCTTTGGGGATGGATTTGGTGGCGGGCAGGAAGCGGGTGCCAAGACCTGCAACAGGGAACACGGCCTTGCGAATTTTTCGGATCGAACTCATTCCTCTCCTCGATTTCACTATTTCAGATTTACTATCAAAGCATTGAAACGACTGAATTTCAAATAAGGCCTTTTCATTAAAGAACGACGAAATTGCGTGACCCATCCCATCACATTCAATGACCCGACCTTAATGTTGCTTGATTCAAAAATTTTTCGAAACTTTAGCGAATTTTAAAGCAAGGCCGCGATGGTAAACCAATTGCTAACCGACAGGTTCTAAATTGAACGTTCAACGGTTCGATCCGGAATTTTCTGCTGGCTCAAATTCAACACAGGATGGTATTAATTGAATAATGCAATCCGGAGCTGGCAGAATCCAGGTCGAAGGGAAACGCGCCGGTATCGGCTAAATTTGATTGCAGAAGGGAAACACAGAATGCTGCGATTTCCATTCACGGTGGGCCAGACGATGAAGCTGAAAGCAGCTGCAACGGTTGCGATAGCTGTGCTCGCCTCAACGCTGACGACCGGTTCCGCACTGGCTGATGCGAAATTTCGCCAATGGGTCGCCAGTTTTCGCCCTGTCGCCATAAATGCAGGTGTTTCGCCTTCCACGTTCGACCGCGCATTTCGCGGCGTGGATGCGCCAGACCCGGTCGTGCTGCAGAAGGCCCGCTATCAGCCCGAATTCACCGAACCGGTCTGGAACTACGTCGATAACCGCGTGAACGAACATTCCGTTTCGGTCGGCCAAAACATGGCGCGCAAATGGGGTCCGTGGCTCCAGCGCATCGAACAGCGTTTCTCGGTCGATCGCAATATCCTGCTCGCCATCTGGTCGATGGAGAGCAATTACGGCGAAATTCTCAAGCGTGATGACGTCATGCGCGATGCCGTCCGTTCGCTGGCAACGCTTGCCTATGCAGACCAGCGTCGCGCCAAATATGGCCGCACACAGCTGATTGCTGCAATGAAGATTCTCCAGACCGGCGATATTGACCGCGGCCATCTTTCCGGTTCCTGGGCCGGTGCGCTCGGCCACACACAGTTCATCCCGACGAGCTATCAGGCTTATGCCGTCGATATGGATGGCAATGGCAAGCGTGACATCTGGAATTCGATCCCAGATGCGCTGGGCACAGCGGCCAACCTCCTGCATCGCAATGGCTGGCAGCCAGGCCGTAGCTGGGGTTACGAAGTAGCACTGCCGCAAGGACGCAAGTTCCCTTCCGGCTCACTCTCGATTGCCGAATGGCAGAAGATCGGTCTCGTTCGTGCCAACGGACGCGCCTTCCCCGATCCGAGCGAAAAAGCAACGCTGAAAGTGCCGGATGGCCGTCAGGGGCCCGCCTTCCTGATGACAAAGAATTTCTTCGTCTTGAAGCGCTATAACAACGCCGACAAATACGCACTTGCTGTCGGCCTGCTTGCCGACCGCATCGGCGGCTATCAGGGACTTCGTCAGGACTGGAATCGCCCATTCACGCCGATTACCATGGACGAGAGGCAGGAATTGCAAACGCATCTGAAAGCGCTCGGCTATTATGACGGCAATATCGATGGCAAGATCGGCTCCACTTCGCGGGCGGCCATCGAAGCCTTCCAGCAGCGCAACGGACTTCAGCCGGACGGTCATCCGAGCAAGGAAGTTCTGTCGGTCCTGCGCCGTCGCTAGACTGTCGGGTTAAATTATCAAATGGGGCGCGCTTCTGATCAAGTGCGCCTCATTTTGTTTTTCCAAACAGCCAAGCTAATATACAGGCCATGAAGGCAAGACTGATGCGCGAAAATCGGATTGGGAGACGAATGGTGAACGCTGCTGGCGTCCTGCTGGCAGTCGCAGCTCTGCTGTTCTCAGGCATCGTCACGGCTTCTGCACAGGAACGTCCGCGCACGCTTTTCGATCTCTTGTTCGGCTCGCGGCAGGCACAGCCACAGCGCCAATATCAGCAGCCCGCTCCACAACGCGCCCGGCCAAAGGCGAAGCGGCCCAAGACCACCTCTCCCGCTTCACGACCGACGCCACCACCGGCTGCGACCCCGGCAGTCGAGTTCGTCGAGAAAAAGCCAGATGCCAAAAAGGTTCTTGTTGTCGGTGATTTCATCGGCAACGGTCTGGCCGAAGGCCTTGATGTTGCTTTCGCGTCGGACCCCGATCTTCAGGTTGTAACCCGGATAAATGGCTCCTCCGGCTTTGTGCGCAACGATCATTTCGACTGGCCCGACAATATCGGCAAGATACTGGACGAGGAGAAACCGGCTGCTGTCGTCGTGATGATCGGTTCCAACGACAGACAGGCAATCACCGAGAAAGGCTTAAGTCTGCCAGCCCGATCCCCGGAATGGAATGAAGAATATCAAAAGCGCGTCGCCGCCTTCATCAAGGTGATCAACGACAAGCATTTTCCTCTGGTGTGGATAGGGCAGCCACCCTTTCGCCCGAAAGGCATGTCGCAAGATATGCTGGCGCTCAATGAAATCTATCGCACCGCCACCGAGAAGGCGGGCGGAAAATTTGCCGATGTCTGGGATGGTTTTGTCGATGAGGATGGTAATTTCACCCAGACCGGCTTCGATATTAACGGTCAGACCGCGCGTCTGCGCGGCAATGACGGCATCAACATAACTTCGGCAGGCAAGCGCAAGCTCGCCTTCTATGCGGAAAAGCCGCTTCGCGCCTATCTCGGCGGCGCAAAGGAAGAAGATCAGCCCCTGCCCGCAGCAGGCACGCATGACCCGTCCAAGCCGGTTGATCGCGTGGCACCAGTCAGCATTCGGGACGTTGATAAGGACGATAGCGGTGTTCTACTTGGTGGCAACATCACAGCGCGTCCGCAAGCCACACGGCCAGCCCGGACTGAGAGCAAACCTTCACCCGGACGAGCCGACGACTTTTCCTGGCCACAGAAGAGCTCAAATCCCTAAATTATTGCCGTTCCTCAATAGGATTGAGCTATCAGCTGATTGATAGCCCGCGCCTTTCTCTATCCGATATGATTTTAATTGCTACATTCTGCGCTGTTCACAGGAGCGTTCGCATCGTCTATCAGAATGCACCGTCTGCCTGAAAAGGCTGGACAGGAAGGGCGCTTTTCCTCGCGTGAGCAGGAGTAGTTTCCAGCGTCCGCCAGAAACAAGAGGCGTTTGAATGAATATCGCATCAAAGCCTTCTGTCGATCCACATCGGGAGGAGGAACCCCATCTTGCACGCAATCTGTCCAACCGACACCTGCAGCTGATCGCCATTGGCGGCGCTATCGGCACCGGCCTTTTCATGGGTTCGGGCAAGACCATTTCGCTGGCAGGCCCTTCGATCCTGCTGGTTTATGCCGTGATCGGATTCATGCTGTTCTTCGTCATGCGCGCATTGGGCGAAATCCTGCTGTCCAATCTCGAATATCGCTCCTTCGCGGATTTCGCAGGCGATTACCTCGGGCCGTGGGCACAGTTCTTCACCGGCTGGACCTATTGGCTTTGCTGGATTGTGACCGGCGTGGCCGACGTGGTTGCCGTTTCGGGCTACGTCTCGTTCTGGTTCCCGGAACTGGCGCTCTGGATACCCGCGCTCGGACTGATCTTCACGCTTCTGGCGCTCAATCTGCCGACCGTGCGCAATTTCGGTGAAATCGAATTCTGGTTCGCCCTCATCAAGATTGTCGCCATTGTCGGGCTGATCATCGCAGGCGTGTATATGCTCTCGACCGGCTTTACGCTTCCGAATGGAAGTCAGGCATCGGTCGCCCATCTGTGGAACCATGGCGGGTTCTTCCCCAATGGTTTCCTTGGCTTCGTTGCCGGTTTCCAGATCGCGGTTTTCGCCTTCGTTGGCATCGAGCTCGTCGGCACTGCCGCCGCTGAAACCAAGGACCCGGAGCGCAATCTGCCCAAGGCAATCAATTCCATCCCGATCCGCGTGGTACTGTTCTATCTCGGCGCGCTATTCGTCATCATTACCGTTATTCCCTGGGATCAGGTCGACCCGAATTCGAGCCCGTTCGTCGCCATGTTCTCGCTTGCCGGTCTCGGCATTGCAGCCCATGTCGTGAATTTCGTCGTGCTGACTTCGGCAACGTCGAGCGCAAATTCCGGCATCTACTCGACCTCGCGCATGATCTACGGCCTTGCCACTTCCAAACTCGCGCCGAAGGCGCTCGGCAAGCTGAACAAGCGGAAAGTACCGGTCAATTCGCTGTTCTTCTCGTGCGTTTTCCTGCTCGCAGGCGTGGTTCTGCTTTATGCTGGCCAAAGCATCATCGAAGCCTTCACCATCGTCACGACGATTTCGGCGCTACTCTTCATCTTCATCTGGTCGATCATTCTGGCGTCTTACCTGCAATATCGCCGCAAGCGCCCGGACCTGCATGAAAAGTCCACATTCAAGATGCCCGGCGGGCGCGCAGCGGTCGTGATGGTCTTCGCCTTCTTCGCCTTCATTCTTTGGGCGCTGGCGCAAGAGCCGGACACTGCGGCCGCGCTCAAAGTCACGCCGCTCTGGTTCGTGCTTCTCGCCGTCGCGTATCTGGTGATGAAGTCGCGACGCAGCCAAGGCTAAAAACAAAAAAGCCCGCCAATCTGGCGGGCTTTTCATTTCTGAGTCTCTCTTAGCGCGGTAGAACGGAACTACCCATCAAATCAGCATCGATGGCGTGCGCTGCCTGACGGCCTTCGCGGATTGCCCAGACAACCAGCGACTGGCCGCGGCGCACATCACCGGCTGCATAGAGCTTGTCGACATTGGTGCGGTAGTCACGCTCATTGGCCTTGACCGACTTGGAGCCGCGACGGTCGGTCACGATGTCGAGCTTTTCGCCCAGTTCCTTGACCACGCTGTCTTCTGCCGGTCCGGCAAAACCGATTGCGATGAAGGCCAGATCGGCCTTGATGAAGAATTCCGTTCCGGCAATCGGCTTGCGCTTTTCATCAACCTGACAGCACTTCACATGGGTGAGGCGGCCGTCTTCGCCGATGAACTCCAGCGTTGCCACCTGAAACTCGCGGGAAGCACCTTCCGCCTGGCTGGAAGAGGTGCGCATCTTGGTCGCCCAATAAGGCCAGACGCTGAGCTTGTCTTCCTTTTCCGGCGGCTGCGGACGAATATCAAGCTGAGTGACATTGACCGCGCCCTGACGGAACGCCGTGCCCACGCAGTCCGAGGCGGTATCGCCACCGCCGACCACAACGACATGCTTGCCGCCTGCCAGGATCGGAGCCGAAGTCCAGGCAACGGATTCGATATTTTCGCGCCCGACGCGGCGGTTCTGCTGAACCAGATAAGGCATGGCATCATGCACGCCTTCAAAATCTGCACCCGGAATACCCGCCGGGCGCGGCGTTTCCGAGCCACCGCTGTAAAGCACGGCATCATAGGTATCGAGGAGACCGCGCAACGGCTTGTCGACGCCGATGTTCACACCGCACAGGAAGCGAACGCCCTCGCCTTCCATCTGCGCGACGCGGCGGTCGATGAGGTGCTTTTCCATCTTGAAATCAGGAATGCCGTAACGCAACAGACCGCCGGGGCGGCTTTCGCGCTCATAAACATCAACCATGTGACCAGCACGGGCCAGCTGCTGCGCAGCGGCAAGGCCAGCCGGGCCAGAGCCGATGATGGCAACCGACTTGCCCGTCTTGTTGGCGGCTGGCTGCGGCACGATATGGCCGAGCTCATAGGCCTTGTCGCCCAATGCCTGCTCGACCGTCTTGATCGCAACCGGCGTATCCTCGAGGTTCAGCGTGCAGGCTTCCTCGCAAGGGGCCGGGCAAACGCGACCCGTGAATTCCGGGAAATTGTTGGTCAGATGCAGGTTGCGGATCGCCTGATCCCAATTGTTGTTATAGACGAGATCGTTCCAGTCCGGGATCTGGTTATGCACCGGACAGCCCGTCGGGCCATGGCAGAACGGAATGCCGCAATCCATGCAGCGCGCCGCCTGCTTCTGCACTTCGCCATCCGTCATCGGAATGGTGAATTCCCGGAAGTGACGGATACGATCCGACGCTGGCTGGTACTTCGCTACCTGCCGGTCAATTTCAAGAAAACCAGTTACCTTACCCATTCTCTTACTCCCCTCGGCCTGCGACCAGCGCGTGGTCGGCTTTGCCGGAAGTTGCCCTGTCTGCCGCATCATCTTCCAATGCGCTGGCATGCAAGGGCGTTGTTATCTCTCATGTGGCTAAGGGCACCCGACCCAAAGGCCGGGTTCCACTTTTCAGGATCATGTCCTATTCAGCCGCGACACCGATCCGCATACGCTCCATGTCTTCCAGAGCACGGCGGTATTCGACCGGCATGACTTTCACGAATTTGGGACGATAGCTCTCCCAATTGTCGAGAATATCTTTCGCCCGCGTCGAGCCGGTGTAATGCAGATGATTGGCGATCAGCTGCACCAGACGTTCCTCGTCATGATGGGTCATGTTGGCCGAAACGTCTACACGGCCCTTGTGCATGAGGTCGCCGCCATGGTGATGCAGCTTTTCGAGGATGTCGTCCTCTTCCGGAACCGGTTCCAGTTCGACCATCGCCATATTGCAGCGCTGGGCGAAATCGCCTTCCTCGTCAAGCACGTAGGCGACGCCGCCCGACATGCCGGCCGCAAAGTTGCGACCCGTCTGACCGATAACCACGACGACACCGCCGGTCATGTATTCGCAGCCGTGGTCGCCCACGCCTTCGACAACCGTGACCGCGCCGGAGTTGCGGACGGCGAAACGTTCGCCTGCAACGCCGCGGAAGTAGCACTCGCCTTCAAGCGCACCGTAGAGCACGGTATTGCCGACGATGATGGAGTCCTCGGCAACGATACGCGTGTCTTCCGGTGGACGGATGACGATGCGGCCACCCGAAAGGCCCTTGCCGACATAGTCGTTGCCATCGCCGATCAGCTCGAACGAGACGCCGCGCGCCAGGAACGCACCGAAAGACTGGCCAGCCGTACCGCGGAGCGTGACGGCGATGGTGTCTTCCGGCAGACCCTTGTGGCGGAAGCGCTTGGCAACTTCGCCGGAAAGCATCGCACCGGCAGAACGGTCGACATTCTTGATATCGATGTCGATCTTGACCGGCTGGCGGTCTTCCAGTGCGGGCATAGCCTCGGCAATCAGCTTGCGATCAAGGACATCCTCAATCGGGTGATGCTGACGCTCGGTCCAGTAGATTTCGTGCTTCTCGGCTTCAGGCTTGTAGAAGATGCGGCTGAAATCGAGACCCTTGGCTTTCCAATGGTCGATCATGGCCTGCTTTTCCAGAAACTCGGTCTCGCCGATAATCTGTTCCAGCTTGGTGAAGCCCATCTCGGCAAGCAAGGCACGCACCTCTTCCGCCAGATAGAAGAAGAAATTGATGACGTGTTCCGGCGTACCCTTGAAGCGCTTGCGCAGAACCGGGTCCTGCGTTGCCACGCCCACCGGGCAGGTGTTCAGATGACACTTGCGCATCATGATGCAACCGGCAGCAATCAGCGGAGCGGTCGAGAAACCGAACTCATCCGCACCGAGCAGCGCGCCAATAATGACGTCGCGACCGGTGCGCAAGCCGCCATCGACCTGCAATGCCACGCGGGAGCGAAGCCCGTTCAGCACCAGCGTCTGGTGGGTTTCGGCAAGGCCAATTTCCCAGGGACTTCCGGCATGTTTCAGCGAGGTAAGCGGCGAAGCGCCCGTACCGCCATCATAGCCCGACACGGTGATATGGTCGGCACGCGCCTTGGCAACACCGGCAGCAACCGTGCCCACACCCACTTCCGACACCAGCTTGACCGAGATATCGGCAGCAGGATTGACGTTCTTCAGGTCGTAGATCAGCTGCGCCAGATCTTCGATCGAGTAGATGTCATGGTGCGGCGGCGGCGAAATGAGGCCGACACCCGGTGTTGAGTGACGGGTCTTGGCGATGGTCGCATCGACCTTGTGACCCGGCAGCTGACCGCCCTCACCCGGCTTTGCACCCTGCGCAACCTTGATCTGGATCAGATCGGAGTTGACCAGATATTCCGTCGTCACACCAAAACGGCCAGAAGCCACCTGCTTGATGGCAGAGCGTTCCGGGTTCGGCTTGCCATCCGGCAGCGGATAGAAGCGATCCGGCTCCTCACCACCCTCGCCGGTGTTCGATTTGCCGCCAATCGCGTTCATGGCGCGGGCCAGCGTTGTGTGGGCTTCTCTGGAGATAGAACCGAACGACATTGCCCCTGTCGAGAAACGCTTGACGATTTCCGTCGCCGGTTCGACCTCATCGATGGAAACCGGCTTCAGGCCGCGCTCTTCGGCGAAACGAATATTGAACAGGCCGCGAATAGTCTTCGCCTGCGCCGACTTGGAGTCGAGCATGCTGGTATATTCGGTGAAGGTCTCCGGGTTGGAGGTGCGCACTGCATGCTGCAGTCTGGCAACTGCATCCGGCGACCACAGGTGAGCCTCGCCGCGCATACGGTAGGCATATTCACCGCCAACTTCCAGCGAGGTCAGGAGAACCGGATCGCTGCCGAAAGCGTCGGTGTGGCGACGTACGGTTTCTTCCGCGATTTCATCGAGACCAACGCCTTCAATACTCGTTGCCGTGCCGAAGAAGAACTTGTCGACAAAGCCCGTCTGCAAACCGACGGCATCGAAAATCTGCGCGCCGCAATAGGACTGATAGGTCGAGATGCCCATCTTGGACATGACCTTGAGCATGCCCTTGCCGATGGACTTGATGTAGCGCTTGACCACTTCATCCTCGTCCACTTCCGGCGGGAACTCGCGACGGCGATGCATGTCTAGCAGCGTGTCGAAGGCGAGATAAGGATTGATCGCCTCGGCACCGTAGCCAGCGAGGCAGCAGAAATGATGTATTTCGCGCGGCTCGCCCGATTCCACCACCAAGCCGACCGAAGTGCGCAGGCCCTTGCGGATCAGGTGATGGTGCACGGCTGCCGTCGCCAGAAGAGCCGGGATCGGAATGCGATCCGGACCAACCTGACGATCCGACAGGATGACAATGTTGTAGCCGCCGTGAACAGCCGCTTCGGCCCGGTCACAAAGGCGCTCGATTGCGCCGTGCATACCGGCTGCCCCTTCACCCGTATTATAGGTGATGTCGAGCGTCTTGGTGTCGAAGCGGTCTTCCGTGTGGCCGATGGAACGAATCTTTTCCAGATCGCCATTGGTCAGGATCGGCTGGCGCACTTCCAGACGCTTGCGGCGTGACGTGCCGACAAGGTCGAAAATATTCGGACGTGGGCCGATGAACGAGACAAGGCTCATCACCAGTTCTTCGCGGATCGGATCGATCGGCGGGTTGGTGACCTGCGCGAAGTTCTGCTTGAAATAGGTGAACAGCATCTTCGACTTGTCGGACATGGCCGAAATCGGCGTATCCGTACCCATCGAACCGATGGCTTCCTGACCGGTCGTGGCCATGGGCGACATCAACAGCTTGGTATCTTCCTGCGTGTAGCCGAAGCTCTGCTGCCGGTCGAGAAGGCTCACATCCTTGCGCAGCGCACGTGGTTCGACCGGATTGAGGTCTTCCAGAATGAGTTGCGTGTTGGCGAGCCACTGCTTGTAGGGATGCTTCTGCGCGATCTGGGACTTGATTTCCTCGTCCGAAACGATGCGGCCCTCTTCCATATCGATCAGCAGCATGCGGCCCGGCTGGAGACGCCACTTCTTGACGACTTTCTTTTCCTCGACCGGCAGAACACCGGCTTCCGAAGCCAGAATGACGAAATCATCGTCCGTCACGATATAGCGCGCCGGACGCAGGCCGTTGCGGTCGAGCGTCGCGCCAATCTGGCGACCGTCCGTGAAAGCCACCGCTGCCGGACCATCCCATGGTTCCATCAGTGCTGCATGATATTCATAGAACGCGCGGCGTTCATCCGACATCAGCTTGTTGCCTGACCATGCTTCCGGGATCAGCATCATCATCGCATGGGCAAGGCTGTAGCCGCCCTGGTGCAGGAATTCGAGCGCATTGTCGAAGCAAGCCGTGTCCGACTGGCCTTCGTAGGAAATCGGCCAGAGCTTGGAAATGTCGTTGCCGAACAGTTCCGAGTCCACCGAAGCCTGACGTGCAGCCATCCAGTTGACGTTACCGCGCAGCGTGTTGATTTCGCCGTTATGCGCAACCATGCGGTATGGGTGCGCCAGACGCCAGGACGGGAAGGTGTTGGTGGAGAAGCGCTGATGCACCAGCGCCACCGCGCTTTCGAAACGCGGGTCTTTCAGATCCTGATAATAGGCACCGACCTGATAAGCGAGGAACATGCCCTTGTAGACGACCGTACGCGCCGACATGGACACGACATAGAAGCCCTTATCGTCGCCGTCATTTTCCTGATAGATACGGTTGGAAATGACCTTGCGCAGAACGAACAGACGGCGCTCGAAATCGTCATCCGTCTCCAGCATCGGATTGCGTCCGATGAAGACCTGAACGTGAAACGGTTCGGTTGCGGCAATATCCGGCGCCTTGGAAAGGGACGAATTGTCGACAGGCACTTCACGCAGGCCGATAAAGGTCTGGCCTTCGGCAGCGATGACTTCCTTGACGATCTCTTCAATATGGGCACGCAATTCTGGATCGCGCGGCATGAACAGATAGCCGACGCCGTAATGACCGGGCTGCGGCAGATCGATGCCCTGGCGCGCCATTTCCTCGCGGAAGAAGCGATCCGGAATCTGCACGAGAATGCCGGCGCCATCGCCCATCAGCGGGTCGGCACCAACCGCACCACGATGGGTGAGGTTTTCCAGCATCTTGAGGCCGTTTTCAACGACCTGATGCGACTTCTTGCCCTTCATATGCGCAATAAAGCCAACGCCGCACGCATCATGTTCGTTGCGCGGATCGTAAAGTCCTTGCGCTGCGGGCAAACCCGCCGCTGTCGTTTTTCGCGTCGTTCGGTTGGGAGCGGTCGTCGCAGCTTTGACCGTTCCGTTCTGTACGTTGTGAGAAACCACATTCGATACAGATGGCGTCAAATGCGTCATCGTCATTCCCTCCGTTTGGCCCTCATCATGAGGTGCGCGATCAGTATATACCGAGATGGTGTGACAACCATCCCGCCGTTGCTTTACGTATAAAGGAAGCCTTATCGACAAGGCGTTGGACGAGGTCCCGGGCGAGCGGCAAAGCCGGTGCGAGGAACGATGTTTAGCGCCTTATTCTCATCAGGCTTGGACAGACGACACTCAGCCCACCAGAAAATGGCGCACTAGAATTCCTCCTGTCGCGGTCGGGGCGCCTGTTACCGCCAGGCTATGTGCCTGCCAGTACGGCGCCTCTTTCTAAAACTTTTCGGAGAGCGTTGTGTCGCTTCCGTCTGCATCAGCGTTTAATTGGACAGCATTGCTGTCCTAATTACGTATGACAGAATTCAAATTGCCTCACAAGATGGAAACGCAATTTTTCTCAGCAGCTTCCGTAATAAAATATCAAAAGCTGTGATTTTACTGGATTTTAATTGCGTTTAGTGGCCATTGCGTCAGTTTGGCGCGCTTTTGCTTGCCCCTTGAATGCCTAAAAAATAGGCATGTTGATGACATTTTTCGCGCAAGCCGGACCTTAACCGCTTCTGTCAGACAGGTTATAGAAACATCGACTGTGCGACAGCCCATTCAACCCATCTGGAGGAACACGTGCATTTTGCGTCAGACAATTGGGCAGGCGCCCACCCGAAAATCGCCGAGAGCCTTTCGTTGCATGCTGCAGGTTTTGCGGCAGCCTATGGCGCAAGCGAACTCGACAAGCGCGTCGAGCAGCGCTTCAACGAATTGTTCGAGCGCGAAGTGGCCGTCTTTTTCGTCGGCACCGGAACGGCCGCCAACTCGCTGGCGCTGGCCAGCGTCAACCGTCCGGGCGGCGTTTCGCTGGTGCATCGCGAAGCGCACGTCATCGAGGATGAATGCGGCGCGCCTGAATATTTCACCGGCGGCGCACGTCTGCATCCGATTGACGGCGCGCATGGCCGCATCGACCCCGAACTTCTCAAGCGCGAACTGAAGCGGTTCAATCCGGCTTTCGTTCATGCTGGGCAGCCCATGGCCGTCAGCATCACGCAGGCGACCGAAGTTGGTACGCTCTACCAGCCCGAACATATCGCCACCATTTCCAAGATCTGCCGCGATGCCGGTCTGCCACTGCATATGGACGGCGCACGCTTTGCCAATGCGCTTGTTTCGCTGGACATGACACCAGCCGAAATGACCTGGAAACAGGGCGTGGACATCGTTTCCTTCGGTGGTACGAAAAACGGCTGCTGGTGCGCCGAAGCCTTGGTCTTCATGGACCCGGCCCGCGCCAAGGACCTACCGTTCATCCGCAAACGCGCAGCACAGCTCTTTTCCAAGACACGCTTTGTGGCAGCGCAATTCGATGCTTACCTGCGAGACGATCTCTGGCTGGAACTGGCACGCCACTCCAATGCGCTCGCCGCGCGCCTCGCCGGTCATATCAATGCGTCGAGCCAGATGCGCCTTGCCTGGAAGCCGGAAGCCAATGAGGTCTTCGCCATCATGAAACAGTCGGTCTATGACCGTCTGCGCAATGCCGGAGCGATTTTCTACGACTGGAACCCGCCGCATTCGGAAGTGAACCGCATCAGCGACGGCGAAATTTTCGCCCGCTTTGTGACGAGCTTCGCCAACACGGAAGAAGATGTCGACCGGTTCGCCGACTTGATCGCCTGACGCTCTTTCGTATCTGTCAAAATGAAAAAGGCGGCGCTTCAAGCACCGCCTTTTCTTATTCATTCTCAACCAAGCTTAATGCGCGGTTTTCGCCTCGATCTGCTGAGCGCTGTCGGAGCCAGCCTTGGCAACTTCGATCTTGCGCGGTTTCATCTGTTCTGGAATCTCGCGCTTGAGATCGATGTGCAGGAGACCGTTCTTGAGGCTCGCACCGGCGACTTCAACGAAGTCGGCAAGCTGGAAACGGCGCTCGAAAGCACGTGAGGCGATACCACGATAGAGAACTTCACCGATATCGGAAGCATTTTCATCCGCCTTCTGACCCTTGATCGTCAGCAGGTTGCGATGCGCTTCGATTTCGAGTTCACTTTCGGAAAAGCCCGCGACCGCCATGGTGATGCGATAGGTGTTCTCACCCGTGCGCTCGATATTATACGGCGGATAGGACTGGTTACCTTCCGGCGAAGCGAGCGTATCAAGCATGGAGAAGAGCCGATCGAAACCGACCGTGGAACGATAGAGCGGGGAAAAATCTACGTGACGCATGTATTAGCCCTCCTTTAGAGCGACATGATGCTTGTTTCAGCATGATCTGTTCCGAAGGGCGCTGAACGCATTCGGGACCATACACGGCGGCGAAACTCCCTTATGGCGAATTCCTTGATGCCGGCGGCCCCTTCCAGGCGACCGCAAAACTCATTTGGGAACGGTTCTTTTTCATTTCAAGGCCGCGTGCGCGCGAAGCTTGCGAAACACGGGCTGTCACGCCGCGTAATAACTCCTGATCAATAGGGGCCTACATTTTGGGGGTTCGCCGCACAATGAACCCAAAATGAACATCATCTTTGGCGAGCGTTCAGCCGCTTGGGGCTAATGTCCCACCATGCCTGCTGCAAAGCGGGTTCATTAAAGGATCACGGTTATGAGAAAAGCTGTTCTCGCTTTTGCCGCACTTGCTACCGTCGCGACAGGGATTGCGACACCCACCCTTGCAGCCGATAGCGGCCTGCGCGTTCAGATTCAATATTACGATGATGACGGCTATCGTCCGCCGCGTCCATATCCGGGTCCCCGCCCTGATTGGGATGGTGGCCCGGACCGCCGCCCGGGCTGGGGCGACGATTATGGTCGTCGCGACATCATGGGACCGCGTCGTATCGCACGCTCGCTGGAACGCCGCGGCTATGATGTCGGCGACATGCGCCTTAACCGCGACACCTATTTCGTGCGCGCCACAAGGCCGAACGGCCGCCGCGTCATCGTCATGGTCGATGCCTATTCAGGCCGTATTGTTGGTGAACGCCGCCCTGGCGGATACTGAGCACCGTCTTCAAATTTTCTCTACAGACCAGCTGGTGTAACGTCCCTTGCATCGGCTGTTCTTTGAGCCGGAAGTTCGTTCTCGAACTTCCGGTTACTTTTTATCATCAATTGCCCCATTATGCTGGAGCCCCATATCCCAATCTGAAGCAGAAAGGTTCGCAATCGGATGTCGGAACTACTTTTCGAAACCGATGCGAATCCGATTCCGCACGGAATTAAAGCCGGACTGCTTGAAGCGAAGGGCGGCAAGACCCTGCGCTATGCCATTCTGAAAGCCGATACGAGGCCGATACGAGGAACGGTGGTCCTGCTTCAGGGACGTAACGAATTCATCGAAAAATACTTCGAAACCATGACTGATCTGACCGCGCGCGGCTTCACGGTCGTAACTTTCGACTGGCGCGGACAAGGCGGCTCGCACCGGTTGCTGAAGGACCGCCAGCGCGGCTATGTCCGCAGTTTCGAAGACTATTCCGACGATCTCGACCTTATCCTTGACCAGATCGCCTTGCCTGACTGTCCCCCGCCCTTCTACATTCTCGGCCATTCCGCCGGTGCGCTTGTGGCGCTTTCTTCGATGGGTAGACTGACATCGCGCATCAGTCGCATGGTGCTGTGCGCGCCCTTCATGGGGCTTGATGGGCAAAGGATCAGCGATGACAATGTACGCCGCATCGCCTCCGCCTTTCGATGGCTCGGCCTCGGCCAAGTTTACGCATCCGGCGGACGCAGACTGGCTTCGCGTCCCTTTGCAGGCAATCCGCTGACCAGCGACCCGGCACGCTTCATGCGTAATATGGAAATTCCACGCCTTCACCCGGATCTTGCGCTTGGCGGTCCGACCGCCCGGTGGCTCTGGAGCGCTCTCGAAACGTCTCGGCGCATCAATCAGCCGGATTTCTATAATGGACCCACAGTACCGGTCCTCATCGTTGCCGCTGGCGCAGACCGCGTGGTTTCCACATCGGTGATCGAACGTTTTGTCGCCCGCACGCGCAATGTCTCACTGACCACAATTACCGGCGCACGTCATGAGATGCTTCAGGAAGCCGACTTTTATCGTGAGCAGCTCTGGGCCGCCTTCGATGCCTTCATTCCGGGCTCGTCCGAGGTCGAAACCATGCCGGAGACCATTGAGCCCTTGGCCTCCGGTATTTAGAGCGATTTCGCCTGCCGTAGAAGCATTGAAATCGCTCTAAATGTTTGTTTTTACGCATTATCCGACGCAAAACCGCTTCGCACTTTTGCTGGAAATGCTCTTATCAGCTATTCAGCAAATCAAGCGCTGCCCTGTGCAGTTCAGGAGAAGCTGCGGCGACAACATCGCCGCCCTTTTCCGCCGGGCTGCCATCGCGTTGCGTCACCACACCGCCAGCCTGCTCAATCAGCGGAATGAGAGCGACAATGTCATAGGGCTGGAGACCCGCTTCAACCACGATATCGGCAAAGCCGCTTGCCAGCATGGCGAAGGCATAGCAATCGACCCCATAGCGGGACAGACGCGCCGCGCTTTCCAGCCGATCAAATCCCTTGCGGCTTTCACCCTTGAAAAGAGCAGGCGTCGTCGTAAACATCGTGGCATCGGCCAAGGTTGCATTCTTGCGCACCGACAGACGGCGAGGCGCGTCTTCGCCGCCATTACGCGCGAGATAAGCACCATTACCATCGCTGTAGAACAACTCGCCGGTGAAGGGCTGCGACATCATTCCCGCCGTGGCATCGCCATCGACAGTCAGTCCCAAAAGCGTGCCCCAGACCGGCAGGCCGGAAATGAAAGCACGGGTCCCATCAATGGGATCGATGACCCAGACATGGCTGCGGTCAATATTCTCCGGCCCGTATTCTTCCCCAAGAATACCATGGTCGGGAAAAACACTGCCAATAACAGCACGAATCGCACGCTCCGCCGCCCGGTCCGCTTCAGTCACCGGATCGAAACCAACGCTATATTTGTTGTCGATTTCCGTCAGCTGACGAAAACGCGGAAGCGTCTGAGCAGCTGCCGCTGCAGCCACTTCGGAAAAAAATGCCTTATCGATCAGCAACCCCGAACTCCTGTTTCCAACACATGGCGCATACTTATGCAAACCATGCTAATTTTGCCTACATAATGAGCATAATAAAATTAGCCCAAAAAATATGCGCATTTTCTTGACGTCACCGCCATTCGGACGTAACTTAAATCCCAGACAGGTTTTCCTGTCGATGCCTTTCGGGGCATTTCCTCCCTAGTCTTTGACCGCGCTCGTATCGTTCGGGCGCGGTTCTTTTTATCTGCGAGAGGCGCTCGTCGGAACGGATTATTCTGCGGCCAGAGGCGGCGCGATAAAGAGATCGTCCGGCAGGGATGTCAGGTCGCTCAGAAACCCATGCAGATCGGCACAGAGCGTTTCGAAACCGGCAAGCTTATGCAGGTTCTGCTCGTTCACATAAAGACTGCGATTGATTTCAATCTGCAGGGCATGACACGCCATAGCAGGCCGCCCGTAATGCTCCGTGATGAACCCGCCCGCATAGGGCTTGTTGTGCGCAACAGTGTAGCCCAGATCCTGCAGCAGATCGATGGCAGCCTGCGTCAGCCTTTCACTGCACGAGCGACCGAAACGATCACCAACGATGAAATCCGGACGCGATCCGACTTCGCCGGGCCGCGCGCCGCCGGGCATCGAATGGCAGTCAATCAGAACCGCATAACCGAAACGCTGACGGGTGGACTGAAGCAGTGCATCAAGCGTCTGGTGGTAAGGCTTGTAGAGGTCTTCGATACGGTAAAATGCTTCGGCGAGTGGAATGCGCCCCGGATAAATCAGCTGTCCCTCACCGACCAGACGCGGCACCGTGCCAAGCCCGCCTGCAACGCGCGCCGACTGGCTATTGACGAAAGGCGGCAATGGCTCGGCGAACATGCGCGGATCGAGTTCATAGGCTTCGCGATTCACATCGAGAAACGCACGCGGAAAATGCGCCTTGAGCAAGGGCGCACCGAGCCGTATGGCAGAAGCAAAAAGCTCATCGACATAGCAGTCTTCCGAATGACGTATGCTCAAGGCGTCGAGACGCGACGCTTCGACGAAAGAATGCGGGTAATAGCGTCCGCTATGCGGTGAATTGAAGACGAACGGAATGCGCTGTTCCGCCGGAGCGCATATCTCGAAGGGCGGTATCAGACTAAAATCGCGCTCCAAACTCATTCTTCACCCGTTTTCGGCCGGAACATTCAGGCCATTCGACGACGATCCACGTCAGTATTATAACAAATTACGTCAGGCGGCCCAGGCGTGCAAATGGCTGGCAGCCGAATCTTCCGGCCTTTGCATGGCGTGCATATGCGACAATCCTGTCACACTGAACAGCTTGTTGCCAAATACGCGCCATAACAATTAACATTCGCGCGAGCATTCATTCCATATTTACCAAAGAAGCGTTTTCTACGGTGGATATTGAGTCGTTAAGGGTCAGCTTTTGGGCGATGAACACGACACAGAATTCGGACGGAACAATGAAGAGAATCCTTCTAGCTGAAGATGACAATGATATGCGCCGCTTCCTCGTCAAGGCGTTGGAAAAAGCCGGCTATCACGTGACGCACTTCGACAACGGCGCGAGTGCCTATGAAAGATTGCAGGAAGAGCCTTTCTCCCTTCTGCTGACCGATATTGTCATGCCGGAAATGGACGGCATCGAACTGGCGCGGCGCGCGACAGAAATCGACCCGGATCTGAAGATCATGTTCATTACGGGCTTCGCCGCTGTTGCCCTCAACCCCGATTCGGACGCGCCGCGCGACGCAAAGGTGCTTTCCAAGCCGTTCCACCTGCGTGACCTGGTGAACGAAATAGAAAAAATGCTGATCGCCGCCTGAGGCGATCCCACTGATTTGCGGCCCTTTGTTTTGTCATCAACAAAAAGACGAAAAAACTTCATAAAAGGGCATTGACGGGCGCAACGCGATATGGTGTATGCGCCACATCGAATGGGCGTGTAGCTCAGCGGGAGAGCACTACGTTGACATCGTAGGGGTCACAGGTTCAATCCCTGTCACGCCCACCATTCGATCTCCTTGAAATTGTTAAGATAATTTTTGCAAACTGAACGTTTGCGCCCAGAATGAGTTTAGCTTAGCAACACGCTAGCAACTTGAAAATTATGATAGCTTTTTGGTACTAACGCAGACAAACGCCGACTCCTTAGCGCGGCTGATTTTCCCTGACGTTCCTTCTGACGATCGGTATTCAATCGTCACATCTCATTGCCAGGCGGGATACTACCCGTCTATCGTGAAATCCAGCAGTTGATACCGATATGATGATCCGGGAGCAAAGCTCGCAATCAGCACACGGCCTTTCTCATGAAATGCTGCATCACATTTGATTAGCGTAGTACTGATGCCACGCTCGCCTATGGGCCGTTCATTGGAACCATTTGGACGGGCCTTTCGTTTTTCCTGTTTCTCTGGCCTTGGTGCTGAGGTCTACAGAGAATGGATTGGGTCCATTTCGACCCGAGAGAGCGACAATGAGAAATTTTGAGAAAGCTCGTGTCCAAATGGTGGAGCAGCTTGTCCATCGCGGTATCCATGACACGCGCGTGCTGGAAGCGATGGGCACGTTGGCTCGTGAGAAATTCATCGATGAAGGCTTTATCGAGTTTGCCTATGACGACACACCTCTACCAATCAAAAATGGCCAAACGATCTCACAACCATATATGACTGCCTTTATGATTGCATCGGCGCATCTGGGTGGGGGTGAACACGTTCTCGAAATTGGAACAGGCTCCGGCTACGCTGCGGCGATCATAGCACAGATTGCCGGTCAGATATTTACTGTCGAACGGTGGCCTGACCCCATAGGGTGGTCCGGTTTCAATCTTAGTTCATGATCGGCCTTGGGGCTATTGCCTGGGCAGATGACGGTGCTGCTCCGCTTGCTGGCGCAGGCCAGATGATGGCCTCGGGTGCCGG
>Ga0209369_1000218_pt1 | contig 116859 bp, 101 predicted proteins | sample EBPBio142010_DNA_FD_185865 | JGI IMG/M metagenome (GOLD analysis project Ga0209369, IMG submission 185865) | Wastewater treatment Type I Accumulibacter community from EBPR Bioreactor in Madison, WI, USA - Reactor 1_10/4/2010_ DNA (SPAdes)... | ecosystem: Engineered > Bioreactor > EBPR >...
TGCTTGACCAGTGCCTTGAGCGTTGCCGGAGGCGCGGTCACGACATCGGCGCCGATGAGGGCTGCTTCCTTGACATGATTGACGGTGCGAACCGAAGCGGCAAGAATTTCGGTGCGGTAATCGTAATTGTCGTAAATTGTGCGGATTTCGGCAATCAGCTCCATGCCGTTGATGCCGGTATCGTCGAGACGGCCAATGAACGGCGAAATGAAGGTCGCGCCGGCCTTGGCTGCCAGAAGTGCCTGATTGGCCGAGAAGCAGAGCGTCATGTTGACCTTGTGACCATCAGAAGACAGAGCCTTACAGGCTTTCAATCCGTCGAGGGTTACAGGCAGCTTGATGCAGATATTGTCAGCGATCTTCGCGATGACGGCTGCTTCCTTCATCATCTGCTCATATTCTGTCGCGGCAACCTCGGCGGAAACCGGGCCCTTGACGATGTTGCAGATTTCCTTGGTCACTTCGATAATGTCACGACCCGACTTCAGGATGAGGGACGGGTTGGTGGTCACGCCATCGACCAGCCCAAGGTCGTTGAGCTCGCGGATTTCCTTGACGTCCGCAGTGTCCACGAAAAACTTCATAACAGCGTTCCTCCATAATGAGCGCGGGTGGATTTGAGGAATTTAAAACCATTTAATTCCCGGAAGGTGGCTTTTCTTTAGCGCAAAGCCGCGCCAAGGTCACGCGATCATGTCGAAAGATTCGCACGATATTTCCAGTCTGTTTCCGGAGCTCGCACCACGGGTCGTTCCCGTGCTCGTGCCTATGCCCGCGGAGCGGCCTTATTCATATATGGTTCCGGAAGGGATGAACGTCCAGCCCGGATCGATCGTGCGTGTGCCGCTCGGACCTCGTGAGGTGGCGGGGATCGTCTGTGAGGGGGAAACCGACGCTGTTGACGCCAGAAAGCTGCGGGCGATTTCCGAAGTTTTCGACTGCCCGCCGGTGGGAGCCGACATGCTGCGCTTCATGCGCTGGGCAGCTGACTACACGCTTTCGCCGCCAGGCATGGTGGCGCGCATGGTCCTGCGTGTGCCAGCTGCATTTGATCCCGAACCGTCAGTGCCGGGGCTTCGTTATTCAGGCGGTGAGCCTGAGCGTATGACCGAAGCGAGGTCGCGGGTGATGGAGCTTGCCCGTGACGGGCTTGCATGGACCAGATCCGGCCTTGCCCATGCGGCGGGTGTCTCCATGACGGTCGTGGACGGGTTCAAGACGCAAGGTATTTTCGAGGAAGTCATGCTGCCGCCGCCAGCCGTGGTGGCAAAGCCCGATATCGACTATGCACGGGCCACGCTTTCGGAAGACCAGCAGGCGGCGGCTGAAATGCTGTCGGAAGCTGTCGAAGCCGATTGTTTTTCGGTTTCACTGCTTGATGGCGTGACCGGATCGGGCAAGACCGAGGTTTATTTCGAAGCCGTTGCCAAGGCGATTGAGCAAGGCAAGCAGGTGCTGATTCTCTTGCCTGAGATCGCGCTGACACAACAGTTTCTCGACCGGTTCCACGATCGTTTTGGGGCAAAGCCTGCCGAATGGCATTCCGACCTTGCACCCCGCACCCGGGAGCGCGTCTGGCGGCAGATTGCCGAGGGTACGGTGCGGGTTGTGGCAGGGGCGCGGTCGGCGCTCTTTCTGCCCTTCAAGGAACTGGGGCTGATCGTTGTCGATGAAGAACATGATCCGGCTTACAAACAGGAAGACCGGGTCTTCTACAATGCGCGCGACATGGCGGTGGTGCGCGGCCATATCAGCGGCTTTCCGGTGGTGCTGGCATCGGCCACGCCATCCATCGAGAGTCAGGTCAATGCGGAGCAGGGGCGCTACAAGCGAATCAAGCTTTATGGTCGCTATGCGGAAGCCGCACTGCCCGATCTGAAGACCATCGACATGCGACGTTCTCCACCACCGCCGGGCCGGTTTTTGTCGCCCGCACTGACCGAAGCTGTTGGCAGGACGGTGGAACGCGGAGAGCAGGCGCTTTTGTTCCTCAACCGGCGCGGTTACGCGCCTTTGACCTTGTGCCGGGTCTGCGGCCACCGCTTTCAATGTCCGCAATGTTCAAGCTGGCTCGTGGAACATCGTTTTCGCGGGCAGCTGATGTGTCATCAGTGCGGCTATCATGAGCCGGTGCCGGAGGCTTGTCCCGAATGCGGCACCCTGGATCATCTGGTCGCCTGCGGTCCGGGCGTGGAGCGCATCGCGGAAGAAGTCGCGGCAACGTTCAGCGAAGCGCGAATCATAGTTCTTTCGTCTGATATGGCAGGCGGCGTGAAGCGGCTGCGGCTGGAACTCGATGCTATCGCAAAAGGCGAGGCGGATATCGTGATCGGCACGCAGCTTGTTGCCAAGGGGCATAACTTTCCCAACATGACATTGGTGGGTGTCGTGGATGCCGATCTGGGGCTTGCCAATGGCGATCCCCGCGCAGCTGAACGCACCTTCCAGCTTCTCAATCAGGTGACGGGACGCGCCGGTCGAACCGGTCGCAAGAGCCTCGGACTGATCCAGACCTACCAGCCGGATCATCCGGTGATGCGGGCAATCGTCAGCAGCGACGCAGCCGCATTCTACAACCGTGAAATCGAGGAGCGCGAACGCAGTACTTTGCCGCCTTTCGGGCGGCTCGCCGCGTTGATTATCTCCGCGGACAACCGGCCCGATGCCGAAAATCATGCGCGTGCGCTTCGCCGTGCGGCACCCTCATCCCCGGAGATTTCCGTGCTCGGGCCTGCCGAGGCACCGCTTGCGCTCGTGCGGGGAAGACACCGTTTCCGCATTCTGGTGCACGGGACCAAACGCGCCGACATTCAAGGATTTATCCGTGTCTTGCTCGCCGCCGGGCCGAAGGAAAAAGGCTCGATAAGGGTTCAGGTGGATATTGATCCGCAAAGCTTCTTGTAGGGCCGTATTGCTATCGAAGCAGGCGTAAAAAAAGATGGCTTGCTTCTCTAGTCGCTAGAGGATGCAGACTGGTCTCAAAGGTTCTATGAGGCTCGAAACCAATGAGATACACCCCTGCTCATCAAACGCGACCTTCAGCGAATAATGGCCCCGGTTTCTGGCTGGTCGCCCTTGTCGGACTGATAATCTGGACATTGTTGATGTGGTTTGCCTACTACATCTCGGATGTCGTGATTGTCTGGATCAGTGGCAATGGACCGGCTTTGGCCGAGACTGGAAAAAGCTTGATCGACAAAGAAGCGACTGCGCTGCTGGATGTGTTCAAGCTGGATCAGGTAGCAGGTTCCGGGATCGGATTGCTGCATAGTTTGCTTGTTCCGGCGTTTTGGATCATTTGGGCGATCGGTGCGATAGCCATCCTTTTCATCCGGTCGGTTCTGGCTCGGATCATTGCGATGCGCGGTTCTCCGCCGCGCTGATGGTTCGTTCCATGCCCTCGAATGGCTTGGTAATTTTGTTGGAATCGCTCGGATATGCCTGAATGCCGGTTGCGTTCAGATAGTGCGATCAGTTTTCGTTTACGCAAAACTGGTTTATAGCCGTGTTCTGTTCAGATTGAGGGCGATCGCGATGGAATTCTATCTTCCCACCACCACCGGAGAATGGCTTGCCTGGGGCTCTGCCGCCGTGACGGCACTTGCTGGTCTTGTCATGCTTTTTGCGCCCGGCATAACGATGAAGCTGTTGCGGCTCCAGCCGATCAATGGCCGTCCCGAAGGTTACGGTTCCATCCGTGCGACGCTCGCCGGACCCTATCTCGGCGTGGGGATCGGATGCCTCGTTTTCGCGCAGCCATTCCTCTGGGTCGTGCTGGGTTCCGTCTGGGGATTTGCACTGTTCGGACGCTTCATTTCGATGATGTCGGATGCGGGTGGGCGCAAGGGTGGACCGAGCGGCGGACGCTTCTATGGCAGTCTCGCAGCGCTGGTGGAGTTCGTGCTTGCAGCAGGTCCGCTGCTCTACGCTTTCGGCTTCATTTCCTGATCGGAAAGAGCTCTGTTCTGCACTTCTGACGTGCAGGCTGCGCAAGGGAAGATAGCGTCGCTGCGGTGGATGCGACTTTTTTGACCGCGAAAGGCGGTAAATCTTACACAAAAGTGCCGGATTCGCGTGTTGCGAGTCCTGTTCGTCTATGCTAGACGGCAATCACATTTCGGTGTTGACGTGCTCGCGCGTCAGTGGTTTTCCGGAAACATTCAATAAAATCATCGGTTTGGCGTCCTGAACAAGATTGGGCCCCAAAAGGATGGTTTCAACGTAGAGAGCAGGTTGTTCGTGGCTGAAACGTCTTCGCTCATTTCAGGTGTCGCACAGCGTTACGCCGGATCTCTTTTCGAGCTTGCGCTTGATGCGAAATCCGTTGCGGCTGTGGAAAAAGATCTTGACCGTTTCGAGGCGCTTCTGAGCGGAAGCGAAGACCTCAAGCGACTGATCTCCAGTCCGGTATTTTCCTCGGAAGATCAGCTTCACGCCATCGGCGCTCTCGCCGACAAGGCGGGCATCAAGGGGCTGGTCGGAAATTTCCTGCGCGTTGTCGCGCGGAACCGTCGTCTCTTCGCTCTGCCGGGCATCATCGCTGCTTTCCGCATTATTGCTGCTGAACATCGCGGTGAAATTTCCGCCGATGTCATCTCCGCGCACGAACTGAGCGCTGCGCAGCAGAACGAATTGAAGGCAACGCTGAAGGGCGTGGCCGGCAAGGACGTGACGATCAATGTCACCGTCGATCCGTCGATCCTCGGCGGTCTTATCGTCAAGATGGGTTCGCGTCAGATCGACACGTCCCTTCGCACTAAACTTTCTTCTCTCAAGCTTGCACTGAAAGAGGTCGGCTGATGGACATCCGCGCCGCGGAAATTTCCGCTATCCTGAAAGAGCAAATCAAGAACTTCGGCAAGGAGGCTGAGGTCTCCGAAGTCGGTCAGGTTCTTTCCGTTGGCGACGGTATCGCCCGCGTCTATGGTCTGGACAATGTTCAGGCCGGTGAAATGGTCGAATTCCCTGGTGGCATTCGCGGCATGGCGCTGAACCTTGAAAGCGACAATGTCGGCGTCGTTATCTTCGGTGCCGACCGCGACATCAAGGAAGGCGACATCGTCAAGCGTACCGGCGCAATCGTTGACGTTCCGGTTGGTCCGGAACTGCTCGGCCGCGTTGTCGACGCTCTCGGCAATCCGATCGACGGCAAGGGCCCGATCAAGGCCAAGGAACGTCGCCGCGTCGACGTCAAAGCGCCTGGCATCATCCCGCGCAAGTCGGTTCACGAGCCAATGTCGACGGGTCTCAAGGCCATCGACGCCCTGATCCCGGTTGGCCGCGGCCAGCGCGAGCTGGTCATCGGCGACCGTCAGACCGGCAAGACCGCCATCATTCTCGATACGATCCTGAACCAGAAGCCGATCCACGACAACGGCCCGGACAAGGACAAGCTGTACTGCGTCTACGTCGCCGTCGGCCAGAAGCGTTCGACCGTCGCCCAGTTCGTCAAGGTTCTCGAAGAACGCGGCGCTCTGGAATACTCGATCGTTGTCGCGGCTACCGCTTCCGATCCGGCTCCGATGCAGTATCTCGCACCGTTTGCGGGCTGCGCCATGGGCGAATATTTCCGCGACAACTCGATGCATGCGCTGATCGGCTATGACGATCTGTCCAAGCAGGCTGTTGCTTACCGTCAGATGTCGCTTCTGCTCCGTCGTCCTCCGGGCCGCGAAGCTTATCCGGGCGACGTTTTCTACCTGCACTCCCGTCTTCTCGAACGCGCTGCAAAGCTCAACGACGAAAACGGCGCCGGCTCGCTGACGGCTCTGCCGGTCATCGAAACGCAGGGCAACGACGTTTCGGCCTTTATTCCGACCAACGTGATCTCGATCACCGATGGCCAGATCTTCCTCGAAACCAACCTGTTCTATCAGGGTATCCGTCCGGCTGTTAACGTCGGTCTGTCGGTTTCGCGCGTTGGTTCTTCGGCCCAGATCAAGGCCATGAAGCAGGTTGCCGGTTCGATTAAGGGCGAGCTTGCCCAGTATCGTGAAATGGCTGCCTTCGCACAGTTCGGTTCCGACCTCGATGCTTCGACGCAGCGTCTTCTGAACCGTGGTGCACGCCTGACCGAACTCCTGAAGCAGCCGCAGTTCTCGCCGCTGAAGACGGAAGAGCAGGTTGCCGTGATTTACGCCGGTGTTAACGGTTATCTCGACAAGCTTGCTGTCAATCAGGTTGGCAAGTTCGAAGAAGGTCTTCTCGCTTCGTTGCGCACCGAGCACAAGGACGTGCTCGATGGCATTCGCAAGGAGAAAGCCATTACTGATGACCTCAAGGCCAAGCTCAAGGCAGCGATCGACGCTTTCGCCAAGTCCTTTGCCTGAATTATGTTAGCCGCATGATTTTATCCGAAAAGTCTCCAACTTTTCGGAATCATGCTCAGACGGGATGAACGGATGCCTTCACTAAAGGATCTGAGAAACCGTATCGCCTCGGTCAAGGCGACGCAGAAAATCACCAAGGCGATGCAGATGGTCGCCGCGGCGAAGCTGCGCCGTGCCCAGGAAGCTGCGGAAGCCGCAAGGCCTTATTCGCAGCGCATGGGTGTCGTTCTCGCAAACATCGCGCAGAACGTAACCGGCGAAGATGCGCCGGCCCTGATGGCCGGTACGGGCAAGGACGACGTGCATCTGCTCGTCGTCTGCACCGCAGAACGTGGCCTTTGCGGCGGTTTCAACTCGCAGATTGCGCGTCTGGCGCGCGATCATGCCCGCAAGCTCCTCGCTGAAGGCAAGACGGTCAAGATCATCACGGTCGGCAAGAAGGGCGCGGACATTCTGCGTCGCGAATTTGCCAGCCTGCTGATCGACCATATCGATCTGCGCGAAGTCAAGCAGCTCGCTTTTGTGCATGCCGACCAGATCGGCCACAAGATCATCAAGCTGTTTGAAGAAGGCGCTTTCGACGTCTGCACGCTGTTCTATTCCGAGTTCAAGTCGGTGATCTCGCAGATTCCGACCGCACAGCAGCTTATCCCTGCTTCGGCGGGCGACAGCGAGGATGCGGAGACCGCAGGCGACGCGATCTACGAATACGAACCTGATCCTGCGGCGATCCTGTCGACGCTGATCCCGCGCAATATCTCGGTCCAGATTTTCCGTGCCTTGCTGGAAAATGTCGCGGGCGAGATGGGCGCGAAGATGAGTGCGATGGATAACGCGACGCGCAATGCGGGCGACATGATCAACAAACTGTCGATCACGTATAACCGCCAGCGTCAGGCGCAGATCACCAAGGAACTGATCGAAATTATTTCGGGTGCGGAAGCGCTCTAGAGCATTTTGCAGCCAGATGGGAACATCTGGCGTCGCATAAATGCGGCGAAATAGAATTTGGTTTACCGCATGATTTCCCAGAAAGTCTGCAACTTTTCGGGATCATGCTAACGGAAGGTAAGGATCGATGGCAAAAGCAGCGACCCCGAAAACTACCGCCGCGGCCGAAGCAAAGCCAGCGGCGAAGGCGCCTGCCAAAAAAGCGGCACCTAAGACCACTGCAGCAGCCAAGTCTGTTGCTGAGAAGTCTGCCGCTCCCAAGGCAGCAGCATCCGGTGCGATCGGCCACGTTACGCAGGTCATCGGCGCTGTCGTCGACGTCAAGTTCCCGGAAGGCCAGCTGCCGCTGATCCTGAACGCGCTTGAAGTCGACAATCAGGGCAATCGCCTGGTTCTCGAAGTTGCCCAGCACCTCGGCGAAGACACCGTGCGCACCATCGCCATGGACGCGACCGAAGGTCTCGTTCGCGGTCAGGAAGCGCGCGACACCGGCGAACCGATCATGGTTCCGGTTGGCGTCGAAACGCTTGGCCGTATCATGAACGTCATCGGTGAGCCGGTTGACGAAGCTGGTCCGATCAAGACCAAGGCAACCCGCGCCATCCACCAGAACGCTCCGGAATATATCGAGCAGTCGACCGAAGCTGAAATCCTGGTAACGGGCATCAAGGTCGTCGACCTTCTCGCTCCTTACGCCAAGGGCGGCAAGATCGGTCTCTTCGGCGGTGCAGGCGTTGGCAAGACCGTTCTCATCATGGAACTCATCAACAACGTCGCCAAGGCGCACGGCGGTTACTCCGTGTTCGCAGGCGTCGGTGAGCGTACCCGTGAAGGCAACGACCTTTACCACGAAATGATCGAGTCGGGTGTTAACAAGCTCGGCGGCGGCGAAGGCTCCAAGGCAGCCCTCGTTTATGGCCAGATGAACGAACCCCCGGGTGCGCGCGCTCGTGTTGCCCTGTCGGGTCTGACGGTTGCTGAAAACTTCCGTGACCAGGGCCAGGACGTTCTGTTCTTCGTGGACAACATCTTCCGCTTCACGCAGGCAGGTTCGGAAGTGTCGGCTCTCCTCGGCCGTATTCCTTCCGCTGTGGGCTATCAGCCGACGCTGGCAACCGACATGGGCGCCATGCAGGAACGCATCACGACGACGACCAAGGGTTCGATCACCTCGGTTCAGGCGATTTACGTCCCTGCCGACGACTTGACCGACCCGGCACCGGCAACCTCGTTCGCCCACTTGGATGCAACGACCGTTCTGTCGCGCTCGATCGCTGAAAAGGGTATCTACCCGGCTGTTGACCCGCTCGACTCCACGTCGCGTATGCTTGACCCGAAGGTCGTTGGCGATGAGCATTACGCTGTCGCCCGTCAGGTTCAGTCGATCCTGCAGCGCTACAAGTCGCTTCAGGACATCATCGCGATCCTGGGCATGGACGAACTGTCTGAAGAAGACAAGCTCACCGTTGCCCGCGCTCGTAAGATCGAACGCTTCCTGTCGCAGCCGTTCTTCGTTGCTGAAGTCTTCACCGGTGCGCCGGGCAAGCTGGTCGATCTCGCCGACACCATCAAGGGCTTCAAGGGTCTTTGCGCTGGCGACTACGATCATCTTCCGGAAGCTGCCTTCTACATGGTCGGCAGCATCGAGGAAGCTCTCGAGAAGGCCAAGAAGCTGGCAGCTGAAGCTGCTTGATGAATTGAATTTCCCGGTGGGCCGCAAGGCCCGCCGTGAAAGCCAATCATTTTGTTTAAGCATGTTCTGAAAGTCGTTTTTTTTTTCGGGATTGTGCTTTTGAATTCAAGTGAGAACCATGGCTCAAGCTTTCCAATTCGAACTCGTGTCGCCTGAACGGCTCCTGCTTTCCGCGCAGGTGACGGAAGTCGTCATTCCGGGTAGCGAAGGCTATCTGACGGCTCTCGCCGGTCATTCGCCGTTGATGACGACGATCATGCCGGGTGTCGTTTCGGTGAAGCTTGCCGACGGCAAGTCCGACTCCTACGTGGTCTTCGGCGGTTTCGCCGATATCACCCCGCAGGGTTGCACCGTTCTGGCCGAATCGGCGACCCATGTGGACGATATCGACCCGGCAGATATTCAGCGCCGCATTGAACATGCCCGCAAGGCTCTGGACGATGCTTCGTCGAACGAACACCGCACCAAGGCGGAAATCTTCCTGCATCAGCTGATGACGCTGCAGGGAACGATCATGCCAGCCTGATCGGCAGCACTCTATCGTTTTTCGGGAAAGCGGGCTCTTGCCCGCTTTTTCTTTTTCAGATCACTGCTCTGCAGTGAATTTGTTCGCAGAACTGTCATATTGCCGCTAAATCCCATCACGCTTGCGTGAGTTCAGGAAGTTCGCTTGAAAATAGTTCGCCAGCGATTTATCCAAATCCGTAATCATTAGTTTACTAATATATAAGGCGGTTGGCATGGATACGGCAGATCTTAAAGCTGAAATGATTGATGCCATGGCGAAGGTTAATCGCAGGCTCCGCACCGTTTTCGACGCGCGTGTGAAGGAACGGGGCCTGACCCTGGCGCGGGCGCGCACCCTGCTTGCCTTGATGGAACAGGAAGGCCTTTACCAGAAAGAACTGGCAGAAGCGCTTGAGATCGAGAATGCGACTATGGTCCGCCTGCTCGATGGTCTGGAGCGCCAGTCATTCATCGAACGGCAAACCGTTCAGGGTGACCGCCGCGCCAAGCGCGTGGTGATGACGGCTGAAGGCAAGATTCTGGCTGAACAGGTCGTGAAGCTCGCCGGTGATGTCCGCGAGGATTTGCTGGAAGGTGTAAGCGACGAGGAGTTGAGCATCGCGCTCAACGTGCTTCGCAAAATGTCAGAATCGATGAACAAGACCCACTGATCGGGTTGTTTTGCCGTAAGTTTTCATCAGTATCAGCTACGTCGTTACAACCTGATACGATAAACGCGATGACAATTTCGGCGCATCTGTTCAATGCGCAGCAATTGACGTTTGGCTACGTTCCAGTGAGCCGGTCACCTAGTGCATGTCTCCCCAAAGCAGGAATCGGTTTTGGGAGACATGCGCAAGAACAAAGAGATAGAGCATTTCCAACGATTCAAACGAGACGGGAAATGCTCTGGCAATCACGATCTTGCGAGGACATGCCGTCCTTGTCGCAGATCAAAGATCGCAAGGTCGGTGAGGTCTTGAATACCTGAGTAACACCATTGCTCAGGAGTTCTCATGATACGCCTTTCCAGACCCTCGTACACAGCCGTGGCACTCGCATTTCTGGCGGTGACCGGGACATCAGCCCTCGCATCTGGTTCGCACGAGCATCCGGCGGAAAACGGCAGTGTCAAAGCTCCACTCAACATTGTCCGTCCGGCGAATGACCTGGCGCCGCCAATTAGAAGAAGCGAGCCAGCGACCATCAAGGTAAAGCTCGATACCGTCGAGGTGACGGGACAGCTCGCAGACGGCGCAGCCTACCACTACTGGACGTTCAACAAGAAGGTCCCCGGCCCGTTCGTGCGCGCCCGAGTAGGTGACACGATCCAGGTGGAGCTCTCCAACAAGGCCGACAGCAGCGAACGTCACAGCGTAGACTTCCACGCTGTGACCGGGCCAGGCGGCGGAGCGGCGGCGACCGATGCCACACCGGGTGAAACCAAGGCCTTCTCGTTCAAGGCGCTGAAACCGGGGCTGTACGTCTATCACTGTGCTGTGCCAATGGCCGCACATCACATCGCCAACGGTATGTATGGCCTGATCCTCGTCGAGCCGGCAGACGACCTGCCGCCCGTTGACCGGGAGTTCTATGTAATGCAGGGCGAGCTCTACACGTCGCAGCCATACGGATCCAAGGGGAAGCTGACCGAGAGCGTCGAACGCCTGCTCAAGGAAGACCCGGAGTACTATGTCTTTAACGGGGCTGCCAATGCACTCACAGGCGACAATGCCCTGACGGCGAAGGTCGGCGAAACCGTACGCATCTACTTCGGTGTCGGCGGACCCAACAAGACGTCGAGCTTTCATGTGATCGGAGAAATCTTCGACAAGGTTTATCAGCTGGGCTCCTTGACGACGGAGCCGCTATCCGATGTCCAGACAATTTCGGTCCCACCGGGAGGCGCGGCGGCGGTCGACATCAAGCTGGAAGTTCCCGGCGAATACACCCTGGTGGATCACGCGCTGTCGCGAGCGGCACGCGGGTTGGTCGGAACGCTTGTCGTGAGCGGCGAGAACCGTGCCGAACTTTTCCAAAGTGCCATACCTGTCACGACCGAAGTGGAGCAGGGCGAACACAACGCTCATTGATTGGGATTGGTTCTTGTGGGATGGACGCCCTTCCGACGGCCTTAATGTGGCAGAATGGATTTGTTGAACACCATTGAGGAGAGGGCGTCCATCCCTACAAAGCCATATTGGTCGGACGCCGGGTGTCAGGGTGCAAGAGTGCGCAGATAGGCCATCAGTTCACTGGCCGTGTCGCTGGCCCGTTCCGGCTGACGGGAGACGATCGCCTCGATCAGTGTCGCATGGGCATTGGCAGAACCGGCTATGCCGGTCGATGGGCGAAGGCGGAACCAGAAGCGGCGGCTGTGGGTTTGCAGGGGGGCTGCAATACGCGCGGCATAGGGATTGCTCGCCGCCGCGCCCAGAACAATATCGAATGCCTTGTCGGCATCGAGAAACAGGGCCACATCCTCGTTGGGGATGGCCTGCCGCATGGCGGCTGCAGCGGCTTCAAGCCGTTCATAATCGCGAGGGCTGCCAAAGCGGGCAGCATCGCGCGCCAGAACGCGCTCGACACCTTCGCGGGCATCCAGCACCTTGATGAAATCCGTCGGATCGATGGCCGCGATGGCAATGCCTGAGCGCGGACGCACTTCCACGAGACCTTCCCAGGCGAGCCTCTGAATGGCTTCGCGCATCGGCGTGCGGCCCATGCCGGTCAGCTCGATCAGTGTGCGCTCGTTGACAACGGTGCCCGGTTCGAGTTCCAGTGTGACGATGGAGCGCTCCAGAATGCGATAGGCTTGCTCGGCGAGGCTTTCGCTACCCCAGCTATCCATGGTCGCCAACGGCATGTTTGCCGGGCTCCGCGTCAACCTGTCTCGAACGTTTGCTTCTTCCATGCCTGTCCATGCCCTGTGGTTACGACGATTGACATAGTGCAATCTTACAGATATATCTCTGATATATCAATATGAGGTGATTTGAGTTTGTCGATCCCTAACTTTGCCTTTGTGGCTTTTTCAAGCGATGGCGAACTTTCAGCACAGTGTCATTCCAAAAAATCGATGGACAGAGCCGAAAGGCTGGCATTGAACATACTGAACGCCAATTGCTCGAAGCGTCGACATTGTCCGGTTCTTTGGCAAGGCTATAGGCAAAAATGAATCCGGTGGGGAGCCGCACAAGATGAAATCTGATCCGCAGGGTCAGCAGGATATTCTCATTATCGGTGGCGGTATTGTCGGGGTTGCCACTGCCGCCTTGCTTGCCGAGGCTGGGCGCGAGGTTTTGGTCGTCGACAGAACCGGCATTTGCGAAGAGACCAGTTCTGGCAATGCTGCGGCGCTCGCTTTTTCGGACATTCTTCCGCTGGCCTCCAAGGGCGTCATGCGCAAGGTGCCAGGCTGGCTGATGGATCCGCTTGGTCCGTTTACGATCCGTCCTTCCTATTTTCCCAAAATGGTGCCGTGGCTCTACCGCTTCTGGCGCGCAAGCAGCGCGGATGCATTGGCGAAAACCGCGATTGCACAGGCCGACATCATGCGCCTTGCCGGCAGCGAGATGATGGCGTTAATCGACAGGGCAGGGCTGCGCGGGAGATTGCGCGAGAACGGCAATCTGGAGCTTTATGAAAGCGAAGCCGAGCTTGCTGCCTCCCAGCTGGGCTGGGATGTTCGCGAACAGGCTGGAATTGCCTATGAACACGTGCGCGGTGACCGGCTTGCCGAACTGCAGCCCGGCCTGAGCCCGCGTTTCGTTGCCGGAACTTTCGTTCCCGGCTGGAAGAATGTCAGCGATCCGAAACTGTTCGGCAAGGCCATCTGGGCCTATGCCCAGAGCAAGGGTGCGCGCTTCCTTCAGGCCAAAGTCACGAATGCGAAGCAGGGCCATGGCGGGGCGAGCGTTCATCTTGAGGATGGAACGAAAATCAAGACGACGCATCTTGTCCTTATGGCGGGCGCATGGTCTCGCGATCTTGCCAAGGGCTTTGGCGATGCGGTGCCGCTCGATACGGAACGCGGCTACAACACGACGCTGCCAGTGGGCAGTTTCGATGTGAAACGGCAATTGACCTTTCCGGGCCATGGCTTTGTCATCACGCCGATGGAAACCGGCCTGCGTGTGGGTGGTGCGGTGGAATTCGGCGGGCTCGACCTGCCACCAAATTTCGCGCGATCTGAAGCCATGCTTAAGAAGGCTTCCATGTTTCTGCCGGGCTTTCGGACAGAAGGCGGGCGACAGTGGATGGGCTATCGGCCATCCATGCCGGATTCCGTACCGGTCATCGGCCGGGCCTCGGCAGGCGGCAACATCTATTACGGCTTCGGCCATGGTCATCTCGGCCTCACGCAATCGGCGGCAACCGGGCGGCTTATCCGTGATCTCATCACGGGGGCCGCGCCTGCAATCGACATTGAACCTTTCAAGCCACAACGTTTTCGGAACTGACCATCATGGCAAGACATTCCTTCTTCTGCGTCGACGGACACACATGCGGTAACCCCGTGCGTCTCGTGGCTGGCGGCGGGCCGAACCTCGAAGGTTCGACCATGATGGAAAAGCGCGCGCATTTTCTGCGCGAGTATGACTGGATTCGTACTGGTCTTATGTTCGAGCCGCGCGGCCATGACATGATGTCCGGCTCCATTCTCTACCCGCCGACACGTCCTGATTGCGATGTCGCGGTGCTTTTTATTGAAACCTCGGGGTGTCTGCCGATGTGCGGTCACGGCACCATCGGAACCGTGACGATGGCGATAGAGCAGGGGCTGGTGACGCCGAAGACGCCGGGCAAGCTCAATCTGGACACGCCTGCCGGTCTGGTGGCGATCGAGTATGAGCAGAACGGCCAGTATGTCGAGCGCGTTCGTCTCACCAATGTTCCGGCTTTCCTTTATGCTGAAGGACTTGAGGTCGAATGCCCGGACCTTGGCAACCTCAGGGTTGATGTGGCTTATGGCGGCAATTTCTACGCTATCGTCGAGCCGCAAGAAAATTACACCGATATGGAAGATTATTCCGCGCTGCAGCTGATTGCCTGGAGTCCGATCCTGCGTGAGCGGTTAAATGAGAAGTACAAGTTCCAGCATCCGCTGCTGCCGGATATCAACCGTCTGAGCCATATTCTGTGGACTGGGAAGCCGAAACATCCGGAAGCGCATGCCCGCAATGCCGTCTTCTACGGCGACAAGGCAATCGACCGTTCGCCATGTGGAACCGGTACGTCTGCGCGCATGGCCCAACTGGCTGCCAAGGGCAAATTGAAGCCCGGCGACGAGTTTGTGCATGAATCCATCATCGGGTCGCTTTTTCATGGCCGTGTGGAACGTGCTACCGAAGTTGCAGGCCAGGACCGCACATTGCCGGCGATTATTCCTTCAATTGCGGGCTGGGCACGCATGACGGGATATAATACGATCTTCATCGACGACCGTGATCCCTTTGCACATGGGTTTACGGTCGCGTAAAGTGGGTACGGTCGGTAATTTTAATGCTGACCCCCAATTTTTTGGCTTTTCGGCCATGTAGAAAGTATGGAATAAGGCGTCCTGGGTAGGAGAAAAAAACATATACAGGACGTTTAGTAGGGGACATAACTAGTTTGTGGAGGGATGATGCCCTTAGTCTTTTGTCTGAGGCAAAAGGGGGTTGCATTCCTCTATACAGCCGTTAGGTGTAAAGAGCCGGGAATAAAATGAAGGCGCACGAAATAAAGATGCGTCAATAAAATCCCGGGCGGTAAAATGGGTGGCTTCTCGATGGAATATTTCTTCCAGCAGGTGATCAACGGGCTCGCGCTCGGCTCGATCTATGGCCTGATCGCCATCGGCTACACGATGGTCTATGGCATTATCGGCATGATCAACTTTGCTCATGGCGATGTCTTCATGCTCGGCGCCTTCATGGCGCTGATTGTTTTTCTCATGATCACAACCTTCATTGGAGCATTGCCGATTGCGCTGATGCTTCTTCTGATGATGATCGTCGCCATGTTGCTGACGGGTTTGTGGAGTTGGACGATCGAGCGCGTGGCCTACCGGCCGCTGCGTGGTTCGTTTCGCCTCGCACCGTTGATCACGGCTATCGGCATGTCGATTGCCTTGTCCAACTTCGTACAGGTAACGCAGGGTCCGCGTAACAAACCGGTGCCTCAGCTGCTGAACGGTTCCTACAATATCATGGGAACCAACGTGACGATCTCGCTGAAGCAGATTGTGGTCATTGTGGTGACAGCCGTGCTGCTGACGATTTTCTGGTATATCGTCAATCGCACCTCGCTTGGTCGCGCGCAGCGTGCCTGTGAGCAGGATCGCAAAATGGCAGCGCTTCTCGGCATCAATGTCGATCGGGTCATTTCGCTCACCTTCGTGATGGGTGCGATGCTCGCGGCTGTGGCCGGTACGCTCTACCTCTCCTTCTATGGCGTGATTTCCTTTGCCGACGGGTTCATCCCCGGCGTGAAGGCGTTCACGGCGGCAGTTCTGGGCGGTATCGGATCGCTTCCGGGTGCTGTGGTCGGTGGCTTGCTCATCGGTCTCATCGAGGCATTGTGGTCGGCGTATTTCTCGATCGACTACAAGGACGTTGCCGCGTTTTCGATCCTCGCCATCGTGCTGATCTTCATGCCGTCCGGCATTCTTGGCCGTCCTGAAGTCGAAAAGGTTTAATCATGGCTGCACAGTCGAGTTCACGCCCGGATTCCCTTTTTGGCCGGGCCATTCGTGAAGGGTTCTTCGCCGGTCTTCTGGCTCTGGGTCTCTTCTGCCTCATCATCGGTTTCAAGACCGATCAGAACATCAACAACGAACTGGTGCTCGTTCAGCGCTGGGGCGCACTGGCCGTCATGGTCGCGCTCGCTGCGGTTGGTCGTTTCCTGTTCGTTGCATTCCTTCAGCCAACGCTGGAGGCGCGCAAGCTTGCCAAGAGCAAACAGCCGACCGCTGCGGTCGACGAAAGCCCGTCTTTCGTGCGCCGCAACTTCTCGCGCCTCGGCGTTGCCTTCCTTTTTGTCTACCCGGTCCTGATCGTCACCTTTCTGGGCTGGCAGGGATCGCTCAAATGGGTCGATAATTTCGGCGTTCAGATCCTCATCTATGTGATGCTGGCCTGGGGCCTCAACATCGTGGTGGGCCTCGCCGGTCTTCTCGATCTGGGTTACGTCGCCTTCTATGCAGTCGGCGCCTATTCCTATGCACTGCTGTCGGCCTATTTCGGTCTGTCCTTCTGGATGCTGCTGCCGATTGCCGGTATTCTTGCTGCAACATGGGGCGTCATTCTGGGTTTTCCGGTCCTGCGTCTGCGCGGTGACTATCTTGCCATCGTGACGCTTGCATTCGGTGAAATCATCCGTCTGGTGCTCATCAACTGGACAGATGTCACCCGCGGCACCTTCGGCGTTTCCGGTATTGCCAAGGCAACCTTCTTCGGCCTGCCTTTCAATGCCAGCAAGGACGGTTTCGCCGCTCATTTCGGCCTCACCTTCTCGGCGGCGCATTACAAGTTCTTCCTCTATTACGTCATCCTTCTGCTGGCGCTGCTGACGGCCTGGGTCACCATCCGTCTGCGCCGCATGCCGGTTGGCCGTGCTTGGGAAGCACTGCGTGAAGATGAAATTGCCTGCCGTTCGCTTGGCATCAACACCACCACGACCAAGCTCACGGCCTTTGCCACGGGCGCGATGTTCGGTGGTTTTGCCGGTTCCTTCTTTGCAGCACGCCAGGGCTTCGTCAGCCCGGAATCCTTCGTGTTTCTCGAATCCGCCGTCATTCTTGCCATCGTCGTTCTGGGCGGCATGGGCTCCCTGGTCGGTATCGCCATTGCTGCGATCGTCATGATCGGCGGCACTGAAATCCTGCGTGAAATGAGCTTCCTGAAAGCAATTTTCGGCCCAGATTTCACGCCGGAACTCTATCGTATGCTCATCTTCGGCCTTGCCATGGTCGTGGTCATGGTCTGGAAACCGCGCGGTTTCGTCGGAAGTCGAGAACCCAGTGCCTTCCTGCATGAGAAGAAGATGGTGTCGGGTGCCTTTACCAAGGAAGGGCACGGCTGATGGCGGAGATAAGCACTATGTCTGGCACTGCGCCTGATAAAGCCGAATTGGGCAACACTGAAAAAGACACGATCCTGCAGGTCGAGCATCTTTCGATGCGCTTTGGCGGTCTCGTCGCCATCAACGATCTGAGCTTCAATGTGAAGCGTGGGGATATCACGGCGATCATCGGCCCGAACGGTGCAGGCAAGACCACGGTCTTCAACTGCATCACCGGCTTCTACAAGCCGACGGGTGGCATGCTGACGATGAACCGGAAGACGGGCGACAAGTTCCTGCTGGAACGCCTGCCCGACTTCCAGATCACCAAGCAGGCCAAGGTGGCGCGTACCTTCCAGAACATTCGCCTGTTCTCGGGTCTCACTGTTCTGGAGAACCTGCTGGTCGCGCAGCACAACACGCTGATGCGTTCGTCGGGCTTCACGATCCTCGGTCTTCTCGGTTTGCCCGGCTACAAGTCTGCGGCGAAGGATGCGGTTGAAAAAGCGCGTCACTGGCTGGAGAAAATCAACCTGATCGGTCGTGCGGACGATCCGGCAGGCGATCTGCCTTATGGCGATCAGCGCCGTTTGGAAATCGCCCGCGCCATGTGCACCGAGCCGGAAATTCTTTGCCTCGATGAACCGGCCGCCGGTCTCAATCCGCGTGAATCGGCAGAGCTCAACAAGCTCCTGCTCGATATCCGCAATGAAACCGGGACGTCAATCCTGCTGATCGAGCACGACATGTCGGTGGTCATGGAAATCTCCGATCATGTGATCGTGCTGGAATACGGCACCAAGATTTCTGACGGTGCTCCAGAAGCAGTCAAGAATGATCCGCGCGTTATTGCCGCCTATCTCGGCGTCGATGACGAAGAGATTGCCGAGCTTATCGAAGAGGCGGACAAGCCGGGCACCGGTGATGCGGCGGACTTCGTGGCGGCACAACTCGCTGAGGAAGCCATCGAGGAAGAAATTGCCGAAGAGACGGGCGAAGCACCGTCCGGACGCGTTTCTCTCGCCGGTGGTCTGGCGGAGGCACGTGGTGGCAAGGCCGATAATCTGACTCTCATCAAGGGCATCGGCGCGGTCAACGAAAAGAAGCTTCACGAACACGGGATCTATCATTTCGATCAGATTGCCGCCTGGACCGAAGCGGATATCGTGGAAGCTGAAACCTATCTGGAATTCGACGGGCGTATCGCGCGCGAAGACTGGGTCGGGCAGGCCAAACAACTTGCCGCCGGTCAGGCGACAGAGTTCTCCGAGCGCGTTGAACAGGGTGATGTTCCGACGAGCCATAAGACTGCTCCCGTAAAGGCTGCCAAAAGCGGTGGTGCGAAACGCGCTAAGGCGCCGACAAAAGCACCGACTAAAACCGCGGCCAAGCCCAAGAAGGGAGGCGAATGATGCAGGCTGAAACCATGCAGAAAAAGCAACCGCTTCTGGCCGTCGAGAAGGTCGAGACCTATTACGGCAATATTTGTGCCCTCAAGGGCATTGACCTTACCGTCGATGAGGGTGAGATCGTCGCGCTGATTGGCGCTAACGGTGCCGGCAAGTCGACGCTTATGATGACGATCTTCGGCTCGCCGAAGGCGCGTACCGGCCGCATTCTCTTCAACGGCAAGGATATTACATCCATGCCGCCGCATGAGATTGCCAAGCTGCGCATTGCGCAGTCTCCGGAAGGCCGTCGCATCTTCCCGCGCATGACGGTTCTGGAAAATCTCCAGATGGGCGCAAGTCTCGATCATCAGCAACACTTCGAAGAAGACGTGAAACTGATGTTCGACCTGTTCCCGCGCCTGAAGGAACGCATCAACCAGCGTGGCGGCACGCTTTCGGGCGGCGAACAGCAGATGCTGGCCATTGCCCGCGCGCTGATGGCGCGTCCGAAGCTCTTGCTTCTGGATGAACCGTCGCTCGGTCTGGCACCGCTGATCGTGAAGCAGATTTTCGAAGCGATCAAGGAACTGAACCGCACGCAGGGGCTGACGGTGTTCCTCGTTGAGCAGAACGCATTCGGTGCTCTCAAGCTCGCAGACCGTGGCTATGTGATGGTCAACGGCTCGATCACCATGAGCGGCGCTGGCCGCGAATTGCTGGCCGATCCGGAAGTCCGCGCCGCCTATCTCGAAGGCGGAAGGCACTAGGAGGATAAGATGCAGGGTATTCTCTACGAAGAATCGTCATTCTGGTTGTTTTTCCTCATCACCTGTCTGCTGGGCGGCTGGGCCGCCTGGATGACGGGGCGTGCCTGTGCTTCGACGTGGCGCACCTATCCGCAGCTTCTGCTCTATCTGATCCCGCTGGGAGCTGCGGTGCGCTTCATCCATTTCGCACTGTTTGAGGGAACGCTTCTTTCGTTCCACTATTATCTGGTGGATACGATCGTCCTGATGATCATAGGTACGGTCGGCTTTCGCTTCACCCGCACCAAGCAGATGGTGCGGCAATATAGCTGGCTTTATGAAAAAGCTTCGCCTCTCAGCTGGAAGGCAAAATAATTTTAAAGCTTCGCCGTCATGCGGCGAAGCTTTTTTGTAAGATCACGTTGACAGTAATAAGATTCAGCGTAGATATTGCTGAGTATTCAGCAAGAAAATAAGGCGATGCAAAACATCGTTTCGGGGTAAATACAATGATGGGAGTTTCAACAATGAAGAAGTCACTTTTCTCAGGCGTTGCTCTTGCAGCAGTTATGGCTTTCGGGGGCTCGGCTTGGGCTGATGTTCTTGTCGGTATTGGTGCGCCGCTGACGGGCCCAAATGCCGTTTACGGTGCGCAGATCCAGAAGGGCGCGGAAGCGGCCATCAAGGAAATCAACGATGCGGGCGGCATCAACGGCGAAAAAATCGCGATCACTCTCGGCGATGACGTATCGGATCCGAAGCAGGGTATCTCGGTTGCCAACAAGTTCGCAGCTGATGGCGTGAAATACGTTATCGGTCACTTCAATTCGGGCGTTTCGATCCCGGCTTCGGACGTTTATGCCGAAAACGGCATTCTCGAAATCTCGCCTGCTGCGACCAACCCGGTCTATACAGAGCGCCAGCTCTGGAACACGTTCCGTACCTGCGGTCGCGACGATCAGCAGGGCATCGTGGCCGGTCAGTATATTTTCGACAATTTCAAAGACGGGAAAATTGCCGTCATTCACGACAAGACCCCTTATGGTCAGGGCCTTGCCGATGAAACCAAGAAGAAGCTCAACGAGCTTGGCGTCAAGGAAGCCGTCTATGAAGGCGTGAATGTTGGCGAGAAGGATTTCTCGGCTCTGATCGCCAAGCTGAAGCAGCAGGGCGTTACGGTCCTTTATTGGGGTGGTCTGCACGCTGAAGCCGGTCTGATTATCCGTCAGCTTGCCGATCAGGGGCTGAAAGTCCAGTTCATCTCTGGCGACGGTATCGTTTCCAACGAGCTGGCCTCCATCGCAGGCGATGCGGTTGCCGGTACGCTGAATACGTTCGGCCCGGACCCGCGCAATAACCCGAACAATGCCGATCTGGTGAAGAAGTTCCGCGATGCTGGCTTCGAACCGGAAGCCTACACGCTTTACTCTTACGCTGCCGTTCAGTCTCTGGCTGGGGCTGCGAAGGCTGCCGGAAGTAACGACCCGCAGGAAGTTGCCAAGGCGCTTAAGGAAAAGGGTCCGTTCAAGACCGTGCTTGGCGACCTGTCCTATGACGAAAAGGGCGATCCGAAGCTTCCAGGCTATGTCATGTACAAGTGGGAAAAGGGCGCTGACGGGAAATATACTTACATTCAGCAGTAAGTTTCGCTTACATTCTTTCCCGATGAATGGAAATGCCCGGCTTCAAGCCGGGCATTTTCGTTTCGATGGCGTCGGTCCGCATAAAGTCATGCGGAAAAAGCAAGATATAGACTAAATCATTACTTTACTTCGGTATTGAACGTGATTGTATCTAGCTTGACGACTGAATATAGGGCGAATCTCTATATCCAGTCTCGCGTTCTGGTGGGAGGACCAGTTTCAGCGCGGGCAGTTTCAAGCCCGAATTGCGTTTCTGGCGCTGATGCAGTCTCCCATTCGAATATCAGGTTTATGCAACGCCTCTGGTGTTGCTGTTCATGCCTGCAAAAAATGGCGGTCATCTGATCCTGTCAGACTGCCGCTCTGAATGACTATTTTGACGTGTGTCTCGAAAATCGTTTCATACCTTTCGGGATGCGCTTAGTGGGAGCAACTGAAATGAAGAAATCCTTATTCTGCGGCGTCTGCCTTTCGGCACTGGTTGCGATGGGTGGCGTGTCCTTTGCCGACATCCAGCTCGGCGTCGGCGCACCGTTGACCGGCAGCCAGGCAGCTTTCGGCGAGCAGATCAAGCGCGGTGTCGAAGCGGCTGTCGCAGAAGCCAATGCCAAGGGCGGCATGAACGGCGAGCAGATCACCATCGTCTATGGCGACGACGCTGCCGATCCGAAGCAGGGCATTTCGGTTGCAAACAAGTTTGTGGGTGATGGTGTTCAGTTCGTTATCGGTCACTTCAATTCCGGCGTCAGCATTCCGACGTCGGACATCTATGCTGAAAACGGCGTGCTGATGATCGCGCCCGGCACCACCAACCCGACCTTCACCGAGCGCGAACTTTGGAACACGTTCCGCACCTGCCGTCGCGATGACCAGCAGGGCATCGTTGCCGGCAAATATATCGCCGACAATTACAAGGACGGCAAAGTCGCAGTCCTTCACGACAAGACCCCTTACGGTCAGGGCCTTGCCGACGAAACCAAGAAGTCGCTCAACGACAACGGCATGAAGGAAACGCTCTACGAAGGTGTAAACCAGGGCGACAAGGACTTCTCCGCGCTCATCTCCAAGATGAAGGCTGCTGGCATTACTGCTGTTTACTGGGGCGGCATGCATCCGGAAGCGGGTCTGCTCATCCGCCAGATGGATGATCAGGGCCTCAAGGCACAGTTCATTTCGGGCGATGGCATCGTGTCCAACGAACTTGCCTCGATTGCCGGTGATGCTGTTGGTGGTGTCATGAACACTTTCGGTCCCGATCCGCGCGACGACAAGTCGAATGCGGAACTCATCAAGGCTTTCCGTGACAAGGGTTTCGAGCCTGAAGCCTATACCTTCTATGCCTATGCCGGTGTGCAGTCGCTGGTCAATGCCGCCAATGCTGCCGCAAGCAACGACCCGCAGGAAGTTGCAACTGCGATGAAGGAAAAGGGTCCGTTCAAAACGGTGCTTGGCGACATCTCGTTCGACGCCAAGGGCGATCCGAGCCTTTCGCCTTACGTCATGTTCGAATGGCGCAAGGGTGAAGACGGCAAGTATAATTACTTCCAGAAGTAATGGAGCATTTCCAGCAAAAGTGCGAAGCGGTTTTGCGTTGGATAATGCGAGAACACAGATGCTTAGAGCGGTTCTGATGATTGCTTCATAATAGGAACCGCTCTTGTGCCTGATATATTAGCATAAAGTGCTACAAAATTCATCAATCTGCCCGGCATTTAGTCGGGCATTTTGTTTTTATCTCCCTGTTGCACAGTTTGTTTGCGCTTGTGTCTATTGCAGGTTAAGCAATGGCGCCTTTGTCATTGCAGTTAGGGAGATCTGCCTTGTCTTTCGCCCAAAAGCCTATCCGGAAAATTCTGGTCGCCAACCGATCTGAAATCGCAATCCGCGTATTCCGCGCCGCCAATGAGCTGGGGCTCAAAACGGTGGCCATATGGGCTGAGGAAGACAAACTTTCCCTGCATCGCTTCAAAGCCGATGAAAGTTATCAGGTCGGTCGCGGTCCGCATCTGGATCGAGATCTTGGTCCGATTGAAAGCTATCTTTCTATCGATGAGATTATCCGCGTCGCCAAGGTTTCGGGCGCCGATGCGATCCACCCCGGCTATGGCCTTTTGTCCGAAAGCCCGGAATTCGCCGAAGCCTGCGCAGAAAACGGCATCATCTTCATCGGCCCAAAGCCTGAGACCATGCGCCGCCTCGGCAACAAGGTTGCGGCCCGCAATCTCGCCATTGAAATCGGCGTGCCGGTGGTGCCTGCCACCGATCCGCTGCCGGACGATATAGAAGAAGTAAAGAAGCTGGCGGCAGAAATCGGCTATCCGCTGATGTTGAAGGCAAGCTGGGGCGGTGGCGGTCGCGGCATGCGCGCCATCCGCGCCGAAGCCGATCTTGCCCGCGAAGTCACGGAAGCCAAGCGCGAGGCCAAGGCTGCATTTGGCAAGGATGAGGTCTATCTCGAAAAGCTGATTGAACGCGCGCGCCATGTCGAAGTGCAGATATTGGGCGATACCCATGGCAATGCGGTTCATCTTTTCGAGCGTGACTGCTCGATCCAGCGCCGTAACCAGAAGGTGGTGGAGCGGGCGCCGGCACCTTATCTCGATGATGCGCAGCGTCAGGAACTGGCAAGCTATGGCCTGAAGATTGCCCATGCCACCGATTATATTGGCGCCGGTACAGTCGAATTCCTGATGGATGCCGATACGGGCAAGTTCTATTTCATCGAGGTCAATCCGCGTATTCAGGTCGAGCACACGGTTACCGAACAGGTTACCGGCATCGATATCGTCAAGGCGCAGATTCATATTCTCGAAGGCTTTGCCATCGGCACGCCGGAATCGGGTGTGCCGCGTCAGGAGGACATTCGCCTTAATGGCCATGCGCTCCAGTGTCGTATCACCACGGAAGACCCGGAACAGAACTTCATTCCTGATTACGGTCGCATTCAGGCCTATCGTTCGGCATCGGGTTTTGGCATTCGTCTCGATGGCGGCACGGCCTATTCGGGTGCGTTCATCACCCGCTACTACGATCCGCTGCTCGTCAAGGTGACCGCTTCAGGCTCTACGCCTCTGGAAGCCATCCGCCGTATGGATCGCGCCTTGCGCGAATTCCGTATCCGCGGTGTGGCGACGAATCTCACCTTCCTCGAAGCGATCATCAATCATCCGAAGTTTCAGGCAAACGACTACACGACGCGCTTCATCGACACGACGCCGGAACTGTTCGAGCAGGTCAAGCGGCAGGATCGTGCCACCAAACTTCTGACCTATATCGCCGACGTGACGGTCAATGGCCATCCAGAAACCAAGGGGCGCGCAAAGCCGGCTAAGGATGCCGCCAAGCCGCGCGTGCCGTGGTTCGGTGATAAGCCGGTCGTTGATGGCACCAAGCAACGTCTGGACCAGCTTGGACCGAAGAAGTTCGCGGAATGGGTGCGCAACGAAAAGCGTGCGCTGATTACCGATACGACCATGCGTGACGGCCATCAGTCGCTTCTGGCGACGCGCATGCGCACATACGACATTGCCCGCATCGCCAATTCCTATGCGCAGGCACTGCCGAATCTGTTTTCGCTGGAATGCTGGGGCGGTGCGACCTTCGACGTTTCGATGCGCTTCCTCACCGAAGACCCGTGGGAGCGTCTGGCGCTGGTGCGTGAAGCGGCGCCGAACCTTCTTCTGCAGATGCTTTTGCGCGGTGCAAACGGCGTCGGCTACAAATCTTATCCTGATAATATCGTAAAATATTTCGTGCGCGAGGCAGCACGCGGCGGCATCGATCTGTTCCGCGTTTTCGACAGTCTGAACTGGGTCGAAAACATGCGCGTATCGATGGATGCGGTGCTGGAGGAAAACAAGCTCTGCGAAGCAGCGATTTGTTACACAGGTGATATTCTCAATCCGGAACGCGCCAAGTATGACCTCAAATATTACGTCAATCTGGCGAAGGAAGTTGAAAAAGCTGGCGCGCATATCATTGCGGTGAAGGATATGGCGGGGCTTTTGAAGCCTGCCGCGGCCCGCGCCCTGTTCAAGGCGCTACGCGAGGAAACCGATCTGCCGATCCATTTCCATACGCATGATACGTCGGGCATTTCGGCGGCGACCGTACTTGCTGCGATCGATGCGGGTGTGGATGTGGTCGATGCGGCGATGGATGCGCTCTCCGGCAACACATCGCAGCCTTGCCTCGGTTCCATTGTCGAGGCACTGCACGGTTCCGAGCGCGATCCGGGCCTTGATCCGGATTCGATCCGCCGCATCTCTTTCTATTGGGAAGCCGTACGCAACCAGTATGCGGCTTTCGAAAGCGACCTCAAGGGACCAGCTTCAGAAGTTTATCTGCATGAAATGCCGGGTGGTCAGTTCACCAATCTGAAGGAGCAGGCCCGTTCGCTGGGACTTGAAACCCGCTGGCATGAGGTGGCGCAGGCCTATGCTGATGTGAACCGCATGTTCGGCGATATCGTCAAGGTCACGCCATCCTCCAAGGTTGTGGGCGACATGGCGTTGATGATGGTCAGTCAGGACTTGACCGTCGCTGATGTCGAAAACCCGGCAAAGGATATTGCTTTCCCGGATTCCGTAGTGTCGATGATGCGCGGTGATCTTGGTCAGCCGCCATCGGGATGGCCGAAGGCGTTGCAGAAGAAGATTCTGAAGGGCGATGAGCCGTTTACCGTGCGTCCCGGCGCTCTGCTGGAACCTGCCGATCTGAACGCCGAGCGTGAAGGGTTCGAGGAGACGGTCGATCGCAAGATTTCCGATCAGGAATTCGCTTCGGCGCTGATGTATCCGAAGGTCTTCACCGACTATGCATCCGCGCAGGAAACCTATGGCCCGACAAGTGTTTTGCCGACTCCGGTCTATTTCTACGGCTTGAAGCCGGAAGAAGAAGTCTTCGTCGATCTGGAACGCGGCAAGACGCTGGTGATCGTCAATCAGGCGATGAGCGAAACCGATGAGAAGGGCATGGTGACGGTGTTTTTCGAGCTGAATGGTCAGCCGCGCCGCATTAAGGTGCCGAACCGTGCCAAAGGCGCTTCCGGCGGTGTGCGTCGCAAGGTGGAAGCCGGGAACGACAGGCAGGTTGGTGCACCGATGCCAGGTGTCGTATCAACGGTTGCCGTGGCGACCGGCCAGACGGTTACGCAGGGTGATGTGCTGCTTTCCATAGAGGCGATGAAGATGGAAACCGCCATCCATGCCGAACGCGATGGCACCATCGCGGAAGTGCTGGTGCGTCCCGGCGAACAGATCGATGCCAAGGATTTGTTGGTGGTGTATTCCGAATAACGCCAACAAGCGTCTTCCCGGGTCAAAGTTCAATGCCGCGCCGGTAAAAACGGTGCGGTTTTGTTTGCGCTTGCAGAGTTCCCAAAATCTGGTATGCATGTTTATGCCGATTTATGCATGATTGTGCATGATGGGAGGGTGGTGGTGACAGAGCTTCTGCTTCACGAAAGACAGGCGCGCATTCAGGAACTGCTACAGCAGTCTGGTCGTGTACTGGCGGCTGAACTGGCTGAAAGTTTCGGCGTGTCCGAGGATACGATCCGGCGCGATCTGCGCGAGATGGCGGCGGCAGGGCTCTGCAAGCGTGTCTATGGCGGCGCGTTGCGTGCCGTGCCCGAGCCTTCTCCGCTCGCAGAACGGGATTCCGAGCGACCACAAGCGAAGGCCGCCCTGGCTGCGGTCCTGGCGGAACTGGTCGAACCCGGCATGACGGTGTTTCTCGATGCATCTTCGGTGAATACGGCTCTGGCGCGACTTTTGGTCGAACGCGGTGAAGCCATCACCGTCGTCACCAATACGCCGTCTATCGCTGTAATTCTTATGGGCTCGCCGGAGATTGAGCTGATCATGATTGGTGGTCCCATCGACCGGCGGGTGAGTGCCGCCGTCGGGGCGCGCGCCTTGCGTGATGCGGAACTGCTGCGGCCTGATCTTTGCGTTTTGGGCGCGTGCGGTATTGCCGCCGAAATCGGCGTAACGGCGCTGCATCTGGACGATGCGGAATTCAAGCGAGTTATAGCCGGACGCAGCCGGGTGGTGGCACTGGCCATTACGAGCGACAAGCTCGGTACGGTTGCCGCCCATGATGTCGTTCCCTTGGACGATGTCGGTGTCATGGCTGTCGAATATGATGCGGATGAAGCAGCGCTTGCGCCCTATGCGACATCGGATATGAAGATTTTACGTGCGGCAGCGGACCGCAACTGAGGGACAGATGGAACAGGTTTCCGGACGCGAAGATGCGGCGCCTGCGCGTGCGCCGATTGTAACCAGAGAGCGGATTGCCGTTGCGCTACTCTTTCTGATGAACGGCTATATTTTCGGCGGCTGGGCCCCGAAAATTCCGGAATTTGCCGAACGCCTCGGACTTGATAGTGCAGGCATGGGGTTGATGATCCTCGTCTTCGGCCTTGGTTCTCTGGCCATGATGCCGGTCGCAGGTGCGCTTTCAGCGCATCGCGGTTCGGGCATGGTGGTGCGCATTTTTGCACTCGCCTTTATCCCGGCGCTGCTCATCATCGCACTGGTGCCGAATGTGGTCACGGCTGTGATCGTGATGTTCTATTTCGGCGGAACCATGGCTGCGATGGATGTGTCGATGAATGCCAATGCGGTTGCGGTCGAGAAAAAAATGCGCCGGGCAATCATGTCGTCCTGCCATGCATTCTGGAGCCTCGGCGGCCTCATCGGTGCTGCGACAGGCGGCTTTCTTATCGCGCAATTCGGATCGACCGTTCATGCGCTGGTGACGACAATTGTCGCCGCAATCCTGATTGCTATCGCATGGCCTTCGATCATCCCGGACACGGAGCATCATCATCCAAGCGGCGAAAAGCAGAAGCTGACCTTGCCGCGTAATCCTCTGCCATGGCTTGTCGGTGTCATGGCGCTGTTTTCCATGGTGCCGGAAGGGGCGATTCTCGATTGGGGCGCCTATCATATGCGCCAGGATCTGGGTGCTTCCGTCACGGTGGCAGGCTTCGGCTTCGCAGCTTTCTCGGGCTCAATGGCCATCATGCGTTTCGCAGGCGATCTGGTCCGCGACCGGTTCGGTGCAGTCAAAACCCTTCGTGCCTGCACGATCATTGCAATCATCGGCATGCTGATCGTCGGTTTCGGAAACAGCTCAGCAACGGCGATTATCGGCTTCGCGATCTGCGGGATCGGTATTTCCAACATGGTGCCGATCGCCTTCTCGATGGCTGGTAACATGCCGGGCGTCAATCCGAGTGTCGGCCTGTCCATCGCAACGACGCTTGGTTATTCCGGCATGCTGGTGGCGCCGTCGCTGATCGGTTTTGTTGCCAAGCATAGCGGCTTTGGCGTGGTGTTTCTGGCGCTTCCGGTCTTGCTGCTGGTCGTGCTGGCCTTTTCAAGTCTGGCCCGATACGCGGATCATAAGCACTGAACTTTCTTAATGACGCGCATCTTATCCGAAAACCGGTTTCCACTTTTCGAGATGCGCTATTCGGCAGTCCACCCGCCGTCGACGGGAATGGCAGCGCCATTGATCTGCGCTGCCGCATCGCTTGCGAGGAAAGCGGCAAGGGCGCCGATCTGTGCGGTGGTGACGAATTCCTTCGTCGGCTGCTTATCTAGCATCACTTCGCGGATCACGGTTTCGCGGTCCATGTGGTAGGCCTTCATCTGGTCCGGTATCTGCGCTTCGACAAGCGGCGTCAGCACATAGCCGGGACAGATGGAATTGGCCGTGATCTTTGCGGTTGCAAGTTCCAGCGCCAGTGTTTTGGTAAAGCCGACAATGCCATGCTTGGCGGCAACATAAGCCGACTTGAACGGCGATGCCACGAGGCCGTGGGCTGAAGCGATATTGATAATGCGGCCCCAGCCAGTCTTGCGCATATGCGGGATCGCGGCAGCCGAGGTGTGAAAGGCCGATGTCAGGTTTATCGCGATGATGCGGTCCCATTGTTCGGCCGGAAACTCCTCGACGGGAGATACATGCTGGATACCGGCGTTGTTGACGAGAATGTCCACACTGCTGAATTGCTTTACCGTTTCTGCGATCAGTGCGCGGCATTGGTCGGCCTTCGACATGTCGGCCGCAATATAGACCACGCTGACGCCATGTTCCTCGCCGAGCTTGCGTGCGAGGGTATGATCCTCCTCACGGTCGGTGAATGAGTTGATCACGACGTTGTGTCCTGCCGCCGCCAGCGCATGGGCTATACCGAGGCCGATCCCGGAATTCGATCCGGTGACGATTGCGGTCTTGCAGGCAGATGCAGCATTCATGCGTGATTTCCTCCTTGTTCCCGGTGACATAATGAGAGGGCGACAAGGCAACGGCAAGCGATTATATAAAGCGAGAGCCGGATATACGCAGACCCAGATATATGCGGGCCTCAATATAGGCGGGCGTTGACATTCGCGTCGCGCTGCGCCACCTGAGAACAGGTACAGTTAAGAACAGAGCAAAATGTCTTCCGAGGCCGTCAGCTATTTTTCGCATCCATTTCCTCGTCGCCAGTCGGTTGGCGTCAGTGTCGGTGGCGTTATCGTCGGCGGCAGTGCGCCCGTCGTCGTGCAGTCAATGACCAACACGGACACAGCGGATGTGGACTCTACGGTCGCGCAGGTGGCTGCACTTCACCGTGCCGGTTCGGAAATCGTGCGCATCACGGTGGATCGCGATGAATCGGCTGCTGCCGTGCCTAAAATCCGCGAACGGCTGGAACGTCTGGGGCATGATGTGCCGCTGGTCGGTGACTTCCATTATATTGGTCACAAGCTGCTGGCCGATCATCCGGCCTGTGCGGAAGCACTTGCAAAATATCGCATCAATCCGGGCAATGTCGGTTTCAAGGACAAGAAGGACAAGCAGTTCGCCGATATCGTCGAAATGGCGATCCGCTATGACAAGCCGGTGCGCATCGGCGTGAACTGGGGTTCGCTCGATCAGGAACTCCTGACCACGCTGATGGATCGTAATCAGGATGCGGGCGCGCCATTGAGCGCGCAGGAAGTCATGCGCGAGGCCATTGTGCAGTCGGCTCTGATTTCCGCCAATCTTGCCGAAGAGATCGGTCTTGGCCGCGACAAGATCATCCTGTCGGCCAAGGTCAGTCAGGTGCAGGACCTGATTGCCGTCTATACGATGCTGGCGCAGCGTTCCAATCATGCGCTGCATCTGGGCCTCACTGAAGCCGGCATGGGCACCAAGGGCATTGTCGCCTCGTCGGCGGCCATGGGTATCCTGTTGCAGCAGGGCATCGGCGACACAATCCGCATTTCGCTTACCCCGGAACCCGGCGGCGACCGCACCCGTGAAGTGCAGGTGTCACAAGAGCTTCTGCAGACCATGGGTTTCCGGCAATTTATTCCGATCGTTGCGGCGTGTCCCGGTTGCGGTCGCACGACGTCGACCGTGTTCCAGGAACTGGCCCAGACCATTCAGGACGATATCCGCCGCAACATGCCGGTCTGGCGCGAGAAATATCCCGGCGTGGAAGCGCTGTCGGTCGCCGTGATGGGCTGCATTGTCAACGGGCCGGGTGAATCGAAGCACGCTGATATCGGCATCTCGCTTCCCGGCACGGGCGAAACGCCGTCCGCACCGGTCTTTGTCGATGGCAAGAAAGTCACGACGTTGCGCGGTCCTGCTATTGCCGAGGACTTCCAGAAAATGGTTGCCGATTACATCGAGAACCGCTTCGGACTTGATCAGAAAATCGCTGCTGGCCAGAACTAAGCGGTACAGGTGACCGCGCGCGTAGCGGTCTCTGGTGTAGCCTTTAATGTTGCTGCCCAGAAGATGAGCGTGACAAGGCTGATGCCTGCGCCAAGCAGGCAAACGCCATTCCAGCCTGCATAAGCATAGACCCAAGTTGAAACCGCCGAACCGCTTGCGCTGCCGATGGAATAGAAAACCATATAGGCGGCGGTGAGTCTGTTCTGCGCGTCTGGGCGTACACGGTAGATCATCGCCTGATTGGTGACGTGGACAGCCTGAAGGCCGAAGTCGATAATCAGCACACCTGCGATTAGCCAGAGCAGTGAATGTTCCAGCAAGGCTATCAGACCCCATGACACGAACATCAGCAGCAAAGCGATGCCTGTCATCCGCTGGGCATAACCCCGGTCGGCAACACCGCCAGCACGCGACGCGGCAAGCGCTCCGGCAGCACCTGCCAGTCCGAACAGACCGATCTCAGCATGGCTCAGTTCGAAGGGTGGTGCGCTGAGCGGCATGACCAGTGGTGCGAGCAAAGTGGTAATATTGGCGAAGATCAGCATGGCTATGATGGCGCGAATGCGCAGTACCGGCTCGGAGCGAAACAGCGTCACAAGCGACAGAATGAGTGCCGGATAGCTGACGCTGGTCGGCCGCCGCTTCTGGTCGGGCAGGCTGCGCCACAGCAGGAGCGCGATCAAAAGCGTGAGAATAGAGGAAACGAAGTAGACGCTGCGCCAGCCGCCAATGTCGGTGAGGGCGCCAGCTATCGCGCGCGCCAGCAATATGCCGAGCACGATGCCGCTGGTTACGATGCCAACCACATGGCCGCGTCGCGCCGGTGCTGCGAGGCTGGCCGCATAGGCGACAAGTGCCTGTGTGACGACGGCGAGCAGGCCCATAGTGGCCATGGCGACCAGAAGCACGGTGGCATTGGCCGCAAAGCCGATTGCGATCAGGGACAGGACCGACAGAAGGAAATGCGTGATGATCAGCTTTCGCCGGTTGAAGAGGTCGCCAAGCGGGACGAGAAAGATCAAGCCGATTGCATAGCCGAGCTGGCTGGCGGCGACGATGAGGCCTGCTGTTGAGCGTTTGAGGCCAAGGTCGTCAGCCATCACATCGAGCAGCGGGTGAGCAAAGTAGACATTGGCTACCGCCAGTCCGCTTGCAGCCGCAAACAGAAAAAGGGTAGTCGAGGAAAGCAAAGGGCGTGCATCAGGGTTCGCGGACAGCGTTGCGGCCGCGTGGGTTGAAGGTTGCATGACGGACTCCTGCAAAACGGTTTTAAAATGAAACCATTTTGCTTGTAGCTAAAAAGGTTTTATATTGCAACCAGATTGCAATCTGTGGAGTTAACATGGTTCGAAAGAAAAGCATGAAAGGCGATTATTGCCCGAGTGCACGCGCGCTTGATGTGATCGGCGACTGGTGGTCGCTGCTGATCGTCCGTGAAGCCTTCGACGGCGTGACACGTTTCAGCGCCTTTCAGAAGAATCTCGGAATCGCCCGCAATATTCTCTCGGAACGTCTGCGCAAGCTGACGGGAGAGAGAATCATGGAATCCGTGCCAGACCCTAATGGCGGCGCGCATCAGGAGTATCGCCTGACGGCAAAAGGGCGCGATCTGCTGCCTGTCATCGTGTCGCTCAGGCAATGGGGAGAAAAGCATCTCTTTGCGCCGGGTGAAACTCATTCGCGTCTTGTCGACAGCGTTTCAGGCGAGGACGTGGCCGCGCTTGATGTGCGTTCTCAGGACGGGCGCATGCTTTCCGCTGACGATGTGGTTATCGTCAAGGTACGTGAAGACGATCTTTAAATCGTTGTTTTTACGCATTATCCTGAGCAAAATCGGTTTCCGCTTGCGGGAGACATGGTCTAGCTCTGCCGTTCGGCGATGAAGCGGGCGGCCTGTTTCAGGATATCTGCGTCCTTGCCAAAGGGTGCCAGCAAGCTTTCCGCCTGGGTAACCAGTCCGGACAGTTGCTTGCGGGTCCAGTCGATGCCGTGGAGTGAAACCAGCGTGGCCTTTCCGGCGGCGGCATCTTTACCAGTGGCCTTGCCCATCGCCTCGGCGTCAGCGGTCACGTCCAGAAGATCGTCCGCCAGCTGGAAGGCAAGGCCAATAGCGGAGCCGAATTCGGCCATGCGCTCGCGGTCTTCGCTGGATGCATTGGCGATGATGGCTCCGGCCTCGCAGGCGAAACGGATCAATGCGCCAGTCTTCATTGCCTGCAACGTGATGATGCCGGCTTCGTCAGGCTTGCTGGTTTCGGCCATCAGATCGAGAGCCTGTCCGCCCACCATGCCGCCGAGACCGGATGCGCGGGCGAGCGCTGAAACCAGTTGCAGGCGAATTGCTGCATCGAGATCGGTTTCATCCGACGAGATGATGTCGAAAGCATAGGTCAGAAGGCCGTCACCGGCCAGAATGGCGGCAGCTTCATCAAATGCTTTGTGCACGGTCGGCTGGCCGCGCCGCAGGTCATCGTCATCCATGGCTGGCAAATCGTCATGGACAAGCGAATAGCAGTGAATGCATTCGAGCGCGGCAGCAACACGCAGAACGGCGTTGCCACCTTTGCCGAACAAAGCGGCACTTTCGACAACGAGAAAAGGCCGGAGGCGCTTGCCACCGTTCAGGACACCGTGCCGCATGGCGGCGAGCAGCCGTTCGGGGCGGGCGATTTCTCCCGTCTTGAGGCGCTGGTCCAGAAGGCCCGTCAGTGCCATTTCTACTTCCATGGCACGACGGTTGAGAATGGCGGTGAAATCGGTCGACAGCTTTTCCATGTCAAAGGGGATGGACGAAAGCGCTGATTTGGTCAACTGGCCACAACGATCAGCACAGGCTTTTTCATTTGAACGTCACGAAACGGCGTGTTTCGACTTGTTTCCCCGGTTGGATTATGGAATCCGGTTCAAACTTATTAAGGAATGGTTTATGTCGCTTGGGGGAAGGTAGCAGGCGGTGGCAGTGGCAAAAATCATCATCAAGAGCAAAGATGGACGCAATTATCTGGCGGATCCTGTTTGGGGTGCCCGGATTGCTCTCGCGCTCAAGATTCTGGTGATTCTGGCCGTGCTGCCGATTTTCCTGCTTTTCGTCTATTCCGTACCCTTTGTCCGCCCGATCTCGACCCTGATGGTCAAGGACTATGTTTTGTTTCAGGGCGTGGACCGTAGATGGGTCAGTATCGACGATATCGCGCCGGTTCTCGTCAATTCGGTAATGATGGCCGAGGACGGCCAGTTCTGCAGCCATGGCGGGGTGGACTGGCATCAGCTGGGGCTGGTTCTGGACGATACGGGCGAGGGCGGTCCGAGCCGCGGCGCTTCCACGATCACGATGCAAACCGTGAAGAACCTCTTCCTGTGGAATGGGCGCTCCTATGTCCGCAAGGGGCTCGAATTTCCGCTGGCGCTGGCTGCCGACGGTATTCTGTCCAAAAAGCGCATTATGGAAATCTATCTCAATATCGCCGAGTGGGGACCGGGCATTTACGGAATCGAGGCCGCAGCCCAGCATCATTTCAAGCGCCCGGCAGCAAAACTCAATGCGCAGCAATCCGCACTGCTTGCCGTCACGTTGCCAAACCCGGCCTTGCGCAACCCCGCCAAGCCGACGCGCAACATGCAGCGCATTGCCCGGATCGTAGCCGGACGCGCCGCACGGTCCGGTCCCTATGTGGTTTGCGTGCAATAAATGCATGATACGAAAAAAAGATAAGACTCCCGCTGGTCAAATGCCGTTAGAGCGTGTATAGGCACGTGACTTTCCGGAATTTTGTCCGATGTGACAGGCTCTTCGGGGCCGTGCCGGACGTTTATTGACCGATCAGTGGAGCTGGATCCATGGCAGTACCAAAACGAAAAACGTCTCCGTCGAAGCGCGGCATGCGCCGTTCGGCTGACGCTCTCAAGGCCCCGACTTATGTCGAGGACAAGAACTCGGGCGAACTTCGTCGTCCGCATCATATCGATCTGAAGAGCGGTATGTATCGCGGCCGTCAGGTCCTCGAAGCCAAGGAATAAGTCTGACGCTGCATTGCAGCCGAAAGATGGTTTTCAAAAACGCCGTTTCCGGTTTCCGGAAGCGGCGTTTTCTTTTGTGCGGCCTTCTCTGCAAACTGCATGAAAAAGGCCGCATGAAGCGGCCTTGATCGAGAACAATTATTGAAAATCAGCCTGCGTCAGATGCAAAGCCTGCGCCTTCGATGCCGGAAATGGCTGCAATCTCGTCATTGTCCGATGTGTCGCCGGAAATACCGACTGCACCGAGGATTTCGCCGCCTGCATCCTTTATCAGAACGCCACCCGGCACCGGCACGACCTTGCCGCCCGACACGCCCGAGAGGCCTTCCAGGAAGTGTGGACGGTCCTTTGCCTGATTGTTCAGCCAGCGTGAGCCGGTGCCGACCGCAAGCGCGCCATAGGCCTTGCCCGAGCCGATCTCGAAGCGGAGCATGGACGCGCCGTCCTGACGTTGGAAAGCCTTCACATGGCCGCCCGCATCGAGAACGCAAACAGCCAGCGGCTTCAGTTTCAGCTCCGCCGCCTTGGCAAAGGCACCGGCAATAATCCCATTGGCTTGTTCGAGCGTCAGTGAAGGCATGGATAATCTCCTATTTATAGCTAAATGTAATTTAGCGATCATGACCGGCAATGCACACTCCAATGCTGCTCGCCATGGGAAAAACACTTTATCGATTTTCATGAAGACGGTTGCTGACGCACTGCAAAGCTTGCCAAGGCCGGAATTTTGGTCTTTGTGTTGCGCAACATTTCAAGGAGGAAAGAATGTCCGACCAGAAAGCCATCGTCATTGCCAGCGCTGCGCGTACCGCAGTGGGCGCTTTCAACGGTGCGTTTGCCAATATCCCCGCACATGAACTGGGTGCGACGGTCATCAAAGGCGCGCTGGAACGCGCCGGTGTGGCGGCGACTGATGTGGACGAGGTTATTCTCGGACAGGTGCTGACGGCAGGTGAAGGGCAGAACCCGGCGCGGCAGGCAGCCATGGACGCCGGTTGCCCAAAGGAGACAACGGCCTTCTCGATCAACCAGCTATGCGGTTCGGGTTTGCGGGCGGTCGCGCTCGGCATGCAGCAGATTCTTTCCGGCGACGCCAAGATCATCGTGGCAGGCGGCCAGGAATCCATGTCCATGGCGCCGCATTGCGCGCATTTGCGTTCGGGCGTGAAGATGGGCGACTTCAAGATGATCGACACCATGCTGAAGGACGGCCTGACCGATGCCTTCAATGGCTACCACATGGGGATCACGGCGGAAAATATCGCCCGCCAGTGGCAGTTGACCCGCGCCGATCAGGATGAGTTCGCACTGGCCTCCCAGCAGAAGGCGGAAGCTGCACAGACTGCCGGCAGGTTCGAGGATGAAATCGTTCCCTTCACCGTGAAAGGTCGCAAGGGGGATGTAGTTGTCTCAGTAGACGAATATATCCGTCCCGGTACGACGATGGAGGCTCTGACCAAGCTGAGACCGGCTTTCGACAAGGAAGGAACGGTTACAGCGGGTAACGCATCCGGGATTAACGATGGCGCTGCGGCTGTCGTTCTGATGGATGCGGATGAGGCTGCCAAACGTGGTGTGAAGCCGCTGGCTCGCATCGTTTCCTGGGCGACGGCTGGCGTTGATCCGTCGATCATGGGAACGGGGCCGATTCCGGCGACGAAGAAGGCATTGGAAAAGGCAGGCTGGAGCGTCGGTGATCTCGATCTGGTCGAAGCCAACGAAGCCTTTGCTGCGCAGTCCTGCGCCGTTGTCCGTGATCTTGGCCTCAACCCGGATATCGTCAATGTCAATGGCGGAGCAATTGCGATCGGACATCCGATAGGTGCCTCCGGCGCGCGCGTTCTGACAACGTTGCTTTACGAAATGCAGCGCCGTGATGCCAAGCGCGGTCTGGCGACACTTTGCATCGGCGGCGGCATGGGCGTTGCCTTGTGCGTCGAGCGCGACTGACCTTCGCCTTTATCAGAACAGAGGCGGGCGGAGAAATAGCTCCGTTCGCCTTTTTGTTTCCGCAATGAGACGTTTGAAATCGGCGGGGTCGGGCATACGGAATTGCCGGAAAAGTTAATGCGAAATCGAAGAAATGCTCATCAAGGTTCGTCTGGTTTCGATTTTCTATGGTGTGTCGGGCACTTTGAACACCAGATGTGGTGAGAACAAATGGAGAAACTTTGCGGATCAGCGATTCGTCGCCGATTCGTTCCGGCTTTGGCCTGAAGGTTAATGAAGATCGTGTTCGCAACCGTTCAGGGATTAACGAACTATCAGTAATCATTAAGATTTTCTGAAGAATCGCCTTGCTACCGGAACAGCCTGTTGACAGGTTTTGCCAAAAGTTAACGGCGGTGTCGTTTCGCGTCAGGAAAACACAGAAAAGCGGAACATCCGATTCATCATATTGTGGGGTTTTGTGTTAGGCTTACTATATGTTGCCGTGAACAAAAGGCGAAGCTATCCGAGTCAGCGATTCGTCGCCGATTCGTTCCAGAGTCGTTCCAATCGTTAATCGACAAGTTATTGACCGGATGCGTATCGGTCGCCGAAAGGCTGGCAACTCGTCCATATTGAAACTTAACAGGAGCGCTTCCGGTGCAGGTCGTATAGTGCTATCGCAAGAACCAGCATCCAGCCCGTGACGGGCGCTTGTACCGGGAACCCGATTATTGGCATGAACCAACTCCCTGCCCATGATTTGCCGCTGACCTTGAGTGGCCGCGATGTGACTGCGGTGCTTGGGCCGACCAATACCGGCAAAACGCATCTGGCCATCGAACGCATGCTGTCGCATGGAAGCGGGATGATCGGCCTGCCGCTGCGCCTTCTGGCGCGCGAGGTCTATAACCGCGTCGTGGAACGGGTTGGTGCGGCCAATGTCGCGCTGGTCACAGGTGAGGAAAAGATCGTGCCGCCCGGCGCGCGCTATTCCGTCTGCACGGTTGAGGCCATGCCGCGCCGCACCGATGTGGCTTTCGTGGCCATCGATGAAGTGCAGCTCGCCGGTGATCTGGAGCGGGGCCATATATTCACCGACCGCATCCTGCATCTGCGCGGACGGCAGGAGACGCTCCTGCTTGGTGCAGGAACCATGCGCGGCATTCTGGAAAAGCTTCTGCGTGGCATCAATGTGGTGACGCGTCCGCGCCTGTCGCATCTGGCCTATGCAGGGTCCAAGAAGATTACCCGCCTGCCGAACCGTTCCGCCATTGTCGCCTTTTCCGCCGACGAGGTTTATGCGATTGCCGAACTGATCCGCCGCCAGCGCGGCGGGGCGGCGGTGGTGATGGGCGCGCTCAGCCCGCGCACACGCAATGCACAGGTAGAGCTTTACCAGTCGGGCGATGTCGATTTTCTGGTGGCGACCGATGCTATCGGGATGGGGCTCAATCTGGATGTCGACCATGTTGCCTTTGCGCAGAATCGCAAATTCGACGGCTATCAGTTCCGCGATCTGACGCCCGCAGAAGTGGGACAGATCGCCGGGCGTGCGGGCCGACACCTGCGTGACGGCACCTTCGGCGTGACGGGGCAGGTGCATCCGTTTGACGAAGAACTGGTCGAGCGGGTGGAAGCGCATAATTTCGATCCGGTGAAGGTCCTGCAGTGGCGAACGGCCCGTTTCGACTTTTCAACACTCGATTCCCTGCGATTTTCTCTGGAAACGCCCGCGCCGATCGAAGGATTGGCCAAGGCTTTGCCAGCCGTCGATCAACAAGCGCTTGAAAATTTGTCGAAAGACGAAGAGATTGTGCGGCTTGCCAAGACACCGGCACGCATTGAGCTTTTGTGGGACGCCTGCGCGCTGCCCGATTATCGCAAGATCGCGCCGGCGCAGCATGCCGATATCATTGCAACCATCTATCAGGATCTTGTCCGCCGAGGGAGCGTCGATGAAGATTATATGAGCGAACAGGTGCGCCGCGCCGATAGCACAGAGGGGGAAATTGACACCCTGTCGCATCGTGTGGCGCAAATTCGAACCTGGACTTTTGTGTCGCACAGGCCGGGATGGCTTGCCGATCCGACACACTGGCAGGAAAAGACGCGCGAAATTGAGGACAGATTGTCCGACGCGCTGCATGAAAGGTTGACGAAACGCTTTGTAGACCGCAGGACAAGCGTGCTTATGAGGCGCCTGAGAGAGAATGCCATGCTTGAAGCAGAAATCAGCCCTGCCGGAGACGTGATTGTCGAAGGCCACAATGTCGGGCAACTGGAAGGATTCCGTTTTACCGCTGACGTTCAGGCCGAGGGGCCGGACGCAAAGGCGGTGAAGTCGGCTGCACAAAAGGCGCTGGCCGCCGAGTTCGAACGCCGCGCGGAGCGCTTTGCTGCTGCGCCGAACGGCGATTTCGCGCTCGGCTCGGATGGCGTTATGCGCTGGGTTGGTGCAACGGTCGCAACGCTGGTTGCAGGTGATGACCTGCTGAAGCCGCGCGCGGTGATCCTGGCCGACGAACAACTTACCGGAGCGGCGCGCGACAAGGTTGCCGCGCGTATCGAACGGTTCGTCGCCCATCATATCGAAACCGTTCTGAAGCCGCTCACCGATCTGGCTGCCGCTGATGCCCTGACCGGCATGACACGCGGCCTTGCTTTCCAGATCGTCGAGAACCTTGGCATTCTTCCGCGCCGCGATGTGGCAGAGGAAGTGCGTGGGCTCGATCAGGATTCGCGCGCGGCGCTACGCCGTCTCGGTGTGCGTTTCGGCGCCTATCACGTATTCATGCCCATGCTGCTGAAGCCCGCTCCGGCTGGCCTCATCACGCTGCTCTGGGCGCTCAAGAATGATGGCCGCGAACGGGCCGGTTATGGCGACGTCGTGAATGTGTTGGCGGCTGGCCGCACGTCGGTCGTGGTCGATCCGGCGTTCGATCCGATGTTCTACCGTCTGGCAGGCTATCGCGTGCTGGGCCGTCGTGCCGTGCGCATCGATATTCTGGAACGACTTGCTGATCTGATCCGTCCGGCGCTTGCCTGGCGTCCGGGGTCCGGTGCGCGTCCGGATGGCGCTTATGACGGCGGACGGTTCATCGTCACGCCTGCCATGATGTCCATTCTCGGTGCGACCACCGACGATATGGAAGAAATCCTGAAGAGCCTCGGCTATCGTCACGAGGCCATGGAAGCCGCTGCCGTCACGGCGAAGCTTGCTGAGCTGGATGCTTTCGCGGCTGAAGCTGCCGCCAAGGAAGCTGGCGTTTCGCCGGTCGCAGAGGCTGAGAACCCTGCTGTGCCAGCGGCTGAACCTGTGCCCGCACCGGCGGTTGTTGTCGCTGAGACGGAAACCGAAGCCAAAGCGGAAGAAGCTGCATCTGTAGCGGCAGAAACCGAACCGGCAGGTGAAATCGCAGAAGCGGTGGTTGAAGAACCGAAGCCTGTTCTTCTGTGGCGTCAGGGGCGTTTTGAAGGCCGCAACCGCAATCAGGATCAGAACCGTCAGCGTCAAAATCGCGGTAACCAGAATCGTGGTCATCAGAACCGCGATCAGGGCGGCGAAGCACGCAAGTCGGAAGGCGGAGCAGAGCAGCAGGCGCGCAATGATCGTGGCGGCAAGCGCTTCGACAAGCAAAAGCGTCATGACGGCGAAGGCAAGCGCGAAGGTTCCAAGGGTGACTTCCGTGGTGGCAATCAGCGTCAGCCGAAGCGCGATCATGGTCATCAGGGCGGCAAACGTGTGGAGCAGGAACGTCCTGCACGTATCGATCCCGATTCGCCTTTCGCCAAGCTTCTTGCTCTGAAAGAGCAGATGAAGAAGTAAGATGACTGCAGAAGCGGGCGCAAGACAGCGAATCGACAAGTGGCTGTTCTTCGCGCGCGTGGTCAAATCAAGATCGCTGGCGGCGAAACTCGCCGTCGGCGGCAAGGTCCGGGTCAACCGTGACAAGATTGAGCAGGCCGCTCATCAGGTGAAGGTTGGCGATGTGCTGACCATCACACTCGACCGTCGTATCCTCGTTTACAAGATCGTTGCTCCAGGTGAGCGCCGCGGTCCGGCGCCTGAAGCCCAGCTTCTTTATGAAGATCTTTCGCCGCCACCGGTATCTGCTACTGCGATGGCGGCGGAGGCGGTAACGCCGCAACGTGAGAGCGGAGCCGGGCGCCCGACCAAGAAAGAACGCCGTGAAACGGATCGTTTGCGCGGAAACTGATACGGACGCGTTGCCGCAGGCATCTTTTGGCGGTGATGGAAATTGCGTGTTGAACTGTCCCGGCGAAAGCCTTTTCCACGTAAAAGCCTTCAAACGAAATGCTGTTTCAGATGTGCGTGACTTCGTGACATTGCGGCGTTTGTACCCTTGTCACGGCAGGATAAAATCGCTACCTCACGCATTGTCATAAAAGGGCATGGGCTGAGACCCGCAACCATTTCCGTGCACAGTGACTTCGTGGCGAGATATTCCAAAGCCCCGAGCCGATTGTCGGCTTGCCGGAGTATCGGCGCAAAGCTGTAGGATAGATAAGCCGCCTGTTCTGGAATTCGGGCGGCAACAGGAGTTCGACGATGACGTATGTCGTGACCGATAATTGCATTCGCTGCAAATATACGGACTGCGTCGAGGTCTGTCCGGTCGATTGCTTCTACGAAGGCGAAAACATGCTCGTCATCAATCCCGACGAGTGCATCGACTGTGGCGTATGTGAACCGGAATGCCCTGCCGAGGCGATCAGCCCCGACACCGAGCCGGGCCTCGACAAGTGGTTGGAATTGAATACGGAATATGCGGCAAAATGGCCCAATATTACCGCGAAGAAAGATGCCCTGCCGGAGGCCAAGGAAATGGACGGTGTGGCTGGCAAACTGGAGAAGTATTTCTCCGCCGAGCCTGGTAGCGGTGACTAATACCCGGCCAGTATTGCAGGTACTGCTTGCAGGCTGTTGCGAGCTGGACGGTATTGTATAAGTATGTCTTCGTTCCGGAAGACTTTGCGCTCCAGGAACATGTAGGTTCAGCCTGGCAAGACTGCCAGGTTGTCCGACATTACAGGAATGCAGGATTTATCACTTGCTTTTTCTGCAATGCATCGGCAAAAGACGAATGAAATCACGGGAAAACGCCCATATTTTAGGCGTGTTGCATTGCCAGATACGACATATTTGGCAATTTGTTGATTCTTTCGCGAAATTGTGTTAGGTTGCTCCAATAATTTCGGTGACTGGACGTCAATTCGTGGCGCTATGCGTTAATCTCTGAAAGGGCTGATCTTTAGTACCGGGCTGATGGCACCGGGGAAGATGATTGCGATTTGGCGTCGTCCCCCTCACCGTACACCCGGTCGGCTAGATTTGCCGTCAGATACGGTTTCAGTTCCAAGCCGACAAACAACTTCCGTGCTTCATTTCTCCGGAGCGCGGTCGAACATCATGTGTCAACCGGCGGGTCGCGCCGGGCACAACAGGGAGTAATGAAGCGTATGTCATCCCAGCAGAAAAAGTCTCCAGTAGCGCGTGGCGGTTTCAAGGCCGGTGAGGCCATCGTGTATCCGGCTCATGGCGTTGGTCAGATCGTCACTATCGAAGAGCAGGAAGTGGCAGGCCACAAGCTCGAGCTTTTCGTAATCGATTTCGAAAAAGACAAGATGCGCCTGAAGGTGCCGGTTGCCAAAGCCGCTTCCATCGGTATGCGCAAGCTGTCGGAGACCGACTATGTTGAACGTGCACTCAAGGTCGTACAGGGCCGCGCACGTGTGAAGCGTACCATGTGGTCGCGCCGCGCCCAGGAATATGATGCAAAGATCAATTCCGGCGATCTGATCTCGATCTCGGAAGTCGTTCGCGATCTTTTCCGCGCTGAGAACCAGCCGGAACAGTCTTATTCGGAACGCCAGCTTTATGAAGCTGCCCTTGATCGTATGGCGCGCGAAATCGCTGCCGTGAACAAGCTTTCGGAAACCGAAGCTGTTCGTCTGATCGAAGCGAATCTCGCCAAGGGACCGAAGCGCGGCAAAGCCGACGCTGAAGCAGACCTCGATGACGATGAAGTTGAAGCGGCATAAGCAGCTTTACTTCTCTTTCTTTCAAAAAGGCCCGGCATTATAGCCGGGCTTTTTTTCTCCATTGAGAAGAGTTCGCCTGCGTCATTCTCCGTGTGATGGAAAGCAGATTGCTTCAAAATGCATTGCGTCGAGCGACTGACCGATTTGCTCGATCTGTTGGCTCAGCGCTCATGAGTTGTTTGCCCTTGTATGTCTGGGGGATGTCGGTGTCTGACCTGCTAAGATATCGCTTGGCCATTCAATAGACCCACAAATCCCTGTATTGCCCTTCGCACGTGATCGCATAGCAGGCGGACGCGCCTTGTTTGTCGGGTATCGCTATGGGTCAGCAGCCAGATATCGCCTACACAGGAACTGGCGGTTCCGGGTACGCGCATGAGTTTCGGTTCGCTATCGCCAAGAAAGCATGGGAGAAACGAGATGCCCATCCCAGCCCGCGTTGCTTGAAACTGTGATCCTATCTCCGCAAAGCGGACCGGATTGGCAGCCATTTTAATCCCGGTCGCTGCCTCCCAATCTGATGGAGCATTTTCGTTTGGTCCCAGCAACCAGGTTGCGGAAGCTGGTGAAGATTGTGTCATCAGATTTCGATGAATGTAGAATGCCATGTGGAATTGGCAGAGTCTTGTTCCGTATAAATTGTCGGGTGGCGTCTTTCCGCCAACGACTACACGCAAAGCGACATCAGCTTCGCGGTTGACGAGATTAATCATTGACGTCGAGCTCAGGATTTCCAGTGCAATGTCTGGATAGGCGGCCTTGAAATCTGCGAGGGATGGCATCAGCAGGTCAGTCGCCATTGAAATCGGGAGCGTGAACCTCAGAGGCCCGGAGACACGCTGATCGCGCCCAAAAATCCGAGCCTCGATCTGGGATGAGGCTGTCGCCATCTGTCCTGCGAGTTCAACAATGTCGCTTCCCGCATCCGTAAGCCGGTATCCGGACGCCAGCCTGTCGAACAGTTTTGTTTCCAGTGTTTCTTCCAGCCGACTGATACCACGTATGATCGTGGCATGATTGACGTCCAACGCATCTGCTGCAGCGCGAACCGTGCCGCCCTGAGCGACCGCGAGAAACATGCGAACCTCATTCCAGTGATCCATGGTGCGTTTTCTCACGAGGGTTGTGCGTTAATCTTCAGTTTAAACCTCCACGGGTTCGTCATATCTAGCTGTCAGGCAGGGTATGCGCAATATCGCTCATGGACCTGCGGCTCCCTGTCGTTCAACGAACCCAAGCGAGGATTTCATGGGTAAGCTCGTTTCCAAAGTCGCCGTTGTCACAGGTGGTTCCAGCGGTATTGGATTTGCCATCGCACAGCGCTTTATCAAGGAAGGTGCGACTGTCTATATTGCTGGTCGTCGCAAGGCGGAACTTGAAGCCGCCGTAAATAAGCTGGGACGAGGTGCGACGGCAATTCAGGCCGACATATCCGATCTGGGTAGCTTGGATCGGCTATTTGAAACAGTCCAGAACGAGGAGGGTGGTCTCGATATTCTCGTCGCCAATGCCGGCGTTGTGGAATTGAGTTCGATCCGCGATGCTTCGGAAGATCACTTCGACAAGATGTTCGATATCAATGTGAAAGGTACATACTTCACCGTCCAGGGAGCTCTTCCCGTGATGCGTGACGGTGGTTCGATCATTCTTCTTTCTACATGTATGACAAGCAAGGGAACGCCGGGCTACAGCGTCTATAATGCTACGAAGGCGGCGGTGCGATCTCGCGCGCGTTCGGCGGCGGCGGAACTACTTGCAAACAAGATAAGGGTGAACACGCTAAGCCCTGGGCCGATAGACACTCCCATTATTGAGTCGCAGGTCACAACACCGGAGGAAGCAGCGGCGTATCGCACGAACAGTGCCGCTTATGTGCCGCTGGGACGTCTGGGGCGTCCGGAAGAGCTGGCGTCTGCAGCCCTTTTCCTTGCATCGGACGAAAGCAGCTTCTCGACGGGAACAGACCTTGTCGTCGACGGAGGACTGACGCAGATCTAAACGCGCTCTGACAAGTGGCCCGCTTTTTGAGTGGGCCACTTGGTTAAAATTCTATTGAATTTTGCAGCCAGTCATTAACCTTCCTAGTCATCTTCCTGCATTGTCAGAGATTTATCCTTGCTTGATGGGAACCTGATCGCAGCTGACGCGTTCTCCCAGACACCAGTTCGTAAACGGGTTTGTTTTGCGGCGTAACTACTTTGGCCAAAGAATGGGCCTGGCGGGGAGTTTTGGGCGAATTCGCAAGTTCGTCCAATGAGTCTTTGTGGGACTGGCATATCCTTCCACTGAACGCCCGATGGGCGTGAGTTCAGAACAGGAGAACCAGATGAAGCAGTCATCCATGAGCAGTTCTTCCGCAGTTCCAGCCAATCGCATGCCTATGGTTGCGCGTAGCCTCCCAGCGACAGCAGCCTCTTCCCAATCCATGATCCGCAGCGCAATGTCGGCTCCCTATCTGGAGCGCGAAGAGGAGCGAGCCCTCGCTATTCGCTGGAAGGAACTGAAAGATCAGGAAGCACTTCACCGCATAACATCCGCACATATGCGACTGGTCATTTCTATGGCCGGGCGCTTCCGCAAATTCAAACTGCCGATGAACGATCTCATCCAGGAAGGCTATGTCGGCCTTCTTGAAGCCGCTGCCCGTTTTGACCCCGAACGGGAAGTGCGCTTCTCGACCTATGCATCGTGGTGGATTCGTGCGTCTATGCAGGATTATATCCTGCGCAACTGGTCCATCGTGCGCGGCGGAACAAGTTCGGCGCAAAAGGCGCTGTTCTTCAATCTGCGACGGCTTCGTTCAAAACTGGCTCAGTCCGACGACAATATGACCAAGGCCGAGATGTATCGCGAAATTTCCGATCAGCTGGGCGTTTCGACAAGCGATGTCGAGATCATGGACAGCCGTCTTTCGGGGCCGGATAGCTCCTTGTCGGCACCAGTGAACAACGAGGAATCGGGCGCAGCCCGCCGCATGGATTTTCTGGTTGACGACCATCCCTTGCAGGATGAGGTCGCTGAAAGCTCCATCGATATGGAACGTCGCAATCAATGGCTCAATGTAGCGCTCGATACGCTGAATGAGCGCGAGCTGCACATCATCCGCGAGCGTCGCCTTGATGATGACGGCGTGACGCTCGAAGCGCTGGGCGAAAAGCTTGGTATTTCCAAGGAGCGGGTGCGGCAGATCGAAAGCCGTGCGATGGAGAAGCTGAAGATTGCCTTGTTGAGCCAGCACGAACTGGCTGCCTATCAGGCATAAGCTGTTACAATCAGGGCAACACAAGTGAGGGGCCGAACGGCTCCTTACTTTTGTGGTTCGGTGGCCTTGCCTTCAAGCCGCGACGACCAGTCCTCGACCTTGCGATTTTCGAGGCGGCGCACGGCATAGCGTTTCCAGCTGTCGGCGAGGTGCGAAAGCTCCGCCATCACGGACAGTTCGTCATAGTTCAGCGTGTCGACATAAAGCAGGTGCCAGACACGATGCAGTGTCCAGTTTGGTGAAAGGCGGTCGACGAGGATCATCGAATCGCCAGCTTCAACATTGCCTTCTTCCAGAACACGATAATACCAGCCTGTCCGCCCCGTCTTCTGCACGCGCACGGCCATGTCGGCGGTTGCAAAGCATTCGTTTAGTTTCCAGCAGGGCTGGCGGCCCTGTGAAACCTCGACAAGTGCGCTGCCGAGCCGGAACCTGTCGCCCACGGCGACATTGTGCTCGTTCAGACCCGATGTGGAGATGTTTTCGCCGAAGGCGCCACGCGCGCTCAGACGCGGGTTTTCGCCGATTTCTTCGCGCCAGACCGCATAATGATCATGCGGATAATGATGGAGCGCTTTTTCCGGTCCACCATGCACTTTCCGGTCGCCCTGCGCATCGCAGTCCAGCCCCTCGAAAGTCACGCGGACTTTGCCAGTAACCGGCTGCTTGTCGATGCCGCTTGGAACGCTACGCGGTCCGAGAGGAGCGATTTTTCCGGCAAGGACAGAGTGGATGCGTGTTTCCGTCATCACGACCTACTCGCTGATCAGCTTCACGCGGTCGCCGACCGAAACCGTCGCCCCTGCCGACATGGCATTGAGAAGGCGGAACAGTTCCAGTTTGCGGGTGGTGCCCTGCATGCGTGCCGACAGGCTGGCCAGCGTGTCGCCCGGCTTCACCGTCACGACGCGGATGCGCAGCGGCTTGATGGCGTTCTGTTCGGCAGGCGACAGCAAGCGGAAGGACTGTGTGACCGTCTGCGAAGCAGGCAGAAGGGCGTTGCTGCCTTTCGGTGCTGCTGTCAGGAAGCGATAGACCTTGTTGTTTGCACCGATGACCACAATGTCGAACTGCCACCGGTCGGCGCTGGCGCGCGCAGTTGCGGCGGGCAAACCGTTGATGGTGGTGGTCTGGATCGAACTGTCGTCGAGACCGGTTACCCAGCCCGAGCGGATATAGTCGGCAAGGTTTGATCCCGCCGGAAGAGATGCGCCATCGAAACGAATGGCAACTTCGCCGGGGCCGCTTGCCATGACCGCATTGGCCGAATTGTCGATGGTGAAGCCATCTGGTGCGCGGAAAGTGACACCGAGCTTCGGATGGATGAAGGTCTGTTCGCGGACATAACCTTCATTGGGCGAGTCGCCGTAGAGAAGGCCATCAATTCCGTTGAGGAAGGAATCGCGATCAGTTGTGCCGACGCCGGGTGCGCCGATGCGGCGTGCATGACCAAGCGCAAGCTGGATGCGCTGCGGCGTTGCCGGATGGCTTGCGAGAAAGTCGAGGCTGGCATCGGTCGCGCCCGAAACCGAACGAAAGCCCTGATAGGCTTCCATCGATTGCAGGAAACGCGCCGAAGCGAACGGATCGTAACCGGCTTCGCCGATCATCTTGATACCGATGGCATCCGCCTGCAGTTCCTGATTACGCGAGAACTGGGCAAGCCGCAGCTTGCCGCGCAGCGCCTCCTCGCGGCTGGCAGATTCATTATGCAGGACTTCGCTGGCGACGCGCCCGGCGATGGCCGTCTCCGCCTCCTTCTCCTGCCGCAGAATGCCGTGATTGGCGATGACATGGCCCATTTCGTGGGCAATCACGGCTGCGACTTCGGAAGAGTCGTTGGCGAGTGCAAGCAGGCCGCGTGTAACGTAGAGATAGCCGCCCGGCAATGCGAAGGCATTGATATTGGGACTATCGAGAATGGTGATGCGATAGGTCTGGTCCGGCTTGTCGGTAACCGTCGTCAGCTTGCCGACGATCTTGGCCACCATACGTTCAAGCCTCTGGTCCTTGTACTCGCCGCCATAGGTCGCGAGAATGCGCGGATGTTGTTGCGCACCGAGCTGCGCCAGCCGGTCATTGCGCGTCACATTGTCGACCGTCACGGGATTGTCGGAAGGCTGCAGTCCAAGATCCTTGCTGGAATTGATCGACTGGCAACCGGAAATCAGGGCGACCGCAAGCAAGCCAAGACCGATGGCTGGTTTCCGCCAATTGTGCTGCGTCCATTCTGGCAGGGAGATGGGTAGACACAGGAAGGCCCGGGAACGGGTCGATTGACGGAACAGTATTTTATCCTCGCTTCTGAATCAGATTGCTTGATCCGGGGCCAAATCTAGCCACAGACCAGAAAGCGTACAAGCCGTACATGGGCACTATAAGAAAGCTGTAGCCGGTTCTTCCGGCAGATTGCGAACAAAATATGTCCGCAACCGTAACTCTATTTGAGGTTTAGCGTCGAATTCCGCTTTTCGCCGATATAGTGCCGCAATGCTTCCGGTCCAGTCGAAGAGAGTAGTTCAGTGGCGGGGCCTATTGCGGAAATCCGGCCATTGTCGAGAAAAAGCAACACCGCGTCGAGATAGAGCGCATCTTCAGGCGTATGGGTCACCATCAGCACCGTCATACGGGTTTCAAGTTGAAGCTCCCTGACCAGATCCAGCATCTGGTGTCGCAGCGCCGGGCCAAGCGAGGCAAAGGCTTCGTCGAGGAGCAGAACCGGGCGCTGGCGTATAAGAGCCCGGGCAATCGCCACGCGCTGGCGTTCGCCACCGGAAAGCGCTTCCGGCTTGCGCTGTTCTTTGCCTGCGAGCCCGACACGCGACAAAGCCTCCGCAATATCGGTGTGGTCTTGCGCGGAGAGCTTCAGGTTCGGTGAACGTCCGAGGCCGACATTCTGTTCGACGGTCAGATGGGCAAACAGGTTGTTTTCCTGAAACACCATTGAAACAGGTCGATCCGCTGGCGAAAGTTCACTGACGTCTTTATCGCCGATGAAGATGCGACCGGATTGCGGAAATTCGAAACCGGCAATGAGGTTGAGAAGTGTCGACTTGCCCGAACCGCTTGGTCCGACAATTGCAGCAATAACACCGCCCTCTATCGTCGCATCGAAATGCATGGCGGTTTCACCATAGCTGAAACGAACGTCATCAAGGCGAATTTCGGCAAGGGGGTTCATAGGGGCATCCATCCGGGCATTCATAGAGAAGGCGTTTCCTTTCGGGATGCGCGATCCGCGATCATCATCAATACGAGGCAAAGCAGCCCGAGAATAAGCGCCAGACCTGCCGCGTCGAATGTGCGATAGCTGCCCATGCGCTGCAAGAGGAGATAGGGCAGCGTCAAAAGCGCGTCACTGCCAAACAGGGCAATCGTGCCGAGATCGCCAAGGGAAAGTGCCATGGCAAAGGCGAAGGCCATGCCGAAAGGCTTGCGGATCGAAGGCCAGTCGATGAGCCGGAAACGGCTGATGCCGCGAATGCCCAACAGTGCGCAAAGCCGGTTGTGGCGGCTTGCTGCCGTATCCCATGCGGGGCGTAGAAGACGCACGGCAAAGGGCATGGCCATGGCCGCATTGACGGTGACGACCATAAACGGTGCCATCGCGAACGGATCGGTGAAATGACGAAGCAGGATGAACCAGCCGGCACCGATGACGATAGGCGGCATGACGAGGATCAGGCTGGCACCCGTATCGAAAGTACTGGCGACCTTGCTTTTTTTCATCGCTTCACGTGCCGACACAAGCGCAAGTGACAGGATGACCGAGAGCAATGCCGCAGAAAAACCGAGGGCCAGACTGGTGCCAATGGCGCGCCAGACTGTTCTCTCGGTCAGAAGTCGCGCAAGATCTGCGGCGAGGCCGGAGATGACAACGCCGGCAATCGGCAGTGCGACATAGAGGAAACCTATGCCAATGACGATGACGTTCGCAACACGTTCAGCCGTTGACGCCTTGCCGTAGCGTCGCGGTGTCGCCGCGTGGGTGAAGCCTTCTTCAGACGGACTACCGGTCATCCGCAGGGCCAGAAGGACCAGCAACGTCAATGCAAGCTGCGTGAAGGTGAGGGCGACCGCGCGACCCGGATCAAAATCGAAATGCAAGCTTTGATAGATTGCGACTTCCAGCGTGGTGGCACGCGGTCCGCCGCCCAGCGTCAGCACAGTTGTGAAACTCGTCACGCAGAGCATGAACAGGAGGCCGATCATGCCCGGCAGATTGCGCCGGATTACGGGCCATTCGATGAGCCGGAAGCGCGCTCCATTGCCCATGCCAAGCTGCGCGGATAGTTTCCAGTAATCGGTTGGTATCGAGTCGTAGCCTGCAAGAATGAGACGGACAGCGAGCGGCATGTTGAAGAAAACATGGGCGATCAATATGCCCGTAATACCGTAAATGTCCGGTTGGAACGGATGGCCTGCGGCTTCTGACAGATGCGCAATGAACCCGTTGCGACCATAGATGCTGGTGACGCCGAGCACTGCGACGAGTGCAGGCAGAGCAAGCGGCAGGGCAAACAGGCGCAGAATAAGCCCGCGCCCCGCAAAGCTCGCTTCGGCATAAAGTGCACGGGCAACCGGAACAGCAAACAGCACGGAAAGCAGGCTTGAAGCGATCGCCTGCAGGATCGTGAAGCGCGCAACCCGCCACAGATAGGTGTCGAAATTAACCGCGGCGTCAAAACCACCGCGGCCCGCTTCGAATGCCAGTGCGACAAGCGCACCACCGGCAAGCACGACCAGAAAGACAAGCGCCAGTACGCCCGCAGCCGGTCTGGCGGCGGGGGCGTCTTTCGAGCGGTGCTGTGCCGGGAATGTCGTCATTTACTGGTTGCCGCCAGCCATTCATCGACCCATGACTTCCGGTTCTTGGCTACTTCGTCGGAAGGCAGGAGAAGCGTCTTTTCCGGCTTCGGCATCGCGTAGAAAGCGGCTGGAAGCGGGGTGGATGTCTTGCCCGCTGGATACATCCAGTTGGTTTCAGGAATAACATCCTGGAAGCCGGGGCTGGTCATGAAAGCCAGGAACTTTTGCGCCAGTGGATTTTTCGCGCCAGTGGTGGTCTGGGCGGCCAGCTCGATCTGGAGATAATTACCTTCCGGATAGGCCAGAGCCTTATAGCGCTCCGTCTTTTCCGCAATCATGTGATAGGCGGGAGACGTTGTATAGGACAGCACCATCGGCGCTTCACCCTTGGTGAAAAGACCATAGGCTTCCGACCAGCCGGGTGTGACGGTGAGAATACGCTTCTGCAGTTTCTGCCAGGCCGCTTCCGCTTCGTCGCCATAAACCGATTTCATCCAGAGCAACATGCCCAGCCCTGGCGTCGACGTGCGCGGGTCTTGCAGCACGATCTTCTGGGAAGCATCGCCTTCCACCAGTTCTTTCAGGCTTTTGGGCGGATTGGGCAATTTTTCCGAATCGTAGACCACGGCGAAGTAGCCATAATCATAGGGAACGAAGATATCGTCCTTGAACCCGCCCGGAATGCTCACATTGCTTTGGTCGATGCCGCTTGGAGCAAAAAAGCCGGTGGCGCGTGCTTCGGTCGTCAGATTGGTATCGAGACCGAGGACGATATCGGCTTTGGTATTGCCACCTTCAAGCTTCAGGCGGTTGAGCAGCGCGACACCGTCGGCCGAAGCGATCCAGTCCACTTCGCAATCGCATTCCTTCTCGAAGTTTTCCTTGATCTTCGGGCCCGGACCCCATTCGGAAACGAAACTGTCATAGGTATAAACAGTGAGCTTGTCCTTCGCCTGCGCAGAAGGCGTGAAAGCGAGGGCTGTGGAGATTGAAAAGGCCAGCAAAGATAAAAGCCGCATCACGGCACTTCCTTTCTTTTACAGCAAGAGGATTGAGCGCCGTTTATGGAGCATCTAATCCCTCCGCCGGTGCAAACCGGATCAGGTTCAGCGGGTTGGCCGGGAATGCGACCTCTCAGCCATCCGCGAAAGCAGACGGCACCCCGTTAGAGCGGTTGCGACAATAATCTTTCGCAACGGGAAGGGCAAGGGAGCGCAATGGCGGCGAATGCAGGCTTCCGGCATGGATTTGCCCGTGTTATGAGCGGCTTATGAGCACATTCGTCATTCTCCTCGGCGGTGATCTGGTCGTGACCGATCGCCTGAAACGCCAAATTGCAGGTGCGCGTATTCTCGCTGCCGATAGCGGGATCAGGCACGCTGCTGCTCTTGGTGTCGAACCGGAACTTTGGCTTGGCGATTTCGATTCGGCTTCTGCTGAGCTTCGCGTGCAATATGGACACGTGCCGCAAAAGAGGTTCCCTGCTGCCAAGGACATGACGGACGGGGAACTGGCCTTCGAGGAGGCCTATATGCGGGGTGCGGATCGGGTGATCCTTTGCGGAGCCTTCGGCGGTCAGCGCACCGATCACACGCTTCTGCATCTGACCATGGCAACAGCGCAAGCTGCAAAAGGGCGAAACGTGCTGTTGTCCAGCGGTTCCGAGGAGGCCTGGCCTTTGCCGCCTGGAGATTATGTTTATGATTTTCCGGACGGGACGCCGTTCAGTGTGATCAATTTCAGCACTATCGAAGGCCTTTCGATCACGAATGCGGAGTGGCCGTTAGATAATGTGACACTGCCATTTGGCTCTTCATGGACAGTTTCCAATGTAGTTCGTGGAACACTTCGCGTTACTGCGAGTTCTGGATTAGCGATACTTATCGCCAACTTGGCGATGGAGGAAACACCGCTCCGGGGCCGATAACCTTATCAATCGAAAGAGCTTGACGCTGGCAGGCGAAACGTATTGTAAATGGGCCAAGCGGGTGTCATCTGCTTTACGCCGAAATTGGGGACGCAAAGTCGGTGATTAGTTCAACTCTTGTAGGAGATGTTTCAATGAAGTCACGTCTTACGATGATTGCTGTTGCTGGCGTGCTCGCGTTCTCGACGGCTGCATGCACGACGAATGAACAGCGCACGGCCGGGTACGGCGTTGGTGGCGCAGCACTCGGCGCACTCGCCGGTGGTGCAATTGGCGGCAATGGCCGTGGCGCTCTTGCCGGTGCTGCTATCGGCGGCGTTGCCGGTACGCTCCTTGGTGCAGCCCAGACGCGCAACGGAACGCAGTACTGCCGTTACCGCGATCCTTATGGCCGCGTCTACGAAGCGCCTTGCCAGTAACACTGGGCCAGTAACACTGGGCCAGCAATAGCTGGATAAATAAGTTTGCTGACAGGTCGGGGAAACCCGACCTGTTTGTTTTTCACGGGTCTTTTCGTGCCGTACCATTTGACAGAACGGCTTTTGTCGCGGACAAGCAGGGCGGAATTTTTAACCCTGTTTATCGAAGAGAACCATGGCACCACCGCTCCTTCGCCTCGACGAGATCAAGCTCACCTTCGGAGGCACGCCGCTTCTGGAAGATGCCAGCCTTTCGGTAAGCGAAGGCGATCGCATCGCGCTGGTCGGACGTAATGGTTCGGGTAAATCCACGCTGCTCAAGATCGCCGCCGGTATGGTGGAAGCAACGTCGGGTGAGGTTTTCAAACATCCGGGTGCAACTGTCCGCTATCTTCCGCAGGTGCCGGATATGGATGGCTTTGCCAATGTTCGCGCCTATGTGGAAGCGGGGCTTGGGCCAGCCGATGACCCGCATCGTGTCACTTATCTTCTCGAACATCTCGGACTGACCGGCGACGAAAAGCCGGATCATCTGTCCGGTGGCGAGGCACGCCGTGCCGCTCTGGCGCGAGTGATCGCGCCGCAGCCCGACGTTCTGCTGCTGGACGAGCCGACCAACCATCTGGATCTGACCACCATCGAATGGCTGGAAAGCGAACTGCGCCAGATTCGCTCCGCCATTGTTTTGATCTCGCATGACCGCCGCTTTCTGGAAAATGTCAGCCGGGCGACGGTCTGGCTGGATCGCGGTCTTACGCGTCGTCTTGAGCAGGGCTTTGGCCATTTCGAGGAATGGCGCGACAAGGTGCTGGAAGAGGAAGAGCGCGACCATCACAAGCTGGGGCGGCAGATTGCGCGCGAGGAGCATTGGCTGCGTTATGGCGTTACGGCGCGCCGCAAGCGCAATATGCGCCGTCTCGGCGAACTGCATTCCATGCGTGCCGATTTTCGCAATCATCGCAAGGCACAAGGGACGGCGGTACTGGCGGCAAGCGATACCAAGGAATCCGGCAAGCTGGTGATCGAAGCCAAGGGGTTGAGCAAGGCCTATGGCGAGCGTGTTCTGGTAAAGGATTTTTCGATCCGGGTGCAGCGCGGCGATCGTATCGGTCTCGTTGGACCCAATGGTGCCGGAAAGACCACGCTTCTGTCGCTTCTGACTGGCAAGCTTGCGCCGGATTCCGGAACGTTGCGGCTTGGCGTCAATCTCGAAATGGCCGAACTCGACCAGAAGCGCGAAAGTCTCAATCTGGATGAGACATTGGCGCATTATCTGACGGATGGGCGCGGCGAAAGCCTTGTCGTCAACGGCGAACAGCGGCATGTCGTGTCCTATATGAAGGACTTTCTGTTCCAGCCGGAACAGGCGCGTACCCCCATTCGGGAGCTTTCCGGTGGTGAACGTGCGCGGTTGATGCTGGCCCGTGTTTTGGCGCGGCCCGCCAACCTGCTTATCCTCGACGAGCCTACCAACGATCTTGATATGGAAACGCTCGATCTGCTGCAGGAGTTGGTTGCAGGTTTTCCCGGTACAGTCATTCTGGTCAGCCACGACCGTGATTTTCTGGATCGCACGGTTACGTCGGTGATTGCACCGGAAGGTGACGGGCGCTGGCTCGAATATGCAGGCGGCTATGCCGATATGATGGCGCAGCGCAAGGAGCAGGCCTTGAGCCGTCGCTCGGTCAAGGTCTCAGGCGTCCGCAGTGACGAGAAGTCGGAAGAGGATGCGCCGCAGCCCAAGCGTGAGGAAAAGCGCAAGCTTTCCTACAAGCAGAAATTCGCGCTCGAAACGCTGCCCGGCAAGATGGACGCTCTCTCGAAGGAAATCGTAGTGCTGGAAGGCAAGCTCGCCGATCCGCAGCTTTATGCCAAGGACCCGGCGCTTTTTGCCAAGACTGCCGATCTTCTTGAGAAGAAGCGCTCCGAAAATGCGGCCATGGAAGAAGAATGGCTGGAGCTGGAAATGCTGCGAGAGGAAATCGAAGGGTAGGGCTACCCTTCGACATAATCTTCGAACTTAACTGCTCGCCTTGTTCAGCAAGGCGATTTCATCGTCGCTGAGTTTCAGTTCGGCTGCGGTGATCAGCTCACCGAGCTGAGCCGAGCGTGTGGCGCTGGCAATAGGGGCTGTGACTGACGGCTGCGCGATGAGCCATGCGATTGCAACCTGCGCAAGCGTGACATCGAGATTTCGTGCTACGTCATCGAGTGCCGCTATGATCCGCGAACCACGATCCGTCAGATATTTTTCGACTGATTTGCCGCGGGCGCTTTGTCCAAGATCGTCAGCGGAACGGTATTTCCCGGTCAGGAACCCTGCTGCGAGCGAATAATAGGAAATAACGCCGAGTTCGTTTTCGTGGCAGATTTTCTCTAGCCCATTTTCGAAATCTGCTCGATCATAGAGATTATAAAGAGGCTGCAGGCTTTCATAGCGTGGCAGATTGTTGGTCCGGGCGACATCAAGCGCTTCAGTCAGTCGCTCAGGCGTGAGATTGGACGCACCGATGGCGCGCACCTTGCCTGCGTCGATCAGTTCCTTATAGGTACCGAGCACATCTTCGAACGGTGTTTCGGGATCGTCCCAGTGCGATTGATAGAGATCGATATAATCCGTCTGCAGCCGTTTGAGGGAGGCATCGACCGCTTTGCGGATATAGGCCGGGGAAAGACCTTTTTCGTCAGGCCCCATCTCGGACCCAACCTTGGTGGCAATGACGACTTTGTCGCGCAGGCCGCGAGATTTCAGCCAGTTGCCGATAATGGTTTCGGATTCGCCGCCCACATTTCCGGGTGCCCAGGCCGAATAAGCATCCGCTGTGTCGATGAAATTGAATCCGGCATCGACAAAACGGTCGAGAAGCGAAAAAGACGTCGCTTCATCGACCGTCCATCCAAATACATTGCCGCCGAAGCAAAGCGGCGAAACATTGAGTTCGGTACGTCCGAGCTTCCTGAACTCCATAGACCTTATCCCCTTCCTCTGAATACGAATCGCGGGCGATCCGTCGGGTTTCGATTTCGGGAAGAAGGAAGGCTCCGGGAAGAGCCGAAATCAGCTCATGCCAAGCGCATCCATATAAAGCTGCAGCATGGCTTCTTCTTCCTGACGTTCATGGTCTTCTTTTTTACGCAGACGAATAATGGTCCTCACGACCTTGCTGTCAAACCCCGAGCCCTTCAATTCCGCGTAAACTTCCTTGATATCGTCACCGATAGTCTTTTTTTCTTCTTCCAGGCGCTCGATGCGCTCGATGAAAGCACGCAACTGGCCGACAGCAATGGTTTGGGCTTCGCTGGTAATGTCGTCGCTCACGAGGAGTTCTCCAATTCAAAATCTGTGATGATGCGGACACGCATTGCGCGAAAACCGCTTATCGAAAGTCTGGACCGTTTTTCCCGCGAGTCGCAGGCAAAATTAAGAGCCTTTTTCGATGCACGACCCGATTTGGCGGGTCAAGCCCTGTGGATAGCGGGTAAAGCCTCTCCTGACAGGCCTGTTACTCACTGCGATCAGCACGCGAGCCGAAATGCTGGGCCGCATGAATGCCGGGCAAGGTGTTGATGTGCGCGATCATTGGCGCCAGCCTGTCAGCCCATTCAGCTGCTCCTTTGTCATCGGCAATCAGGTCCTGTCGTACCTCGATCAGGACATGGGCGAAGCCCTTTGCCGTCGCGTGGCGATACATGGCATCGTTCTTGAGGGCACCGTCATAAGGTTCGTTGTCGCCAACCGTCAGATCGACGTTTTCACGCAGCAGCGACAAAAGCGGCTTTACGGCGCGGTCGTCCTTGTCCCAGAGAAGGCCGATCTGCCAGGGGCGGGCCTTTTCCTTCCAGCGCGGCGTGAAGGAATGGATCGAGACGATGAAAGGCGCTGCCCCGCTTTCAGCCACCACGCGCTCGCTCGCTCGCGCGACCGTGTCGTGATAGGGACGATAGAAGCGTTCAAGCCGTTCCTCGCGTTCACCTGCCGACATTGGGTAATTGCCGGAAATGACCGCCCCATCGGACAATTGCATGATAAGCGTCGGGTCGTCTTCACCACGATTGGGATCGATCAAAAGGCGCGAAAAGCCGCCAAGGACGGCAGGCACGTTCAGGCAGGTTGCCAGTTTGCGGGTCAGATTCTCGACGCCAATGTCATAAGCGATATGCCGGTCGAATTCACTTGTCCGCAAACCAAGCGTGCCATATTCGGCTGGAACATCACGCCGTGCATGATCGGCGGTCAGGAGCAGGCCGAGACTAAAATCGCCGTCGACACTATGTGCTGGCGAGAACGGCGACGAAGCGGTTGATCCGGATTGAAGCGGCATGGAGCGAAATCCGAGGCTAAATAAGGGGATTATTTCTGTGTTGTGCGGGAAGCTGTTTCAGGTCTGTCATGAGAAAGCCCGGATTGCAACGATCATTCTTTGATGAAGAGTACCTGTTCTCAATGGGATTGCGTTGACATCAAAGGCGAAACTGCCGAAAAGAGAGCGACCCGAAATGGGATTTGCCCGAGATGGGATTTCCCTGTGCAATATAAATTGTTCGATAAAACCGATAGCGGGCTGAAGGGGTTCTGCGTATGCGACTTCCACTATCTCTAGTTTTGTTTGCCGGTGTGCTGATGACTGCGCTGGGCATGACATCCATAGAGGCTCGTGCGGATTTCCGCGTATGCAATGCAACCCAGAACCTGGTTGGTGTGTCCATCGGCTACAGAGCCAAAACCGGCTGGGTGACCGAAGGCTGGTGGCATATCGACGGATCAAGCTGCAAAACCCTCATCGAGGGGCCGCTGACATCGCGCTATTATTACCTCTATGCAGAAGACGCTCAGGGCGGCGGACGCTGGGAGGGCAAGGTCAATATGTGCGTGGCCGAGAAAGAATTCCGTATTACTGGCGTCCAGGATTGCTTCGCGCGCGGTTTCCAGCGCAACGGCTTCCAGGAATACGACACCGGGGAACAATCGAGCTGGATGGTTCAGCTCACCGATGAAACGCCGACAGCAAATCCCACCGTTACAGGAACGAATAGTCAATGAAGCGCAACCGCAAGGTCAAGATTCTCGCCACGCTAGGTCCGGCATCGGGTGAAGAAGCCGTCATCCGCAAGCTGTTTGAGGCAGGCGCGGATGTGTTCCGCATCAATATGAGTCATGCCGACCATGACCTGATGCGCACCCTCGTCAAGCGCATCCGTAATGTGGAAAAGGAACTGGGCCGTCCTATCGGCATTCTGGCCGACCTTCAGGGCCCGAAGCTGCGTGTTGGCAAGTTCAAGGACGGTAAAGCCGATCTCGTTCCCGGCCAGACCTTCACCCTCGACAACAACGAAGCGCCCGGCGATGAACATCGCGTCTATCTTCCGCATCCGGAAATTCTTGAAGCTGTCGAACCGGGTCATCGCCTGCTGATCGACGATGGCAAGCTGCATCTGGTCGCCGAGGCGAGCGACGGCAAGTCGATCCGCTGCAAGGTGATTTCCGGAACGCGTATTTCGGACCGCAAGGGCGTCAGCCTGCCGGACACGACGCTCGGCGTCGGTGCGCTGACGGAAAAGGACCGCAAGGATCTCGATGCCGTCCTGAAGGAAGAAATTGACTGGGTTGCGCTTTCCTTCATCCAGCGTCCGGAAGATCTGGCCGAGGTACGCAAGGTTTCGCGCGGCAAGGTCGGCCTCATGTCGAAGATCGAAAAGCCGCAAGCCGTGACGCGTCTCGATGAAATCATCGAGCTTTCGGACGCATTGATGGTTGCGCGCGGTGATCTTGGCGTTGAAGTGCCACTTGAAAGCGTTCCAGGCATTCAGAAGCAGATTACCCGCAAGGCGCGCCGCGCGGGCAAGCCGGTTGTTGTCGCGACGCAGATGCTGGAATCCATGATCACAGCTCCGGTTCCGACCCGCGCCGAAGTGTCCGACGTTGCAACCGCTGTGTTTGAAGGCGCCGATGCGATCATGCTTTCGGCGGAATCGGCTTCGGGCCAATATCCGGTCGAAGCCGTTGCCACCATGAACCGCATTGCCGAACAGGTTGAAAAGGAACCGACCTATTCGACCATCATCGATGCGCAGCGTGCTGCGCCAGAACCAACGGGTGCCGACGCGATTTCGCTTGCTGCACGCCAGATCGCAGAGACGTTGAAGCTTTCGGCCATCGTCACCTACACCGCTTCAGGCACGACCGGTCTGCGCGCCGCTCGCGAGCGTCCGCGCACGCCGATCATCGCCCTGTCGCCGGTCGTCGATACTGCACGCAAGCTGTCCCTCGTCTGGGGCCTGCATTGCGTGGTGACCGCCGATGCGCATGATTTGGAAGATATGGTCAACCATGCCTGCGAAATTGTCTTCCATGAAGAATTTGGCAAAGCTGGCGACCGCGTCATCATTACCGCAGGTGTCCCATTCGGCACGCCGGGCGCGACCAACATGCTGCGCATCGCCTATATTGGACCAGACGGAAAGTCAGGCATTTAAACTGAAGATATGCCAGCCGTGACGGCCGGCAAATGGCGTTGTTTTGCGCTGCCGGTGCTCATGTGTATTTCTTTGACGCATAGTCTAATCCGAAAATTCTGCGACTTCTCGGGACTATGCGTGGAAGTACATTCCGCTCGGGCTCTCAAACTCCACCAGTTTGGTCGCTAAAGCGCCCATCGTCGATTCCGGCTCGCCACAGCCGCAATCTCATCCAGTTATGGCAGATAGCATTTAAAGAAACGCGCTCCTTCGGAGTGCGTTTTGTTTTGGTCTTGATGAATTTTGAGAATGTTTTGGGGGTAAGCCGGAGCCGTTCTAAGAGCCTGAATCAAAAAGCGATACAGGCGACTTCTGGAACAGGCTCTAAGTCCGCGTATCCGTCAGTTCGTCGGCCAAATCGTTGAAGTTCTTCTGTGCGTCGCGCATCATCGGATAGACGATGAGAGCCTGCTCATAGGCTTTTAGTGCCTGTTCCTTGAGGCCGCGCAAGCGCAAGATGGCCGCCATGCCGGTCAGGGCGCCATAATGGCGCGGTTCCAGCTCCAGGGTACGATTGATATCGTACATGGCGTGGGCGTAGTCTTTTTGCAGAAAATAGACCGTAGCGCGGCGATTCCAGGCCTCCGCATATTCCGGGTCGAGCGCGATCGCTTCATTCAGGAAGTCGATTGCCGAGGGATAACGCCGCTCGAGCATCGCCGCATTAGCCCATTGCATCAGGAGATCGACTGTTGCGCTGCCTGACTGCGACCACAGCGTATTGATCTGTGAAGCAATGCGCCGCGCCTTGGCTTCGTCCGTTGTACGGCGAAGATCGGCAAAGAGCTTGTCGAGACGCTCTTCAGGCGTCTGGGCGGTCGCTGGTGCGGGCTTTTCGGGGGCAGGTTTCTGTTCGCTGTCGGGACCGGTTTGAACGGGTGTCAGAGGTGCGGTGAGCGGTATTTTGCCGGGTGCCACTTCGGCATAAGCAAGCGGCACCGTCGTACCAAGCGACGCGAGCACAGAAAAAGAAACCAGACATGCAAAAACGTTCCGCATGCGCATAGATTTTACCATGCGCAGCGAAACGTCAAATGCAAAATCAGAAATAAGATTAGCCCTGACGAGCCTTGTAGCGCGGGGCGGTCTTATTGATGATGTAAACGCGGCCCTTGCGGCGGACCAGCTGGCAGTCACGATGACGGCCCTTGAGCGCTTTAAGCGAGTTCTTGATCTTCATGTCAATCACCGGTCTTGTTGGCCCGTTGACGTGCAGATGCCGCGGGGCTTCATAAAAACAGGCGCTCGAGGCGCCAATTGATTACAGGCACTGTTAGATGCCCGAAGGGTTGGCCGAAATACACAAGGTTTCAGGCAAATGTCAACTCCTGAGCCGCAGATTCAGGGCACTGGAGCTGAAATTCTTGGCAGGTGGCAAAGATTCATCGGGAATCGACGGGATTCCCGATGAACATTATTTCCCGCAGGGGTGAATGCGCGTCACATGGCCCATTTTGCGGCCCGGACGTGCTTCCTTTTTACCGTAAAGATGCAGCACGGCATCCTTTTCAGAGAGAATCGCTGGCACCTTCTCGACATCGTCGCCGATCAGGTTTTCCATCACGCAATCCGAATGCCGGTCGGTGTTACCCAAAGGCAGACCGGCGATGGCGCGGATATGCTGTTCGAATTGCGAAATGGCGCAGGCCGCTTCCGTCCAGTGGCCCGAATTATGGACACGCGGGGCGAATTCGTTTGCCAGTAGCGTGCCATCCTTCAGGACGAAGAACTCAAGTCCGAGCACACCGACATAATCAAGCCCGTTCAGAAGCTTTGCAGCGGCCTTGCGGGCTGCTTCTGCCGTGTTTTTGGAAACGGCAGCCGGTACGGTCGAAGTCGCAAGGATGCCGTCCTTGTGAACGTTTTCGGCAATATCGAAGATTGCGACATTGCCGGAGCGGTCACGTGCTGCGATCACCGAAACTTCGCGCTCGAAATCGACGAAGCCTTCGAGGATGGCCGGGGCACGATTGATCGCGAGAATCGCCTTGTGAGCTTCGGACTCGTCGAGTGATGTCAGGCGGACCTGTCCCTTGCCGTCATAACCAAGACGCCGCGTTTTCAGGATGCCGCGCTCGCCAAGTGCGCCCAGAGCTGCAATCAGGGTCTCTTCATCGTCCACAAGACGCCAGGGTGCCGTCTCGATGTCGCTGGAGTTGAGGAACTGCTTTTCCGTAAAGCGATCCTGCGAGACTTCAAGCGCTGCCGGGGGAGGAAAGACCAGAGCGATTTCGGCCAGCCTGTCGGCAGCGCTGACCGGCACGTTCTCGAACTCGTAGGTAATGACGTCGGACGCTGCTGCAAGTTCTGCAAGCGCTTTCGGATCGTCATAGGCGGCAATGATCTGGCGATTGGCAACCTGTGCTGCCGGGCAATCGGCCTGTGGCTCCAGGATCACCGTTTCAAAACCGAGACGTGCTGCGGCCATGGCAAGCATTCTGCCGAGCTGACCGCCGCCGATGATGCCGATCGTTGCACCGGGCCGGAGTGCAGAATTGAGTGCGGAGTTGTTCATATCAGGCCTCGTTTGAAGGGCGCTCAGCCACGCTTTCCGTTTGCGCAGTGCGCCATTCATCGAGGCGGGCTGCAAGCGCCTCATCGTAAAGCGCCAGAACGGCGGCGGCGAGAAGGGCGGCGTTGACCGCACCGGCGCGACCGATGGCGAGCGTGCCGACGGGAATGCCAGCTGGCATCTGCACGATGGAGAGGAGCGAATCCTGACCCGAAAGGGCCTTGGACTGGACCGGAACGCCGAAGACAGGCAGCGGTGTCATGGCTGCAGCCATGCCGGGCAGGTGAGCCGCGCCGCCCGCACCTGCGATAACGACCTTGAACCCTTCCGCCTTGGCGCCTTTGGCAAAGGCAACGAGCCGGTCAGGCGTGCGATGCGCGGAAACGATCCGGGCATCGAAGGAAATGCCGAGTGCTTCCAGTGTGTCCGCTGCATGGCGCATGGTTTCCCAGTCGGACTGGCTTCCCATGATGATGGCGACATCGGCAGTAACGCTCATTGATCTTCCTGCTCCGCTTCTTTCGTGCATGTTTCGGGTGATATTAAAATGATAAAGCCGGGCGAACCCCGGCTCTGTCATCGATCATTATGGACATTCAGGCGATGATGTCGGGGATCACCCGATCTTCCATCTCCTGCAGCTTGTCCTTGATTGCGAGTTTTTTCTTCTTCATGCGCTGGACGCGCAATTGGTCGCAGCCAACCGCTATCATGGCGTTTATGGCAGCATCGAAATCCGCGTGTTCCTGTTTCAGTCGTGCGACGGCCAATCTGATTTCGGCCTGTTCCTGATCGGACATGCGGTGCCCCGTTCTGTTGAATAGTTTTACGGGCCGCGCCAAACCATAAAAGGTGCGGCGTCAGCCCGTTTCCGGCGAAGCCCTTATCACATTTTTCGCGTCAGGAAAATGCTACCACGACAAAATCGACTTTGCACCAAACTCATGCCAAACTGTCATGGTTCTGTCATGGACGGCGGCTGTCGAAGGCGACAAATATACCGTATCCCTGGCAGCCGGGACTGCGTGTTTGGCCCGGAATACAGGAGGTGTGCCGGGCGTTCATGCAGGTTGAATGACGGGATAGCGGGTAAACGGACAAACGAGGTCTGCGCTGTTCCGTAAATAAGGGAAATCAACCAAAGGAGATCTGATGATGGCTATCGAGTCCCATCTTGCCACGCTCGAAAAAAAGCACGGCGCTCTGGAGCAGGAAATTTCCGAAGCCATAGCGTCACCGGCAATGGACGACCTGCACGTTGCATCTCTCAAGCGCAAGAAGCTTATGCTCAAGGACCAGATTGAAAAACTGAGATCCCAGGTAACACGTCACTAACAGGGAAGCCGCGCTTAGATCGCGGTTTGATAAGGCGTCTCAAGCCATCGACATTGGAGACCGAACGGCTCTGGCGAGCTGGTATTTCTTTGTCGTGAATGCAGTTTGCATTCCAAAGCGAAGATGCCAAAATTCAGCATTGGCGGCTGTGACACAGCCGCCGAACATATTGATTCAACTATTTAACCGGCTCTATTTATCGACGGTCATTTTCAGCGCCCGTCACCCTTCTGTCTCAGCTCTTGGATCGAGGTTCAGCGCTTCCGGTGTTGCTCCACGTTCGGAAGGCATGCTCTTGAACTGGTCTTTCTCTTCTTTCGGGACGGATGCACGCTTGCGGGAACGGAACAACGCATAGCCGGTGATGGAAATATGCGCGAGCATGGTGATGGCGAAGAGGCCGGATGGCCAGAAAATATCCATGGCTGCTGCTGCCAGCAGTGGTCCGAGCATAGTGCCGAAGCCGTAAAGCAGCAAAAGCCCGCTCGATACTTTCACAAAGCTTTCCGATGTCGCATGATCGTTGGCGTGGGCGACGGCAACGGGATAGAGTGCATAGGCAAGTGCGCCATAGCATCCGGTCATCGTAATGATGACAGGGCCGCTGGATGGAGAGACGAGGAAGGCGATGAGGCCAACCAGTGCCGCCAGCGCCGCAACGCTTGCCAGAACGAAACGCCGGTCGACCAGATCGGAAATGCGTCCGATCGGAATCTGCATCAAGGCACCAGCTGCAATGGTGACACTGACCATCAAGGCGATTTCGGTGGTAGAAATGCCGGACTTCGCACCGAAGACAGCTCCGAGCGTACCCCAGGCGCCATTGGCGATGCCGATCAGGATGCAACCTACGAAAGCTGCAGGTGAGTTATTGTAGAGCGCCTTGAGATCAAGCTGCACTTCCGTCAGTGGCTTGGGGCTGACGGCTGTGGAGATCGCGGTCGGGATGAGAGCCAGGCAGAAGAATATGCCGCTTATCATGAACAGATGATCGGAGCGTACGTCGCCTGCTGCTACCAGCATCTGGCCGGACATGGTGGCTCCGTAGTTGACCATCATGTACATGCCGAAAATCTTGCCGCGCGATTCGTTGGTCGCACGCTCATTCAACCAGCTTTCAATGACCATGAAGGCGCCAGCCATCGAAAAGCCGGTGAAGGCGCGCAGGATCACCCAGATCGTGGCATCCACGAAGATGCCGGAAAGCAGGGCGATGACCGCAGCTGATGCGGCAAAGCAACCGAATGCCCGTACATGACCGACGCGGCGCACAAGACGCGGTGCGAACAGACAACCGGCAACGAAGCCGCCTGCCCAGGTCGTGCCGAGCATGCCGAGCGATGCCACTGAGAAACCTTCCACACCGCCGCGCAGCGGCAATAGAAGACCGTGAAGTCCCGAAGCTATGAGAAGGAAGGCTGTGCCGCAGAGGAGGGCCAGAACCTGAATGTAAATGCGCAAAACTCTATTCCCGAAGTCTGAAGCCGAATTGTCAGTGCTGAGGCTGATGAGTGATCGCTGAGATCAATGATTGTTGTTCCTAAAGCGCGTCGCCCGGAAATGGTTCCGGCTGCGTGCTCCGGTATCCATTTCCGTTGACGACCCCATTCCTATCGAAACAATGCTTCTGCCGCAGCGCGGCTATCGCCCTTCTTGAGGCGTTCTGTCTTCAATCGCTCTATTTCGGATTGCAGCAGGGCTATGCGCTGGTCGATCTCGATGACCGAAAGCAGCGATAGCTCCTCTTCGCTTAGCGCCACGCTGTTGCGGGGCTTTACCACATCCTCATCGAAACCGCTCATAGCCGTCCTCCGTGGTCAATGATGGCTCAGAAAAGATTTAACACCTTGAATCGTCGCATATATATTTGAGAAAATCGATGACGATTTCCCTAACGTGACGTCTTGCATCCGCCGTGCGGCATTTCTGCGACGATGCGTAGGGCCAGAAATCTGAATGGAGTTTTGAATATGATGGCCGACTTGCCTTCCCAGATGACTGCTATCGAAATCTCCGAACCGGGCGGAGCCCATATGCTTCGACCCGTTCAGCGCTCGGTGCCTGAACCCAAGGAAGGTGAAATTCTGGTGCGGGTACGCGCCGCCGGGGTTAACCGACCGGACGTCCTGCAGCGACAGGGACAATATGCGCCGCCACCCGGCGCATCGGATATTCCGGGACTGGAGATTGCCGGTGACATTGTTGCCATGGGCAGCGGGGTCAAGCGGTTCAAGACCGGCGATCAGGTGGTCGCACTGCTGGCGGGCGGCGGCTACGCTGAATATGCCGTCGCGCATGAAACCAACGCACTGCCCTTGCCTGCCGGCTATGGCTACATCGAAGCGGCGGCGATCCCTGAAACTTTCTTCACCGTCTGGCACAATGTGTTCGAGCGCGGCGGGCTGAGGAAGGGCGAGGTTTTTCTGGTTCACGGCGGCTCGTCCGGTATCGGCACGACGGCTATCCAGCTTGCAAAGGCATTTGGTGCGACCGTCATTGCAACGGCGGGCTCGAAAGAAAAATGCGAAGCCTGCCTGAAACTCGGAGCAGATCGCGCCATCAATTACGGGCAAGAGGATTTTGTCGAGGTCGTAAAGGAAGTGACCAGGGGCAAAGGCGCCAATGTGATTCTCGATATGGTCGGCGGCGATTATGTTGACCGCAATTACAAGGCTGCAGCCGAGGATGGCCGCATCGTGCAGATTGCTTTTCTCAACGGCGCGAAGGCCACGGCCAATTTCGCAATATTGATGACCAAGCGTCTGACCCATACCGGCTCCACGCTGCGTCCGCGACCGGTTGACTTCAAGGCTGGCATTGCGCGGGAACTGGAGACAAAAGTCTGGCCGCTTCTGGCGCAACGACGCGTCGCGCCGGTGATGGACATGATCTTTTCGCTGAAAGATGCCTGGCGTGCGCATGAACGCATGGAGGAGGGAAGGCATATTGGCAAGATTGTGCTCGATATCGCTTAAGCTTCAGAGCCATTCTTGCTCTGGCGACAAAAAAACGATATATAGGCCGTGATTTCCCGGAAATTGTGGTTTTGCCCACGTCCCGCGCCACCGGAGCGGACGAACAGAAGGATTATATCTAATGGCCACCCAGCTTCTTATGCCGAAGGCAACGGCCGTTTGGCTTGTCGATAATACGGCGCTGTCTTTTGACCAGATTGCCGCTTTCTGCAAGCTGCACCCGCTGGAAGTGAAGGCTATTGCCGACGGTGAAGCCTCTCAGGGCATCAAGGGTCTGGACCCGGTCATCACGGGTCAGATTTCGCGCGAAGAGATCGCGAAGGGTGAAAAAGATCCATATTATCGCCTGAAGCTTTCCGAACCGAAGGTTCGCGTGCCGGAAGCCAAGCGCAAGGGCCCGCGTTACACGCCGCTTTCCAAGCGTCAGGATCGCCCGAATGCGATTCTCTGGCTGGTGCGCAATCACCCCGAGCTGAAGGATGCCCAAGTTTCACGTCTGATCGGTACGACCAAGTCGACCATCGAACAGATTCGCAATCGTTCGCACTGGAACTCGGCAAATCTGACGGCGATGGACCCGGTAACGCTTGGCCTTTGCTCGCAGATCGATCTCGACATCGAAGTCGAACGCGCCTCCCGCAACCGTCCGGCAACACCGGAATCGGATAGCACTTTGCTGCCAGCCTCCGCGACCGAGAATTTCGACTATCGTGACGAACAGCCTGCAGAAGAAGAGCTCGACGCGGACAAGGTTTTCGCCAAGCTCTCTTCGCTCAAGAGCTCGACGCCGGACGAAGAAGAAGAAGAATAGTCGGGACGGGAAACCGTTTTACCGAGATGCAAAAAAGCCCGGCTTCATAGCCGGGCTTTTTTGTTGGCTCAAGCTGCGGCCTTGCTTCCGGCAATGGGTGTTGTGGCAATCGAGTTTTTCAAGGCATCAGCAGAGCGTCCTGCCACGCCTTGTTAAGAAAAGCGCCGATCTGATCCAGTCTGATCGAAACGCGCTCTAATCGGATCAAGATAAGAAATCAGCCTGTGGTTGATATACCGGTATGAGCACTTCGCATTTTCAGGCGCACGCACCCTGCCCCCCCCAACATCTGCGCAATATAAAAGAGAATTATAATATAAATAGATATTTTATAAGTATAAGTAAAATATAATAGAGCTTGAACGGCTTTTTAAGGCATTGACTGCTAGCATCCTTTGATGAAATAACAGGATTATTTTAAAAATAGTGACCATGATTCCGACTTTTATTATGAGCTGGAAAATGATGTTTCACTATATTGTTGATTAGAGATGTCTTTTTTGCGCGTTGCAACGCGCTTTGCCAAGGGGCCTTACGGCATGAACGATTGCTGCTTTGCTGGAAAATTCCGCGACGAGAACACCCGGACCCTCGTTTCTCGGGAAGCTCGGAACGAGATGTCGATGCGCGGAATTGAACTTACCCCTTGGAGGCGCGCTTTTGCCTTGGGGCAGACGGGCAGGGTAGCGGGAAGCGGGGTAGAGCGTGGCGGCAGTCTTTTGGCGCAGGTGGCGCTGGTCCTGGCGCTCTCCGTATCCGGTCTGGCGTTAAGCAGCCATCGGGCGGCAGCGACGGACTATACGACTGGGGTGAAGAATACGAACCTGAATGCCGGTGACACCATTACTACGACGGCTGACGGTGCCGATGGGTTTCGAGTTGATAATGGGACTACGATCACTGCTCCTGGCAATAACAAAATCACGACAGGCGGGGTGGACGCTTGGGGCTTGTATGCAAGGGGGGCCAATTCCGTTCTGAATGCCACTGACGTCACTGTAATAACGACGGGTTCATCAAGTACAGCTGCTGGCGCACGTAGTGGAGGCAAGACGATCGTTACTGGCGGTACATTTACTGTCTCTGGAGCGGATGCTTATGCTGGATTCGCAGACAACGGTACCCTAAATCTAACGAATGTTGTGATCAATTCTCAAAGTACTACGGGCGGTGGAGGGGTACTGTCTTCTCAGGCGGCGGGGGTGGCCAACTTAAATAAGGTTACCATCAGTACAACTGGCAATACAGCCTACGGTGTCCGTGTGAATAATGCCGGTAGCCTGACTTTATCCAATGGCAGCTCTATCACGACAGCAGGTGCCTATGGTGCTTATGGTGAAGAAGGGGTGCTGACAATTCAAGACAGCACTATCACCACAGGTGCTGCAACCGCAGTCTATTATACTGGCAAGAATGCGGGCTCCTCCCTTTCGATCACCGGTGCCACTACCAAGATTACGGCTACCGGGGCAGATGCTGTGGTTATTGCAGGTGGTAAAGCTGCAACAATCGGTGATGGTGTCACGATTACTGCTAAGTCCGATGGCAAGAGAGGTGTCACTGTAAGCGGCGGTGGGCAACTTACAATTGGTAGCGCGACCGTTTCGACGGAAGGCACGAGCGGCTTTGGCCTTTATGCGACCGGAGCAGGCAGTTCAATCACTGCCACCGGAACGCAGATTGAAACAAAGGCGACGGGGGCAGCTAGGGCACAAGCAGTCGTGGTTAACTCTGGGGCCAGCATTACTCTCAAAAACGTCACTATCTCGACTGTGTCCGGTAATGGACATGGTATCTGGATCAAGGATGCTGGCTCAAGCGTTACGATGGACGCGTCGACTTCGATATCCACGACGGGGGCGTCCGCTTATGGTGTTCTCGTGGAAAATGGTGCCACCGAAACATTCACGGGCGGAAGTACCACTACTGCCCTGCCGGGAACCATGTCAATTTTGGGTGATAACTCGGCTGCATTCGGGACATATGGCACTGACGCAAAAATTACATTCGACGGAATAAATTTCGCCACCGCGTCTGCCATCACGCTCGGAGCCAATGCATGGACGGTGATTGCAGGCAATAATGGGGCGGTCGAATTCAAAGGCACCACTGCGGCAACAGACACCAGGCTGCTTGCTCAAGCTTCAGGCACGCTTTCATTCACCGGGGCGGCTACGGCGGCCGGTGCACGGGTCAAGACTGACGGAGCGAACAGTGCGTTTGATATAAGCGGCAGTACGCGTACCACCGATTTTTCGATAGGCTCGCTGGAGGGAACAACCGGTAAAGTCGTTCTGGGCGCAAATATGCTCACGATCGACGGTTCTGCGTCGACAAGTTACGGCGGTATTATTTCCGGCACAGGTGGATTGACGCGCGCCGGCACTGGCACGATCACGCTGACGGGAGCAAATACCTATTCAGGCGGAACGACTTTAAAAGGTGGTGTTCTCTCCGTTGTTACCGACTCCGCCCTCGGGGCGACGACAGGTGGACTGACGTTCAATGGCGGTACGCTTCAGATTACCGGGACGACGTATACCTCAACGGCTCGCGGTATCACATGGGGTGCAGGCGGTGGTACGCTGGACATAAATGCAGCGGGCAATACTTTCACTGTTGCCCAGAATCTTGGCGCGGGCGGTGCTCTGACCAAGATTGGTGCTGGCACATTGGTTCTGTCTGGAACCAATCAATATACGGGTGGCACGAGTATCAATGGCGGCACGCTGGTTGCCGGTTCGAATGGTAATCTTGGCGCCGTCTCTGGCGGTCTGAACTTCAACGGCGGCACGCTGCGTCTTTCGTCCGCCTTCGACAATGCGCGCGCCGTGACGCTTGGCGCTGGCGGCGGCACGATCGAAACGGTCACTGGCAGCAGCACTTTTTCAGGCGTGATCAGTGGCGCTGGCAAGCTGACGAAGACGGGCGCGGGCACGATGATTCTGACCGGCGCTGACAGCGCGACGGGGCTGACGACAGTTACCGCAGGCGTGTTGCAGATCGGCGGTGGTGGCACAACGGGTTCGATAGCAAGCAATATAGCCAATAGCGGTTCGGTGGTTTTCAATCGCTCCAATGATTTGGCTTATGCTGGCGTGATCAGCGGCGGCGGCTCCCTCACCAAATCGGGTGCCGGAACGCTGACGCTTACGGGCGATAGCACCTATACGGGCGCAACAACGATTTCCGCGGGCACTCTGCAAGTCGGCAATGGCGGTACGACTGGCTGGCTTGCCAGCAACGCGGTCACGAACAACGGTGCATTGAACTTTAACCGCAGCGACAACAAGACCTATTCCGGCAGCATCAGTGGTACTGGCTCGGTGGTCAAGAGTGGAACCGGTACGCTCATTCTCGACGGTACGAACAGCTATTCCGGCGGGACGACCATCAGCGGTGGCACACTGCAGGTCGCCAGCGATGCCAAGCTTGGTGCGACAACCGGCAAGGTGACACTGGATGGCGGCACGCTCAGCCTTGCAGGTACGATTACATCCGCACGCGCATTCAGCATCACCAGCAACAACGGCACGATCGATACGGGTGCCGATGCGGATACGCTCAGCGGTGTTGTAAGCGGTGCAGGCAAGCTGACCAAAACGGGCAGCGGAACGCTGGTTCTGACGGGCGCCAATACTTACAGTGGTGGCACGACAATTTCCGCAGGTACATTGCAGCTCGGTAGCGGGGCGGCTGCTGGATCGATCACGGGAAATGTTGTCAACAACGCAACTCTGGCGTTCAACCGCAGCGACTCAAGCACATTCTCAGGAGTGATCAGCGGTTCCGGTACACTGAAACAAAGCGGCACTGGCACTACAATTCTGACTGGTGCAAACACCTATACCGGCAATACTGTGATTGAGCGTGGTGTGCTGCAGGTTGGCAACGGCACCGCAACCGGCGCCATATCCGATAATGTCACCAACAGCGGCACTCTGGCGTTCGATCGTTCCGATTCCTACACGTACTCTGGCACAATCACCGGCACAGGTTCGTTGAAGCAAAGCGGTGCTGGCACACTCATTCTGACGGGTGCAAACACCTTTACTGGTCTAACGACGATTGAAAGCGGTACGCTGCAGCTCGGTGCCGGTAGTACGGGCGGAAGTCTGAGTGGTGACATCCTGAACAAATCGGCGCTTGTCGTGGATCGTTCGGATGATTTTTCCTTTGGCAATAAGATCAGTGGTTCGGGTACGTTTGATAAACGCGGTGCGGGCAAGCTGACAGTCACCGGCGACAATGATTATTCGGGTAAGACGACCATTTCGGCGGGTACGCTTCAGATTGGCAATGGCGGTGGCACCGGCTCCATTAACGGTGATATTGTCAACAACAGTAAATTGATTGTCGACCGCAGCAATAATATTGATTTCACCCATGTCCTGAGCGGCACAGGTATTCTGGAAAAGAAGGGTACGGGTAACCTTACTGTTAGCGGAGACAATTCGGACTTCTCTGGCGCCACGACGGTGAGCGCCGGTGGGCTTGTCGTTGACGGGCAACTCGGTACGGGAACTGTTACGGTTGCGAGCGGTGCATCGCTTGGCGGTACGGGCACCATCGGCGGCGATACCACGATCAACAGTGGCGGCATACTTGTAGGGACGCAAGAATCACAGCTTACATTCCAAAAAAATCTCACGCTTGCTTCGGGAGGTGTGCTGAATGTGTCCTACGGCATAGCAGATACGAGTACGGCTGCACTGTTCACGGTTGGCGGCAATCTCACCTTGAACGACAATATCGTGAATATCAGCTCTCTCGGTGGTTTCGGTCCTGGCGAGTACAAGTTGTTCAGCGTAACCGGAACATATACCGGAACATTGCAAGTGGGTACTCTTCCGCAAGATGTAGCGGCTGGAGATATTACATTCAATTACGATACCAATGATATCCATCTTACGAATTCTGCAGGAATGGACCTTGGTTACTGGGATGGTTCTGTCGTAAGCAGTGGCGCATCGCTGACCGGCGGCGATGGTACATGGGACGCGGCGACAACAAACTGGACAAATGAAAATGGCGGCCTGCATTCTGGGTGGAACGCTGCTCACTATGCTATCTTCTCCGGTCAAGCGGGCACGGTAACGGTCAGCGGCGCTGTTACAACGGCAGGTATGCAATTTGTAACCAGCCACTATACAGTCACGGGGGACGGGCTGACGCTTGATAGTGGCTCTACTGATGCGCCGATCATCCGCGTGGGCACTGGTGTCACGGGGAACACCGTCGCTACCATTGAATCTGTTCTTTCCGGCACAAATGGCATGGAAAAAACCGATCTGGGTACTCTGATACTCGCGGCAGATAATGATTACACGGGCCAGACGACCATTCAGGCTGGCACGCTTCAGCTTGGAAATGCGGGAACGACCGGCAGTGTCCTCGGAGACATCGAGATAGGAAAGTCGGACGAGGACGAGGATGCCATCCTCGCGATCAATCATACTAACAGTTTTACGCTCGGCAATACAATCTCTGGTCGCGGAAAGCTGGTGCAGCAAGGCAGTGGAGCAACCACACTCACCGGAACCAACACCTATAGCGGTGGGACGGATATTCTGGGCGGCAGTCTGATCGTTACTGCCGAGAATAATCTGGGTGATGTTGCAGGTGCCGTCAATATCAATGGCGGCACACTCGAGTTTGGCGCAAATCTGTCATCGACGCGAGGTTATACGATTGGCGCTTCTGGCGGCACTATCAATACAGGCACTTTTACCGACACGATCACAGGTGTCATTGGCGGCACCGGGCAATTCAACAAGTTGGGCACGGGAACACTTGTTCTAGGCGGTGACAATACGTTCACCGGCAATTTGCATGTGAATGCTGGCACCTTGCAGATCAGCGATAATAGCAATCTGGGAAATCCCGATAGTCATTTGTATGTCAAGGATGCGACGTTGCAGTTTGGTGATGCTTTCATCATGACGCACGACCTGACGCTTGACGGCACCGGGGCGACAATTGATACGAAAGGGAATGACAATTCGATTTCGGGCGTGATCGACGGAGGCAAGCTTACCAAGACCGGTTCCGGCACACTTACTCTAACCGGCACCAACACTTATACCGGCGATACCGAAATTGATGGCGGTACGCTGGCGGTTTTTGAAGATGCGAACTTTGGCCAGGATGTCAGCAACAGCATTATCATCGGTGATGCGACCCTGCGTCTGGATGAGAGCTTCGATACCGCGCGTGGCATCAAACTCACCAATGCCAACAGCACGATTGATGTTTTTGATGACGGCATCAATACGCTCACTGGAAAGCTGACCGGAACCGGCGCCTTGAACAAGGCTGGAACGGGTACTCTGGTTCTTGGCGGAACCAATGACTATCAAGGTGGAACCGACATCAAGGCGGGTATCCTGCAGATTTCGGATGATGCCAATCTTGGTCTAGCTACGGGAGCCGTCAAGATTGAAACTGAAGCCGAACTGCAGTTCAGCCAGGGCGTGACGAGCGCCAGAGGCATTACACTGGGAACAACGGGCTCCACCATTGATACTATGGCGGGTACCAGCACACTGAACGGTGTCGTCGGTGGTGGCGAATTGCACAAGTCCGGCGCCGGCACGCTCGTTCTTGCAGGGACCAATACCTATAAGGGTACGTTCCTTGACGGCGGTATCGTCCAGATCAGCAAAGATGCAAATCTTGGTGCAGTCAGTGGGACGGTCACTTTCAACGGTGGAACACTACAGTTGTCCGCTGACGTTGCGACTGCAAGAGCCATGACGATCAACGAAGCGGGAGGAGTGATCGACACCCAGGGCAATACCGGCACACTTGATGGTATCATCTCCGGCGCTGGCGAACTGATTAAAGATGGCTCTGGAACACTCGTTCTGACAAATGCCGGCAATTCCTACAGCGGCAACACCTTCATCAAGGCGGGTACGTTCCGTCTCAGCGGTGCTGGCTGGATAACGGGGGATGTCAAAAATGATGGCACTCTCGAATTTAGCAGCGGTGCAGATCAAGAGTTTGCGGGAGTCATTTCCGGAACGGGTTCGGTCGTTCAATCGGGAACGGGTACCACCATCACCCTTTCCGGTCAAAACGCCTATAGTGGCGGCACCTCGATCACAGCCGGCACGCTTGCCATCAGCGAAGATGACAATCTGGGCACCGGTGGGCTGACGATTGCCAATAATGCGACCCTCCAGTTAACGGATTCCTTCGCGTTCAGCCATGCTGTTACTCTCAATGCCGGTGGTACGATCGACACCGGAACAAACAGCAACACGCTTGCTGCTGTTGTCTCCGGTACCGGTGGTCTGACGAAGACAGGTAGCGGCACGCTTACGCTGTCCGGGACCAACACCTATGCTGGCGGCACGACGATCAACGACGGTATTCTGCAGATCAGTGCCGATGCCAATCTTGGTGCGGCGAGCGGTTCTGTCACCATGGCTGGCGGCACCACGCTTGATCTTGCGAACAGTGTTACAATGGACCGCGCTTTCACGCTGAACGGGGATGCGACGATCCAGGCCGATGAGGGAACATCGACGATCAGCAAGGTGATCAGCGGCGATGGCGGCCTCACGAAGACGGGTGAAGGCACGCTGGTACTTGACAGCGTCAACACCTATAAGGGCAATACATCTATAAATGACGGTGTGCTGCAGGTTGGCAGCGATGACAATCTGGGCGATGCATCGAGCAAACTCTCCTTCAATGGTGGCGAGCTTCAGATCACTGGCAGCGGTTTCAAGTCGGATCGCGATGTTACCCTCCAGGCCGGGGGTGGCACAATCGACACCTTGCTGACCAGTCCAGAGCTGTCGGGCAACATTACCGGTACGGGCGGACTGACCAAAATCGGCGCAGGCAAGCTTACGCTTTCGGGAACCAATACCTATAGTGGTGGAACATCCATTGCGCAGGGAACATTGCAGATCGGCAGCGATGACGGTCTGAGTGGTACTATTGCTGGCAATATCGAAAATAGCGGTACTCTGATCTTCAACCGCGATACACTGACCTATGGAGGTGATATCTCTGGAAGCGGGAAACTGGAGCAGGCTGGTGTAGGAACGACAGTTCTGACAGGTTCCGTAAACCTCGACGGCGGTACGACCATTGATAATGGCGGAACGTTGCAGATTGGCGACGGAACCACAAATGGTGCTCTCGCAGGTGATGTAACGAACAACGGCACGCTCGCTTTCGACGCCGCCGCCAATACCAATATTGATTTCAGCAATGTCTTAAGCGGTAACGGCGTGCTCGAGCAGAAAGGTGCGGGCTCATCGACGCTTACAGGTGACAGCAGTGGTTTCGAAGGGACAACGAATGTTACCGCTGGAAGTCTCTATGTGAACGGCACCCTTGGCAGCGCAGCATCGACAGTTACTGTCGCAACGGGTGGAACTCTTGCCGGCAGCGGCACGATCGGTGGCAATACCACAGTGGCGGGAACGCTGAAGGGGCAGGACGGTGCGACACTGACCTTCGGTGGTGGTCTGACCATGCAGGCAGGCAGCACGATAGCAGTTGCCTACGGAGCTCCCAACAGCAACAGCAACGGTCTGTTCAATGTTCAAGGTGCGCTTGCCTTGAACGGCAGTACCGTCGATATCGAGGATTTTGGCGGTTTCGGTCCTGGGTCTTATCGCCTGTTCGATTATCAGAATGGATATACCAAAACTGGCACAGGGCTGACGATAGGCACTGTTCCCGGTGGCCAGTCATCCGATGCCCATATTGTTTATGACGACGACAACAAGCAGATAAACATTATGAATGCAGCTGGTGCCGTGCTGAATACCTGGAAAGGTGGCAACGGAACATGGAACCAGACGGATATCAGTTGGCATGATGCAACCGATTCAGATATTACAGGCACCTGGAATAACTACGAGTTTGCCATTTTCGGTGACACGCCGGGAACAGTAGCTGTCGATGCAGGTATTCAGGCCTCCGGTATGCAGTTCCAGGTGGATGGGTATAGCCTTACCGGCACAAATCCTATCACACTTGCTCACGACCCGAACGCTCCGTCGCCTGACAAACCCATCATTCGTGTAGGGGATGCAACCGAAGCCGGCAAGACCATGACGGCCACGATTGCAGCGCCGATTGCTGGTACCGAAGGCTTGCAGAAAACCGACTATGGCACTCTGGTACTGACGGGTGCCAACACCTATAGCGGTGGAACAGATGTTTTACAGGGCTCGCTGGAGCTCGGCAACGGTGGCACTATAGACACGGTTGGGGGTGTTTCCGTCGATGCAAATGGACCGGACAAGGCAACATTTGCAGTCAACAAGACTGGAACATTCACCTTCGGTGGCGTGATCTCAGGCGCCGGTCAGTTTGCGCAAAAAGGCACGGGCGAAACTGTTCTTAACCAGGCTAATACCTACAGCGGCGGTACATCGATCACGGCGGGAACGCTTTCGGTTAGTGCTGAAAACAACCTCGGCGATGTCAGTGGTCAGGTTACTATTGATGGCGGGACGCTCAAGTACAGCCAGGGCTTTTCCAGTACCCGCGCCATTGCTCTCGGCGCAGGTAACGGTACGATCGAAACCGATGACACGGCCAATGACACGACTGTCAACAGTGCCGTTTCCGGTACTGGTGGTCTGACGAAGAGCGGGGCTGGAACACTGGTTCTGGCCAAGGACAACACTTATGCTGGCGGTACGACCATAGCCGGTGGTACGCTTCAGCTTGGCAATGGTGGGACAAGCGGCAAAATCCAGGGCAATGTCGATACCGGTGCGGATGCAAGCAACAAGGGCACGCTTGTCTTCAACATGTCGGATAATCCGATTTTTTCGGGAACGATTAGCGGTTTTGGTGATGTCGAACAGTCCGGCAGTGACACGCTGACATTGAAAGGCACCAACACCTATAGCGGTGGCACCACAATCAACAGCGGAACGCTGGCGGTTTCTGCTGACGCGAATATGGGTAATAAAAGCGGTTCTCTGACAATCAAGAATGGCACATTGCAGAATACCGCGCAGTTTACGATGAGCCGTGATGTGGTTCTGGATGACGCTGCAGCGACATTCCAGAATGATGCAGACCTGACATTGGCCGGTAAGATGACCGGAACTACGGATTGGACCAAGGACGGAAGCGGCAAGCTGATCATCAATGGTGACGCAAGTGCCGCTACCGGAATTGCGTCTGTCAACAACGGCTATCTGCAGGTCGACAGTGAACTGGGCGGCAATGTCAATCTCGTCAACAGCACAGCCGGAGTTGGCGGTGCTGGCAAGATCGATGGCAATGTCGATGTGGCAAGCGGAACGCTCTACGGTAAAGGCGGGCAGACACTGACTATCGGAGGTGACCTGACTCTCGCCGCCAATAGCACAACCAGCGTCCAGTGGGGCAGCGTGTCCCAGCAGGCTGCTTTCCATGTGGATGGCAATCTGACGATGGATGGCACCCTCGATGTGGTCAATACTGGTGGTTTCGGTCCAGGGACCTACAAACTGTTCACCTATGATGGCACCCTGACGGATGATGGCCTTTCGTTCGGTACCGTACCGGGTGGACAGGCGGCGAAGGACCGTATGTCGGTCGTGACCGCCTATACTGGCTCAGTCTATATCGTGAACACCTATGGCGCAAAGGTTCAGTACTGGAACGGGGAAGGGACTATCGCCGATATCGAAAGTGGTAACATTGTCGGAGGTGATGGTACCTGGAGCGCGACCAATAAAAACTGGTCCGACGATAAGGCCAGTGTGCTTGCGCCTTTCGATGATGGCTCATTCGCTTTCTTCGGTGGCAAAAAGGGTAATGTCACTGTCGATGACACTGCTGGACAGGTTAACACGGCCGGTATGCGCTTCGTTGTCGATGGTTATGTGATTAATGGCGGCTCTCTCAACCTGACGAGCACGACGGGAGCGCCGATCATTGCGGTTGGCGATGGAACCGTCGATGGTGTCGCGATGACTGCAACCATCGGCTCTGTGCTCACCGGCAACCAGGGTCTCGATAAAACCGAACTCGGCAAACTGATCCTTACCGGACAGAACACCTATACCGGCGGAACAACCGTCAGCAACGGTGTGCTCCAGCTTGGTGACGGAACCAATTCGGGTGACATAAAAGGTGACGTGACAGTTGCCAATGATGTTAACGGAGAGGGAACGTTGTCCTTCAAGCAGGGGAGTGACTACAATTTCGCCGGAAATATTGCCGGCGGCGGCAAGGTCACTCAGGACGGTGCGAATACAATTCTGACGTTGAGCGGAAACAACAGCTTCAGCGGCGGGCTGACGGTCAACAGCGGTACCGTAAAGGCGGGCAGTGACAATGCTTTCGGCACCGGGGTCCTGACTGTCGGGGATAATGGCAAAGTAGATCTCGGAAGTACCAGCAACACGGTTGGCGGTCTCAGTGGGGCCGGAGCGGTCAACATTGGCTCAGGAACCTTCACCGTCAATGAAGCTACGGACTCGACCTATAGCGGCGTATTGTCCGGCACTGGCAGCTTCACCAAATCCGGTGCGGCTGACCTGACGCTCACTGGTTCCAACCAGTATACCGGTGCAACGCTTGTCAAGCAGGGGACGCTGGCGCAGGGAAGCCAAGGTGCATTCAGTTCGGCATCGGCCTATACGACGACGCGCAACGGGACGCTGGATATTGGCGGGTACGATACGACTGTGGTCTCCCTCGACAATGGTGGCACTGTTACTCTGAGTGACATGACAGCCGGAACCACTTTGACGGTAGCTGGTAACTACACCGGCTCCAATGGCACCCTCGTCATCAACACGGTGCTTGGTGACGACAACTCCAAGACCGATAGATTGAAGGTTGCTGGTGACACCTCAGGCACTACCAATCTGCAAGTGGTCAATCGTGGTGGGCTTGGTGGCCAGACGGTTAACGGTATCGAAGTTGTCGATGTCGCCGGGCAGTCTAATGGTACCTTCTCGCTTGTCAGCGATTACACAACCAAGGATAACAAGAAGGCTATCTGGGCTGGCGCCTATGCCTATACGCTGCAGCAAGGATCGGGCAGCGGTAACAAGGATGGCAACTGGTATCTCGTGAGCCGTTATGGTGATACGGAACCAAACAACCCAGACAACAATGGTCCCCGTTATGGCGCTGGCGTGCCGGTCTATCAGGGGTACGGCCAGAACATGCAGGCCTTGAACAAGTTGCCGACCTTGCAGGAACGTGTGGGCAACCGGTACTGGACGGGCGAGAATGGCGACGGCCAGACGAACGGCGCCATGGTCGACGGAAATGGCATCTGGGCGCGTATCGAAGGAGCGCATAACCGGCTTGAACCGCAAAGCGTCACCGGCATGAAGCAGGACATCAATACCTTCATCATGCAGGCAGGCGTTGACGGTCAGTTCTACGAGGATGACAACGGAAAACTGGTTGCTGGCATCACCGGGCAGTACGGTACGGCCCATGGCAATACCAGCTCGTTCTTCGGTGACGGCTATACCGACACGCGGGCCTGGAGCCTTGGTGCAACAGCGACCTGGTATGGCAACAATGGCTTCTATGTAGACACGCAGGGCCAGCTTACCTGGTTCGATAATGACCTGTCTTCCGATGACATGAATTCGGCACTGGCTACCGGCGCGAAGGCTTTCGGTTATGCCATGAGTGTGGAAGCAGGCCAGCGTGTCGCCATTGATGATCATTGGTCGCTGACGCCGCAGGCGCAGCTGATGTGGTCGTCGCTGGATGCGGACGCTTTCCAGGACATTATGGGCAACCGGGTCGGCCTCGACAATTCAAACAGCCTGACGGCGCGTCTTGGCCTTGCTGCAAACTACCGCAACGACTGGACGGGTGAAGACGGCCTCATGGTCAACACCTCGGTCTATGGTGTCGCCAACCTTTACCAGTCCTTCCTTGGCGGAATGCGTATCAACGTGGCCGGTGTTGATATCGACACCGACAATGACAAGACCTGGGCAGGCATCGGCGCCGGTGGCACCTATGCATGGGCGGACCAGAAATACGCCGTCTATGGTGAGGGCTCGATCAACACCTCGCTCAATCACTTCGCTGACAGCTATGCTCTTAAGGCAACCGTCGGCTTCAAGTTGAAGTGGTAAGACCCAGGCTTGGGCTACGAGCTCTGCAATCTGAGGCTCCCGAAACTCCAATGGAGGACTGGGAGCCTCACTTTGAATGCCAGAAAGGAAAGACCGATGGCGACCTTTGTTGACGCGGGAGATGACCTTATCCGGTCCGAGCCGTTCGTCGATCTGAGGTGGCGGCCTGGCACGCGCCTGACCATATCCAAGATTTGTACTGCCGGCATTTGCCCCTCTGATCGAGGATATTTCTGGACAGTTGCCTACGCTGAAAGCTTTGCTGTAGTTCGCAGGCATCAGCACGGCCGGCATCGTTAGCATCGCGTAGTACGGGGTGCCCTGTATTGAGAGCGTGATCATCGCAACGGACAAGGTTGCGCGGGGCCGCGGATTGATTTCCATACTTGAATTCAACACCAGCCAGTCAGGATAAAACCATGACCGATATTGAACACCTTCATCAATTGATTCTGAACCTTGCAGCGCGTCTGCAAGCAACCGAGGCGATAGCCAATGCGGCGATCTCGATGGTTTGCGCCATAGATGAAAAGAAGGGTGGCGCCCGGGAAAAGTTCCTCAAGGAAACCTTTCCGCTTCTTCTGCTGAATGCCGCTAATGCGCCGTCTCAAGCGACCAAGCCGGAACTGGACCAATGGCTGCGCCAGCGTGAGCAGGACTTCCTCAACGAGGATTTGAGCAAGATCACAGCCCAGATTGAGCAACTGCGTGGGCAAACGAAAGCTACTGTCAATTAGAGCGTATCTCGAAAAGTGTGAAGCGGCTTTCGGACAAGATGCGCTTTAAAATAAACAAAGTGTCGATCTGAATCGATCAAATCGAAACGCGCCCTAACCCATTCGCCAGTCGCATGGAACTTCCACCATCGTCTGTATGCGATGAAAACAATCAAGTGTCCCTGGCATTCATTACAGGGGCGCATCAAAACAATATTTTCACAAAGGCATTTCTATGAACTATCGTTATTCGTTCTTCTCCGCCGCCGCATTCTTGGCTCTCACGGCAACAGCTTCCGCAGCGCCGTTACCCGGAGGCGCCAGCACCCTCACAGAAACCTATCAGGACTGGTCCATCTCCTGCCAGGCGCAGAAAGAGAGCACAAACTGCATCATGAACCAGATGCAGAACTCCTCCCAGACTGGCCAGCGTGTCCTGACGGTCGAACTGCGCAATGTCGCTGGCGGCAAGGTTGAAGGCGTGCTTTTGATGCCGTTTGGATTGAATCTGGCGAAGGGCGCCACATTGAAGATCGACGAGGGAGAAGCACCGGCGCTCACCTTCTCGACCTGCCTGCCGCAGGGTTGTCTGGCGCCACTTTCTTTCGATGCCAAGCAAGTCGGTAAGCTCAAGACGGCAGCTAATCTCAATATCACTGCCACCGCACTTGAACCCAGCCAGCCAGTCGCTTTCAAGGTCTCGCTCAAAGGTTTTGGAAGCGCTCTTGATCGCATTGCCGCTCTGACGAAATAAGCCGGGTTCAAAAATTCCTCTCTAGTTTCGCGCGTCGATCTGCTTCAAGCATATCGGCGTGCGAAGCAGAGCCGTTCCACATATTCTGAGTGTGACACCGGTAGAAACAGCAGCAAGGACGCGGGTTCAAAGATCAACCGAACGGGCATTTTGCCATATCTGTCGACCGTCAACGTTAGCCAGATCGCTTCAGAACCGAACTCATTTGAAAGTTCATACAATTCATTCTGCTCGGAAAGCGGTAGAAGAGCCAGTCCCAAAACGGCTTAGCGGTCATCTTGGGCTTGGAAGGCAATGATCAGTCTTTAAAAGCGTTATATTCGCTCAGTTCCATGAGGCGGTAGAAATCGCCCAGCGTTTTGCCGCGTTCGGCCCGGAAGAGGCGGCCTGCGTCGCTGGCCTCAACGATACGGTCGGTCCGGAATGTGCGGAAAGCATTGCGCAATTCGCACCAGCCGATAACCGTCCAGACCTTACCCCAGAACCACAGACCAAGCGGGCGAATATCACGCTCGCTTTCGCGCGATTCCAGATCTCGATAGCGGATATTGAGTACATTGCCCTGATCGACGGCGCGTTCCACCGCGTCGATGATGCGGCGTTCGTCCATGCTGATGCGGGCAGTTGGCGCATGTATCTGGGTGCTCGTGATGCGCGCGCGTTCTTCCTTGGGCAGAACAGCTTCGATCTTCACCAGAGCCTCTTCTGCACCACGCGCCATGGAAACGCCGCCCCAGGCGCGGATGAGGCGCGCCCCGGCAACCAGAGCGACGATTTCATCGCGCGTGAACATAAGCGGCGGGAGTTCGAAGCCCTGCCGCAGAATATAGCCGACACCGGCTTCGCCATCGATGGGGACGCCAGTCGACTGCAGATCGGAAATATCGCGATAGATGGTGCGTTCGGAGACTTCCAGCCGCTCGGCCAGCTGGCGCGCGGTGACGAGCCTGCCACCGCGCAGGTGCTGAACAATCTGGAAAAGGCGGTCTGCACGGCGCATTCCGTTCTATTCTCCGTTGCAGTATTTGGTGTTACGCTGTTCCAGATAGCGATCCGGCCAGCCCAGATCCTTGCGCAGGTCTTTCGGCAGTCCGTCGATCACACGCTCGGTGCGAATGAAACGACGGCGTTCATCATGCCTGCGCCTGTATTCCTTCAAAACTGCGATCAATGGTGCGATTGCGAGTGCCATGGTGAAATCTCCCTCATCCTTGGATACGCAGTATCGCACACCCCTCCTGACAGCTTTCTGTCAGGAGCAAATCCTTATTTCATTATCTTCCTAATATAGCGAAGCCGCAACATCATGCCTTATAGCGTGGTGCTGCTGTATAGCTGAGGGGCAGGCGTCCACCATCCGCATAGATGGTCTGGCCTGTTACATAGCTCGCATCCCGCGATGCCAGAAACGACGCTATCGAAGCAATTTCAGAGGCTTGGCCTATGCGACCGAGTGGTGTTCTTGATAAAATCCTGTTGCGGGCATCGGCGTCTGTGTTTACGGCGGAAAGCATGTCGGTCTCGATGGAGCCGGGGCCGATGGCATTGACGCGAATCCCCCAACGGGCGAGCGCTACTGCCATGGTACGTGTCAGCTGGTTCAATCCGCCCTTGGAAACGGAATAGGCAAGCTGTTCCGGTAGACCGAAGATTGCGTTGACAGATGACATGTTGATGATCGTGCCTGGATCACCGCCCGATTCGACTCGCTCCACCATGCGTTTTGCCACGGCCTGTCCGCACAGAAACGCGCCTTTGAGATTGACACGCATGACACGGTCAAAATCCTCTTCCTTGAGGTCAAGGAAATCCGCCTGATGCACGATACCCGCGTTGTTGACGAGAATATCAACCTCACCCAGATTGGTGATGGTGAAGGTCAGGAGATTGTGGACATCGAGCTTATCCCCCACATCCGCCGCCATATGGCGAACCGGGCCGAATTGCTCCAGATCCTTGGCTGCGCGCATGGCGGCGGCGTTGTCGATATCGGACAGGACTACGCTTGCGCCATCCATCAGGAAGCGCTTTGCTATGGCATAGCCAATACCGCGGGCAGCGCCGGTGACAATTGCCACCTTGCCTTCTAATTGCATGATCGATCTCCAATTTGCATGGAGAGTGGACCGGCGGAAACCGCCGGTCAATAGTCGGGACGGTTAAGATCAGGCGAAGGCGAGACCGGTGTGACGCTCGCGCAGAACGGTGCTGATTTCGTCCAGAATAGCCGGATCGTCAATTGTGGCCGGCATCTTCCATTCTTCGCCGTCGGCAATCTTCTGAATGGTTGACCGTAGAATCTTGCCGGACCGCGTCTTGGGCAGACGCTTTACGGTCAGCGCCAGCCGGAAGGCTGCAACGGGTCCGATGACGTCACGCACCATGCTGACGCATTCCTTCTCGACCTCTTGCGGATCGCGGTCGATGTTGGATTTCAGCACGAGGAAGCCGCAAGGCACCTGACCTTTAACCGGGTCGGAAATACCAAGCACCGCACATTCGGCAACATCGGGATGGCTGGAGAGTACCTCCTCCATCGCCCCGGTCGACAGGCGATGGCCAGCGACATTGATGATGTCGTCAGTGCGGCTCATGATGTAGAGATAGCCATCTACATCCATGTAGCCGGCATCGGCGGTTTTATAGTAGCCGGGGAACTCGTTCAGATAGGCTTTGCGGAAACGCTCATCGGCGTTCCAGAGTGTTGGCAGGCAACCGGGCGGCAGGGGCAGCTTGATGAGAACATTCCCGAGCTGGCCGCGCTCGACCTCGTGGCCTTCATCGTCCAGCACGCGGATATCGTAACCCGGAAGACAGACAGCGGGTGAGCCGTATTTGGTTTCGAGAAGACCGAGGCCGAGCGGATTGGCGACCATCGGCCAGCCGCTTTCCGTCTGCCACCAGTGATCGATCACCGGGCAGCCCAGCAGATTTTCTGCCCAGTGGATCGTGTCGGGATCGGCGCGTTCGCCAGCGAGATAAAGGGCGCGGAACTTTGAAAGGTCGTAGTGACGTACGAAATTGCCGTCCGCGTCGTCTTTCTTGATTGCACGCAGCGCCGTTGGTGCGGTGAACATCACTTCAACGCCATGTTCGGCGATGATGCGCCAGTAGGTGCCAGCATCGGGTGTGCCGATAGGCTTGCCTTCGAACAGGATGCTGGTCGCGCCATGGATCAACGGGGCATAAACGATGTAGGAATGGCCAACCACCCAACCCACATCGGATGCGGCCCACCATACTTGTCCCGGTTCCACGCCGAAGACATTCTTCATGGACCAGTCAAGCGCCACCATGTGTCCGCCATTGTCGCGCACGACGCCTTTCGGCTCGCCGGTCGTGCCGGATGTGTAGAGTACGTAAAGCGGGTCGGTAGCATCAACCGGCGTGCAGGGAACATGACGACCGCGCGCGGCATCAACGGCCTCGCGATAGTCGATGTCACGTCCTGCTACCGGTTCGTGCCGGTGCTGCTCGCGCTGCAATATGATGCAATGATCGACTTTGTGCTGCGCAAGTGAAATCGCCTTATCGAGCATGGCCTGATAGGGCACGATACGGGTAGGCTCGATACCGCAGGAACCGGCGATGATCATCACTGGCTTGGCGTCGTCAATACGGGTTGCGAGTTCAGTGGCGGCAAATCCGCCGAAGACGACGGAATGGACGGCACCGATACGGGCCGATGCCAGCATGGCGACAGCCGCTTCGGGAACCATCGGCATATAGATCAGAACGCGGTTGCCTTTCGATACACCATTGTCGAGCATGACGGCGGACAGCGCTTCCACTTCTTCCAGCAGTTCGCGATAAGTGAATTTGCGCACCTTGCCGGTGACAGGGCTTTCATAGATGAGCGCAACCTGTTCACCGCGCCCTTTGGCGACATGGCGGTCGAGCGCATTATAGCAGGTGTTGCACTGCGCACCCTTGAACCAACGTCCATAGACACCTTCGTCGCCCGCAAAAACCTGGTCCCATGGCTTGAACCAGTCGATTGCCTGCGCCGCTTCAGCCCAGAAGCGTTCAGGATCGGCCTGCCATGCGGCATAGGTTTCGGCATATTTTGAAGTCATGCTCTTCCTCCCAGAAGCACGCGCAACGCCACCCGTCGGGCGGTTGTCGCTTCCTGATTAGTCTGCTGATGAAAGCGCAAGATCGACCTGTTTTGGTCTATCTCCTCCATGCGCTTTTCATCACCTCCGCATGCAGTTTACGCCGCCCGGCGGCGGCTCGTCCATGAAACTTAAGATGAAGATGGAACCTTGTCGGTAAAAGGGTTGTGTCTGTTGCACGCATCTTGCAGCGACGGCCTGTCTGCGTCACAAGGAGGCAGAGAGGTGATTTGTGACCAAAATCCTACCTGTGCTGCTTGTTCTTCTGATGGGACTGCACATCATCAAACCGCTTGGCCTGCCGGGCCTGAAGCAGCGCGGCGATTTCTGGAAGATCGCAGCGTTCGCAATATTTGCCATGGCACTGGCAGTCGGATTCCATCTCCGTGATGTTTGATTAAATTTAATAGCTAATAATTTCGACCCGATTTTGGGGAATTGTTGCGCCCGCTTTTATTTGTCATAGCACCAGTTAGTGAGACTGCATTTAGAGCGGGGATTATGAAATGCGTTTTGTCGGCAACGTTATCTGGTTTGTATTCGGTGGCGCTATACTGGCGCTGGTCTGGCTTATGGGGGCGGTTGTTTTTGCAATCTCCATTGTCGGACTGCCACTTACACGTGCTGCGCTTGAGATGGCCAAGATGTCAGCTTTTCCATTTGGAAAGACCGTAGTTCATGTACGGGAGTTGGATGGTAAGGAACTTTCCGCCACGACTGCTGCAACAGGCACTATTGGCTTTATCTTTAATATTCTTTGGGCATTTACGTTCGGCATTACCCTTTTCTTTGGCTACATCATTGCGGGCATTTTCAATTGCCTGACGATCATTGGTATTCCATTCGGTCTTCAGGCATTTAAACTGGCTGCCATCTCTTTATGGCCAGTTGGTCGCCGCGTTGTCAGTCTCGAATTGGCGGATGCGGCGAGGAATCGTAATGCATTGAAACAGCTAGATGCAATTCGCGGAACTTGATTCCGACAACAAAGGCCCGGTTGTAAACCGGGCTCTTTGCTATTCAGTAGTAAATCAGGCTGCTTTCTCTAGATCTTTTTTCCAGCCGCCGGTGGCAGCCAGACCGTTCATCTTTGCTCGATGGGCAAAAGCCCGCTGACCGGCAGCGATGTTTTCATCCTTACCGCCCCAGGCGTCCAGCGCTGCCGCCTGCAGGGCACGGCCATAGGAGAAAGTCATTTTCCACGGCATGTCGAAGCTCGCATTCATCGCAGAAAGGTGGGCGGTCGCTTCCTCACCGGTCTGACCGCCGGAAAGGAAAGCAATACCGGGCACTGCTGCCGGAACCGTGTTGCGGAAACAGCGGACAGTTTTCTCCGCCACTTCCTCGACGGAAGCCTTGCGTGCCTTTTTGCCGTCGATGATCATATTCGGCTTCAGGATCATGCCTTCCAGCCGAACGCGAGCATCGTAAAGTTCCGTAAACACCGTCTTGAGAACCCATTCCGTCACGTCATAACAACGGTCGATGGTGTGATCGCCCGGCTGGCCGTCCATCAATACTTCCGGCTCAACGATAGGGACGATGTTTGCTTCCTGGCAAAGCGCTGCATAGCGGGCGAGCGCTCGTGCATTCTGTTTCACCGCCCCCCAGCTGGGCAGGCCATCGGAAATTGAGATCACTGCGCGCCATTTGGCGAAACGGGCGCCAAGTGCGTAATATTCATTGAGCCGTTCGCGCAGACCGTCCAGCCCCTCTGTGATCGTTTCACCTTCGAAGCCCGCTAGCGGCTTCGCACCCGCATCGACCTTGATGCCCGGAATCGACCCCGCCCTTCGGATGATTTCGACAAGCGGTGTACCGTCCTTGGCCTTCTGTCTTATGGTTTCGTCATAGAGAATGACGCCCGAAATATAGTTCTTCATCGCTTCGTCCGAGCGGAACAGCATCTCGCGATAGTCGCGGCGCGTGTCTTCCGTCGATGCGAGATGGATTGTGTCAAAGCGCTTCTTGATGGTGCCCGAACTTTCGTCGGCAGCGAGAATGCCTTTTCCTGCCGCCACCAGTGCAATCGCAATATCCTCAAGACGTTCAGTCATATGCAATGCTCCTTCTATCAAAGCGATGAGGGAGTGTTGGTTAAAACTATGAAGAGCGCAAGTCATTGAAACGTTTGAAAGATTTTTCAAACGGTTTAGATGAGACAAGTTATCTTACGAGCGGTCAGATTGGTTATCTCAGGTTTTTCCCGAAACTCGTTTTGATATCCGCCTCTCAACCCCCATGTAAGAAACCAGTGAGAAAAACCTCGCCTGTTTTCCATTGTCCAGATTTGAGGAGGAGATATGCGACGCGCCGTTTTGAGCCTGCCGTTTGTTCTGGCAGCATCAATGGTTGCCCTGCCGGTGCTGGATGTTTCGGCTGAGAGTATCAATGCCGGTGGCAGGAAGGCCGAAGCACGTGCTCCGTTTACTGCAACGTCGGTTGCCGAATTCGATACGCCCTGGGCTATCGCCTTTCTGCCCGATGGCAGACTTTTATTGACGGAGAAGGGCGGCAAGATTTTCATCGTCACGCAATCGGGTGACAAAACTGCTGTCGATGGTGTGCCGGAAGTGGCATTCAGTGGCCAGAACGGCCTGCTCGATATTGCGCCTGCCCCGGATTTCGAAAAGGGTAAGGCAGTCTACTTCTCCTATAACGAACCGGCGAAGAACGGCAGCAGTGTCGTTCTGGTGCGCGCTATGCTGGATGAAGGTGACGGCAAAGCAGCGCTACAGGACAAGACCACGATCTGGAAACAGGATGCGGCGGCTCGCGGCGGACAGCCGGGCGGCATTATTGCATTTGCGCCGGACGGCAAACATCTGTTCCTTTCCGTCGGCGACCGCATGTTGCCTGCAACCGCGCAGGACGATGAGGCTCCCATGGGGAAAATTCTCCGCATGAATCTCGATGGTTCCGTGCCGAAGGATAATCCGCACGCGGATGCGGGAGGTGTACGGGCATTGACCTGGTCAACCGGCCATCGCAACCCGTACGGACTGGCCTTCGGCCCCGATGGAAAGCTCTGGGAGCACGAGATGGGCCCGCGTGGCGGTGACGAGTTCAATCTCATCAAGCCCGGTCTTAATTATGGCTGGCCTGTTGTTTCCAATGGCGACAATTATAGCGGCAGACCGATCCCGCGCCATAGCACACGTCCGGAATTCGAGCCGCCATTGGTGTACTGGACGCCGGTTATCGCTCCGGCCGGGCTTGCCTTTTACGAGGGAGACATGTTCCCCGAATGGCGCGGTTCGGCTTTGATCGGAGGGCTTTCGGTCATGTCGCTGGTGCGTGTCGTGATCGACAAGGATGGCAAGGCGGACGAAGCCGAGCGCTTTGAAATGGAAAACCGTATCCGCGATGTGGCTGTCGGTCCCGACGGGGCCATCTGGCTGATCGAGGATGACAATCCGGGACGTCTCCTGAAGTTGACCCCCAAAGCATGAAGAAAAGCCCCGGATTTCCGGGGCTTTATTTGTTCTCATACATTCTTCCGTGCAAACCGCTTCACGCTTTTGCTGGAAATGCTCTACTTCTTCAGCACATCAACGCCGGGGAGGGGCTTGCCTTCCATCCATTCGAGGAAGGCGCCGCCTGCGGTCGAGATATAGGTGAAGTCGTCGGCCACGCCAGCATGATTGAGGGCTGCGACCGTATCGCCGCCGCCGCCGACCGAAACCAGCTTGCCAGCCTTGGTGCGGGCGGCGACGTGTTTTGCGGTCTTGACCGTCGCGGTGTCGAACGGACGCAGTTCGAACGCACCGAGCGGACCGTTCCAGACAAGCGTGGCCGCATCATCGATGGCCGAGGCGATCAGATCGGTCGAGAGTGCTCCGGCATCGAGAATCATGCCGTCGCTTGGAACTGCATCGACTCCATAGGTCTTGTTCGGCGTGTCGGCTGCAAAGTGCCAGCCCACGACAGCATCGACCGGAAGGATGATCGCGCATTTGGTGGTTTCGGCCTTGGCCATGATTTCGCGGGCGGTGTGGGCCAGCTCATGCTCGCAGAGCGATTTGCCGACATCGTGTCCCTGTGCTGCCAGGAAAGTATTGGCCATGCCGCCGCCGATAACGAGCGCATCAACCTTTTCGATCAGGTTGGACAAGAGGTCGAGCTTGGTCGAAACCTTTGCGCCACCGACGATGGCGACAACCGGACGAGCCGGATTGCCAAGGCCCTTTTCCAGCGCTTCAAGCTCGGCCTGCATGCCGCGACCCGCATAGGCGGGCAGGACGTGTGCGAGGCCTTCGGTCGAAGCATGGGCGCGGTGGGCAGCCGAAAACGCGTCGTTCACATAAAGATCGCCATTGGCTGCCAGAGCCGCGACGAATTCCGGATCGTTCTTTTCCTCGCCCTTGTGGAAACGGGTGTTTTCCAGAAGCAGGACATCGCCGTCCTTCAGTGCATCAACGGCGGCCTTGGCGTGCTCGCCGATGCAGTCTTCGGCAAAATGGACACCGTGTCCAAGCACCTTGGAGAGCGGCTTCACGACATGCTTCAGCGAATTTTCGTCCGAAGCAACGCCCTTGGGGCGACCGAAATGAGCGAGCAGAATTACCTTTGCGCCTTTCCTGGAAAGCTCGGCAATGGTTGGAACGATACGCTCGATACGGGTCAGGTCGGTGACTTCGCCATTTGCCATCGGCACGTTGAGGTCAACGCGGACCAGTACGCGCTTGGACTTGACGTCGGCATCGTCGAGAGTGCGGAAACTCATGATCTTTCTCCCAGAACTGTCTTTCGGGTGCCGGTGGAGCAGGAGAGCTCAAACAGGCAGGCGCCGGAAAAGGGTTGGATAATCGGTGACAAGCCCGTCCTCGTCGACGGGCAATTCGGCGGTGAAGGTGCGGTCGGCAGCCTCGTAGCGATAGCGCCGCCCTTCCTCAAGGCAGGTATAACGCTGCTGGTCGCGCAGCGGACGGAAACTGTCGAACGGCACGTAAAGCATGTCGAGCTGAACGGTGCCGCTTTCCGGTGTGAGGCCAAGGCGGCGGATGGGCAGCGTGTTGGTGAAGGGCGTTCCTGCCAGATCGATATCGATGCAGCCATCGAACTCGGGCAATGCATCGCCAGCCATCGTGCTCCAGCGACCGTCGCCGTCGGAAACAAGCTCCAGCCGGTGCCCGGCTGTAGTTTCGATCAGGAAATGGAGGACATGCCAGACGCTGTTGCAGTCGATGCTGTAGCGCACGCCGTAGGGATTGTCTCCGCGGTCGCCAATCACCACGCTTTCAGCACGGATCGTGCGGCCGGCGGGGCCGATATTGAGATGTTCGAGCCCTTCTCCTTCCAGCGGACGCCAGCGCGCAACGGTGGGGAGAAGGGCGCGAAACATGGTCGGAGGCTTAGATCAGCTTGCCAAAGGCGACAGCGGTATCGCCCATGCGGCTGGAGAAGCCCCACTCATTGTCGTACCACGACAGGATGCGCACCATGGTGCCTTCCATGACCTTGGTCTGGTCCGTGTGGAAGACCGAGGAATGGGAGTCGTGGTTGAAGTCGTGCGAGACGAGTGGCTCATCTGTGTAGCCGAGGATACCCTTGAGGCGGCCATTGGCGGCTTCACGGATCGCGTTGTTGACTTCATCGACGGTCGTTGCGCGCTTGGCGATGAAGGTCAGGTCGACGACCGAGACGTTCGGGGTCGGAACGCGGATGGCAACGCCGTCGAGCTTGCCCTTCAGTTCCGGCAGAACGAGGCCGACAGCCTTGGCTGCGCCCGTCGAGGTTGGGATCATCGAAAGAGCTGCTGCGCGCGCGCGGTAGAGATCCTTATGCATGGTGTCCAGCGTCGGCTGGTCGCCCGTGTAGGAGTGGATCGTGGTCATGAAGCCCTTTTCGATGCCGATAGCATCGTTGAGAACCTGAGCCACCGGTGCAAGGCAGTTGGTGGTGCACGAAGCGTTCGAAATGACCAGATGGTCCTTGGTCAGCTTGTCATGGTTGACGCCATAGACGACAGTCAGGTCCGCGCCGTCGGCAGGAGCCGAAACGATGACGCGCTTTGCACCAGCTTCAAGATGAAGTGCTGCCTTGTCGCGCGAGGTGAAGATGCCGGTGCATTCCAGAGCGATGTCGACGCCTTCTTCCTTCCACGGCAGTTCAGCCGGGTTGCGAACGGCATGAACCTTGATCGGGCCGTAGCCGACGTCGATGGTGTCGCCTGCAACCTTAACTTCCTTGGGGAAACGGCCATGAACGCTGTCATAACGCAGAAGATGTGCGTTGGTTTCGACCGGGCCGAGGTCGTTGATAGCCACGACCTGAATATCGGTGCGGCCCGACTCGACGATGGCGCGAAGGATGTTGCGGCCGATGCGGCCAAAACCGTTAATTGCGACGCGAACTGCCATTTTCTCTTAATCTCCCGATAGGGTACTGCACATGCAGTGCTTCAAAACTCCGTCGGAACGGACAAATCGAACAGGATTCGTCCGGCCGGACTGGAATGGAAACTCAAACGCCGGCGTTTTTACGACGCCGGCGTTCTTAAAATCATGCGGCGTTGAGCTTCTTCTCCGCAGCTTCGGCGGCATGTTCTGCCGTGATGCCGAAATGCTTGTAAAGATCGTTGATCTCGCCCGAAGCGCCGAAGCCCTTCATGCCGATGAATATGCCGTTCTCGCCGATGAAGCGTTCCCAGCCGAGTGAGATTGCCGCTTCGATCGCCACCTTGACCGGCGCATTGCCGATGGTCGCGGTCTTGTAGGCATCGCTCTGCTGTTCGAAAAGCTCGAAGCAAGGAACCGAAACGACACGGGTGGCAATGCCTTTGCTTTCCAGCAGGTCGCGGGCCTTGAGTGCGATTTCCACTTCCGAACCGGTCGCGAAGATCGTCACCTTGGCATCCTTGCTTGCCGCAGCAAGTTCATAGGCGCCGAAAGCCGAAAGGTTTTCGTCGCGATGCTCGGTACGAACCGTTGGCAGGTTCTGGCGAGTGAGAGCCATCGTCGATGGCGTCTTCTTCGATTGCAGGGCAATCTGCCAGCATTCAGCCGCTTCGACAGCGTCGGCAGGACGGAACACATTATGGTTCGGAATGGCGCGCAAGGCGGCAAGCTGTTCTACCGGCTGGTGGGTCGGGCCGTCTTCACCAAGACCGATGGAGTCATGCGTCATCACGTAAACGACGCGGATGCCCATCAGCGAGGAAAGGCGCATGGCCGGACGGCAATAATCCGAGAAGGTCAGGAAGGTGCCGCCGTAAGGGATCAGCCCGCCATGCAGCGTCATGCCGTTCATGGCTGCTGCCATGCCGTGCTCACGGATACCGTAATGGACGTAACGCTGGCCGTAGTCTTCCGGCGTTATGGCCTTGGTCTGGCTCGTCTTGGTGTTGTTCGAACCGGTGAGATCGGCGGAGCCGCCGATGGTTTCCGGCACGACACCATTGATGACTTCCAGTGCCATTTCCGAAGACTTGCGGGTTGCGACCTTCGGCTTGTCTGCGGACAGCTTCTTCTTGTATTCGATGATGGTTGCATCGAAGTTGGAAGGCAGGTCGCCACGCATCCGGCGCTCGAATTCAGCGCGGGTGTCCGCGTCGACGGCAGCAAAGCGCTTTTCCCATTCCTGACGCTTCCTGGCGGCATTCAGACCGGCAACGCGCCAGCCGTCCAGCACTTCTGCCGGAACGACGAAGGGTTCAGCACTCCAGCCGAGCGCCTTGCGGGTTGCAGCGATTTCTTCAGCACCGAGCGGCGAGCCATGCACCTTGTTGGTGCCAGCCTTGTTTGGTGCGCCGAAGCCGATGGTCGTCTTGCAGGCGATGAGCGTCGGCTTGTCGGAAACCTTGGCCAGTTCGATTGCCTTGGCAATCGCATCCTGATCGTGACCATCAACAGCCATGGTGTTCCAGCCGGAAGCGGCAAAACGGGCTGGCTGATTGGTATTGTCGGAAAGCGTGACCGGGCCGTCGATCGAGATGTTGTTGTCATCCCAGAACACGATCAGCTTGTTCAGCTTCAGATGACCGGCAAGCGCGATGGCTTCCTGGCTGATGCCTTCCATGAGGCAGCCGTCACCGGCAATCACATAGGTGTAATGGTTGACGAGGCTGTCGCCGAACTGTGCATTGAGGATACGTTCGGAAAGTGCCATGCCGACGGCATTGGCGATGCCCTGTCCGAGCGGGCCGGTCGTCGTCTCGATACCGGCGGCGTGACCATATTCCGGATGGCCTGCGGTGCGCGAACCGAGCTGACGGAAATTCTTGATCTCGTCGATGGTGATGTCTTCGTAGCCCGAAAGATAGAGCAGCGAATAGAGCAGCATCGAGCCGTGGCCTGCGGAGAGCACGAAACGGTCGCGATCCGGCCAGTGCGGGTTCTGCGGGTCGTGCGAGAGAAAACGGGTATAAAGCGTCGTCGCTATATCGGCTGCACCCATCGGCAGGCCGGGATGGCCCGAATTGGCTTTCTCTACCGCGTCCATAGAGAGGAAGCGGATCGCGTTGGCCATCTGGTTTTGTTTGTCGGAATTGGTCATGGTCTCAGCCGTCTTTCCTTGGGAGGGGTTAACGGGGTTGCGGCGATGCCTTTTGCCTGAGCACGATCCGTGTCCAAAACGGCTTCATGCGTTTCGGGATCACGCTCCAGAAGGCATCGGGACACATAGCACCTGCGTATAAGGAGTCAATAAACCGATGACTTTTGGGCAATAAACTGTCCGCGACTAATCGATTGAGTTGTGTGGAAAGCTGTAGAACAATCACCGAAAAGCCGTTTTTGCACCGATAACGGTGCATGAACGTTTAGATGTGCCCCTCATTTGTTGCTTATCGGGCGGGTGATTATTACAATCTTTTCAAAGATGCCCGTCCCGCAGGCGCGATTCGATCCCCATAAGTTGGCCCGCGAATTGGCATTGGAAAGGATATGGATGGCACCCGAAACGACCCTCAGGCAAGTCTTGGAACGGCTGGAAAAGGCACTCAATACGCTTGAACAAGCGGTCGATCTGCGGCTGGACAAAGAAGGCGACTTCGCCGAGGCCGAGGAGGAGGTGCAGCGTATGAATGCGGATCGCAGCCGTCTCGCCCAGGAACTCGATCAGTCGGAAGCGCGCGCCGAGCGGCTGGAAGCTGCTAATCGCGAGGTTTCACGCCGCCTTGTGACTGCGATGGAGACAATCCGCGCCGTTCTGGACCGATAGGAGGCTACCATAGCGACCGTAACCGTTACCATTGATGGCAAGGCCTACCGCATGGCCTGCGACGAAGGACAGGAAGAACATCTGTCCGGGCTTGCCGACCGTTTCGATCAATATGTCACGCATCTCAAAACGTCCTTCGGGGAGATAGGCGATCTGCGCCTGACCGTCATGGCCGGGATCATGGTGATGGACGAGATGGCCGAGATGCAGAAACGTATCAACGGTCTGGAAAGCGAAGTTGAAACGCTGCGCCGTGCACGTGATGAAGCGCTTGGTCGCGCTGATAGCAACGATGCTGCCTTGACAGGCATGCTGTCGGATGTGGCGTCGCGCATCGAGCAGGTGGCTTCGCGCATTGCGCCACGGAACAGCTGAACTTCGTCCAGATTTTTCTGAAAAGTTTTCCTGTTAAGCCGGTGTAAGCCACTGGCGTTCCCATCGGGCAGGTACTATATTGGGCCTTGGCGAACTGCGCTTCCCGACAGGTGTAACAGCATCCCCGGGGCCTTATTGATCTCTAAGGGAGCTGTCCCTGTGAAGGCTTGCGGGCTTTCGCATATGGCGCCCACCTACTTTGTAGGTTCCCGGGATCAATCACTACCATCGGTCGTCGTGGTCGCCGCTTTCTTTTCCTCTGGCTGTCGCAGGATAGCTATGAGCTTGATCTAACGGACAATTTGTTCGTAAACATGCGCAATGCTCCAACGATTTGCGCATCTTGATGAAATCTCCTGAAACAGCATCGCCCGATTCATCGGAAAGACTGGCCGTCGCGGTACCCATCGCATTCGTCTACGGCCTTCTGCTTTATGTCATGATCTGGTCGGGCCAATATGCGGATGCGATGCCCGTCATTGCGGGCCTGATGCTGTTACCGATGGCTGTTGCCAGCCTTGCTTCGAGCCTTTCCGACCCGCGTGCGCAAAAAAGCCTGTGGCGGCATGTCCGTATGGGATGGGCTATCATCGCCGGGCTTGTCGTTACCAGCATGGTCTTTTTCCATGAAGCAGGAATTTGCGTGGCCATGGCCGCTCCGTTTTTCATGGTGTTCTCGGCGCTCGGTTCGACGGTGACCTTGTGGATCATCCGGCAATTTCGTTCGCGTCGCACCACGACGCTGGTGATTGCGCTGCCGCTGCTCGTTCTGCCAGCCGAACTTCAGATGTCCTACACCCCGCATGATGGCGCTGTAACCACGGTGATCGAGATCGTAGCGCCTCCGGAAGTCGTCTGGCAGCAGACGGTTGAAATCCGCAATGTGCGCCCGGACGAACTGTCGTGGACATTCAGCCATGGCGTTCTTGGCGTGCCGCAGCCCGTGGGTGCAAGGCTGAACGGTACTGGTGTTGGAGCGGTACGCGACTTGCAGTGGACGCACGGCGTCAATTTTCAGGAAATCGTCACGCAATGGGAAGAAAATCGGCTTCTGGCGTGGGATTTCCGCTTCGGCCCTGGCTCCATACCGCCCGAGGTGGAAGCGCATATCAAGGTCGACAGCACCTATCTGAAGCTTGCGCAGGGTGATTATCGTCTTGAGCCTCTCACGAATGGTCACACACGTCTCACGCTGACGACCCATTATCAGATCGCCACGCCGATCGATTTTTACTGTGACCTGTGGGGCAAACTGTTCCTCAATGACTTCCACGGCGTTGTTTTGAAGGTCATTCGTGACCGCTCGGAGAAGATCGCGTATGGCGCGGGCGGGATCACTTGACGGATTGGCTCTTTGCGGTTCCACTGCATGGTGAAAGACGGCAGCAGGGAGTGGCTTGGAATGGCAGCAACGGAGCGCAGCCCCGGTCTGGAAAAGCAGGAGCTTAGACGCAAGGTTCTGGCGGTCCGTGATGCGCTTGATCCGCGTTTTCATTACGAGGCTTCGCTGGCGGCAGCCAAAAAAGGTGAAGCTGCAATTGACGTTCCCAAAGGCACCTTGATTGCTGGTTATTGGCCGATCCGTTCCGAAATCGACCCACGCCCATTATTATCGGCGCTTCGCGCCAAGGGTGCCCGGCTTTGCCTCCCCGTTGTTCTGGACAAGGAAACGATTGCCTTTCGTGAATATCTGCCTGATGCCAGATTGCGTCAGACTGGTTTCGGCACGATGGGGCCGGGAGCAGATGCGCCGATTGTCGATCCTGCGATCCTGTTGATGCCGCTTGCAGGCTTTGATCAACGTGGGCATCGACTTGGCTATGGTGCAGGACACTACGACCGCGCGCTGGCGCGGTTCACCGAACGCGGTCTGCAGCCGCTTTTGATCGGCATGGCTTTCGACTGCCAGGAAGTCGAGCATGTGCCAAATGAGCCGCATGATATCGCGCTCAACCAGATCCTGACCGAGAGCGGCTTGCGCCCGGTTGGAACCGAGCTGCCGCTCTAGATTTTGTTTTCATGTATGTCTCCCAAAACCGGTTCGCGCTTTTGGGAGACATACATTAGTTTTTTCTTCTGCATTTATGCGAGGTCAGGCAATTCCGCCTGACTGCAAAATGCCCTGATCTGCTTGCGTTCGCTTGGCGCAAGTTTATAAGGCATTCTCATGAGATTGCTTTTTCTTGGTGATATGGTGGGCCGGTCGGGCCGCACCGCAGTATATGAAAAACTGCCGGGGCTGATTTCCGATCTGAAGCTGGACTTCGTAATCGTCAACGGCGAGAACGCCGCAGGCGGTTTTGGCATTACGGAAGAGATTTTCCACGATACCATCCGTGCTGGCGCCGACGTTGTCACGACCGGCAACCACGTGTGGGATCAGCGCGAGGCGCTGGATTTTTCCAAGCGCGAAGACCGCTTTCTGCGCCCGGCAAACTTCCCGAAAGGCACAGCCGGAAAAGGTGAGGGGCTTTATATCGCCAAAAATGGCGCCCGCGTTCTCGTGTCAAACGTCATGGGCCGGGTGTTCATGCATCCCGATCTCGATGATCCGTTCATCGCCGCCGAGAAAATTCTGGAAGCCTGCCCGCTTGGCGAGCAGGCCGATGCCGTCTTCTTCGATTTCCATGCTGAAGCGACGAGCGAAAAGCAGTGTTTCGGTCATTTTGTCGATGGTCGCGCCAGCGCTGTTGTCGGGACTCACACGCATGTCCCGACCGCCGACTGCCAGATATTGCGCAATGGCACAGCCTATATGTCTGATGCAGGCATGTGCGGTGATTATGATTCCTCACTGGGCATGGATAAGGAGGAACCACTCAACCGCTTCCTGTCGAAAGTGCCCAAAGGACGGTTCGAAGCGGCGAATGGTCCGGCTACCGTCTGCGGTGTGGGCATAGAGATTTCGGATCGCACGGGGCTTGCAGAAAAGGCCGCTCCCTTGCGCATCGGTGCGCATCTGGAGGAAACCATTCCGGCATTCTGGCGATAACGTCTTATTTTAGCTTGAAGTATGATGTTATCTATAACTAGGCCGCTATTTTAATCTGGCAGCTTTCTGCCAGTTGAATGGATTTTCCAGACTACTATCTCCTTGCAACGAGTTTTTTTGCAAGGGGACGCAACTCAATGGATTTTTTTGCCGAGTATCTGGGATTTCTTTCGACCCCCGCCGGCTGGGCCGCGCTGGTTACGCTGGTGACGATGGAAGTCGTCCTCGGTATCGACAATCTGATCTTCATCTCGATCCTTACCAACAAGCTGCCCGCCTCGCAGCAGGCGCGCGCCCGCCGCATCGGCATTGGCGCGGCGCTCATCCTGCGCCTGGCGCTTCTTTTCACGATCTCGATCATCGTCCAGCTCAAGGATCCGATCTTCGAGGCGTTCGGCCATGGCTTCTCCTGGCGTGACATCATCCTGATTGCCGGTGGCCTGTTTCTTGTCTGGAAGGCGACCAAGGAAATTCACCACACGGTCGATCCCGATGATGGCAAGGAGAACATCGGCGGCAAGGTGGCCCAGCTCACCATGGGTGCCGCCATCGTGCAGATCCTGATCCTTGATCTGGTTTTCTCGGTCGATTCGATCATCACCGCCGTCGGCATGACCGACGAGATCGCCATTATGGTCATTGCCGTGGTCGCAGCCGTTACTGTCATGCTGCTTGCAGCCGATCCGCTTTCGCGGTTCATCGCGGCGAACCCAACCATCGTCATGCTGGCGCTGGGCTTCCTGCTGATGATCGGCATGACGCTGATTGCCGATGGTTTCGGCTTCCACGTGCCGAAGGGCTATATCTACGCTGCTATGGGCTTCTCAGCGCTGGTCGAAGCGCTCAACATGCTGGCGCGGCGAAAGCGCAAAAGCCAACAGTAAAAGCCAGATACAACAAGGCCACCCGTCTCATCCTGAGGCGGGTGGCCTTGTTATTTTAACGCCGTGAAACTGGTCTGTTGTGGCAATTCTCGTGCAGAGGTTCGACCATTCGCAACGCTCGCAGGCTTTGCGTAACGTGCCTTCTGCAAAAGCGCCGCGCATTACGGCAAGCCGCTCTGCGTCGAGCCCGAGACGGTTCTGCGTGGAAAGCGTCTGGCCGAGAAGTTCGCCTACGGCCTCCAATGCCAGCCGGTCGCGCTCGCGAACACTCGCTTCGTAACAATGGCAATCGCCCCCGCAGAGCAGGGGCGCACAAATGTCGTCAGGGCCATCGACCAGAAAAATCTCTTCACCTTTGCTGAGCCGCCCGGCAATCCTGTCGTAGTTTTCGACGAAAGCCGGGCTGTAGCCTTTGCCGACATAAGTCAGCATGCACAGGAGATGATGGCCGCGCAGGCGTACTGTCACCTGGCAGATCAGGCCTTGCCGTCGCGGGCGATGGCCTTGAGGATCGCAGCGCCGAGAGCCGACTTGATGAGGGCGCCGACGAGGAACGGCGTCACGCCGAAGGCAACGGCCTTTTCAACGCCAATGATGCTGGACAGCCAGGCTGCGCCAAGAGCAAGGCAGACCACATTGGCGGCAAGGAACGAAACGAAGGCGAGGCCGACGCGGTTACCGTTCCAGCCGCGTTCGGCCAGATAGCCGGTCAGCGCCGCGATGATCGGGAAGGAAACGAGATAGCCTGCGGTCGGGCCTGCGAAATGCGGAAGACCACCAGCGCCGCCTGCAAGGACCGGAAGTCCGAGCATGGCTTCGCCGAGCCAGGCCAGAACCGTGGCCATGCCAAGACGCCAGCCATAAAGCGCGCCGATCAGCGGAACGATCAGGGTCTGCAGTGTGATCGGGACCGGAATCATCGGAACTTCGATCTGCGACGAGACGGCGAGAACCAGCGTGCCAAGCGCAACGGCTGCAAGGCGCATTGCAGGGGAACGGGATTCCAGATTGAGCGGGCTGAAGGATGGGCGCGTCTGGGTGATGGTCGTCATGGCTTCCTCAAATTATAGATAAAATTGAGATTCGATCTATATCTTCTTAAAGCTCCTGACGATAAACGCAAGAGGCGGAACAGGCAGCATGGCGTGTTGCTGTGGGAGTCGCGCAGAGACCCGGTCGTGCAGATGAAAATCTGTGCGAATAATCCGTCACTACAGCCTGGAATGGGGACGCCGAAAATAAGATGCTTATCTGTGCAATCGCCTGATCAGCCGACAATCGCAAACGAATCGCGCGTCTTGCCCGATGCGGTCTTGACCGGACGGTGCCCGATCCATTGCACATGCCGGGCGAGGATAGTGACTGCGCTCTCGACATCGTTCTGGCGCAGCGCCCGCAATATGGCACGATGGTCGTGGTCGGTGCGGGTTTCCCACTCCGACCGCCAGGTGGCGAAGAGAAACCGGGCGCTGGCAGCGTGAAGATCATCGATAGCCGCAAGCAGGCGCGGCATCTTGCACGGTTCGAGGATGAGCCGGTGGAAACGGCGGTTGGCGTCTTCCCAGCTTCTGACATCGCGTGACTTGTCGCCTTCCAGCGTGGCCTGCTCTGCGGCATCGAGCGTTGCCTGCGTGATATGGGGCGCGGCATGGCGTAGCGCCAGGACTTCCAGAGCGGTCCGCATTTCCGCCACTTCCCTGATTTCGCCGATGTCGAACGATGCAACCCGAACGCCACGCCGAGGCTCGGAAACAGCAAGTCCCTGAGCCTCCAGTCGCCGGAATGCTTCGCGCACCGGCACATGGCTGGTTTCGAACTCTTCGGCAATGTGATCCTGTCGCAGTTTCGTGCCGGGCTCGATCTCACCGGCGATGATGCGGTCGGCGAGAATGCGGCTGATACGGGCTGCGATGGTTTCGCTGGGGGTGTTCTGGGCGGGCTGAATCATGAATTTATAGATAATCCGCTTTGCCTGACGGGTCGAGCAATATTGCTTTTGTTGACAGAGATTCGGGGGACAGCGGCGCTTTTGCTGGACGAATGGGCCTGAATTCCTTATAACGCCGCCATTCTGCACGGAAAGCACTGTGGCCCAACCTGCGGCCCTTCTCTGCTTGATCTCTGTTTCATGCGTGACGCTTTCTCCGTGCACAGCATTTTAAACAGAACAGGGGTGCCATGGCCGGCCATTCACAGTTTAAGAATATCATGCACCGCAAGGGTCGTCAGGATGCGGTGCGGTCGAAAATGTTTTCCAAGCTCGGACGCGAAATCACCGTCGCTGCCAAGCAGGGTCTGCCTGACCCGACGATGAACCCGCGCCTGCGTCTGGCGATCCAGAACGCCAAGGCGCAGTCCATGCCGAAGGACAATATCGAGCGCGCCATCAAGAAGGCTGCCGGTAATGACGGCGAGAATTATGATGAAGTGCGCTACGAGGGCCGTGGCCCCGGCGGCGTATCGGTTATCGTGGAAGCACTGACGGACAATCGTAACCGCACGGCATCGAATGTGCGTGCAGCCTTCACGAAGTCGGGCGGTGCGCTGGGCGAAACCGGTTCGGTGTCCTTCATGTTCGACCGTGTTGGCGAAATCGTCTACAAGTCCTCCGTCGGCGACGCCGACAAGGTTATGGAAGCGGCCATCGAAGCCGGTGCTGACGATGTGCAGTCCGGTGAAGAAGAACACGTCATCATCTGTGCGTTCGAAGATATCGGCGAAGTGTCGAAGGCTCTGGAAGCTGCTCTCGGTGAAGCCGAATCGATCAAGACGATCTGGAAGCCGCAGACCAATACCGAGCTGGACGAGGAAAAGGCGCGTTCGGTTCTCAAGCTTCTCAACGTGCTCGAAGACGATGACGACGTGCAGAACGTCTACACGAACTTCGAAGTCAGCGACGAAGTGATGGAAAAGCTGAGCGCCTGATTTCTCGTGCTCACAACAATGATGCAAAACTCCCGGTTATCCGGGAGTTTTTTTGTGCCCTGATGAATGAAATTCAGGCATAAAAAAACCCCGCCGAGGCGGGGCTTTTCAACCAGATGCAATATCGGATTAGATGCCGAGATTGCCGAAACGGTTCTTGAATTTCGTAACGCGACCACCGCGATCGAGCAGGGTCTGCGAACCGCCCGTCCAGGCTGGATGGGTGGTCGGGTCGATATCGAGGTTCATCGTATCGCCTTCTTTGCCCCAGGTCGAACGGGTCATGTATTCGGTGCCATCGGTCATCACGACCTTGATGGTGTGGTAGTCGGGATGGATATTGGCTTTCATCTTCTCAATCCTGAAAGTCTGGGGTGAAAAGCGCAGCCTTGACTATCGAAACTGCGGCACTTTCGCCCAATGGCAGATATGAAGACCCATTACCTACAGGCAACGGCTTCCAAAAGGGTTGGCGAGCCTATACATCAGGCGCACGGCAATAACAAGGGCGCAAACACAAGAATGGCCGACCGGGATACTGAAATTGATATGAATCACGAATTGACTGCAGAAGATGGCCGCAAACGCCGCACGCTGAAGCCGCTGAAGAGAGTTTTGCCGTTTCTGGCACCCTATAAGGTCCTGGTTGCAGGCGCGCTCTTTTCGCTGGTGCTGGCCGCTGTAACGACCCTTGCCGTGCCCGTCGCGCTGCGTCGTATGATCGACCATGGCTTTACGGGATCGAATGCGATCTTCGTTAATAATTACTTCGGCATGCTCGTGTTGCTGGCGCTCATTCTCGCGCTGGCATCGGGCCTGCGCTATTTCTTCGTGATCTCGCTCGGCGAGCGAGTGGTCGCGGATTTGCGCAATGCGGTCTTTTCGCATGTGACGGCGCTTTCGCCGGAATTCTTCGACCGGTCACAGTCGGGTGAAATCGTTTCGCGCCTGTCGTCCGACACGACGCAGATCAAGTCGGTGGTGGGCGCTACGGCCTCTGTCGCGCTGCGCAACATGATTCTGGGTGTCGGCGCGCTGGCGATGATGGTCGTGACCAGCCCGAAGCTTTCTGCGCTGGTCATTGCTGCCATCCCGATCATCGTTGTGCCCCTGATCGCCTTCGGACGCTCTGTGCGTCGCCGTTCCCGTATGACGCAGGACATGCTGGCGAAGGCCAATGCCTATGCCAGCGAACAGATCGGCGCGATGCGCACGCTGCAGGCCTTCACCAACGAGAATATGGTGGTCGGGCGTTTTGGCAGCGCGGTAGAAAAAGCCTTTCAGGCGGCGCGTTCCTCCATTCAGGCGCGTGCGATCCTGACGGCCTTTGCCATTTTCCTGATCTTCTCCAGCATTGTTGCGGTGCTCTGGTTCGGTTCGCGTGATGTGCTGGCCGGCACGATGTCTGCCGGTACGCTCGGTCAATTCGTGCTTTATGCCGTGTTCGCAGGCAGCTCCTTCGGGGCCTTGTCGGAAGTGGGTGGGGAACTGGCGCAGGCAGCAGGGGCTACGGAGCGGCTTGTCGAAATTCTGGACGAGCAGCCGGGTATTGCCGCGCCTTTGAAACCTGTTGCCATGCCGGTGCCGCCACGCGGTGAGGTCGTGTTCGATTCCGTGCATTTCTCCTATCCGACGCGTCCGGATGCACCGTCGCTCAATGGCGTCAGCTTCACCGTGAAGCCCGGCGAGACTGTTGCGATTGTCGGTCCCTCGGGTGCAGGCAAGAGCACGATCTTCGCGCTCGTCATGCGCTATTACGATCCGCAGTCAGGCAAGATCCTGATCGACGGCGTGGCTTTGCCTGATGCTGACCCGCAGGCCGTTCGGGCGCGCATCTCAACCGTGCCGCAGGATGTGGCGATTTTCGCCACCAGCGTGCGCGAAAACATCGCCTTCGGTAGACCCGGAGCGAGCGACGAGGAGATTGTGGCAGCGGCAAAGGCAGCCCTTGCGCATGATTTCATCATGGCGCTCGACAAGGGCTATGACACGGAAGTCGGCGAACGCGGTGTGACGCTTTCAGGGGGCCAGCGCCAGCGCATCGCCATTGCGCGGGCAATCTTGCGTGCTGCGCCCATCCTTCTTCTTGATGAAGCGACATCGGCGCTTGATGCTGAAAGCGAGATGCTTGTGCAAAAGGCCCTGGACAGTCTGATGGCTGATCGCACGACGCTTGTCGTCGCGCACCGGCTTGCGACCGTGCTCAAGGCCGACCGCATTCTGGTGCTCGACCATGGCCATATTGTCGAAGAAGGCACACATCAAAGCCTTGTCGAGAAGGGCGGCATCTATGCCCGTCTCGCCAAGCTGCAATTCGAGGCAGGTGCTGGAGCCTTCGCTGCGAAGTGAAACGGGGGGCGTTGCCCCCGTTATTTCTTCTTATCGTTCGGTCAGCTTCAGCTCGATGCGCCGGTTCTTGGATCGGGCATCGGCTGTGTCGGAGGCGTCGAGCGGTTGATATTCCCCGAAACCTGCTGCAACGAGCCTATTGGCGGGGACGCCATTGGCGATCAGGAATTTGACCACTGCGGTTGCGCGGGCTGACGAAAGCTCCCAGTTGTCGCGGAAGCGTCCCGTGCCAGTCAGAGGCACATTATCCGTGTGACCGTCGACACGGAGTACCCAGTTGATGTCATCCGGGATTTCCTGATTGAGCTGGATCACCGCGTCGGCAAGTTTCTTCATCTCGTCCTGACCGGCAGGATTAATGTCCGCCGAGCCTGTCGGAAAAAGAACTTCCGACTGGAAGACGAAACGGTCACCGACGATACGGATATTCTCCTTGTCCGACAGGATTTCACGCAGGCGTCCGAAGAAGTCGGAACGATAGCGGTTCAGCTCCTGCACACGCTGCGCCAATGCGACATTCAGGCGGCGACCGAGATCGGCGATCTTGGCGTTCGATTCGCGATCGCGGCTTTCTGAAGCGTTGAGCGCATCTTCAAGTGCTGCGATCTGGCGGCGAAGGGCTGAAATCTGCTGGTTCAGCAGTTCCACCTGACTGAGTGCGCGGGCGCTGACCTGCTTTTCGGCATCAAGGCTTTCGGACAGTTCGCCAGCGCGCTTTTCAGCGGCAGCACCTGCGCCGCTGCCTTCGTTCAAAAGGCTTTGCAGACGTGAACGCTCGCTTTCCGTGCTGGACAGCGAAGCCTGCAGATTGGCGATGGTGTCCTGCATGTCCTGCGAATTGCTGCGCTCCAGCGACAGAAGCTGTGTCAGTTCCTGTATCTGGCTATTGAGTCGTGCGAGAACGCTATCCTTGTTGTTCACCTCGCGGCTGAGCAGGAATTGCGCCAGCACGAAGACGGTAAGCAGGAACATGATTGCGAGCAGTAGTGTCGTCAGGGCATCGACGAAGCCCGGCCAGTAATCGACATGCCTCTGGGAGCGGCGGTTGCGGGCGAGGGACATGGCTGCTTACTCCGCCTTGTCCGTGCGATCGGATTTGCGGTCGTGCGAGCGCTCGCCGATGGCCTTGGTGAGACGATCAAGCGTCTGGCGGATAGCCTTCTGCTCGTCCGCCTGTTTTTCCACCCAGTCGCGCATGATCTGCTGCTCGTTGCGCATGTTCTTGACGAGGCCCTGTATGCCTTCGGCAAGATTGGCCAGCGCTGCCGTGGTGCGCTGCGTGGATGCGTCGCCGCCATGCAGGTTCTGCAACCGGTCGGCCAGAACGCGGATTTCTTCCGTGCCTCCGTTCTGGTCGGCACCGATATCGGAACCGAGATCGGTGACTGAAGAAAGCCAGTTTTCCAGTTCCGTATAGAAGCGGTTTTGCGCGCGGCCCGCCTGAAGGTCGAGGAAGCCGAGAATCAGCGAGCCGGAAAGACCGAACAGCGAAGACGAGAAGGCTGTGCCCATGCCGGAAAGCGGAGCTTGCAAGCCTGCCTTCAACGCATCCAGCACATCGCCGGTGCTTCCTGAATTCGGGTCGAGGGTCTGAATAGTGCGCCCGATGGAGCCGACCGTTTCGAGAAGGCCCCAGAATGTTCCGAGCAGACCAAGAAAGACCAGAAGTCCGATCAGATAGCGCGATATATCCCGGCTTTCATCAAGACGTGTCGCGATGGAATCGAGGATCGAACGCATGGAGGCAGTGGAAAGCGCCATCGACTGGCGGCGGCCGATCAAAGCCCGCATCGGTGCAAGCAGGACGGGCGGTCGCGTGGTGCCGTCGCGGTCACCGTCGCGGAATGAGTTGACCCAGCGAATCTCTGGCAGAAGTCGCAACACCTGTCCGAAGGCCAGCAGAATACCGACCAGAAGAACGCCGAGAATGAGCCCGTTAAGGCCGGGATTGGTGACGAAGAACGTATGGATCTGCCGCATCAGGATCGCGGCCAGAAAAGCCACGATAATAAGGAAGATCGCCATGGAGAGAATGACAATGCGCGGGCTCGACAGGCGGTAGGGGTCGTAATCGCGTCCCTCGTCCAGACGGTCCCGGGAAACTCTCAAATCGCTCATGCGTTCCGCTCCATGGTCGCGTGTTTGAAAAGAAGCCTACTTCATTAATTCGTGAAGCGGAATCATTGGAACAAGAAAATTACGCGGATTTGTGGAGTGTGCTGTCAGGCTCGCGGGATGGTCTGAATATCGTAGAGCAAAAATTTTATAATATTAAATCCCGTGATCTTAATATAATTTATTTCTTATATATACCTATATAATTGATGGTAATAAATAAATTATAAGTTGCTATTTTTAAGTTTTCTAATTTTGATAATTATTGCTTCGTACACTCAACTTTGTGAGAGGGACTAAGCATGAATTGGTGGAATATTCTTGGGAATATACTTGAGGCTCTGGGAAAGTTTCTCGGCCAACTGTAGCATAATTTTCTATAGATACGCTCTAAATTAATAAAAAGGCCGAGCCATTTAAGCGCTCGGCCTTGTTTTTAGATTGCTGGAGATGACCCAGGTGAAACAAACCATTGGATCGACAAAGCAGCAGGTCTTTTTTAGATCGGTTTGTTGATCGTTTTCAGCAATGCCTTCTGAATGATTTCATTGCCTGCAACGATGGTCTTGGTGCCGAAAATGTCCTGACCGCCATTCTTGTCCGAGACGAAACCACCGGCTTCGCGGATCATAAGAATGCCTGCGCCGAGATCCCACGGATGCATGCCATCTTCCCAGAAACCATCCAGACGGCCGCCTGCAACATAGGCGAGGTCGAGTGCAACAGCGCCCATGCGGCGAATGCCTGCGGTTTCGGCCATGACATTGCGCAGTTCGACCAGATAATGCCCGTGATGGCCGCGACCCAGATGCGGGATACCCGTGCCGATAACGGAATCGACCAGCTTGTTGCGTGATGCGACGCGCAGGCGACGGTCATTGAGGAATGCGCCACCGCCGCGCTCTGCGGTGTAAAGCTCATCCATGGCCGGATTGTAGATGACGCCGGCGACAATCTGCCCCTGACGCTCGAGAGCGATGGAGACTGCGAAAACTGGAATGCCGTGCAGGAAATTTGTGGTGCCGTCGAGAGGATCGATCAGCCAGCGGTGCTGTCCGTCCTTGGATTCAACCTCGCCGGATTCTTCCATCAAGAAGCCATAATCCGGGCGGGCGCGGCTCAATTCCGTATAGATGATCTGTTCGGCGCGGCGGTCTGCCTGGCTGACATAGTCGCCGGGGCCCTTGAGAGAAACCTGAAGATTCTGGACTTCACCAAAATCGCGAGCGAGGCTGCGGCCGGCCTTCATAGCGGCCTGTACCATAACGTTGAGAAGGGCTGAGCGGGCCATTTCATTGTCCTTGTAAGCACGATCCCGAAGCGTGGATTTTGAAAGGGATCAAGCAGTTAATCATAAACAGAATGTCGAACATCCGAACCGAAACACATTCGGTGGAGGTCGAGGAATTGAGCGATCTGAGAAAGAACGGTCGCAATCTTTGCGACATGGATAAAGTGGTGCCTGATCCAGGCACCACAAATCTCGTTTTTCGTATTAAGCGCGGCTGACGTAGGTCAGTTCGTTGGTATCAACGATCACGCGTTCGCCGGATGCGATGAACGGCGGAACGAGGATGCGGATACCGTTTTCAAGCACAGCCGGCTTGTAGGACGAAGCAGCGGTCTGGCCCTTGACGACCGGATCGGCTTCGGTGATGGCAAGCGTGACCTGATCCGGAAGGCGGATACCGATCGGCTTTTCTTCATAGAGTTCGACAGTAACCATCATGCCGTCCTGCAGGAAAGCGGCACGGTCACCGACGAAATCCTTGGCCAGCTCAAGCTGTTCGTAGGATTCAGTGTCCATGAAGATCAGCGCTTCGCCCTGTTCGTAGAGGAACGAGAAATCCTTCTGTTCCAGACGAACGCGCTCGACGGTTTCTGCAGCGCGGAAACGTTCGTTGAGCTTGGTGCCGTTGATGAGGTTCTTCAGTTCGACCTGATTATAAGCGCCGCCCTTGCCAGGCTTGACGGCGTTGGTCTTGACCGCAACCCACAAGCCGCCAGCATGTTCGATGACATTGCCGGGGCGGATTTCGTTACCATTGATCTTCATGAGCTTGATCCGGAATGAAAATGTGAAACCATGTGCGGTTCGACGCATGACGACGAAAAGGCAACCGTCCGGCATTATTCCGGAGATTGCGCACCTGCCTTATACTCGAACCACGATAATCGGCGTCTCAAGACCATAAAAAGGCGCTTGGCGCAAGCCTGAGCGCGAAAAGAGAGCCAATCCAGCCTCAAAATTCGCCCAAAAATCAGCGGACGCGCAGATTGTTGGCGGTTTCTATGGCCTGTTTAATCTGGTCATCAGCCAGTCCGTCCATCATGTCGTTGAGGTCTGGTGAGCGAAAACCGGCGCGCTGGGCAACAATATACCAGGCCGCTGCTTTGACGAGATCGCCTTCTGTGCCAATGCCATCGCGATAGAGGCGGGCGAGCCAGGCCTGTGCCATCACCATGCCGCGCTGTGCGCCAAGACGCATCCAGCCAAACCCCTGTTCGTAGTCGCGGTCGCCACCGCGGCCCTCAATCAGCCAGCGGCCCAGATCGAACTGCGCCGTATCATAACCCTGTGCGGCAGCAAGCAGGAGATAGACGCGCGCTTTCTTGTCGTCGCGGGGGATGGTCGGGGTACCGTTGGCATAAATCTGGCTGAGTGCATATTGTGCATCGGCCAGCGTGGCCCCGGCCGCCTTCTCGAACCACGGGAAGGCGAGATCGATGCCCGGCTTGCCCGGCGTTTTTTCCATCAGCATCTGGCCGTAGTTGAACTGCGCCATGGCATTGCCACCCTCGGCAGCCTTCTTCATCAGTTCCTCTGCCTTGACGGGGTCTTTCCTGGCGTAGGTGCCCTGAAGCAGAAGTGCGGCATAGCGGAACTGCGCTTCTACAACACCGTTATTGGCTGCTTTCTCGTACCATTCCGCCGCCAGTTTCTGGTTGGCGGGGATGCCAAGGCCGCGCGCATAAATTTCTGCAATGAGTGTCTGCGATGCCGGATCGCCCTTTTCAGCCTGTGGCTTGGCCAGATTGAAAGCGGTCAGATAAAGGCCACGCTGAAATGCACCGAAAGCCTCGTCTGCCGGTTTGTCGCCGAAACGGCTTGGGTCGATGTGGGGCATCGGTTCGGTCGTTGCCGGTTGCGGCAGCATCACCGGCTTGGCAGGCTTGTCGGCTTTCTTATCCTGATGATCGCCCTGATGGCTGTTCTTTTGACCGCGCACCGGCTCGCCCGCTGCCAGAGCAGGCAGGACCGGCAGCGCGATTGTCAAAATGGCAGCGAGAAGAAGTTTGTTCTTCATGGGCATCGGCAAGACCTTGATGAAGGGATCAGTTTTCAAAGCGTGGCGCGTTCTCATCGAGAAGCCGGTTGGCTTCCGCGACAGCTTTTGCAGGGTCTTCGGCGTCGAAGACCGCCCGACCGAGCGCAACGAAATCCGCGCCGGTTTCGGCTGCGGGGATGATGCTTTCCAGCGTGCTTCCGGCTTGCGCGATGCTGGGAATTTCCACCATCTGCGACCACCATTCGGCCAGCGACAGGTTGCGCGGATGGGCATCCGGCTTGTTATCCGCACCGATCTTGCCGAAGAAAACATAATCGGGCTGCAACTCGCCGATTTCCATTGCGCCATGGCGGTCGCGCAGATTGCCGGTGCCGACGATCATCTTCGGCGTATGTTTTTCGATCGCATCTGCCAGATCGGCAGCCTTGCCTTCGATATGAACGCCATCTGCACCGACGCGACCCGCGATGCGCGTATCGTTCAGGATAAGCGCGGCGGCGCCTTTTTCCTGAATGACGGGGATGACCTTTTCAGCCGTGGCCTGAAAAGTGGCTTCGTCGAGATCGCCGGTGTCGAGAATGACGCTTGCAACGTCACCGCCCGAGAGCGCAGCCGTCAAAAGCTTTGCGAGGGCCGCGCCGTCGGCAAGTGGAGGCGCAACCAGCACGATGCGGCAGCGTTCGGTTTCAGTCTGGTGAGCGGGCGTGTTCATGAGCCAAGCCTAACGGGAAAAACGTGATGGAATTCGGGCAATAGAGGCGTTCTGTTTACCGGAAACGGAAGCGGGGCTCTATCTATTTGTTTTGTCGCATTTATGCGACGCAACCGGGCTTCGGCAAGTATTCATTGGCGAAACCTTCTCGGGCCCGCGGCTGTCCGGGCTGGCATAATGTTATCCACTGGAACGAAAGTTGATCGGAACCAACCCGGTTCTGCCGGGATTAACGCGTATATAAGCCACACCAAGACCGGGCGCTGAATGCTCCGGCAGAACGTGTGAAACTGTTCCGGCACCCATCCGGAATGACACGAAGAAAAGTGGAAAGGCTCGCAATCCCAAGTGCAGGCACTTTCCTTCAAAGATAGGCAGGCTGGTAAATGAATATTGCGACCGCTAGAGAAGCGATGCCCGCACAACCGACGAAAATGCGCGACACGCGCATCGACGTGTTTCGTGCGCTCGCGCTGCTAACGATCTTCATCAACCATGTGCCCGGCACGATCTACGAGCATTTCACGCACAAGAATCTGGGCTTCTCCGATTCGGCTGAAGCTTTCGTGCTGATTTCCGGCATGGCCGTGGCGCTTGCCTATGGATCTAAATTCGCTCCCGGCAATCGCCTGCTTCTGTCGCTGAAAATGTGGCGCCGCGCTGGTGTGCTCTATACGACGCACATCATGACGACCATGGCGACCATCGCCATTTTCGCCGCTGCCGCTATCTTCCTGAAGCGTTCGGAGTTGCTTACGCAGATCAACATCGCGCCGCTGGTCAAGCACCCGGTCGAAGCGCTGTTCGGCATCGTCACGATGGGTCACCAGCTCGGCTATAACAACATTTTGTCGATGTATGCCGTGATGCTGGTTTTGACTCCGATCCTGCTTCTGCTGGCGCGCATCAGCCTGCCGCTCATGCTCGGTGTTTCCGGCACGGTCTGGTTCCTGTCAGGCCTCTATCACGTTGCGCCGGTAAATTATCCGACCGAAGGCGTCTGGTTCCTCAATCCGCTGTCGTGGCAGTTCCTGTTTGCAATCGGTATTGCAGGCGTGATTCATGTACGTCGCGGTGGCGAACTGCCGAAGCATCCGCTGCTGATCGGCCTTGCCGTTGGCTATCTGGTGCTGGCGCTGGCATGGGTGCGTATTCCGCTTTGGGGCATCGACGCGTCGATGGGCCTGCCCATGGTTCTTACCGGCTTCGACAAGACTTTCCTGTCGGGGCCGCGTCTGCTGCACGTGCTGGCGATTGCCTATCTCATCGCCGTCGTTCCGACGCTGAACAATATTGCCCGGACGGCGCCGGATAATCCTCTCGCCGTTCTCGGCAAGCATTCGCTGCCGGTCTTCATTGCCGGTACGCTGCTGGCAATGGTTGCGCAGGTGATGAAGCTCGTGAACCCGGGCGGCCTGCCTTATGACACTTTGCTGATCGCAACCGGCATCGTGATGCAGTTCGCACTGGCCTATTATCTGGAATGGCTGCCAACCATCGGTTGGGGCAAGAAGGGGGCTCCCGTTTCGGCAAAGCCCGCTGTTCCTGCTGCCGAACCCGTCAAGATGCAGGTTGCGTCAAACTCCAAACCCGCGATGCAGCGCTATTAAGCACCACTGATCAGCCGCCCATTTCGGGCGGCTTTTCTTTGAGTGAAAAGTGCCGGATTGCGTGAGATTATCCACAGCGCTACGCAGAAATTAACCATTCATTAATCTTAAGAATGTTAAATGGTTTACATCCAGTTCGGCTGGATTCTTACCGAGTGGTTTAGCCACTCTGTTTGACGCCTCCCTGTTAAACTCCTGAGAGCCGCCATTGCGGCTCTTTTTTTGTGCGCTTTTTGCTGCATATCGGGGGAATATCGCTTTCCACATGCAGGCGCGCGGAACGGAACAACTGCCCAATCCGTTCTATTTACAAGCTTTCGTCAAAAGCCTCTGAAAATGTTAACCGAATGTTAAACATAAACTTGCGCGACGGTGTATGAAGGTGCAGTTTATCGTGGACTTGTTTAGCACAGCTGTTCCGTCTCAGCCTCCCCCATGGTCGAACAGCGGTTCAATGGTTTCATTCGTATCCGTCTGGCATATCCCACTGGACGAATACGGCAACGGAATGGGCCGCCGATACAGGCGGTCATGCAAGGTGGCAGAGCAGTGATTAGCGAACAGAGCCAGATGCCGAGCAATATGATCAGCCTCGCAGAGCGCATGGTTTTCTCGGATTCGTTCAAGCCGATCTATGCAGAAGGCATGGATATGGTCGAGGAAGCGGCAAGCTATCTCGACGGCGAAGGCCGTGAGGATGCGCGCAATCTTTCGCGTGTGGCTGCGACGCTCTATGCCGCCGAATCGATGCGTCTGACCACGCGCCTGATGCAGGTTGCTTCGTGGTTGCTGCTCCAGCGCGCGGCGCGGAACGGTGAAATGACCCGTCAGCAGGTTGCAGCCGAGAAAGCCAAGGTGCGTCTTGATACGCCATCGGCGGGTGAAATCGCACAAGGCTGGTCCGAACTGCCTGCAGCATTCATGGAGCTGGTCGAACGTTCCATGCGCCTTCAGGCGCGTGTGCGCCGTATGGACCGCGAAGTTTACGGTGAAGTGGTCTCGCTGCAGGGCGTCCCACGTGGCAATCCGGTTTCCGAACAGATCGTATTGCTCAAAACTGCTTTTGGCGCTTCATAACGATCGATCATGTGCGCCCTTCGTGGCGCATGTTTCTCTTTTGTTCACTTTTCTGCTGTCAAGTGAATCCGTCTGAGGATAGGGTTCGCTTATGAAAGAAACGATTCGCATCATTGGTATCGATCCGGGCCTGCGCCGTACCGGCTGGGGCATTGTCGAATCGTTGGGCAATTCACTGCATTTCATCGGTTCGGGGACTGTGACCTCGAATGCCGAGATGGATCTTGCATCGCGCCTCTGCCAGCTGCATGAAGGTCTTTCCAAAGTCCTGCATGAATATATGCCGCATGAGGCGGCGGTTGAACACACCTTCGTCAACAAGGATGCAACGGCGACGCTCAAGCTTGGTCAGGCGCGCGGCATTGCCTTGTTGGCTCCCGCGCAGGCTGGACTGCCCGTTGCCGAATATGCGCCGAATGCCGTGAAGAAGGCTGTAATCGGCGTTGGACACGGTGAAAAACAGCAAATCCATATGATGGTGAAAGTGCTGATGCCGCGCGCATCGTTCGATACGAGCGATGCCGCCGATGCTTTGGCCATTGCCATTTGTCATGCGCATCACCGGCAAAGCATCGCAAGTGCGCGCCGGTTGCAACAACTTATCGCGTAGGTGGCCATGATCGGTAAGCTCAAGGGTGTGATCGATGAAATTGCCGAGGATCATGCTGTCATCGACGTGCATGGTGTCGGCTATGTTGCGTTTTGTTCGGCGCGCACGCTCGGCAATCTGGGCGGTGCGGGCGAGGCGGCCATCCTGTTTATCGAAACCTATGTTCGCGAAGACATGATCCGCCTTTATGGCTTTGCCAATCAGCTTGAGCGCGAATGGTTCCGCCTGTTGCAGAATGTGCAGGGCGTTGGCGCCAAGGTGGCTCTCGCCGTGCTCGGCACGTTGTCGCCGTCGGAACTCGCCAATGCAATTGCACTGCGCGACATCGCCATGGTTTCGCGCGCGCCGGGTGTCGGCAAGAAGGTTGCTGAGCGCATCGTGACCGAACTCAAGAACAAGGCGCCTGCCTTCGCCGGTGATGCGAGCGGCACGATCGGGCTCAAACAGGAACTTGGCGCGGGCGCTGCCCCGGCGCCGGTTGCCGATGCGGTGTCGGCGCTTTCCAATCTCGGCTACTCGCGTGATCAGGCCGCTAATGCTGTCGCCGCGGCCTTGAAGGAAGCGGGGGAGAATGCCGATTCGGCCAAGCTCATCCGCCTGGGTCTGAAGGAATTGTCGCGGTGATTTACTTGCCTGAGCGATATGTTCATGCGAGGAGGATGGCATGAGCGACCGCAACCCTCTCATTGATGCTGACAGACGCGTAGACGAAGACAATACGCTGCGCCCGCAGACGCTTGACGATTTTGTCGGGCAGGCGGCAGCGCGCGCCAATCTGAAAGTCTTTATCGAGGCCGCCAAAGTGCGTGGCGAGGCGCTTGACCACGTCCTGTTCGTTGGCCCTCCGGGTCTAGGCAAGACGACGCTGGCGCAGATCATGGCCAAGGAACTGCGCGTCAATTTCCGTTCCACATCCGGCCCGGTTATTGCCAAGGCGGGTGATCTTGCGGCTCTGCTGACCAATCTGGAAGAGCGCGACGTTCTGTTCATCGATGAAATTCATCGCCTGAGCCCGGCAGTGGAAGAAATCCTCTATCCAGCCATGGAGGATTTCCAGCTCGACTTGATTATCGGCGAGGGGCCTGCCGCGCGTTCGGTGAAGATCGATCTTGCGAAATTTACGCTGGTTGCGGCAACGACCCGTCTCGGGCTTCTGACCACGCCGTTACGGGATCGCTTCGGCATTCCGACACGGCTCAATTTCTATACGGTCGAGGAACTGGAATATATCGTGCGGCGTGGTGCGCGCATCATGCAGATGGGTATTTCGCCGGATGGTGCGCTGGAAGTCGCCCGCCGTTCACGCGGCACACCACGTATTGCCGGACGGTTGTTGCGTCGCGTGCGCGATTTCGCGCTGGTCGCCGGCGCCGATGTCATCGATCGCAAGATCGCTGATGAGGCGCTGTCACGCCTTGAAGTGGACAACCGCGGGCTGGATCAGCTCGACCGGCGTTACCTCAATATTATCGCACGCAATTTCGGGGGCGGTCCGGTGGGGATCGAAACCATTGCCGCCGGCCTGTCTGAGCCGCGTGACGCAATTGAAGACATTATCGAACCCTATCTGATCCAGCAGGGTTTCCTGCAGCGCACGCCACGCGGCCGCGTTTTGACGGCCATCGCATGGCAGCATCTCGGATTGCCCGCGCCTGCCGAAATCATCCAGCAGTCGCAATACGGCCTCTTCATGGAAGACGAATGACGGAACGACAGGAACAATCGGCGCAGGCTGCTGTGTCTGGCGAACTGAAAGACGGCGTGCATCTGCTCTATGCGCGCATCTATTATGCCGATACGGATTTTTCCGGCTTCGTCTATCACGGTCGCTATCTGGAATTCTACGAACGCGGACGCACGGATTTCCTGCGTTTGCAGGACGTTCATCATATCGAATTGGCTGAGGGCGCGCTTGGTGAAGAAATGGTCTGGGTCGTTCGCCGCATGGAGATCGATTACAAATCGCCCGCGAAGATGGATGATCTTATTCTGATTGAAACCCGCGTCAGCGAAATTCGCGGCGCGCGGGTCATCATGGCGCAGAAAATTACCTGCCGGGAGCGTCTGCTTTCGGAGGCGAAGGTAGAGGCCGTGATGATAACCAAAGAAGGCCATCCGCGCCGCATTCCCGACGAATGGCGGGAAGCTTTCACCAACAACCGCAAGAACTGAGTCCCAGGACCGCTCCAATGACTGTCTTCACTGGCATGTTCGTGCGGAATTCGATGCGCTAGCGGCAAATATACCTATTTGGGCGAATGCTAACGCATCTTTAACCATAATATTCCATTAATCACCCTGACGGAATCGGTGGAGAGGCAGGCTTGAAGCGCAGCGCCTTCCTTTCACCAAAATTAACCGTAACAAGCGCGTGATGGATTTAAAGTTGAAATCCGGAATGGCGGTTGCGGTGCGAAGTGTCGGCCGCTCGTCGGGCAGGTACGGCTTCAAGTTGAAAAGCTGCGCAGGTTT